>Ga0302326_10026767_pt1 | contig 11646 bp, 12 predicted proteins | sample Palsa_T0_3_FD_202264 | JGI IMG/M metagenome (GOLD analysis project Ga0302326, IMG submission 202264) | Peat permafrost microbial communities from Stordalen Mire near Abisko, Sweden - Palsa_T0_3 | ecosystem: Environmental > Terrestrial > Soil > Palsa > Peat permafrost | place: Sweden: Abisko... | reverse complement strand
CTTCGCTTACGTGCACAAGATAATCTCCGTGCCGCATGAAGTGCTCTATCAAGGTCGCCTGATCGGTTTCAGGAAGACCGTTGCGTCTTAAATATCCTTCCTTGAGATGAGTCGTATAGACCGTCAGCGTGTTACCGTCCCATTTGCCGGTGGAGAATCCCATCCAGGTATGCGCGGCGGCTTCGGGAGGATGTGGCCGATCATCCATCCAGATCGTACGGTTCTGTTCGTAGGTGCTGATATACATCCGGATGTCTTCCAGTTGTTGCGACTGATCCTGTCGCTCTTCCCAGATTCTCAGATTGAGAGGTCCTCCCAAGAGGTAGGGAGCAACGTGAACCTGGCATTGATGCTCCGGGACGGTAACCCGAGATGGGCTCCACGCCAACCCCACGGCGCGGGCACTTTCTGTAATGGGAACACCCAGGTAATCGGCAATTGCGGGATTGCCGGTACTTTCTTCATGTGGCGCGGGAGCCCAGGCGCCGCTAAGGTCGATGCCCGGCCGTCCGCTGAAAGCTCCCGCGGATTGCCCCACCACTCCAGGCGATTGGGCCAAGCCCACAAATATCAGAATCAGCAATGTACTTTGCCTCATGCTGCCAGCCTCATTTACTCGCCGAAGCTTTCAGGCTTCTATAGATGGAACTAACGAAGTTGTCGGCGGTTCCAGGACCGTCCTTCGCGCTCCAGCGAGCGTCGTAATCTTTAGTAAAACCAGCCGCCTTGACCTGCTCGAGCGTCATACTCTTGTTGACCGCATTTTGAATGCGATCGCGGATGATGGTTACCATGTCGCGATATTCGACGACGTCGAATTCATCGCAAATCCGGCCGTGGCCGGGAATGATGTACGTTCCGCCTTCCTCCTCATGCTTGGGGATCGCGATATCGATGATGTTGTTGAGAGCATCGATCTCTCCCTGAATACTGCCGCCGCGTTCCACATCGATAAACGGATAGCTGTCGGTGGTAAAGATATCGCCCGTGGCTATTACATCCGAGCGGCGAAAGATCACCAGGCTGTCACCGTCGGTATGTGCCGCGGCCTGCCAACGAACTTCCACCGGCTCCTCGTTAAAGAAGACCTCTTTTTGACCGGATACATAGGTGTCCGTTGGCCAGCCTCCGGCCGGAGCCGCCGCCTTTTGGCCGGTGGGAGCGCTCAAGCGGTCCAGAACATTTTCGTGCGCAATGATCTGCGCTCCTTCGCCCGCGTCGGCTATGTCGCCAGTGACGTTTGCGCCAGTAATGGTTACTCCGATTTTGCGCAAGGCGGGGTTTCCACCGGTCTGGTCGGGATGCGCGCACGTGCTGACGATGTATTGCAGCTGCTTATCCGACAGCTTACGAACGGCCGCGATCAGCTTGCTCGAGTTTTGCTCTAAGCCGGTATTCACCAGCAGGACGCCTGTGTCGCCAATCTGGACTGCGACGTTGCCTCCTAACCCGTGAATCATATAGACGTTGCCCTGAACGTGGATCGTTGTTAGGTCGCCTTCGACGCGATAATCGTCCCACGGGACCTGGTTCTTCTGTGCGAATACCAGGCCAGAGATCGCGAAGATTCCAATTGCTGCAGCCGTTCTCATGAGCTAAGCATACGTTATGCAATATAATCGAAACGCCATGAAAACTACAACCGGTTTCGCATTGGCCGTTGTCGGAGCGCTGGTTTGGGCGCTTCCGTTGTCCGCGCATCACGCGTTCGCCGCCGAGTTTGACGTAAACAAGCCCGTTAAACTGCAGGGCGCCGTGGTGAAAATTGAGATGGTGAATCCCCACTCCTGGATTCACGTCGCCGTTAAGAATCCCGATGGGAGCAGCACCGAATGGATGATCGAAGGCGGTTCGCCCAACGCGCTCATTCGGCACGGATTTACCAAGAGCGCGCTGCCAGTTGGAACGGAGATCATTTTTGAAGGCTACCAGGCGAAAGATGGATCGCCTCGCGCCAACGGCCGGGATATCACATTCCCGGATGGGAAGAAGATTTTCCTCGGATCCTCCGGCCCGGACGGTCCGCCGGACGGCAAATAAGGCATGCAGCCCATGAACCGCATACTATTTTGCGGCGGTCTTGCTTTAACGGTGCTCGGATTTTCGTTGAATGCTCAATTACCGCCAGTGAAGCTGGGACCTACTCCTAACGAGGCGAACTTCTTCATCGCCACTCCACCAGGTTGGACGCAGCCGAAGACCCCCTGGGGAGATCCCGACCTGCAAGGAATTTGGCCGATCTCCTTCGTCGGCACCGTGTCCCTGCAGCGCTGCGTCCCTGCTTTCGGCGCTCGACCACCGGCCGGCAGTCCTCCCTGCGATCCGCACAAGACTTTCCTGACGGCGACCGAATTTGACGCTCTCCAGGAACGCGCCGCCAAGCAGCCCGATCGTACCAAAGAGGACATCAAGAACGGCGAAGCCGGCCGCGTTTTTCGGGATGGCGTCATGGACACCTTTACACCTCAGCGCCAAACGTCGTTAATAATGGATCCGCCCGACGGTAAGCTGCCTGAAATGACCCCCGAAGGCAAGCGGCTTTCCGGCCTGATGAAGAGCAGCTGGGCGCTTCCTGGCGAAAAACTCGCATTCGATAACTACACCGACTTCGACAGTTGGGACCGCTGCATCACGCGCGGTCTGCCCGCGTCCATGTTCCCTTTCCGTTATAACAACGGGCTGCAAATCATCCAGGCGCCCGGCTATGTGGCTCTCCGGATGGAAATGATCCACGAGTCCCGCATTATCCCGCTTAATGCGCCCCCGGTGTCGCCGGCGATTAAGGAGTGGCTCGGAGTTTCCCGGGGGCACTGGGATGGAACAACTTTGGTGGTGGAAACGACGAACTTCAAGCCGGGCGCGTCGGCCACCAACACGGGCGTAGGCGGATCGCCTCCTGGGAACCGCTTTCCGATCAGCGATCAGATGAAGATGACGGAGACTTTCACGCGTCTGAATAAAGATTTTCTGATCTACACCATCACGGTGGACGACCCCGTGGTGCTCACCCGTTCCTGGACGGCGCGTTTCCCGCTCAAGCTCGACAACAGTTTTCAGATTCTTGAGTACGCGTGCACCGAGGATAACAATATGATTCCTCATTGGATCAGCACTTCGCGCGCCGAGCGTGCCAAAGCTACAGCCGGACAACCAGAGAAGGAACAGCATTAATGAACATTCGGCTCGCGGCTGCAGTGTTCCTGGCATTGAGAACGCTCGCAGCCGTCCCGGACCCGGTCAAGACTAATGATGGGCTGGTGTCTGGCGTCTCCCTAAGTTCGGGCGTTCGCGCCTTCAAGGGCATTCCGTTTGCCGCGCCGCCGGTGGGTAATCTGCGCTGGAAACAGCCGCAGCCACCCGCGCCGTGGAAGGGCGTTTTAACAGCCGATAAATTCGGAAATGTTTGTGTCCAGAACCCGGCGCCTAAGCGCGTCCCGAACAACGTCGCCACCGATCTGACGGATTCGCCCAAGATGAGCGAAGACTGCCTGTACCTGAATGTCTGGACCTCGGCAAACCGCGCCAACGCCAAGCTGCCGGTGATGTTCTGGATTTACGGCGGCGCGTATACGGAGGGAGCGGGATCCAGCCCGCACAACGATGGCGAGGCCCTCGCGCGCAAAGGCGCGGTGCTGGTTACGTTTAATTACCGGCTGGGGCCTTTTGGGTTCTTCGCCCATCCTGAGCTAACGAAGGAGTCCGGCAGGAACGCATCCGGAAACCAGGCCCTGGGGGACAGTATCGCCGCGCTCCAGTGGGTGCAGCGGAACATCGGCGCGTTCGGCGGCGATCCAAACAACGTCACAATTTTCGGCGAGTCCGCCGGCGCCGCGATGATCGGTGGGTTAGTTGGATCGCCCGTCGCCAAGGGCCTATTCCATCGCGCGATCGCGGAAAGTGGGCAGTGGATGGGGCTAGGGATGGGGCCCATGGTTCCGCTGGCGCGTGCAGAGCAGGGTCCCCCGCGCTTCAGGGGCGGGCCGGCGGCCGTACAAAAAAACGCCGATCCTCCGCCGATTCTTCCAGCTCTAGCGGACCTTCGCAGCCGATCCACCGAGGAAATCTCCAAAACATTGCGCGGGTCGGGCATGATCATCGATGGTTGGATCGTGCCCGAGGATTTATCCATCACTTTTGCCCAAAGGAAGCAGAATCCTGTGGATGTGATCGTCGGCTCGAACAAAGACGAACATTTGGCCATGGGCGGAAAGGTTGCTTTCCGCGACACGCTCATGTGGTCCATGCGGCTCTTCGCCGAACGTCAAACGGCGATTGGGCAACATGCGTATTGGTATTTCTTCACGCACGAGCCCCCGGTCGAACCCAGTGCCCGTGATCTGAAAGCTACACATGCCGCTGAGATTCCATATGTATTTAATAATCTCAGCGCGCCCCGCACGATCCCGGATACCAGTTCCCCTGCGCTGGCCGCGGCATCTGAGAAGGACCGCGCTCTTGCCGATATGGTGTCATCCTACTGGACGAATTTCGCGAAGACCGGCGACCCGAACGCGAAAGGTCTACCCGAGTGGGCGATCTTCAAAAGTCCGGACATGCCGCCGCATATCCTCGGCGAGATCGACGATTATCCTGGCCCTGATGTCTTGAATCCGTATGACGAACAGTATAAGTCGATACTGACTACGTTGACTTCAACGTCTGCGCAGAAGTAGGGTTCGCGCGAGACTCCTGTGGTTCGGGATATAGAGCGACGTGCGGGCATGCTGGTATGATTTTGCATGCTCAAAACTCGACCGCTTCCAGTTAGCCTGGTATTGTTGTTCGCCTGCAGCTGCTATTGGGCGCAGGCCCCGGAACCCGACGGCGGAGGCGTTCGTCCGGGCAACCTTCCTCTATCGTGGCGGACAGGTGGACCAACTTGTGGCGACGCGCCCGAATGGGAAATCCACGCCTACAATCCCGACCTCTACATTTTGCGGGAAAACGGCTGCGTCAACTATGAAAAGCCCTTCTTGTATCTCTTCTTCGGAAGCGATAAGGCGCTTCTCATCGACACGGGTGCGGAGGGCGGAACACAGATCGCATCCGCCGTCTCCGGGGTCATCGACGAGTGGGCGAAGCGCAACCACAGAGAACCACCGCCGCTGATTGTTGGACATTCCCATTCGCACGGTGACCACGTCGCCGGCGACGCCCAGCTGAGCGGCCGTGCTAACACATCCGTGGTGCCGCTTACCATCGAAGCGACCATGAAAACATTCGACATCCCGCACTGGCCGGATGGCATGGGCAAGATCGATTTAGGGGGCAGAGTTATCGATGTTTTCCCCATTCCGGGTCACGACGTGCTTAGTTTGGCCTATTACGATCGACAGACCGGGATACTGGACGCCGGCGACAGCCTTTACCCAGGCCGTCTGTATGTGCACGATTTTCCGGCCTTTGTGGCCAGCACTGAGCGGATGGTCCGCTTTACGGAGGGGAAAATTGTCACGCATATTGTTGGCTGCCATATCGAGGAGTCGCGCACACCCTACCTGGACTATAAAGTGGGCACCAAGTATCAACCGGACGAACACTCTCTGGATATGGGCCGCGGCCAGTTGCTGGAATTGAACGAAGCATTGGCGCATATGCGGACGCCGGTGCGGAAAGCATTTCGCGATTTCACGATCTGGCCCATGTAGACCCTGACCCAATCGACCGATGATTATTACATGTATAATCAATCCGGAGCCGAGTAAGCTTCAGCCTCTTTGTCGAGGGAATTATGACGCTAGACTACGTTCGTTCTGCGTTTATCTTGATTTCTTACGCTGCCCCCGCTTTGGCCGGGCAGATGTCAACACCAATACCCACCCAGGTGACCGCCGTGGTTTTGCCGGAAGGGCGATATTCGCCAGTGTCCCTGCGTGAAATGGGTCGTGAAGCCGCCCATATTCTTACAAAATCAGGTGTTTCTTTGCATTGGCATCTCGGGGAACCCGCGCAAGCGGTGAACGGGTTCCTGATAGTGGTTAAGCTGGTCGGTCGCTGCGACATGGATGGTCCACCGGCGTTCCTGAAGGTTGGCGCGCTGGGATGGACGCACCAGGCTGACGGGGTAGTCCTACCGTTCAGCGATCTGGATTGCGATAACATTCGCGGAGCCGTACAAAGTGGCCGAATGGCGGGGCATCAACTTCGAGGAAACGTTCTTCTCGGCCGCGCGATGGGCCGGGTATTGGCGCACGAAATTTATCACGTTATGGCGGACACCGCTGAACACGGCGAGGATGGTGTCGCGCAACCGGCACTATCAACGCGAGACTTGACTTCAGGCAAATTGGAGCTCCGGGCATCCGATATTGAAGCGATCCAGAGCGGTCTGCGCCAAACGCGTTAGTGCGCGTGCGAATGCGCGTGGTGCGCGGGCCGGCCTTCAAGGTCCTTGCAGGTGACCACTTTGTGGCGAGCTTCTTGGGGCACGCTCATTTTTTGATGGACCCACGCCGTTAATTCGGGAACGCCTAAACCAGCGCGCAGATTCGTGAACAGGAACGGGCGATCGCCGCGCATTTTTCGAGCGTCGCGATCCATCACGTCGAGGGACGCTCCGACATACGGCGCCAGGTCGATCTTGTTGATCACCAGCAAATCGGAGCGAATGATGCCCGGTCCGCCTTTGCGCGGAATTTTGTCGCCGCCGGCGACGTCGATCACATAGATCGCGACGTCGACCAACTCAGGGCTGAACGCCGCGGCCAGGTTGTCACCGCCGCTTTCGATGAACACCAGCTCGAGTCCGGAGTGGGTGCGCTCCAAATCCTCGATTGCCTCCAAGTTCATGGAAGCGTCCTCGCGGATGGCGGAATGCGGACAGCCTCCGGTTTCAACGCCCGTGACCCGGTCGGACGGCAAGATTCCCTGGCGGATTAGGAATTCGGCGTCTTCGCGAGTGTAAATATCATTGGTGACAACGGCCAGATTGACGGCCGGCCATAAGCTTTGGCTGAGGACATGGACGAGCGCGGTCTTACCGCTGCCGACCGGGCCCGCCACGCCAATTCGAAATGCACGAGGGGTGTGATTGTGGCTCATATTAGAAGAGAAAATAGCGCTGCGCCAACGGCAGGATGCTGGCTGGTTCGCAGGTCAAAAGCTGACCGTCGGCATGGACCTCGTAAGTCTCGGGGTCCACTTCGATATTCGGCGTTGCGGAATTGTGAATCATATTCGCTTTCCCGATCGTTCTGCAGTTTTGAACGGGCACCAGGCGTTTGCCGAGGCCGAGTTTCTCGACGTGGGAGAGCGAGGCGCGTGAAATGAAAATGGCCGCGATGGCTTGCGGCGCGGCGCCAAACGATCCAAACATGGGGCGATAGAGTACCGGCTGCGGCGTGGGAATCGACGCGTTGGCATCGCCCATTACACTCCATGCAATGAGTCCGCCTTTGATTATCATTTCGGGTTTGACACCGAAAAATGCCGGATTCCAGAGCACCAGGTCGGCCAGCTTGCCGGATTCGATTGACCCCACTTCATTTGAGATTCCGTGCGCGATCGCGGGATTGATGGTGTACTTTGCAATATAGCGCTTGATGCGCTGGTTGTCGTTACGAGAGGTATCGCCTGCGAGTGGACCGCGCTGCACTTTCATCTTATGCGCCGTTTGCCAGGTGCGCGTCACCACTTCGCCGATGCGGCCCATGGCTTGGGAGTCGCTCGACATCATGCTGATGACGCCAAGATCGTGCAGAATATCTTCGGCTGCGATGGTCTCCTGCCGGATGCGGCTTTCGGCAAATGCGACGTCTTCAGGCACTTGCGGATTCAGATGATGACATACCATCAGCATGTCCAGATGCTCGGCGATGGTGTTCACCGTGAGGGGACGCGTGGGATTGGTGGAAGACGGAAGAATATGAGGTAGCCCGGCGATCTTGATAATGTCGGGTGCGTGCCCGCCGCCTGCGCCCTCGGTGTGATAGGTGTGAATGGTTCGCCCAGCGATCGCGGCGATCGTGTCGTCAACAAAGCCTGCTTCGTTGAGCGTGTCGGTATGTATAGCGACCTGAATGTCGAACTCGTCGGCCACGCGCAGGCAGGCATCAATAGCAGCCGGCGTGGTGCCCCAGTCTTCGTGCAGTTTCAGGCCGCAGACTCCCGCGAGAATTTGTTCGGCGAGTGGTTCGCGCGTCGCCGCGTTTCCTTTCCCGAGGAATCCGAAGTTTACCGGCCAAGCTTCAGCCGCGCGAAACATCTGCTCCAGATTCCATCGGCCTGGCATGCAAGTGGTTGCGTTGGTGCCGGTGGCCGGACCGGTTCCGCCGCCGAGCATGGTGGTGGTGCCGTTGGACAGAGCCTCATAAATCTGCTGCGGCGAGATGAAATGGATGTGGCTATCGACGGCGCCCGCAGTGAGGATTTTGCCCTCGCCCGCTATCACTTCAGTGGAAGCGCCGACCACCAGCTCCGGATCCACGCTGGCTTGCGTATCTGGATTGCCGGCCTTCCCGATTTTTACGATGCGTCCGTTTCGAACGCCGACATCGGCCTTCACGATGCCCCAATGATCAATGATCAGCGCGTTGGTGATTACCAGATCGAGCGCGCCGTGCTCCGATTCGCGCGTAGCCGTGGAACTTTGCCCCATGCCGTCGCGGATCACCTTGCCTCCGCCGAACGTGATCTCATCGCCATACACTGCGTAGTCGTGTTCCACTTCGGCGATTAATTCGGTATCGGCGAGGCGCACACGATCGCCTTTAGTGGGCCCGTACAAATCCGCGTAGGTCCGGCGGGGAATCCTCATACTCATTTGTCGAGGGCTCCGTTCACCCGGCCATTGTGACCGTAGACGAATCGACGCCCGGCGAAAGCCACCAGCGGCACTTCCTTCTCTTCGCCGGGCTCGAAGCGGATCGCAGTGCCGGCTGCGATATCCAGACGCATGCCATAAGCGGCGGCGCGGTCGAATTCGAGCGCATAATTCACTTCAAAGAAATGATAGTGGCTGCCCACCTGCACGGGACGGTCGCCGGCGTTGCGCACTACTACCTGCGCCGTTGCCCGGCCGGCATTCAGCTCAAGTTCGCCGTCTTCGAGGATGTATTCGCCAGGATGCATAGGGATGTCTACTGAATGGGATCGTGAATGGTGACCAGCTTGGTGCCGTCGGGGAAGGTGGCCTCCACTTGCACTTCATGGATCATCTCCGCGATGCCGTCCATGACATCCGCGCGCGTAAGGATGGAAGCGCCCAGGCTCATGATGTCGGCAACACTCCTGCCATCGCGGGCCGCTTCGAGCACTTCGGCGGAGAGAATCGCTATAGCTTCGGGATAGTTAAGCTTGAGTCCGCGCGCGCGCCGCTTCTTGGCCAGTTCAGAAGCAGTAAAAATCATGAGTTTTTCCTGCTCGCGCGGAGTCAGATGCACTACGATCCTCCTTTATCAGTTTCTGTAAATCAATGAACTTTTCGGGGCAGCGTGGCGACTCGGCCACAAAGAGACCACTTGGCGGCTTTCCAGAATTCTACGAGTCCGCTGGCCAGAGCGCGCTCGCCGATCGCGACGCCGCGAATCACTAAGCCATGCGCCCTTAACGAAGTCACCCCCCATAATATCTCAGAGCTGGAAAGACGGTCCGCTAGGACTTGCAGCTCCGCTTCGAAGGTTTTCCAATAGGCGGCCGGGTCACCGGCGCGGCATACATAGCAAGAAGCGAAATGGCGAAAGGGTCCTAGCCTCGCGATGGAATCGAGGCGCGCGGCGTTGGATGGACCGAATGGTGCGAGAGTCCAGCGCTCCGTCGCGGCGGGTTGTCCGCACGCGATGAGTTCGAAACGCGATGTGAGCGACTGAAATTGAAAAACCTCGCCGGAAGCTTCGCGGCCGGGCGCGATGCGGTCCCACCAAATGAGCGATGCGCCGCACTCCAATTGAACGCGGGAAGTTTGTTCGAAACGCGAACCGGCGAAGGGGATCAACTGATCCGGCAGGTATTCAAGGAAGGCTCCGGATGCGAGCCGGACTTGCGTTTGCTGCGATGCGAATCCCTGGGGCGAACGGCTTCGATAAATGCGGGTTGCTCCAGTGGACGTGACTTGTGCCTGCGCATTTGAACCGAGATCAATGTCGATGCGCAGGTCGTCGCTATCCAAAATTCCACCGGAAAGATTATGAACATGCGCGAGCGTTTCACCGGACGGCACCTGGAAGCCGCGAATCACTCGCCAGGGCGGCTGCTGTCGTTTAACGCGCAGAATGGTCGGGCCGGCGCCGGTAGCTTCAAAGGACAAGTGAAGGTTTGCGGATAGCGCCATCCGTCAACTCATGAACAGCCGGGTATACAGCGTGGCGTGCCGGGCGGAGGCAATGTCGAGGAGGGGAGTGAAGGAACTTGCTAGCGGGGGCTCAGCGCTAGACCGCTCGACGGCCGCGATGATGGCTGGTTTCAAATTCCAAAGAATCTGGTGGGCTTGTGTTTGTCCGAGTGGAAGCAAGCGCTGGCACGCCGAAACGAGCGCGGTGATGGACTGCTGAAGATAGGCCGCGGAGGCCGTGGCAGCATCAATCCCAAGAGCGCCCGCAACCAGGCCGAAACAGGCCGCAAGATGAGTTTCGGCTTGCATAGCCTGTGCGGCGATCAATAAATCACTGCCGGAAATCTGGGCAGCCAGGCGCAGGAATCTGCGGCCCATGGCGGACGACGCATCGCGAGATTCGCGCGCCAGTTTACGAGCGCCGAGCTCGGCGTTTAATGCCAGCCATGCATCGAGACTGGCCCCACAGCACGCCCGGCAGTAGGCCGCTTCCAGTGCACCGCTTTCGTGCAAATAATCTTGCAAGAATCCTTGCAGCGTTTCCACATGCAGCAGCTCGTTATCCACCAGAGCCTCTATGCCGAATGAGTGTGCAGCGCCGCCAATCGGGAAAGCACTGTCTGCAAGCTGCTGGAGCTGGAGGAGAGGGAGCATCAGGCGAAGAAGCACTGCACGGAATGGGGCAGGGGGTCGGCGGCGGCGGATTCGTCCCAACCCAATTCCGCCCGCGCGACATCGAAAAACGCGCTGCGATTCACATCTTGCCCTTGCAGGCGGCTGGCGAGAATATCGGCAGTCAGCAGGCCGGCGCTGGCGGTAACGTATCCCGCGTTTGAGATCAAATCGTAGTTGCCCCACCCACTGCGGTAGAGGCCTTTGCGGTTCCATCGCACCGCGGAGAAGAGCGCTTCGTTGATTCCGATGAGCGGAAAAAGCGCACCATATAATTTGGCGAGATCGCAACAAATGCGCGCAAAGTAAGTGATGTTCGGCCCGTGCCAAGCGGACCGCAACGGATCAGGGATTAGGCCGAAAAGGTTTGAGATCGAAAGCCGCGTCGGCCCTTTGAACTTCGCGAAACTGATCATGGGGCAGCCCGCGAAGGGGAGCAGGACTTGGGGAATGTTGTCGTTGTTGCACGCGCCGTCCCAGAAGGCCTCGGTGACGTTAACGTAGTCAGCGCGGTGTTTCGAGAGGACGTCAGCAAGCCCCGTGCGGCGCAGATATTCGGCGTCCTGCTGGCGGATCCAAGCGCGATGTTCGCGTGCTTCCGTCTCCCAATTGAATCCCCCTTCTTCGAGATTTCTGCGAGATGTATGGCCTTCGAGAACGATGGCGGGCGCGGGAAGAGCTCCGAGCAAAAGATCCAGCGCAGCAGG
>Ga0302326_10026765_pt1 | contig 11646 bp, 8 predicted proteins | sample Palsa_T0_3_FD_202264 | JGI IMG/M metagenome (GOLD analysis project Ga0302326, IMG submission 202264) | Peat permafrost microbial communities from Stordalen Mire near Abisko, Sweden - Palsa_T0_3 | ecosystem: Environmental > Terrestrial > Soil > Palsa > Peat permafrost | place: Sweden: Abisko... | reverse complement strand
CACATCACGCCATCCGGGTTCACACACACGTCTAAAACGTTCTCTTCCGCCAACAGCGACGGAATGCTTGCTGCATACTGGGCGATGATGTCGAGCGAAGTCACACTCATTTATTCTTCCCGAGCAACCGACGAACTCGACGATCCCTCTTCCGTGCGGTCTAGGTTTTCGGCGTGCCACTTGCCACGTGTCTCGTCAATGCCAGCAACCTGGGTCTAAATGTACTACGTAGCAGTCGTAAGAGTCAATACAAAAGGTACGAGGTAGATGCAGGCAAAGATGCTTGCTCCTTGCAGTTGATAGGATTTTGAAGTGAGAAAAAATTCTGTCGCTCGATGGCAGGTGCGACCTGAGTAATAAAACCGTCAAGAAAGCCACGGAAAAGGAGGACTTCTCAATCCCGCCCATCTTTCCCGCGATTTTCTACAAAGCGCTCGTCAAGGGCGCCAAACTGCGGGGTCTGAGCCGCGCAGAATTTGCCTTAGAGGCAGTTCAGCAACACTTGAAGACCCTAAGAGCGAAACATACCAAAGACACCGCTCTCGCCAAGGCTATGGGGTCCGAGGCGTTAGCACAGCGGGTTCGCGAGGCAAACAGCAAGATATCCAAGAATTGGTGGAGCAAATTGAGTGAAGAAGAGAAGACTAAACGCGCCCGAAAAGCAGTTGAAGCCCGCTGGGGAAAGAGAGCCAAGTAAAGACTGTTTCATGCATTGCGGTCTTGAGCGTTCCCTCTCGTGTTGTTGTTGGGCACGTAGAATGAACGCGATTGGAGCCGACGGAATGGAAGCCTAGAGCAAAGTGGCTCGGCTAGAGACAGTTGAGTAACCGAGTATGTATTCGCTGGGCTGCCGATTCCGGCACACTGTAGATCGTATGAGCTTTCTTCCGGCCCATCCGTATCTTTATCACTCCCGGATCATCCTTGACGAGCTTGCGTACGGTCTCGCGCCCGAGACCCCATAGACGGGCCAAATCGCCGACCCGGTAATGCTTCTCGAATGTTGTGTTGTCCAAGGCCCGCATCGATACCTAATCCTGAAAGTCTAGGACCGTTCGGAACAAACCGCTCTTGAGCTTCTTTGTGATTTCAATTGATCGTTCCAGTCCTTGAATCCTGTGGGCTCCTCACTTCTGAATTTCACGTCTCCGCGGCTGGTAGCCTCGACGGCGCGACGGACTAAATCGGCCAAAGCCCGTCCAGCCTGATCGGAGTCCATGGCGGCGATAATTTCCGATCCTGCGGGCATACGCTCAATCTCGACCCGAAGCAGATTGAGTTGAACCGCCGTCGGCTTACCCGCGATCGACGCGTATCGTGTTCGACAGCCATGAAATAAAACCGCATGAGACAGGGCGTCGATCGCCGATTCACAAATCACCAGGCAATTGTCATCGCGAATCGTTTTGCTCAGCCACAATCCCTTCGTTCCTCCGGGCGCGAACGCAGTAAACCCCGCGTTCTTCATCTCGTATCCGCAGAGTCCCTCAGTGTCATAATGCGGAAACACTGCGTTGCCCTTGCGGTCGGCTCTCACAGTGTCGTCGAAGCGCCAAAATTGCAGGGCGAGGGCCGGGATACATCGCTCTTCCTCCAGGTAGGCGTTTGTATGAGCGACGCTCATGGAGTTATAGCGATTCTGGATTCGGCGCCGGTCCTTGACTGTTTTCCGAAGTGGCGGAAGGTTTGCGTACGCCACCCGGGCCTGCGAGCCGATCCATGTGCGCAACTCTTCGCGGATTTGGCAAAACTTGTCGCTATTTTGGCGATACTTTACAAAATCGATGATCGTTCCCTTGTCGGAATCGTCGCGGACAGACCAGTAGACATAGTGGCCATCGTCTGCGCGAGAAATGATGATTTTGTCGCCATTCCCGTGACGCATAACGGCTGATCCGTTCCAGCTACACTTCGGGTCTAACTCGTATCCGTGCGCGGCGGCATACGCTCGAAGGTCAATGTCGGTCTTGAATCTATCCAACTCGGAAGTTGTTGTGCTTGCTTCTGGAGGATTGAGCTTGCTCACCTTGACTATTCCTCGTGGATTTGTTCCGATGCTGTGCGGATAGTTGTCACCTGATCTCTTAAATGCCAGCGTCTCTGGGTTTAATCTACTACATGTCAGTTGCAGTAGTCAACATAAATATATGCAAGGGACTCGTAAATAGTCCTCGTGGCAGATCAGCGGTCGATGGATCCAAATACAAGGCGTTTCAGAATGTGGTCGCGTCAAGGCTTTGAGAGCGCTACGAAATGACAAGGACGAAGAAAACTTTATCGACCCGATGTCATGTTGCTCTTGCGCTCGTATTTGCGACGAATGGGCTTATGAAGCTTAATGGGCGCCATCACTGGCAGTCACGCCACCGGACAGTGCCTAATAGCCGCGGTCCCAACTCGGTTTGGACGAAGTTGGACGCGCGAGGCTCGTGTACGTATAGACTACGTTTCAGTTAAGCTTCACCGTCTACCGCGTACCGGAATCCTCCGCGAAACGCATCCAGATGTGCTCGCTAGGTTGCATCTACTGGGTTGCCCCTAAATGCGTCCGCCCGGTAATGCGACCAGCCTCGGCTTTGGCTTGTCGTCGAATGCTTCTTTCAAAATCTTCGTAAGCCGTGCTTGACGTTCGGGCACCCAGCGCGAATAGTGTTCGCGAACGGTTTTCTCATCATCGCCGAGGAGATCGGCAACATCCGCGACGGGCACGCCGCGTTGCAACAGAATACGTGCAAAGGTATGCCGGAAACGGTGCGGCGTCGGCGGCTCCTCAAATCCACCTGCCAATTCAAAGACCTTGTTGATTTTCCGCCGCCACATATCAGTGATCGTATCCACCCTGTCTGAACGGCCGGCAATAAAAAGCCGCGAACCACAACGCTTCGCCCGCGTGTTCAAGCGATCGCGCAACCAGTCCGGAATGTATGCGAAGACCTCACCGCCGTTCTTCTTGGCCCGAAGAAAGACTTCATTGCCTTTTAGACGATTCATATGAAACAGGCCCACATCGGAAATCCTGAGGCCCGTATAGGCCATCGTCCAGATAAAATCCTTTGCGTCTTCGCCGGTCCACACACCACCCTCGCCCCCGTTCTTCCAGACGACTTCGCCCACCTTGTCGCATGCGTCGATGATTCGTTGCAGTTCCTCGTCAGTGTAGGGCGCCTTGTTGGTGATGCGGTTGGCGCCCACGGGAGGCTTGATATCTGGACTGACGGGATTTTCAGTCAGCCACTTGCGGTTCACGCAAAAGCGAAAAAAACTTCTGAGCGTGGCCAGCCACTTTGCCTTCGTGCGGGCTCCAAGCTTTAAGCCGCCATAAAATACGTCGATGTCGCCAACGGTGAATTGGTCGAGCATCAAGTATCCCCGAGCGTCGGCGAAGTCGGTCAACTGTTTTATAAACGTTTTGTACTTGCGGAGAGTTGCGTGGGCAATCTTCGCACCTTCGCGATGGCTCAGGTAAGCGCCGGCTGCTGCCACGATTGTCATGCGGGCCGGGCCGGGCGGCAGGTCCGGCTGAGGTAGGGGGGCGGCTTCGCCCTCCCACGATTGAGCCTTTTGCCATGCCGCCACGAGGGTTTTGGCTTCATCCCACTCGGATTTGCCGGTCTGTTTGCGGTTAAACTTTCCGCCCAGCGTACCGGAGACATGAATTAGGCAGGCACATTTTTTCCAGCCACGCCGTCCTTCTTCGAACTCGCCGGAACGGGCGTCTTCCGGGTGGCCGCCTTCGCATTCCGTGCGGTGCCTGCGATAGAGCTTGAGAGCCATAAGACTCCAACTATTCTAGAGCAGGCTAGCACGCTATTGCACGCTGAAATGATTGTTTCTGGCTAAACTATTGAAAGCATTATGGCGGTGAGGGTGAGATTCGAACTCACGGAACCCTTGCAGGTTCAACGGTTTTCGAGACCGCCGCATTCGACCACTCTGCCACCTCACCGTGTTCGGGTCACTTCTAAAATAGCAAGCCAGCATCTTGTTTCCTCAGCAAATCCCGGCTTCGAAGGGGATTGTGCTCTACCAGCCCAACACCGCTGCGAAAATCAACGGTGCCACAATCGACGCATCCGACTCAATCACAAACTTCGGCGTATGTATGCTCAACTTCTCCCAGGTAATCTTTTCGTTCGGAACCGCGCCCGAATACGAGCCATAGCTGGTGGTGGAATCGCTGATCTGGCAAAAGTAACCCCACAGCGGCGTATCTGCGCGCTCTAAATCCTGGCGCAGCATCGGCACGACACAAATCGGGAAATCGCCCGCGATGCCACCGCCAATCTGAAAGAACCCAATCGAGGCATCCTGCGAAATTCTCGTGTACCAATCGGCTAGCGACATCATGTACTCAATGCCCGTTCGAACAGTATGCACGTTTTTCACATCGCCCGAGATGCAATGGCCGGCGTACATATTGCCCAACGTTGAATCTTCCCAACCCGGCACAAACATCGGCAGGTTTCTTTCCATAGCCGCGTAAAGCCAACTATCTTTCTTATCGATTTGAAAGCTCTTTTCCAGATCGGGCGAGTTCAAAATCCGGTAGAAAAATTGATGAGGAAAAAGCCGCTCGCCCTTGGCATCCGCTGTCATCCATTCCTGCAAAATCACGCCCTCAATCCGACGCATGGCTTCCTCTTCCGGAATGCAAGTATCGGTCACGCGGTTCATGTGCCGCTCGAGCAAAGCTTGCTCGTCCTCCGGCCGCAGATCGCGCCAATGTGGCACGCGCTCATAGAAATCGTGAGCCACCAGATTGAAGACATCCTCTTCGAGATTCGCGCCCGTGCAGCAGATGGCGTGCACTTTACCGCCTCGGATCATCTCAGCGAGCGAAACACCCAGTTCGGCCGTGCTCATCGCGCCGGCCATGGTCAAGAACATCACGCCACCCTTGTTCAAATGCGCGATGTATCCGTCGATAGCTTCCACCAGCGTGGCTGCGTTGAAGTGCCGGTAGTGATGCCGGATAAAAGTTGAGATAGGACCTTGCGTCATCTCTCATTAAGTTAGCGTGTGCGGCCAGACCTTTTCAATCGAGCTGCAGCGGAATGTACATCAAATGCCCGTTCCGCTCAATCAGCAGCACCAAACTCTGGCCGCTCTTCGATCGGTCGAGGACATTGCGGAGCGCTTCCACTCCATTCACCACGCGCCGGTTCACTTCGTAAATGACATCGCCCACTTGGAGCAGCGGACCGGTATACGGCGCATTAGTTTTGCGGGCCGCCACCACCACGCCCGCCGGACGCCGCAGATCCGGCATCAGTTCGATGACCGCTTTGCTGATGTCTAAGCCAACAATGCCTAATTCAGGCACTACATTCTTCAGGGGGTCGACCATGTCGGCAAGCGAATCCAATTCATCGCCAGACTGCTCTTCCGTAACCACCGGCAGACTGACTTCGCTGGTTCCGCGCTGCACTCGCAGGGTCACCGATGTTCCCGGCGACAACCTGAAAACGTAGGCTTCGAGCTCATGCACACTGGTGATGGTTCTGCCATTCAAGCCGGTCACAATGTCATCCACTTGCACACCGGCGCTGACGGCAGGGCCGTTGGGTTCAAGATCGGAAATTACAATCCCGTGATCCGTTTCCAATGTCAAGCCCTCGGCCATGTCGGGCGTTATCGTCTCGCCGACAAGGCCAAGTTGCGCGCGGTGTATATGTCCTTTCGTCTTCAATTGCGCATACACTTCCTTCGCAATGTTGCTCGGAATGGCAAAGCCGATCCCTTCACTCCCGCCCGATTGCGAAAAAATCAAAGTGTTGATGCCGACCACGTGGCCGTCCGCATCCAGCAACGGACCACCGCTGTTTCCCGGATTAATGGGCGCGTCGGTCTGAATGTAAACCATCGGATCGTCCGTCTTGATCTGCCTCGACACGGCGCTGACCACGCCCAGGCTGACCGAATTGTCCAAACCTAACGGGTTTCCCAACGCCAGCACAATCTGTCCCTGCTTCAATTCGTCGGAGTTTCCGAACTTCAGGAATGGGAGATTGGTTTTCTCGATTTTCACCACCGCCAAATCGCTGTCACGATCAATCCCCACCACCTTGCCGGCAATCGGGCGGTTGAACGAACGGTCTCCCTGCTCGCGCGCTTCGGCCTCGGCGCGAACGTTTAGTTGCACCTTTACTTCATGCGCGCCTCGAACCACGTGGGCGTTGGTCAGAATGTAGCCGTCGGCAGTGAGTAAAATGCCTGATCCACTGACGGTTTCTTTCGTCAAAAGGTCTGCGACCCGGTCGGAGTCTTCCGCAGTGACGTAGCTGCGAACGAAGATCTGCACAACGCTCCGGCCAGCTTCGTTCGAAAGATCTTCGAGCGTTTTGCTCAACTCTTTCAGCGCCACCATTCTTTCAGCCGTTTTTCCCTGGCCGGCGTCCACCGTCCGAACCAGCAGCGCCGCACTCATCATCCATATGCAAATCGACGACTTTCGTTTCAACCGAAACTCCTAACAGTTGGTGGATGCGCGAGGACCAAAACTAAATTCATAACAATTGTTAACCTCGGAAGGAAGCAGTTCACAATTGCAAGTTCGCATCCGTATTCCAACAAGAAACAGATCCAGTTTCTCACCGACCGTTGCGCCGCTGCCACCCGATCCCTCTATGCCCACTTCCGAGCCGGCGACAGAGGCCACTTCCCTCCCCCGGCGCCGAGCTCTCGGCGCATCCTCCACAGTGGCCCTCGGCATCCTGCTGAGCCGCATGATCGGCTTCGTTCGCGAACGGGTCTTCGCTCATTATTTTGGCGTTCACTCCATTTCGGCCGACGCCTTCCGCTCCGCCATCCGCATACCGAATATGCTAAGCAACCTCTTCGGAGAGGGCGTCCTTTCGGCTTCCTTCGTTACGGTCTATGCAAAGCTACGCGCCCAGGGCAAAGATGAGGACGCGGAAAGAGTGGCTGCGGCCGTCTTCGGCATTCTCAGCCTTGTCTGTGCCGTCCTGGTGGCCTTGGGTGTGACGGCCACACCGCTCTTTATCGACGCTATTGTGCCCGGCTTCAAAGCAGCGGACCCGAGGCGCATCCTGGCCATCCATTTGGTGCGTATTCTGTTCCCAGCTACCGGTCTGATGGTAATGAGCGCCTGGTGTCTGGGCGTGCTCAATAGTCACCGCCAGTTCTTACTTTCTTATCTTGCGCCTGTGGCTCTGAGTCTGGCCGTCATTTCCGTGAATCTTACAGCCGGCCGCAGCGCAGCGGACACGCGCCTCGTGGTAGATGTCGCGTGGGGATGGGTTCTGGGCAGCCTGCTGCAGTTCCTTGTGCAAGTGCCGCGCGTGTTGGCGCTCCTTCCTGGATTCCGCCCGCGCTTCGATTTCAAGTCGCCTCCCGTACGCTCCGTGCTTCGGAATTTCGGCCCGGTGTTCATCAGCCGCGGTGTCGTCCAGATCAGCGCGTTCGTCGATCAACAGATCGCCAGCTTCCTGCCTCTCGGCGCCATATCGGCGCTCGGTTACGGTCAAATTATTTCCATTTTGCCCGTCAGCCTCTTCAGCATGTCTGTATCCGCCGCCGAGTTGCCCACTTTGTCCAGCGCGGTTGGCACCGACGACGAAATTGCCGCCTTCTTGCGTGGCCGCTTGTCCGCCGGCCTCCGCCGCATTGCTTTTTTCGTCATCCCCTCGGCAGTCGCTTTCCTCTTCCTGGGAGATATCGTCGTGGCCTTGGTTTTTCAATCTGGCAAATTCCAGCGGACCGCCGTGGAAGACGTTTGGGCGGTGTTGGCCGGCTCGGCTGTGGGACTATTGGCTACCTCTTTGGGGCGCCTCTATTCATCGGCTTTCTATGCGCTGCTCGATACCAGGACGCCGCTACGCTTTGCCGTGCTTCGCGTGATATTGACGGCGACGCTCGGTGCGATAGGCGCCTTGCTGCTGCCGCGCTGGCTTGGCATCGATCCGAAGTGGGGCGTGGCTGGCCTGACCGCGTCCGCAGGCATAGCCGGCTGGGTCGAGTTCGTACTGCTGCGAGCGGCGCTAGCTAAGCGGATCGGAAAGACGCCTCTGCCGCCAAGCTTCACGATTCGTCTGTGGTCCGCCGCCATTGCCGCAGCCGCTTTGGCTTACTTCATCAAGCGCGGCATGGGTCCGGCCCATCCGATTCTCCTGGCTTGCCTGGCGCTGCCGGTCTATGGTGCGGTTTATTTCGCCGGCACCGCGTGGCTTGGGGTTCCGGAATCGCGCAGGACCATCGAAGCCGTTAGGCGTCGCCTGGGAGTGAACCTGCAGGGAGAATGAATTTTCAACCCTGCCGCAACAAGGCCACAACGTCGTCAACGGTGATAACGCCGAGCAGTTCCTCTTTTTCATCAACCACGGGCAGAGCCAGGAGATTATATTTGTCAAAAATCTCCGCCACGCGGTCCTGCTTTTGATTGGCCGGAATGGAAAGCAGCCGCTCGCTGGCGAATTCCTTTAAAGGGGCGTCGCCCGGCGCAAAAAACAATTTGGCAAGCGGAACGGTGGCGCGCAGGCGGTTCTCGGCGTCCACCAGGAACAAGTAGTGCAAATCCTCAATCGCCTCCTCGGAATTCCTCAACGCTTCCATGGCTTGCGCGACATTGGCCTCTTCAGGCAGCGCCAGGAAACCCGTATCCATGAGGCCGCCAGCCGTGTTGTCGCGGAATTCCAACAGCTCTTCGACTTCTTCCTTCTCTTCAGGCTCCATCTCTTCCAGGATCTGCTCGGATTGTTCGTCTTCCAACTCGTTCAAGACATCGGCGGCCTCGGACGGCTCCATTTCCTCCAAAATGTCAGCCGCTTTTTCGGCGTCGAGGGATTCGATGATGCTGGTCTGAATCTCGGGCTCCACTTCGCTTAGCATTTCAGCGGCGGTTTCGGTATCGACGGCGTTAATCAGCGCCGTGCGGTCTTCATGGCCCAGATGTTCGACAATGTCCGCCAAGTCCGCCGGGTGCATATCCTCAAGCAGCTTGTTCGAGATATTCAGCCGCACGCGCCGCTGCGGATCGGCCTCGACAATGTTGCAGAATTCCCAACGAATGGAATGCGGAGGGATGCGTTGCTGCAGAGCGCGAATCAGCGCCGCCGGCACAATGCCGCTGAGCACGCGGCGCACAATAGAGCGGATGCCGATGTCGATCTCGAGGATGTGCAGAACTTGCGTGCCATTCTCCATCTCTTTGAGAAATGTGACGTCGTTGACACGTACCACTTTGCGGCCCTGAGCGTCGATCACCTGCTGATCGAGCAAGTCTCTGACCATCCGCAACATATATTCATCGGAATGGTACGGCGTCAACAACTCGTCTTTGAGGTGGATGCCGCTGGTATCGATGGACTTGATCTGGTCGTGGCGAATACTGAGCCAGCCGGGCCCCGCACCGACCAGGAAACGGTCTACGCGAATGGGATCGATCAGCGGAACCAACGCTGCATCGCGCAAAATGCCGATAAGGCGGCCTTTGAGGTCGTAAACCTTGAGGCCGAGCAGTTCGGTGAGGTATAGAATCTCTTCCGCCATGATGCCATCGCGCGGGCGCGCTGCCCCATCTTAACGCGCGTGGCGAAAACGAGTCCAGTGAGGAGTGCAATGGGCGCGAATGCACGCCGCCCCGGGAGAAAGCAACTCGCCAGCTCTTTCGGCGGAGATCTTGGCGCTCAAGAACGCCATCTTCGCATTTGGCGAACGAGCGCTTCAATTATTACGATAGGCGGCGGCTTTGCCTTCCCAAGGCCCTACCCACACCACGGCACCCGGTTTGGCCGCTTGTAGCCTCGCAGCCCCTTTTTCGGTCACGGAGGTGCCTTTCAAATCTACTTCGCGCAACGCCGGCATGGCGATCAGCGCCGTCACGGCTTCGTCGTTGATGCGGCTGCAGCCTTGCACCTTCAGCCGCTGTAGCTTCCCCAGCGACCCCATTTGCTCTAACCATTTCCCGGTAATGCTTAGCGTGCTGACTTCGCCCAACTTGGCGCCTTCGATTCCCACGGTCGTGGAGGTACAGGCGAACCGCAGGTCGCGTAGATTCTTCAATGTCAACAGCGCCTGCAGCCCTACGTTGGACATAGAGACCGTCCAGACATTTTTGTCGTTCCCCTGACGCCCACTCAGGTCCAGATAAGTCAAGTTCGGCATCTGCCGGAGTGCTTGCAGGCCGGCATCGCCGAGTTCATTGCCGCCCATGGTCAATTCCTTCAAGTTCGTCAGCATGGTCAGCCGTTCCAGTCCCACGTCGGTCATCAAAGTAGATCCCACGTCGAGCGACTCGAGCGAGGTGATGCCGGCAATATGTTCGAGTGCCGAATCGCCGGCCTTCGTGCCATGCAGGTTCAGGCGTTTGAGCTGCCAATCTTTGATAGCCGCCACTCCCTCGTCAGTGACGTACTCGGCGAAGTAGAGGTTAAAGTCGCTGATGCCGCGCAGGTCCTTGATATCCTGCATCCCTCCATCGCTGATGTGCGTGAGAGAAAGATCCAGCACGCTCAAAGCGGGATATTGGTTCAGCCGGCGGAGGTCGGCGTCTTCCACCCAGGTTCCGCGCAGGCTGATGCCCGTGACATGACCCTGGGCGTTGTGAGTGACCGAGCCGCCAAGATCGCTAATCCACTGGGTGTCCTCTTTTGCGGCGGGTCGCTCCGTATTGGCGGAGTACCCGCATACGGCAAAGCACAACAGCATGACGCAAACGGCTTTCATTGGCGAATTCTCCGGGTGGGTAAAGCGGAATCGCGATCAAAGACGATCGTACAATCGGGCAGAGCGGTTTTCAGAGCGAGCATCCCTTTCTCAGTTATAAGGGTGTGATAAATGTTCAGATACCGGAGCGCGCTCATGGATTGCAAGCCTTGCGCACCTTGATCGGTAATGCTGGTCGCATCCAGACTCAACTCGCGAAGCTTGGGAAGTGTTTTTAGAAAGACGATGGCTTTGTCATCCAGCGTTGTGTAGTCGAGCTTAGCAATCTCCAGGTTCTTCAATTCGGCAAGCGAGGCAATGCCTTCGTCTGTGGTGAGCGTGCGGAAGAGCTCAATGCGTTCCAACTTCTGCATTGGCTGCAGTGCGGCCAGCCCTTCGTTCTTGACGGCAGTGAAGTTCAAACACAATTCACGCAAATTGCTGAGGGCGGTGAGTTGTTTGAGGCCGGCGCTAGTGATTTCGGTACTGGAGAGATCCAGCTTCTCGAGTTGCGTCATTTTCGCGATGCTGCCCAATCCCGAGTCGGTGATGTCGAGATAGCGCAGCCGCAGTTCCCGAAGCCCGGATAACAGGCCCAGCGCTTCCAGTCCTCGATCGGCGACATGCGAGCCCGAAAGGTCAAGCCCGCGCAGATTTTGTAACTCCTTCAACTGCGCCAAGCCTGGCCCATCTACCAGTGTGCCGGCCAAGTTGAGAGTCTCGAGATGGCTCAACGCGGAAAGATTCGCCAAGCCTGCCGAGGAGACCGTGGTGTTGCTTAGATTGAGTTCTCGCAGACCAGCGAGCCGCTGCAAGGACGACAATCCCAGATCCGAGACTTGCGTTATCTGGAGTTCCAGCTTTTGGAGATCGTGGAGATTTTCGAGGTAAGTGAGTTGCGCGTCACTCAGCGAAGTGGATGCCAGGTTAATGGCTATCAACCGGCCACCCGTCAGTTCGGCGCTTCCGGCCATTTGCTTAACC
>Ga0302326_10026764_pt1 | contig 11646 bp, 11 predicted proteins | sample Palsa_T0_3_FD_202264 | JGI IMG/M metagenome (GOLD analysis project Ga0302326, IMG submission 202264) | Peat permafrost microbial communities from Stordalen Mire near Abisko, Sweden - Palsa_T0_3 | ecosystem: Environmental > Terrestrial > Soil > Palsa > Peat permafrost | place: Sweden: Abisko... | reverse complement strand
TGAAAAACCAGGGCACAAAGGATTGTATTCATCCGTGGTGGCGCGTCAGTTTGCCGCCAGCGGTCAAATTGACGGCACTTGTAGCGCTGTTTTTCATTGCCATCGCGCCTTTCGAGATCCGGGCGCAAACGGGATCGACACAGGCGCCCAAAGCGAGCTCCCAGCCAGGGGCCGTGACGCAGCAGGGCGGAGCGGTGCAATTCGCTTTTGGGGGCAATGCAGCTCAGATTCCGGCGACGTATCTGGATCATCTGGTTTTCTTTCCCGCAAAAGTTAATGACAGCCGTCCACTGCTTTTCCAGGTCGATTCGACGGCGGCAACCTCCTCGATAGATGCAGGCCGGGCAGACGAGCAGCGCCTGACAAACCTCTCGGGGCCTACACTTCACCTGAGTGGCGTGGACGTGATGCTGCCTGACTTCGCGAGAGGGACAAAAGACAACTTCGCGGCGCTCGTTGGCCGAGCGTATGAGGGAACGCTGGGCAAGGATTTTTTGGATCATTTCGTGGTCGAACTGGACTACGGGCGGCAAACCGCCCAGCTCCACGATCCGGCTGTGTTTCATTACTCCGCAAAAGCCAAAGTGTTCCCACTCCGCTTCGTAGGCCCGGTGCCCGTCGTGCGGGCGAAGTTTAACCTCGGCGGAAAGGAGTACGACGCGGACTTTGGCGTGAACACCGCGCTCGATGCGCCCATCAGAATCTCGCAGCGCTATGCCAGCGCCCACCGAATCAACGTGCACCGGACATTTCCCGCCACCGATGAGCCTCTCGATGCAAAAGCGGTAGCCGTACGGCTAAAGTCGTTTCAGATCGGGCCATATGCAGTGGACAGTCCGATGGGCGAAATAGCGGAAACGGTGCTGCCGCCCGGCGATGCGAAGCTGGCGGGGGAAATAGGCGGAGGAATGCTACGGCGTTTCATTGTGGTTCTCGATTACACGCATCAGCAGATGATTCTGGACCCGGGTAACAAGTATCCGGATGACGACTCGGCAGACGTGAGCGGAATTTCCATGGTGGCCAAAGGGCCGGGTCTTAAAACTTTCCAGGTTGTCTCTGTCGCGCCCGGCACGCCGGCAGCGGATGCCAAGATTCAGAAGGGCGACGTGATCGCGGGAATAGACACCGATCCGGCCGCGGACCTGACGCTATTAGAAGTGCGCAATCTGTTTCGCCAAGTGGGGCACTCCTACAAACTGCTGCTGGAGAGAAACGGGCAGGAAATTCCGGTCACGATACAGATGCGCCGGTTGCTCTGAAGAACGGCCTGAGAGATCGCGGCATCCACCGCAACGGCTACTACTTTTCGAATCTGCGAAGGGTGGTGGCCATTTGGGTGAGCCTTGCATCCACTTTGCCGAATACAGTTGTCGGCTCGAATTTGCCCGACTTGTCGCGCGCGCCGGCGGGCACGCCTGTAAGGATTTCGATGCCCTGCTCGATGGTGGCGACGGGATAGATGAAGAACTGCTTGTTGGCGACCGCTTCGATCACGTCGTCTCGCAACATTAGATCCTCCACGTTTTCCGCGGGAATCAGCACACCCTGCTTGCCGTTCAGGCCCTTGATGCGGCAAATGTCGTAGAACCCCTCGATTTTCTGATTCACGCCGCCGATGGGCTGAATGTCTCCCTGTTGATTCACCGAGCCGGTGACGGCCAGCTCCTGGCGGATGGGCAGTTCGGCGAGAGCGGAGAGAATCGCGTAGATTTCGGTCGAGCTGGCGCTGTCCCCATCGACGCCGGAATAGGACTGCTCGAAGCAGATGCTGGCGGAAAGCGAGAGAGGTTTGTCTTGCGCAAACGTGCGGCGCACGTAGCCGGAAATGATTTGCACGCCTTTATCGTGAAAGCGTCCGCTGAGGTTGGATTCGCGCTCGACATTGATGATGCCGATGTTGCCCATCGCGACTGAGGCGGTGATGCGCACCGGCTTGCCGAAGGCGTATCCGCCTATTTCGAGCACGCTTAGCCCGTTCACCTGGCCGACGCGGCTGCCGGCGGCGTCGATGAACACCTGATTGTTCTCGATCATCTCGCGAATCTTGGTTTCGAGCAGATTGTGGCGCTCGATTTTCGCGTCGAGGGCCTCGCGGACGTGCTGTGCTGAGACGATCTTGTTACCGTCGTGCCGCGCGGCGTAGCAAGACTCGCGGGCGAGGTCGGCTAGATCGAAAAACCGGGTGGTGATCTTTCCGCGGCGCCCGGCGATGCGAACTCCGTGCTCGAGGATGGCCGCCACCGCCGTGCGGTCGAAGTCGAGCAGCTTTTCATCTTGCGCCAGCTTGCGAATGCGCCCGCCGTAGTGGCGGAAAACTTCGTCGGTCCACTTCATTTCTTCGTCGAATTCGACGCGCACCTTGAATATCTTTTTGAAGTCGTCCTCAAAATCGTAGAGCATCTCGTACATGTCGCGATCGCCGATGAGGATGATTTTTACACGCACGTCAATCGGCTCAGGCTTGAGCGCCGAAGCGCTGAAGGGAAAAAACATGTCGACGGGCTGGATTTCAAGCTTGCCGTGGTTGAGGGTTCGCTTGAGTGTTCGCCACACGCCGGTTTCGGTGAGCGCGTCGAGCGCATACATCACCAGGAATCCGCCGTCGGCGCGCAGGAGCGAGCCGCCGCGCAGATCCATGAAGTCGGAGTTCCAGCCGCCGCGCTGGTCGTAGCTGCGCTGCACGGTGCCGAAGAGATTGGCGTAGGTCGGAATGGTTTCGAAGACCACCGGGCACTTTTCGTTTTCGGCGTGGGCGAGGATCACGTTGACGCCGTAGACGCGGAAGGGATCGCGCTCGGAACGATCGGGACGCGGACTGCCGCCGCCTTCCGACGGAGGCTGCTGATCTTCCTCGCCCTCCCGTTCCTTAAAGGGATCGAGATTGTCGAGGACGTGGTGGCGCACCTCTTCGAGATATTCGGAGATGTGAGTGCTGGGATATTTTTCTTTCAGCTCCTCGATTACCCCGTCGACCAGCACGGAAGCGGCTTCCTGCTCCAGATAGCTCATTTCGCTGGCGAGCTCGCGAGAAAGCGAAAGAGTCTTGCGGTAGACGACCGTGAACTCCTGGCGAAACTGATCGTACTTGCGCTCGATCTCCTCGGCGGCGGCGTTTTCGAGTTTGGCGTCTTGCACCATTTTCGGGATTTCTTCGATCGGCACCATCTGGCCTTCGAGCACCGGGAAAATTTCCGGCAGGGCGACGGCGCCGACCTGCATGCGTCCAAGCGCAAATTGCTCCCGGGCGATGCGCCGCGTGAAGTCGTCCATCAACTCTTTTTCGCGCTGCGTGAAGCGCTCGACGATGCGCGTCTTCTGGCGCTGGAATGGTTCGCCTTCAAAAACCTGCGGGATGCGCCGCCGAAGGAAATCGATTCCCGACTCGACTTCCTTCTTGAAGACGGCAGCCTGTCCGCGTGGCAGAGTGAGCAGACGCGGGCGATCGGTGTTCTTGAAGTGATTGACGTAGCAGCGATCGGGGGCAGGCTCGTTGTCGGGCAGCATGTCCTCGATCATGCGCACGACCATGCCGCCGCGGCTGGTGCCGGAAAGCCCGCATACGAAGAGGTTGTACCCAGACGCGGTGAGCTCCACGCCCATGCGCAGGGCGCGCAGGGCGCGCTCCTGGCCCATGTCGCCCGAGGTAGGCTCGATCTCGGCGGTGGTCTCAAAAGGAATGCGCGCCGGATCGCACCGCCACCGCAGTTTCTCCGGCGGCAGACCTTCGAGCTTCGGATTGTTCTTTGGAGGCATGCGGTGTCGCGTTCCAGGGACTGAAAAGTGTCGCTGAAAACTCGTTACTCTAGCACGGCCTCCGCATTCTTCCCACCCTGACCGGAGCCATCGTTTCTATGGTGTTTGGGAGGGGCATACACCTCCAGCAGAATCGCCACCATCGCTAGGACCACCGGCCCGAGGATCAGGCCAAGCAACCCGAACGCGCTGATCCCGCCCAGCACTCCCAGAAACACAAGCAAGCCGCCGATTTCCGTCCGGCCGCTGATGAGCCATGGGCGTAACACGTTGTCGACCAGAGCCACGATCACGCCACACAGCACCAGAACGATGAGCCCGCGTATCCAGTGCCCGCCAATCATTAGGCTCGCGGCGAGAGGGACCCAGATCAGCGCGCCGCCAACGAGCGGAATGAGCATCATCACGCCCCAAAAAATGGGCGCGCTCACTCCAGCAATAGCAAAGGCTATGCCGCCGAAGAGTCCGTGCGCTGCGGCGGCCAACAGGCTGGAAGTGACGCTGGCGAAGATCAACTCGCGCGCGTCGCCCAGCATGCGCTCGCGGTTGCGACCCGTGAAAGGCAGCACTTCGCGGAAACGCGTCAGGAGCGATTCGCCGTCGCGGTAGAGGTAGAACATTACCAGCACGGTGACGAAGAGATGGAACAGAAAGGCGGCGGTGTGCTGCAGAACGGCGCCCATCTTGAAGGCAACAAAGCTGGCGGCCTTTTCGCCGTACCCTTGCAGCGAAGTTGTCAGATCGTCCGAGCCCAGGCTCGGAAATCGCTCCTGCAGCCGGTCCCAGAGATTCGCGGCCGCCGCGAAGTGGCCGCTCTCGAACTTCAACTCAAAGTTCTGCACGGCCTGAACGCCTTGGCGAACGAACGCAATCATCACGAAGATCAGCGGCAACATGATCACCAGGAGCACTCCGACGGTGGTGGCGACGGCGGCAGCGGTCGGCCCGATGCGCGGAACCAGGCGTTCGTATACCGGATAGGTGAGAACCACCAGCACGGCGGCCCAGGCGATTGCCGCTAAGAATGGCGAAACAATCACATAGGCGAGGTAGACCAGGAATAGCACGATGCCGTAGAACAGCAGCGCTCCAAGCCGCTCCTTCGAGATAGACTCCTTCGCCAAGCTGCGCCTCCTCCAGTTTTTTCCCGCTATTCTTTAGAGCGCCCGTGCCACTGATAGTGGCAATCCGCGGGTTTGTCAACTCTGCCGGCGTTGGCCGCAAAGCCGATGCTATGATTGTGGCAGGTTTTCCTTGGACATGACCTCCCCGACGACTCCCGCCTGCCCGCACAAGCGCACCCGCGTGATTGCCAAAGACAGCGACGCGCAGTATGTGGAGTGCCTCGACTGCGGCGAAATTCTGGAAACCGGCGAAATGGAAAAGAAGGACAAGGCCGGGTACGACGAATCGCTCTCGGATGCCTAGGCAGGAGTAAAAACTTTCAGTTCGCCTCGATCACATCATCGGCGGCAGCTGACTGACAAACGCACTAAACTGGAGAGCGTAAGGTTGCCATATCGCTAGCTTGAAGTGCGGATTTAGGCTACCCTCTGCGGCTGGCCCCGCAGTTCCCTTCAATGCTCTTCAAGAGTTTCAGCGCCGCGGTGTTTGGAATCGACGCCTATGTAGTCGAGGTTGAGGCGGACGTAGGACCCGGCCGTCCGGGGGATTTCAACGTAGTTGGCTTGCCCGACATTGCCGTGAAAGAGAGCCGCGAGCGGATTAAGGCCGCGTTGCGGATTTGCGGCTTCGATTTTCCCTCCCACCAAGCGGTCACCGTGAATCTCGCGCCAGCCGACATTCGCAAGGAAGGGTCGGCATTCGATTTGCCCATGGCGCTCGGCCTGATGGGCTGCCAGGGCACCTTCTTCGGCAAAAATCTCGACACGCATGTTTTTCTGGGCGAGTTGTCGCTCGATGGAAGCGTGCGCTCGGTGCGCGGCGCTCTGTCCGCGGCTCTGGCGGCTCGCGAGCGCGGAATTCCAAACGTGGTAGTGCCCGAGGCAAATGCGCGCGAGGCTGCGGTAGTCGAGGGTGTGAACGTTTACGCGGTGAAATCCCTGCCGCAGGCCGCGGATATGATCAATGCCCCGGAGTCGTTCCGTACCGTCACAGTGGACACGTCGCAGATGCTTGCGGACGCCGGCCAATACTCCGCTGACTTGCGCGACGTGCGAGGGCAGATGGCATCGAAGCGCGCGCTGGAGGTTGCCTGCGCGGGTAGCCACAACTTGCTGCTGATTGGGCCACCGGGCGCGGGCAAGACCATGCTCGCAAAGCGAATTCCGAGCATACTTCCGCCGATGTCGCTCGAGGAGGCCATCGGGACGACGCGCATCCACAGCGTGGCGGGATTGCTGGAGGACGCCCGAGGGCTGGTTGGCACGCGACCGTTTCGCTCCCCGCACCACACCATCAGCGATGCGGGCTTGATCGGCGGCGGGCCATCCCGCGGCCCGGAGAAGTTTCTCTCGGCCACAACGGCGTGCTTTTCCTCGACGAGCTGCCGGAGTTTCAGCGCAACGTTTTGGAGGTGCTCCGACAGCCTCTGGAGGACGGGTGCGTGACTATTGCGCGCGCGGCGCTTTCGGTGAGTTTTCCCTCCAGATTCATGCTGGTGGCGGCCATGAATCCGTGTCCCTGCGGTTTTTTCGGAGACCCGACGAGGCAGTGCCAGTGCTCGCCGCCGCAGATTCAGCGGTACGTCTCCAAGATTTCGGGGCCCCTTCTGGACCGCATCGATATTCACATCGAGGTTCCGGCGGTAAAGTACAAGGAGTTGCGCGGAGACGGGCAGATCGAAAGTTCGGCGAGCGTCCGCGAGCGCGTGTTGCGCGCGCGGGCCATACAAGTTGCACGGTACAAGGGTGAGAAGAAGCTCTACGCCAATTCGCAGATGCCGTCGAGGCTGATCCGCACCTACTGCGGCATCTCCAGCGACGGCGAAAAGCTACTGGAGACCGCCATACAGCGCCTGGGCCTATCGGCGCGGGCCCACGATCGCATCCTCAAGGTTTCACGCACGATTGCCGACTTAGAGGGTGCGGCATCGATTGAGCCGAAGCACCCGAGTGAGGCCATACAATATCGCACGCCCGACCGGGCGTACTGGGCGTAAGATAGAGAAGCCTGGCGATTGACGGCAGGCCGGAGGCTGTGATACCTATTATGGCCCCAGATTTTTTGGGCTCTGCAATCTATGGCGCAAAACCCATCCCTCGAGATAACACTCGAGACGTTGCTCGAAAGCGTGGACCTGGCGGAGAATATCGCCGTGCGCGCGGCGCGAGCCGCCGGTTTTTCGGAAGACGAAGTGCACAAGATTGGGATGTCGGTGCGCGAGGGCGTAGTCAACGCGTACAACTACGGGAATCGTCAGGATCGACGCAAGAAGATTGTGATGACCGTAGAGTTCGAACCGGAAGCAATGATCGTGCGCGTGCTTGATGAAGGGCGCGGTTTTGAGCCGGCGGAGATACCGGATCCGCTGGATGAGGAGAATATCCTGCGAACCTCTGGACGCGGGCTTTTCCTGATGCGTGCCTTTATGGATAACTTGGTTGTGCAACGAGGGCCCGGAGGCGGGGCCGAGCTGATAATGTGGAAGAAGCTTCCGCAGTCTTCGGGCAATGGCACGGGGCATAGGGAATAACGTTTTGAGTCAACGCTGAATCGAGGTTGCCGTGGCGCTGCAAGGTACATGCCGGGATGTGAGTGACGTAGCGGTTATCGACCTGAGCGGGAAGATCACGCTGGGCGAGGGTAGCTCCATGCTTCGGCGGATGATCCGCGAGCTGATCGACCAGGGCCGCCGCAAGATCCTCCTGAATCTCGAAGAAGTGGACTACATCGACAGCGCGGGCATTGGCGAGATGGTGGGCGCTTATACCATCGTGCGCGGCGCGAGCGGCGAACTGAAGTTGATCAACCTCACCAAGCGAGTGCACGACCTTATGCAAATCACGCGGCTCCTGACCGTTTTCGACGTTTCGAATGACGAGGCCGCTGCCGTCCGTAGTTTTAAGTAATTTCCGAATCTTGCCTAGGCGACGGCTGCTTAGCCTGAATTTCAGATGCATATTTTGCGTTCCTGCCCAACTGCCCCCCGCTGATTTCAAACTCTAGACAGGAAGTTTGGTTTTGTGCAAGAATCCCGCCGAAAACGCGGTCTTGTAAGCCCGTGGGGGTACGCGCGAGGCCCGCAGGAAGGAGGTTCCTCGTGCTTACATCGGTCTTACCGGGTCGTGGATCGGGACACTGCCATCTCTGGGGAAGAGGAGCGAAATGTGGCTCGAGAACAAGGCGTGGTGAAATGGTTCAATGCGTCAAAGGGGTACGGGTTTATCCAGCGACAATCCGGGGAAGATGTTTTCGTTCACTTCTCGGCGATTCAGATGGATGGATATAAATCACTGACCGAAGGACAGCTTGTAGAATTCGAGGTTCGTCAAGGACCTAAGGGTTTTCAGGCTGAAACCGTAACGAAGGTTTGACCACGGCAGTATCCGGGCCCCATTCCGGCGGAAAGGAATGGGGCTCCCCTCTTACTAGAGTCCACCGTTCTGCAGGCGGGAGGTTTGCCGAGATTTGCCTGGGGGCTTGTTCGGCACGCCTCGGAAAGCCTGTGATAACATGACAACCCCTGATTCCACGGGAGGTAGACTTTGGCGCAGCACATTCTCCGCAAGGATTTGAAGAAGGACCAAGTTCGGGAAACCTTCGCGCAGGGCGCGGAAGCGGTACTCTCGCACCAGAAGCTGGCTATCTACGTTTTAGCCGTCTTGGTCGTGGTTGCCGCCGGCGCATTCGGCTGGTGGACGTATACGCAGCGCCAAGCGGTGCAAGCATCCTCGGCTTTCGATAATGCGATGAAAACCTTTCAGACGCCGGCTGGCACGCCTGCCGTGGCGGGCGAGACAGTGTACCCGGACAACAATCAGAAATTCATGGCCGCCGCTCAACAGTTCTCCGATGTGGCTTCAAAATATCCGCGCACCCGAGGGGGGCAACTCGCGCGGTATTACCAGGCGTTGAGCTACGAAAGAATGGATAGGGACGACGAAGCCAAAAAACTGCTGCGGACCGTCGAAAGCGGCGGTGGTGAAGAGGCGGGTGTTTTAGCGCGATTCGAGCTCGCCCAGGTGGATGATCGCACCGGCCAAGGCGACGAAGCCGTAAAGCTCTACCAGGAACTGATCGCCAAGCCATCGATTCTGACGCCGAAACCCGTCGTGATGCTCGCGCTGGCCGCGCACTACAGCCGGATCAATCCCTCCGAGGCTGCCAAACTCTACAGTCAGATCAAGTCCGAGTATCCAGACACCCCTGTTGCCGAACAGGCCGACCAGGCACTCGCTCTGCTCCCCGGAAAATCCTAAAGGAAAGCCCGAACGAAGGAGCGATCGCCATGCAGGCAGCGTACGCCATGGACGTACGGCGCACACGCGGCCGGCGATATGCCGAGCGGCAGCATCCCTACCGAAATGATTTTGCGCGCGACCGTGACCGCGTAATCCACGCGCGGTCCTTTCGTCGCCTGGAGGCGAAGACCCAGGTCTTTACCACGCGCTTCTCCGACCATTTCCGCAACCGGCTAACGCACACACTGGAAGTAGCACAGATCGCGCGCACCGTATCCGGCGCGCTCAGCCTCAACACGGACCTGGCCGAGGCTCTGGCGCTCGTCCATGATATCGGCCACCCGCCCTTCGGCCACGCCGGCGAGCAACAGCTCGACATCCGCATGCGGGCGTACGGAGACCGCTTCGACCATAACTTGCATGCGCTGCGCATCGTCGAGCATTTCGAGCGGAGTTACCTCGACTTTCCCGGGCTCAACCTTACCTTTGAGGTGCGCGAGGGCATCGTCAAACATTCGCGGGACTACTCCCCGACGGAGTTCCCGTCGCTGGCTGAATACGCTCTCGGGGAGCGCCCGCCGCTCGAATCACAGTTGATCGACCTGGTAGACGAGATCGCCTACAATACCGCCGATTTGGACGACGCTTTCGAGGCCCGCTTGCTTGACTTCGCGCAGCTTCGACAGGAAGTACCGATGTTCGACCGATTCTACGCGGAGGTAGTTGAGAAACATCCCAGCGGCGAGCCCAAGCTGAAGTTCAATGAAGTGCTCCGGCGCATCATCGACTACCTGGCCACGGATTTGATCGAGCACACCAGAGCGCGGGTGGAAGCCACCGGCGTTAGTTCGGTAGAGCAGGTGCGAGCGTTGCCACAGCGTCTAGCGGCTCTATCGCCGGAGGTAGCCCGGCAAGACGCCGAACTCAAGCAGTTTTTGAACGCCCGCGTCTATTCGCACCCGGTGATTGCGGAAGAACGCAACAGATCCGTAGAGGCTCTGGATGAGCTATTCTCTTTCTTTTTGGAGCATCCCGAACGAATGCCGAAACTTCATGCCGAGATGGCGCGCAGCGAACCGCGGCACCGGGTGGTGTGCGACTACATTGCCGGGATGACCGATCATTTTCTGCTACGCCAGTGCACCGAGCTGCTGGGACGGCCGGCCAGGGAAACGGCGTAGAACTAGAGTCATTGTCGGTTTAGCGTCAGCCCAAGGAACTGCTTTTCGCCTTCCTTGACACTGCCTACCATCGACATATAATGGCTTTTAAGCTGGATTTATCGAGAAGACCCGATGTTCCTTGACGTAAACGAACTCGCAGTACGTAAGATCCGCATCCGCAAGAGCTACGCTCCCGGCGCTCTGGATTTCCATGCCGCCGAGTTCCGCCAGGTCGAGCCGCTGGAGGTTCGCGCTACCGCGGAGCTGATCGAAGGGCAAATTCGCATCTACGGCAACCTCCACACCCGTGTCGAATTGGTGTGCGCCCGGTGCCTGGATACCGTAGTGGAGGAAATTAGCCGCGATTACGATCTCTTCTACCGGCCAATGGCGGCCATTGCAAAGGAAGACGAGGTACAGCTCAACCTCGACGACACCGATGTCGCTTTTTTCGAGGGAGACGGCCTTTTCCTGGCGGATGTTCTGGCGGAGCAGGTGAATCTGGCTCTTCCCATGAAGATCATCTGTTCGAGCGATTGCCGCGGACTGTGCCCCCATTGCGGAGCAAATTTGAACAATGAGGAATGCCGTTGCGAAAAGGACGGCTCCGACCCCAGGCTCGCCCCGCTGGCCCGGCTCAAGCAGGACTGGTTCAAAAAGCAATAAGACGCTACACTATCCCTTCCGTTTAAGGCTGTCGGCCCTAGAGCTGCGGCCAGTCACGAGGAGCTGGAATGCCCAATCCGAAGCGACGTCACTCGAAAAGGCGCACGTCTACTCGCCGCGCCCACGATCATCTTCACCCGCTTTCTCTCGCGGAGTGCCCGAATTGCCACGAAAAGAAGCTGCCCCACCGGGCGTGTGCGAAGTGTGGCTACTACAACGGCCGCGAAGTCATTGACACCGGGGCCAAGTCGGCCTAAGTTTCCCTCTCCTACCATTCGTAATCCCGTTGGAGCATAGATGATTACCATCGCTCTCGATGCCATGGGTGGCGACCATGCACCCCGCGTGGAAGTAGAGGGCGCGGTTCAGGCGGCCAGGGAACTGGACGTCCGTGTGCTGCTGGTCGGCATCGAAGAGACGGTGCACCAGGAACTAAATCGCCACAAGTGCGGCAATTTGCCGATTGACGTCGTGGGCGCGAGCGATGTGATTACCATGAGCGATTCACCCTCGCAGGCCTTCCGGCGCAAGAAAGACAGTTCCTTGCACGTTGCAGCCCGACTGGTGCGCGACGGCAAGGCCAGCGCCCTTGTGACCGCCGGAAATACCGGCGCGGCCATGACGGTGGCGCGGTTCGTTCTCGGCACGCTTTCTTCGGTCGATCGTCCGGCGCTGGCCTGGGCATTTCCCAATGCCAA
>Ga0302326_10026763_pt1 | contig 11647 bp, 8 predicted proteins | sample Palsa_T0_3_FD_202264 | JGI IMG/M metagenome (GOLD analysis project Ga0302326, IMG submission 202264) | Peat permafrost microbial communities from Stordalen Mire near Abisko, Sweden - Palsa_T0_3 | ecosystem: Environmental > Terrestrial > Soil > Palsa > Peat permafrost | place: Sweden: Abisko... | reverse complement strand
CAGCCCGGCGGGCGCCACCCGCGCGTCCCGTGTGCGCCTCGACGCCGCGCCCGCCGCATAAAGACTCCGCGCCGGCCGTATAGCGGGCGGCCGCATGACGGGCTCGCGGGCGGGTAACTTAAGACGGCATATCCGTCATCGAGATCCCGTTGTAATACTGGTGCGCCCTTTAGCGGACCTTCAGCTTGCTTTCAGGTTTAAGAGGCTTACTAGAAAGTAACGGTCGGTGGCCGCACGCCGCCGCCGGGCAGACACCACGTACGCTGGTCATGGTGAAGGCGAGATAAATGCAGGACGAAGAGAACGGTAGCGCCCAGCAGGGCGGCTGGCAGCCACCGGAGTACGTGAGCCCCTGGCTCCCCGCGTCCGGTCCCCGGGATGACGATCCCCAGGGCCGCGGCGACACGATCTCCTTCAGCGGCGGCCCCGCCTACAACGCTGATCAGGGTCCGGCCAGTCAGGGTCCGGCCAGCGGCCCCGGCTACGGGCCCGCCCAGGGCCAGGCCGGCGGCCCCGGCTACCCGGCGGGCCCCGGTTACCCCCCAGGCCCCGGTCAGCCAGCAGGCCCCGGCTACCCGGCCGGTCCCGCCTACGGTCCCGGTCCGGCCGGACCGGGCTATGGCGCCCCCGGCTACGGCGCCGCTGGCTACGGCGCCCCCGGCTACGGCGCCCCCGGCTACGGCGGCGCTGGCTACGGCGGCGGTCCCGGCTACGGGCCGCCCGGCTACGGCCAGGACCCATGGGGCGGGTACGGCGCGCCGCCGCCCCCGCCTCGGTCCGGCTTCAGCCGCACGCTCGCTTACCTGGCGGTCGCGGTGATCGCGGCCGGGGCCGGCGCGGGCGCCGCCGTCGCGCTCAACCACAACACAAGCACCCCGGCCGCGATCGCTCCAAGCACCGGGAACAACGGCGCCGGCAGCGGCGGCACCGGGAACGAAGGCGGCAACGGCTTCGGCGCCCTGCCCGTGAACCCCAGCCCCAGCACCGGGACCGGCGGCACCGGCGGCACCAGCACCGGCACGGGCTCGCTGAACGCGACCGCCCTCTCCGCCAAGGTCGACCCCGGCCTGGTCGACGTCACCTCGAACCTCACCTACGACAACGCCACCGCCGAGGGCACCGGGATGGTCCTCACGTCGAGCGGCCTGGTGCTGACCAACAACCACGTCATCGACCAGTCGACCAGCGTCACCGCCACCCTCGTGGTCACGAACAAGACCTACACCGCGCGGATCGTCGGCTATGACTCGACCGACGACGTGGCCCTGCTGCAACTCGTCGGCGCGTCCGGCCTGAAGACCGTCAGCCTCGGGAACTCAGCCCAGGTCAAGGTCGACGAGGCGGTGCTCGCGCTCGGCAACGCCGGCGGCCGGGGCGGGGCCCCGTCGACCGCCCAGGGCACCATCGAGGCGCTCAACCAGTCGATTCAGGCCAGCGACGAGGGCGCGGGCACCACCGAGAGCCTGCACGGCATGCTCGAGACCGACGCGCCGATCCAGCAGGGCGACTCCGGCGGCCCGCTGGTCAACGGCAGCGGCCAGGTCGTCGGCATGGACACCGCGGCCAACTCGAGCGAGCTGGGCGAGGGCACCACGGCCACCCAAGGCTTCGCGATCCCGATCAACAAGGCGGTCTCCATCGCCGACGAGATAGCCGCCGGGCATGCATCGACCACCGTGCACATCGGCCCCACGGCGTTCCTCGGGGTGGAGATCGCGAGCACCCAGGACGCTGACAGCCCGGGGGTCCTGCTCCAGGGCAGCCAGCCCGGCACCCCGGCCTACCAGGCCGGCCTCGGTCAGGGTGACGTGATCACGTCGATCGACGGGAAGTCCGTCACCACCGGCTCGCAGATCCGGGGCATCCTCATCGGGTACCACCCGGGCGACAAGGTCGGCGTCGCCTGGACCGACCTGAACGGCCGGGCCCACACGGCGACGCTGACCCTAGCCAACGGGCCCGCCGCCTAGCCACCGGCGGAGGTGGCGCTCGGCCGCGATGATCTGCGCTGTCTCCACGTACTCGCCCGGCGTGTGCGCTAGCTCGGAGATGCCTGGCCCGTAGTTGACGGCGGGGATGCCAAGCTCGGCGAATCGCGCCACATCGGTCCAGCCGAGCTTGGCCCGGGGGGCGCCGCCCACGGCGGCCACGAAGGCGGCGGCCGCGGGCGCGGTCAGGCCGGGACGGGCGCCGGGGGACACGTCCAGCATCGCTACCGGCCAGCGTGAGAACAGGTCGCGGATGTAGCCTTCCGCCTCCGGCGCCGAGCGGTCGGGCGCGAACCGGTAGTTCACCGTGACCACGCACTGGTCGGGGACGACGTTGCCGGCCACGCCGCCGGAGATCGCGACCGCGTTCAGCCCCTCGTGGTACTCGAGGCCGTCGACCAGCGGCTGCCTTGGGGTCCACCCGCGCAGGATCTCAAGCACCGCGCCCGCCTGGTGGATCGCGTTCCTCCCCATCCAGGACCTGGCCGTGTGCGCCCGCGCCCCGTCAACCGTGATCGACGCGCGGAGGGTGCCCTGGCAGCCGCCCTCGACCACGCCGCCGCTCGGCTCCAGGAGCACCGCGAACGAGCCATCGAGCAGTTCGGGCGCGTTCCTGGTCAGCAGGAACAGCCCGTTGCGCTCGACATTGATCTCCTCGCACTCGTAGAACACGTAGGTCACGTCGCGGTTGGGGTCGTCCAGGGACGCGGCCAGCCGGAGCTGAACCGCCACCCCCGCCTTCATGTCCGATGTGCCTACCCCAGTAAGCCGCGTGCGTTCCTCATCCCATTGCGACGGGAAGTTGCCCGCATGCGGCACCGTGTCGATATGACCGGCCAGCACCACCCGCTCGGGTTTCCCCAGGGCGGTGCGAGCGACGATCGTGTTGCCGTGGCGCGTCACCGTCAGGTGCGGCAGCGGTCTGAGCGCGCGCTCGATCGCGTCCGCCAGCGGCCCCTCGGCGCCGCTGACGGAAGCGATGTCGGTGAGCGCGGCGGTCAGCTCCGGCCCGTCGAGAAGCAGGTCAAGGTCGTGGTCCACCCGAGTTAACTTACCGGCTAGGTAGCCTCAGCGGCCTTGGCGGCCTCGGCCAGTTCCGCCGCCTGACGGGTCATGGCGCGGGCGGCGTTGCGCAGCGCGTTGACGATCACCGCCACCGACGGGCGGCCGACCGACGCCGTGCGCGCCACCGCGAAAACGTCACGGGACAGGTCAAGCCCGGCCGGGAGTTCGCGGACGACCACCCGCTTCTCGTAAGCGCCCACCGCCAGCCTCGGCATGATCGCGATCCCCAGGCCGCGGGCAACCAGGTTGGCGACGGTGCCGAGGCCCTCGAACTCCGATGGGACCGGCGGGGTCAGCCCCACCGCGGCCAGCAGCCGGTCCACCGCCTGGCGGGACGGCTCGCCCGACGGGGCGGCGAGCCACGACTCGTTCCGCAGAGCCCTCAGGTCGACCGGGCGGTCGGGGTCGGCGGCCTGGTGCTCGCGGCTCACGACCAGGACCAGGGGGTCGCGGACGAGGTGGTAGTAGCTGAGCACGCGGTGGTTCACATCGGCCGACTCCAGGTCGGCCGACATGCGGCCGGTCCAGTCGTCGACGATCGCCACCTCGACCTCGCCCGACCGGGCCAGCTTGAGCCCCTCGGCCGGGTCGGCCTCGCGCAGCAGCAGGGTCAGCTGCGGGTGCTCCCGGAGCGAGCGGGCCAGGGCGGGCGCGAACGCCACCGCGGCCGACGGGAACGCGGTGACCACCACCCGCCCGCTTGGCTGCGCGGCCTGGGCCGATAGGTCTGCCTCGGCCTGTTCCACCATGGCCAGGATGCGCTCGGCGTGCAGCGCGAGCCGACGGCCGGCGTCGGTCAGGCCGGCGCTGCGGGCGGTCCGGTCGAGCAACGGGGTGCCGGCCTCCTTCTCCAGCACGGCGAGTTGCTGGGAGACGGCACTGGGGGTATAGCCGAGGGCGTCGGCGGTCCGCGCGATCGATCCTCGCGCCGCGAACTCGTGCAGCATGCGAAGCCTGCGGATGTCGAGCATTAACAAACCTTATCCTGCGGCGCGATGCCGTTGCCCTGACTCTAACGCTCGGATCGGCCCTAGCGCAGGGCCCCGTAAGCGCAGGGCCGCGTAGAGGCTGGTGCCGGCCAGGATCAGCATGATCACGGCCGCGCCTCTGGTCAGCCAGTGCATGGGGATCAGCTTGAGCAGCCGCCAGCCGACCAGCACCGCCAGCCCGGCGGCGGTCCACAGCGCCAGCGTCGCCCCGGCGCCGACCGCGATCGGGTTGTGGAACCTGGCCGCCAGGCTGACGGTCATGAACTGGGTCAGGTCGCCGAACTCGGCCAGGAACACGACGGCGAACGAGGTGCCGAACACCGGCCAGAAGCCGTCGCGCATGCCGTCCCGGCCGCCTTCGTCATCGGCGTCAGTCCCCTCCTCCCCGCCCTCCCCCCCGCCCTCCTTGTACCGCCAGAGCAGCACCGCGCCGACCGCGAAGGCCGCGGCGGCGGCGCCCTCCACCGGCCGGTGCGGGAGCAGGCTGAGCGCACCGCCCGCGGCGACGCCGAGCACCACCTGAACCAGGAACCCGGCGGCGGCGCCGGTGAACACGTACCCCGGCCGGTACCGGCTGGAAAGGATGAGGGCAGCCAGAATCGTCTTGTCTGGAAGCTCGGCGGGGAGAACGGCCAGGAAGGTGGCCGCCGCTTCGCTCAGGCTCGGGCTCATGGCGGGGTGACTCCGTGATTTGGGCCGCGCCAGCGTCCCGCGGCAGGCCCGAGATCCCGGCACGGCAGCATGGTGTGAAGACATGTCTGTCGGCCGAAAGTCTCGCTCAGGTCGGCTGCCGTCAGCCTTTCGGCTGTCGGCCGCGACCCCCGGGGACCGGGCCCAGCTGACCGGGCCGTGACCCTGCCACGACCCTGCCACCGAACCGCGATTGTCGGCGTCCCGGCGAGGGAGCTACTCCCCTTCGCTGATGACGATTCTAGTCCAAAATCGGCGGCTGCAAAGCCAGAGCGACCGGCCACCACCCCGAGCCGGTCGCTCTGACTGCTCCTCCGCAGGAGCATCTCCGCACAAAACCTTAGCGGGCCCGGGGTTCGGACATTCCACCCCGTTAGGGGTTCGACCGGTCTTCTTCGGAAAATCGGATGGCCTTAAGCGCGGCCATGTCCCTGACGTCGGTCGCGCCGTACCTGGTCGCGATGATGCCGCGATCGCGGAACTCCTTCAGCACCCGTTCGGTGGTTGACACCGCGACCCCGGCCAGCTGGCCGAGCTCGGCCTGGGTGATCGGGACCCGCACCACCCCGCCCGGCCCCGGCTCCCCGTGCTCCGCGGCGAGGTCGTAGAGTTCCTGCGCCAGCAGCCCCCTGGCCCCCCAGGTCCGCTCGGCCGCGCGCCGCACGGTGGACGCGCGGACCTTGCCGAGCACGTACCTGAAGATCAAGCCGGTCACGGCGGGGTTGGCGGCGGCGAATTCGGTGTAGTCGGCCCGGCTGACCCGCCGCGCCGCGACCGCGCCGATCGCGCGGGCGGTGGCCGTCCTCGGCTTGGCGTCGAGCAGCGCGAACTCGCCCACGAGGTCACCGCGCGCCCTGATCGCCAGCATCGTCTCGGCGCCGCTCTCGGCCGAGACCAGCACCTTGACCTTGCCCTCGGTCAGCACGTAGAGGAAGTCGCCGACGTCGCCCTGGAGCACCAGGATCTCGTTGTCGCCGAAGCGGACCGGGGTCCCGGCCCGCAGCAGGGCCACCCGCTCGGCGTCCGGCAGCAGGTCGATGAAGCTGCCTGGCGGCCAGTGGTCGGGGCCGACCGACGTCACCGCCCCGCCGTTGGGCTGCGCCTGATGCGCCGTGGGCGCCTTGGGCGCCTTGGGCGCCTTAGCGGCAGAGACGACCGGAGGGGTTCGGGGGACGCGCATACCACCGATTTTGCCAGATCTCACTGGCTGAGAACGGGATCTACCGTGACACGACCGCTACGCTTTGCAGTACAGGGAGTGTGGGCGCATGGGCGAGGACCGAATCGCCGGCCCCGGGGGACGGGGCCTGGCGGCACGAGGCCGGCCTGGCCTGCGGCTGCGCATGGCGTTCGTCCTCGATGTGGTCGGCTACGGCGCGCGGACCGTGCCGCAGCAGCAGGAGGTGACGCGGCGGCTGCGCGCGCTGGTCGACGCCACGCTGGACGAGTGCGAGCTGAAGCTCGACCCGGAGATCGTCGATTACCAGTGGACCGGCGACGGGATCAACGCCGTGCTGCCGGCCGACATCGACCCGACCGCGACCCTGCCGGTGCTCATCCGGTCGCTGTCCTCGGCCGTCGGCGCCGACAACGCGCGGTCGGCCGATCGGATCCGGATCAGGATGGCGGTCAGCGCGGGGCTGATCGAGCGCGGCCTGACCGGCTTCGACGGGCAGCTGATCGTGGACATCAACCGACTGGTCGACTCCAGGCCGCTGCGGGCGGCGCTGTCGGAAGCCCCCGCCGCCGACCTCGCGGTCGCGATCTCCGACCACGTCTACGCGATGATGATCCGGCCCGGCTACCCCGGTATCCCCATCGGCCAGTTCACTTACATGAACGTGGTCGCCAAGGAGTTCTCCGGGCCGGCCTGGCTGTGGCTGTCGACGCGGCAGTGGAGCGACCCGGCGTACCCCCCGCTGACCTCGGCCGACCCCGGTCAGGTGGACGGGTACCGCATCTACGCGCGGCTCGGGGGCAGCGCCACCGCGGTGGTGTACCTCGGCGGTCCAGCTGTTCCCGGCGCCGACGCCGGCCCCGCCGGCGTCTCGAATGTCACGGCCGACGGGCCGGACTCGGGCTGGGTCGCGGTGAAGGTGTTCGATCAGGCGCTCACCGCCGACGCCGATACCCGCCGTCGGCTGGCGGCCGGCGCGCTGGCCGCCAGCGTCCTGCCCGACCCGTACCTGGCGTCCGTCATCGCCTCCGACACCGCCGCCGCCCGGCCGTGGGTGGCGAGCACGCTGGTCCGCGGCCCGTCGCTGGCGGACACGGTCACCCAGACCGGCCCGCTGCCGTCGGCCGCGGTCGGGTGGACGGCGCTCGGGGTCGCCCGCGCGGTCGCCACCCTGCACGAGGCGGGGCTGACCCATCGCGCGATCACCCCGCGCAACGTGCTGCTCGACCGCCGCGGACCCATGCTGACCGACTTCGGCGTCAACCGGGCCGCGCTCGTACTCGGCCCGGGCAGCCCGGCCGAGGACGTGTTCATGCTCGGCTCCGCCATCTGCTACGCCGCGACCGGCCGGGCGCCGTGGCCCGACCTGGCGGCCGGGGCGACTCCGCCCGGCGTCGCGGCCGCCGCGCCGCCGGGCGAGCCCGACCTGGCCGGCTGCCCGGCCGAGCTGGCGCGGATCGTGTTCGCGTGCCTGGCCCCCGACCCGGCCTGGCGGCCGACCGCCGAGCGGCTGATCGGCTGGCTGGCCGACGTGGCGGGCCAGCGGCCGGGGACCTGGCTGCCGGCCCCGGTCGCGGCGCGGCTCCGCGACTACCAGGCGCTGCCTCCGCCGCGGCCGCCGTCGTGGCCCCGGTTCCGCTGGAATCGATAGGCTGTGAGCATGTTGAGCCTGGAGCTGATCGATTCGCTTTTCCCTGCCGACCTGCCCTCGGCGGCGCACTGGGCGGAGCGGTACCCGCCGCGGTCGCTGCCGACGGGGGCGCAGGTGACCCGGTTCGCGCCGTCCCCGACCGGGTGGCTGCACATCGGCGCCGTCTACACGGCCGGCATCAACCTCGACATCGCCCGGCACAGCGGCGGCCGGTACCTGCTCCGCATCGAGGACACCGACCAGGCACGGTTCGAGGAGGGGGCGCTCGAGCAGTTCGAGGCGGGGTTCGCGTACTTCGGCCTCGGCGCCGACGAGTCCGACCCGGCCTTCGGCGGCGGCGGCGACTACGGGCCTTACACGCAGTCCGCCCGGGCCGAGATCTACCAGTCCCACGTCCGCGAGCTGCTGCGGCTGGGCAAGGCGTACCCGTGCTTCGCCACCAGGGAGGACCTTAGGGCGATCGCCGACCGGCAGAAGGCGGTCGGCGCCCTCCCCGGGTACTACGGCGACTGGGCGACCTGGCGGGACGCGCCCGAGGACCAGGTGCGGGCGCGGCTCGACGCCGGCGACGCCTACGTGGTCAGGTTCAGGTCGCCCGGGGTGGGCGGGCAGCGGGTCAGCTACATCGACAAGATCCGCGGCGAGGTCAGCTTCGACGACAACCGCAACGACGCCGTCATCCTGAAGAGCAGCGACCAGCCGCTGCGGCTGCCCACCTACCATCTGGCGCACGCGGTGGACGACCACCTGATGGGCGTCACCCTGGTGATACGGACCGAGGAGTGGCTCTCCTCGGTGCCGCTGCACCACCAGCTGTTCGACGCGCTCGGGTTCCTGCGGATCCCCTACGGGCACGCCTCGCCGCTGATGAAGCAGGACGGCTCGTCGCGCCGGAAGCTCTCCAAGCGCAAGGACCCTGAGTCGAGCGTCGGCTACTACATCGAGGCCGGCCTCCCGCCCGAGCCGATCACGTACTACCTGCGCGGCCTGGCCAACCCGCGGCTGGCGGAGCTGCCGCTGGCCGACGCCCTGGCCGAGCCGCTCCGGCTGTCGGACTTCGGCCTGGCCGGGCCGCTGCTCGACATGGCCAAGCTGGACGATGTCAGCGCCGATTTCGTGGCCTCGCTGACCGGCGCCGAGATCCTCGAGCGGGTGCTGCCGTGGGCCGATGAGTACGACAAGGACCTGGCGGCGGTCCTGCGGTCGGACCGCGAGCTGGCGCTGCGGGCGCTGCGGATCGAGCGCGAGGGGACCGACAACCCGCGCAAGGACCTGCGCCAGTGGTCGGAGTTCCGCGCGGTGTACGGGTTCTTCTTCCCCTCGATCTTCGAGCTCGTCACCGACCCGGCCGACGAGCGCTTCAACGGCCTGCCGCCGGAGCTCGTGCGCGCGCTGGCGACCGGGTTCGCGGCCGGCTACGCGGCGCCGGGCCCCGACGTCGCCTGGTTCGAGCAGATCCGCAGCCTGGCGGGATCGCTCGGGTTCGCGCTCAAGCCGAAGGACTACAAGAAAGACCCGGACGCCTACCCGGGCGACATCCGCGATGCGTCGGCCGTCATCCGGGTGCTGCTCACCGGGTCGCGCCGGTCACCCGACCTAGAGCAGGTCGCGGACGCGCTCGGCCGCGACGAGGTGCTCCGCCGGGTGACCGCGCTCAGCTAACCAGCGCCCGTTTCCGGCCGGCCGACCGAAGATAGCGGATAGTCGCCTGCACCAGGATGCACAGAACCATCCGCTATCTTCGCGGTGGCGGCGATTACCCCCGCCAGACGGCCAGGTAGTCGTCGGTTGCGGGCCGCCGCAGCGGCTCGCCCCGGTTGGGGCGGTCCGCCGCCAGCTCGGCCAGCTGAACCAGCCGCGCGGCGCTGACCGCGCTGGTGAACTTCGCGGCGAAGCCGGCCGCGATCGCGCTGCGCTCCGCCCGGTTGGCCGCGATGGCCTCGACCCGGTCCAGCCAGTCGGTCGCGGGCGTGCCCGAATCAACCAGGGACCGGGCATCCGGGGTCGCCTCGGGGACCCCGCCGATCGCGCCCGCCAGCACCGGGACGCCCAGCGCCTGGTATTCCAGTGCCGCCACGCAGAACGTCTCGATGAAGCCGGGGATGACCCGGGTGGGGAAGACGCCGACCGCGGTGGCCGCGCGCAGGGACTGCGCGTCGCGCGAGCTGATGTTGGGCGTCACCGCCAGGTTCGGCAGCGCCTCGGCTTGCGCGAGCAGCCGCTCCGCGAGTGACCCGGTGCCGGCGATGACGAACTCGTAGCCCAGGCGGCGCTCCAGCGCCAGCTCCGCCATCGCGACGATCGTGTCGAGCCCCTTCTCCTCCTCCAGGCGCCCGATCGTCGAGATCAGCACCGAATCCGGGCGGAGCCCGGTCCGCTGCCGGAACTCGCCCAGGGTCTGCGCCGACGGCTGGGCGAACGCGTCCGGTGGCAGTCCCGGGTAGCGCAGCATGATCGAGGCGGCGAGCGAATCCGCCAGCCGCGCGCCGCCGATCGCCTCGGCCCCGGCCAGGAACTGCCGCGCGGTGTAGTCCGAAACCGTGCACAGCACGTCGGCCCGGGTGACGTCGCCGAACAGCAGCGCGGCGGAGCCGTCGCCGAGGTGCTCGCAGACCGAATCGAGGACATCGCTGCCCTCAATGCTGTGGATAACTATTGGCCGCCTGCCCAGCAGCCCGAGCGCGTCCGCGGCCCTATTAGCGAGCGCCGCATGCGGGTCGATATAATACGTGTTTATAACGTCGATATCGTTATCGAGCACGACCCGAAAAAGCTCGGCTGCAACCGCGTGCAGTAGGTGGCCATCGGGCACCCGGCGATTTCCGCGGACTTCTTTGACGTGGTGGACCTGGACTCCGGGGCCGGCCTCGTCCTCCGGATCGGCCGACTCCCCGCAGTATGTGACCTGGTGCTGTTCCGCGCCAGTAAGCGCCGCGAGCGCGGTGTTGTTCCAGAGAGCCTGCTTTGCGTGCCCGGACCGATAGGGCGGGTACTTGCTCAGCGTGGCAAATCGGAGTTGCTTATTCATAGACGACATCCGGGTGCTAAGTTAATGGCCTGGAATGGTGGTGCCTGCGGTAGGCAAGAGACCCCATGATGCGGCACGCGCGACTCCCTGTCAATCAGCGCGTAAAACCGCGCACCCCGACCCCGCTGAGCGGGTCCGCCCGCCCCCCGACCCGCAGTCGGAGGTTCGGTTATACACGCTGCCGCGCGGCGCCCGCAGCGCCACGCCGCGCACTTCATCAAGTGTTTACTTGTGACGTTAAGTGCGTACACGCAGGCGTCCCGCCCCCGGCTGGAGCCGGGGGCGGGACGCGACGCGACGCGACGCGACGCTTACTTCCGGAAAAGAGCACCCAAGGCGGAATCGATGCCCGGGGCGAACGGGGCGGCCGCAGCGGGGAGATACCACTGCTGGTTGGCCGCGCTGCCGCACGCCGTGACGGTGAGCTGGATGCCGTTATTCACCGATGGGGCGGTGAGGCAGGTGCCGGTCCACTGGTTCTTGAGCGTGCCGCCGACCTTGGACTGGGTCCATTGCTCGAGCGCGTCATTCGCGGCGCACCGGGCCAGGAAGGCGTAGCCGCCTGCGGTCACGCTCACGCAGTCGCCGTTGTGCACGAGCTGGCCGGTGCTGGCCTGGACGAAGGAATCGGCCCGGTCGCTCAGGCACTGGAAGGCCTGGATCTTCGCCCCGGCGTCGCCGTTGGCGGCGTCATCGGCGCAGAGTTCCGCGTGCGCGCCGGCGCTCGTCGTGCCTTGCTCCTGATAGATCGCGCCGGGCGCGGCGATGGTCGTCACCGAGGCGACACCGATCTGGAACGGGACAGCCTCGTCGAGGTCCTCTTCGTTGAGCGGGAGCAGGGTCTCCCCCGCCTCTTCAACCAGGCACAGGCTGGGGTCGGGCGAACCGACCGCCTTCTGCAGGTGGATCACCGTGTACGCGTCTTCCTGCGAGGCGTCGGTGTCTTGGTAGCTGCCGGAACTATCGACCGTGGTGCCGTTCACGAGGCAGGCCAGCTCCCACGACAGCGTCAAGCCCTGGCCTTCCTGGTCATCGATCAGGGTGCTGACCGAGTCCGTC
>Ga0302326_10026761_pt1 | contig 11647 bp, 14 predicted proteins | sample Palsa_T0_3_FD_202264 | JGI IMG/M metagenome (GOLD analysis project Ga0302326, IMG submission 202264) | Peat permafrost microbial communities from Stordalen Mire near Abisko, Sweden - Palsa_T0_3 | ecosystem: Environmental > Terrestrial > Soil > Palsa > Peat permafrost | place: Sweden: Abisko... | reverse complement strand
TCTTGTGTCTGATGCTTGGTCATAGTCCCTCCTTGTGGAATTTCATGTCTAGCGGAAATTCATCTCCAGGTCCTCATCAACCCGCCGCGATCGCGGCCCAGGTCGCGAGCGCGCCATTGGACGCCGTGAACAGCCCATAGCGATCGTAAAGAAGTCCAGCCCAATCTTCGCGTATCGGGTCGGGAATGACGGTGCCCGTCGTCGAATGGTCGGGCACGACGGTGTCGGATACGTTTCGAATAAACGCAAAGTTGATACCGGCTTTCAGAGCCGCTTGCGCCACGGCGGCATCGTCCTCCTCGAAGGCGGCGAAAGTCTTCGATCCGGTCCCAGGGGCCATGGCGAAATTGCATGAAGTATTCAACGGCAGACCTTTGAGGCTATGAACCTTCGGTGTACCAAGATTGGCAGGCTGCAGCGGTGCATTGAGAAAGTCGGTCAATTTGAGAGAACTCACGGAATATTTTTGCGCAAATCGGCTGAATAGCATCTGCAGCTCTGGCATCGTGACGACATTTGAGAGGGGGAACATCAGCTTTTGCGCAGCGCTGTACAGTGTGGTCGGCGGATACCAGCCGGTGCACGTGAAGGTCTGGCCGTTTGCTGAACTAGCATTGTTAGGCGGCTTGCCCGCTTCAAGTTGAGCGCCGTTGGTCACGACCGTATCGCCGAGCGCCTGATTCAAGGCGCCACCGCCCGCTGTGCCAATGGAGTAGAGCTGAAGTGGTTTCGCATCCGCCAGAATGTTTTGCACCATCGCCTCGAGGCCGGCGATGTAGGGCTCATACTGCAGATGCGCGTCGGAATGAAACAGCAGCACCCTCACGGTCCCCGTGAGCGTCGCCACCGTGACAACTCGGAACGATCCCCAAAGCGGGCCGCCAATCGGATCAGATTTGAAATCGCCGGTCTTGCGAGCATAGGGAAACCAGTCCACATCCCACGCGCCCAATCCAGGGGCTCGCGCTGAGCCGCTGTTGGCGAAGACATGGTCGAGTGCGGACCATTCCGCGCTGGTCCAAGTGATCACGACGACATCGGCCTTGGGAAGGGGATCGCTGGCTTGCCGAGCCGCCTGCGCCACAGGCAGCGGCGCGCTTTTGCCGATGCTTGCCCAGTCGATGGCGGGCAATGACGTTGCCACTGGCTCAACCGCCGGCGCTAGGAGAGCGTCGTTCTTGCGGCTCATCGCTCTGCACCGACGCTGAACAAGGTGTTCATGCGTGCGGCTCCTTTCGAGCGACCACGCTCCGCGGTGATTTCTTTTTGGTAGCCATTCGATGCCTCCCTGGCCCCCGCACGAGGTGCGGATCGTCATCCGTGATTGAGGTCTGACCCCGCATGAATATACTTCAGAGCGGGCCGAAAAGTGCGATTTTTGTGAATGACGAGCGCGAGACGTTGTCATGAAAGTCACGCGTCGCCGCGGCAACGCCGCATAGTGTAGATAAGTCGTTGATCACTAAACTTCTTTGAACTCGTTGCGAGTTGCTGCCAAGAAATTCGCGAACATGCCGTTCCAACCCGGTCTGCCGCGTCACAGCCGGCTTGACAAGCAAGTTCATTTGGTCTGTAATATCTGTCATGACAGAAATAACAGATATCAAAGACACGGTCCCCGATGCGGTGCGGCGCTTCGTGCTGGAGTGGGGCAACTTAGGCGACCGCTGGGGCGTAAACCGCTCGGTGAGCCAGATTCATGCACTTCTGTATGCCTCGAAGCAGCCCCTGGCGGCCGAGGACATCGCGGATGTGCTCGGGATCGCGCGCTCCAATGTGTCCAATTCGCTGCGCGAACTGCAGTCCTGGAACATCATTCGCTCGGTGCCGATCTTGGGCGACCGGCGCACCTTTTATGCGGCCGAGACCGACCTGTGGGTGCTGGTGTCTCGAATCGCGGCCGGGCGCAAGGCCCGCGAACTGGATCCGGCGGCAGCGGCGCTTCGCGAGTGCGTCGAAATGTCGCGCGATGACAAGAGTGTCGACCCGGTGGTGCAGCTTCGCTTGAGGGAGATGCTCGACTTCGTCGAGCGCATCAGCCGCTGGTACGACCAGATGATCGTACTGCCCCGCGCGACCATCGCGACGCTCATGAAGTTGGGCGGGGGCATTGCGCGCTTGCTCGATCGCGGCGGGAAGAAAAGTCGAGATCTTTCATAGTTGGATGGAGGTTGTCATGAACCAGATGTCATGCCTTGCGCTCGCAGTCACCGTCAGTCTCATATTGAGCACGGTTATCAGTGTTGTCATGACGGAGCCGCTGCGCGGAGTTCTGAAGCAGCTATGTCTCGTCGGGGATTCCAGCCAATTCTGGATTCCCTTCACGATCGTGATGATGTATGTGACGCCGCTTTTCTTCACCATGCTGTTTGAAAGCACGGTGGTCGCACCCAACGTAGCCAATACATTGCGAACCGCGCTCGCCTCATCGCTCTTCGGCGCCTTTGCGGCACTCCTGGTCGTCGGCTATCAGATTGCGCGGGCGCGCCCGTCAACGCGCCAAAACGCGCCAGAAATCCGTGCGTCTCTTTCCTGAGATCATCGGCGCCGACTTCGCCGCCCTGGATCCTTGCTTACAAGGGATTCATGGCGGCGAGTCCAAGACATGGCAAGGAACCGTGACCGTCGAGCGCGGCGTGAGCCTCATTGCCAGGGCGCTGGGAATTCTCGCCTCATTGCCTCCCGCGATGCGGGCGGCGCCCATCGAGATTCGGATTGAAGCGACGAGCCGGGGAGAGCGATGGAGCCGGCTCTTTGCCCATCGGCATCGCATGGCGTCGACGCTTTACCGCAAAGACGATCTCTTGGTCGAACGGTTGGGACCTGCGGCTCTGACATTCCGCTTGCTGGTGCAGCGCGGCGCACTCAAGTGGCAGCTTGCGAGAGTTTCTGTGGCCAGGATTCCGCTGCCGCTCGCCTGGTTTCAGATTTTCGCGAAGCTGGATGCTCGCGATGGCCGCTACCATTTCGTGGTTGATTCGTCGCTGCTCAAGTTTGGCCGGATCGTGCGCTACGAAGGCTTGCTGGATGCCTCGGCCTGACTTCAAAGCGCGGGTCATTATCTTCGATGGCATTTGTCACGTGTGCTCGGGCTGGGTCGCATTCTTGAGCCGCCATCGAATCAATCCGCCGTTTCAGTTGATTCCAATGCAAACCGCTCAAGGAAAGTCCCTGTTGGCAGAGTACGGCATTGATCCCGAGGATCCTGCCACCTTTCTGGTTCTCGACCACGGGCGGCAGTTCACCCAATCGGACGCGGCCATTCACTTAATTGCGGCACTTGACGGATTCTGGCGGATGGTTCGGGTCGCAAGGCTCATTCCGCGCGCTTGGCGTGACGCGCTGTATCGCCTGCTGGCGCGAAATCGGTATCGATGGTTTGGCCGCCGCAGTACCTGCTACTTGCCGCGCTGATTCATGCGTGTCCTCGTCATCGGCGGTCGGGGTAACTTCGGAATGCGCATCTGCACACGTCTCAAGCAAGAGCAGGGGCTTGAAGTCATCGCGACCACCCGCGCGCTGCGGGCACCAGGAAACTCACCGGCGCTGGAGACTGCGACGCTTGATATTAGCGGTCGCGGTTTCGCCGCGGATCTGAAATCTCTCGCGCCTGATCTCGTCATTCATTGTGCGGGGCCTTTCCAGGGTCAGGACTACCGTGTCGCGCTCGCGAGCCTCGCGTGCGGCGCCCACTATATCGACCTCGCTGATGGCCGGGATTTCGTCGTGGGATTTGAGCGGGCCGTGGCACCCGCCGCGACAGCCGCTCATCGCCTGGCGGTCAGCGGCGCGAGCACGCTGCCGGCGCTTTCATCAGCCGTCATCGATTCTTTGAGTGCATCGATCGAATCAATGTGCACGATCGACATCGTCATTGCCCCTGGTCAACATGCGCCGCGCGGAGCCGCCACGATGGCCGCCGTCTTAGGCTACGCCGGTCGAGCATTTGCATGGTGGTGTGATGGGAAGTGGCAACAGGTCTACGGATGGCAGGATATGAAGCGCGTTCAATTCAGCTTCGGCCGCCGATGGTCTGCCGCGTGCGATGTGCCCGATCTCGAACTCCTGCCGAGCCGCTATCCCGGTGTCAGGACCGTCACCTTCCGTGCTGCCCTGGAAGTAGCGTTGCAGCACTACGGCTTGTGGCTGATCGCGGCATTGAGTCGTATGGGAATGGCGATTCCCATGCATCGTTGGAGTCACTCATTCGATCGAGCCGCTAGCTGGCTAAACTGGTTGGGAAGCGATACTGGCGGCATGCAAGTCCGCATTGCCGGAATCGACCGTGCCGGTGAGCGCGTTACTGCAACATGGGAACTCGTCGCGAAGCGCAATCATGGACCGGAAATTCCTTGCATGGCGGCGGTCATTCTCGCCAACAAGCTGTACCGGGAGGAACCGCGGATGCACGGTGCGAAGGTATGCATGGGATTTCTTGCGCTGACCGATTTCGAATCAGAATTCGCGAGATGGGACATCGCCACCCATGTGGATGGTTCTCGATGAACTGGTACTTGCTGATCAAGTGGCTCCACGTGATTACATCCACCGTGTTGCTGGGCACCGGTGCGGGAATCGCGTTCTTTTTCATGCGCGCTCGCCGCAGCGCTGACACCAGGATCATCGCCAGTGTCGGACGTGATGTGGTCTTGGCAGATGCCGTGTTCACCGCGACTGCTGTGATCGTGCAGGCTGCGAGTGGGATAGCGCTGGCACTGATGGCCGGATTCCCGCTTTCCGCGCCCTGGCTAGTCGTGTCGATCGCGCTCTTTATTCTCGTCGGGTGCTGCTGGCTGCCCGTGCTCTGGCTGCAGATCCGGATGCGCGATATGGCGGCATCAGCTGCAAGCGCGGCGACTCCTCTGCCGCCGGCCTTTAAGCGTTACTACGGCCTTTGGGTTGCGCTCGGTTGGCCCGCGTTCATCGGCGTTCTCGGCATTTTTTACTTGATGGTGGCAAAGCCGATGTTTTGAAGCCGCGCGCTCAACGCGAGCGCACCGGTTAGGCTTTCCGCCGTCTCATCGCGGGTTGTCTCTTTCGTTGGAAAGTCCGCTGATAAAGAGCCTTCAGCGCCACCGCGGCTTTCAGCGTTGCGACTTGATCTGAGCGCCACGTCAGGCATTCGCTGACGACCGCGAAAACACTGAGCCCCCCGCCCAATAAGATGATCGCGAGCAACATGTTATCCACGATCATAGGGACCCCGCGACATTGAATACGATGAACCCTTCACGTCATCGCGACGAAGGGGAAGTAAGATCAGCATGAATTCTAGGAATTATCGAGCCTTGACAGCATACGCCCCCGCCAACCGCCCTGCTAGGGCAATCCGGCGCCCAAACGATGCAGGCGCAGGGGTAAAGCGGGGATCAGGTGGCAGATAGAGCTTTTCGCTCCACAAAATAGCCTCTTTTGAGCCGCGCTCACACGTCAAGTATTCGATAGGCTTCCGCGAGCGCCGTAAAGGGATCGCCCAAGGGCGTAAATTCGTGCGCGACGTATCCCGGAAAACCTGTGTCCGCGATGGCTTCGGCCACGGCGCGATAGTTCAATTCCTGGCTCGCGTTGATCTCGTGCCGTCCCGGAACGCCGCCGGTGTGGAAATGCGCGATCCAAGGGATGTTGTTGCGGATCGTTCGGATGACATCGCCTTCCATGATTTGCATGTGGTAGATGTCGTACAAGAGCTTCACGCGCAGCGAGCCCACGGCCTGAACGATATCGACCCCGAATGCGGTGTGGTCCCCCTCGTAGCCTTTATGATCGATGCGGCTGTTGAGAAGTTCTACGCAGATCGTGACGCCGTGCTTTTCCGCCAACGGCGCAATCTTGGACAGCCCCGCGACGCAGCTCGCCACATCGTCCGCTTGACTGGTGCCGTGCCGGGCGCCAAACATGGCGATGAGATTCGGTACTCCAGCTTTCGCGGCCTGCGGGATGGCGGCCTCGAGTTCCGCCAAGAGCATTGCATGGTTGGCCGAATCATTGAAGCCGTTCTCAATGAATCGATCTCGCCGCGCGGCATAGCCCATGGAACATTGCATACCTGCCTCTCGCACGACGGACCAATCATCCGGATACAGAAGATCGATGCCGTTGAAGCCGATTGCCTTGGCTCGCGCGCAGAGTTCCGGCAGCGGGACAGATTGCATCGTCCAGCGCGCGATGGACTGCTTCAGTCGGCCGTGATGCGGGGCAATCGCGGGCAATTGCAATTTCTTGAGGTAGGAGAAGCTCGTCCTAATGCTCGCCAGGGGTTTCTTTGAAACATCCTGTTCGACAAAGAAGTACTCAACCCCTTCGGCTCGCGCGCTCGCGAGCAGCGGCGGCCAGTCGATGATGCCTGCGCCCACTTCCGTGATTTGATGGTCCGGCGCACCCAAGGAATCCTTGATATGAACCAGCTTGCAGCGCCCGGGCCAGCGGTTGAAATAGCGATAGGGATCCTGACCCGCGCGCTCGATCCAGTATAGATCGAGCTCGATGCGAACCAACTGAGGATCGCTTGCCTCGAGCAGCACGTCGAAGGGCAGGCGGCGCTCGAGCGGGGCGAAGTCCACGGCGTGATTGTGATAGGCGAAACCAAGCTCCATTTTTGCTGCCGCCTCGGCGGCGCGGTTGAATTGATCGGCCACCCGGCGGTAATCGTCCAGCGTCTTGCGCAGCGCATCGGGAATGGACGGAATTACGACAAGGCGGCAGCCGAGCTCGAGCGCATCGCCGAGCACGCCGTCCCAGCCGGCTGTCATGGTTTCGAACGGCACGTGCATCGACGGAGCGCTAAGCCCGAGATGATCAAGCGTACGGCGAACTTGGGCCGCGGGGTGACCAAACAGGCCGGCGAACTCCACTTGTTTGTAGCCGACGGCAGCCACCCGCTTGAGCGTGTCGTCGACATTGCTCTGCATCTCATTGCGCACCGTATAAAGCTGCAGGCCGATAGGTCCAATGCCGGTTCCTGCCAAAGGAGACGTGCGCGCTCCCCGGGGGAGCGCGAGAGCACCGAGCGCCAGTCCGGAGGAGACGAGAAAATCGCGCCGGTCCCTCATAGCTCGTTTCGCCGCATTCGACCTACCGCGTAATCGCAGGCACGCGCGGTGAGCGCCATATAGGTGATGCTGGGATTCTGGCAGGCGGTGCTTGCCATGCAGGCGCCGTCCGTGACGAAAAGATTGTGAACGTCCCAGGCCTGATTCCAGGCGTTGAGGACGCCAACATCCCGTGTCACGCTCATGCGCGCGCCGCCCATCTCGTGAATGCAATGTCCGGGTGGATGGTCCACCGGCTGAAGCTTGATGTCGCTGCAGCCGGCCGCCTCGAGCATCTCGGCCATGGCGGTCATCATGTCGCGCTGCATGGCGCGCTCATTCTCGCGCCAGCGAACATCCATGCGTGCGGCAGGTATGCCCCACTTGTCCTTCACATCAGGATCGATGCTCACGCGATTGTCGGGATGCGGCAGCGTCTCCCCCCAGCCCGCCGCGGACAGCCTCCAGGGTCCGGGTTCGAACAGCAGCGATTTTTTAAAATCCGCGCCGTATCCCTGCATGGTCGCGCCGCGATGCCAGTCGCTGCGGCTGGAGCCGCCTTGCATGCCGTAGCCGCGCAAAAATTCCGGGTGCGGCGAGGAGACATTGCGAAAGCGCGCGATGTAGATGCCGTTCGGCCGATGGCCAAAGGTCTGACGGTCTTCGAAGCCGTTCATGGCGCCGGAGGCACCGGAACCGTAATGGTGATCCATGACGAAGCGGCCGAGCGTGCCGCTGGAATTGGCGAGCCCATCCGGAAATTGCGCACTCTTGGAATTCAATAGCAGGCGTACCGACTCGATCGCGGAGGCGCACAAGAAGACCACGCGCGCCTTGTATTCGGTGTCCTTGAGCGTATTCGCGTCGATGACGCGCACGCCGCGGATGCGCCCGAGCTTGGCATCGTAGGTCAATTCGGCGGCGACGCTGTGCGCCCGCAGCGTGAGATTGCGCGTGGCGTTCGCCGCCGGCAGCGTCGAGCCGATGCTGTTGAAATAAGAGTGCGTGATGCAGCCGCGCTCGCACGGCCCGCAGTAGTGACAGGCCGCCCGGCCGTTGTGATTTTCGGTGAGAACGGCGGCGCGCCCGATGGTCATGAGCCGTTCGCCGTTGAAGGATTTCAGAATCCGCTGGCGCGCGGTGTGCTCGACCGCGGTCATCTGCATGGGCGCCAGGAACTCGCCGTCGGGCAGCTGCGCCAGGCCCTCGCGCGCTCCAGAGATGCCGATGAACTTTTCCACGTGCGAATACCACGGAGCAAGGTCTTTGTAACGTATCGGCCAGTCAGTGCCGTGACCGTCCTTGGCGTTCGCTTCGAAATCAAGATCGCTCCAGCGATAGACCTGCCGTCCCCACGTTATGGAGCGGCCTCCCACCTGACGGCCGCGAAACCACGCAAACGGCGCTTCGTCGGGGTGCGTATAGGGATTCTCGAGGTCGTTGACGAAGAATTTATGCCCGATCTCATCGCAGGCATAGCAATCGGTCTGGACCGGGCGCTCGCGTTTCAGCGGCGTGCGGTCGCCCCAAACACGATACGGAACCTCGTAGGGCTGCACGTGCTCGACAAAATCCCGGGCGGGATCGATGGGACCGCCCGCCTCGAGCACCAGAGTTTTAAGTCCCGCTTCGGTCAGCTCTTTGGCGGCCCATCCGCCGGTGATGCCGGAGCCGACCACGATGGCATCGAAGTCGTACTGCTCTTTCATGTCGCGCTCGTAGGTTTAACCAGCACGTTGCCATCGAAACGGCCGGGGATGATGACCACCTTAAAAATATCTTGCTGCACGGGCTTGCTCGTGAAGTAGCCGTAGACGATGAGCTCCTTGAGTTGCACGTAGCCGCGCTGCGCCGGGGTCTGGTCCTTCTTCCCGCACGCCGCATCGAAACCCGCCATCACGGCGCCGAATGCATCGCCCTTGAGCGCCGCGATGCAAGCGCCGGACTTCGCCAGCGCAAAATCATCCATCGCTTTCAAATCATCCAGGAACATCGCGCGCCGCTCGGCAGAGAAATAATCAGAAACAATGACATCGATCCACGGCACCACCCCTAAGTCGGTCGCGCTCGGCGTGTCGCTGCGCGGCAGGATGGCATCGGCGATGACGGCGATCATGCCGTTCTGCTTGGCATCCAGTACGCGCGGCGCGCCTGAGCCGATGGCGACAGTGCCCCAAGCGGCCTCGGCGAAGCCGGGCAGCAATCCTAGCGCAAGACCGCCTTTGACCAGGTTGTGAATGAGGGTGCGACGGTCAATATTATTGGATTGCGGCATTCGCATTCGCTCGCTTCTGCGACCAAGGTACTCCCGTCGCTGAATCTGGCACAGACAGGGTCGGTTGTCGACTTGGGGTAGGGAATCTCATCTACCACTTCGTAAAGGACCGATGCCAAATTTCCTGCCTAACCGACCGAATCTCTCCCAGGAAGCATCATCGCTGAAGTCGAACGAAGCACTTTCTTCGTGGCAACGATCCCCTCGGATCCGCTTGACATCATTGTATGCATCACGGTATATATACATAACCATGCATATGGACAGCTTCCAAGCTCTTGCAGACCCCGCTCGCCGCCGCATCATCGAAGCGCTGCGGAACGGCGAGAGGCAGGTCGGTGACATCGTCGAGCAGGCCGGGATCCACCAGTCCGGTGTCTCCCGCCATCTGCGCATTCTCCAGGAGGCGGGCTTCGTTTCGATGCGGCCGGACCGTCAGCTGCGCATCTACTCACTCAGGCCGGGACCTTTCCGAGAGCTCGACGCGTGGCTCGCCAGGTACCGCAGCGTGTGGGAGGCGCGCCTCGACCGCTTCGGAGCCGCGCTCGAGAAGCAACGGAAAAAGCGCATATGAGCGACAAGAGCAAGTCCGCAGCCACCGGCACCGAAGTGAGCAGCTCGAAAGTAGTGCTCGAACGTACGTACCGAGCGCGGGTCGAGGAGCTGTGGAGGCTGTGGACTACCAAGGAGGGCTTCGAGTCGTGGTGGGGGCCCGAGGGATTCCGCGCCGAAGTTCACACGCTCAACGCGCGCATCGGCGGCATCCTGCACTACGACATGATTGCAGATGCGCCCGAGATGATCGCAGCGATGAAACGAATGGGGCGACCCAGCTCCCATGAGGCACGCGCTCGGTTCACCGAGTTCAGGCCATTTGAGCGGGTGGCGATCACAAGCGCGATTGATTTTCTACCTGGTGTGAAGCCCTACGAAAGCACAATTGGGGTGGACTTCTTCTCATCGGGCGAGAGTGTGCGCATGGTGGTCACGCTGGACCCGATGCACGACCAAGAGTTTACGAAGATGTCGACGATGGGTTTCACGAGTCAGCTGACGAAGCTCGATAGGCGGTTCGGGGCGCGGAAAATCCCACCCGCCGGATAACTAAACAAGCACTGACGCCCTCAAAGTCGATCCTCTATTGAAAAACGTCCAATCGGATCCGCGATTCTAGTGAAGCTCGGCCTCCAAGATCAGCTTCCAGCGACCGCCCACACTATGCTCGTCCAAAATCTGCTGCATCTGCGCAGCCGCCGCAGCGATTTGGGTCTCAGCAGGCTCAACCAGCAATCAAGTAGCGGGCGGACGATTTTGAATACACAAGTCGGGACGATACAATGATGCCTCATCTTTCGGGTTTATTGTTTCTGATCCTTCTCTCACCGGCCTTCGCTAGGATTTCTATGGCGCCCTCTATGCAAGAGATGATTGCGCGTGTGACTGACGATACCCCCTCTAAAGGACGCTCATGAAATCAACGAAACCTGCAATTCTTAGCTGGGCGCTGATCATCGTGTGTGCAGTCGGCTACGCCGATATCCCGCCGGCCGCGCCGCTCACCCCAGAGCAGGCGCAGGCCCGGCAATTGGGAATCCTGTTGGGCGGGACGGCCACCGAGTACGATGTCTGCGCCGGCAAAGGCTTTCTTCCCAAGGGAGCGCAAAGCGCTGAGGACACCGCGAAGGCTTATTTCGACAAGTTGCAGACAACCAACATCGGGCCGAGCGATGCCGCCTTGGTGCAAGAAGGTTGGGCCATGATGAAAAAAGAAGTCACTGAGCACGAATCCTTCTACACGCAGGACAAGTGCACCGGAGTCGGCAAGGAATGGGCAAAAATTCTCGCGACCATGCGCAAGAAATAAGTTGGTTAACGCCATGCGGCTGATGTTGGCGCTTCTCGCTCTATCCTCGGGCGCCGTGTTTGCGGCGGCGCCGCCGCCTTCACAGACGCTGCGCTATTTCGAGGGCGCCTGGCATTGCGACGGCGTGTTCCCCTCGAACGGACGCAAGATTTCATCCGCGCTGACCTTCGTTTGGTACGGGAAGACCGGCTCGCTCGTGAAGCAGCATGACGATGAGGCACCGAATGAGTACCACGCGATCGAGCTGTGGGCGGCATCGAGCAAGGGCGGATTTCAGAACATGATCGCCGATTCATTTGGCGGGGTGCGGGTTTTCGTATCGAGCGGCTGGGCCGATGAGGCGCTGACTTGGGTCAACGATGCGGACCAGACAATCAAAGAGAAGTTTACCTACAGCAAGGTCAATGGCGATGCCATGCGCGTGGATTGGGCAGTCTCCAGGAACGGTGCGCCCTTCGTGATTGGCGATACTTTGACCTG
>Ga0302326_10026755_pt1 | contig 11649 bp, 10 predicted proteins | sample Palsa_T0_3_FD_202264 | JGI IMG/M metagenome (GOLD analysis project Ga0302326, IMG submission 202264) | Peat permafrost microbial communities from Stordalen Mire near Abisko, Sweden - Palsa_T0_3 | ecosystem: Environmental > Terrestrial > Soil > Palsa > Peat permafrost | place: Sweden: Abisko... | reverse complement strand
CATTTTCTGGGCAGCGGGATTCCAGGAGACGATGGTGCCGTCGGAGGTTTTTCCAATGATTGCGCCTCGGGATGAATTGACGATGGATGCCAGTTGCGAATCGGTCTTCTCGGCGGCCTTGCGCTCGGTGATGTCGCTGAGTATTCCGTCGGCGAAGAGGACACCGTCCTGCTGGAATGTGCGCAAGGCGCGATTGCGCACCCAGATCCAGCGGCCATCCTTGCGACGCATGCGGTACTCGAGATCGAAGATACGGTTTTCCAGGAAAAGCGCCCGATAATTGTCCGCAACCGCGTTAAGATCGTCGGGGTGGATATTTGAGAGACGGAGTTCTCGGCCTCCGTCGAATACCTCGGCTGGAGTGAAGCCGAACAGGTCTTCCACATTGGAACTGACGTAGGTGAGCCGTCGCTCGGAATCCATAGTCCAGGTGACATCAGGAAGGTTGGTCAAGAGCCTGCGGTATTGCTCCTCACTCTTGCGAAGATTTTCTTCGTTCCGTTTTCGCCGACTGATATCGTGAGCGGTGGTGGAGATGCCCAGGATACGTCCGTGCTTGTCCTTGATAGCGGCTATGGCAAGGGAGACGTCGAAGCGGGTACCGTCTTTTCGGAACCTTACGGTGTCGAAGCGTTGGATTTGTTCGCCGCGTGCGATCTTGCCGAGGACCTCTGACACTTCATGCAGCCGCTCGGGAGGAACCAGCATGGAGACGTGCCTTCCGATGACCTCGCCGGCGGGATAACCGTAAATCTTCTCCGCGGCAGGATTCCAGGAGACGATCGTCCCATCGGCGGTCTTACCGATGATGGCATCGCCAGAGGACATCACAATGGCCGCCAGTTGCGAATCGATTCTTTCGGCCTGCTTGCGTTCGGTGACATCGCTGAGGATTCCATCGGCGAAGAGCTTGCCGTCCTGCTGGAATGTGCGCAAGGCGCGATTGCGCACCCAGATCCAGCGGCCATCCTTGTGCCGCATACGATACTCGAGATCGAAGGTCCGGCCTTCCAGGAAAAGCGCCCGGTAATTGTCCTCGACCGCTTTAAGATCGTCCGGGTAGATATGTGAGAGACGGAGTTCTCGTCCAGCGGCGAATGCCTCCGCTGGAGTGTAGCCGAGCACGTTTTCTACATTGGGACTGATATAGGTGATCCGTCGCTCGGAATCCATTGTCCAGGTGACGTCAGGAAGGTTGGACAACAGCCTGCGGTATTGCTCCTGGCCCTTGCGGAGAGCTTCCTCGGCTTGCTTGCGTTCGGTGATATCGCTGAGGACGCCATCGGCGAAGAGGACGCCATCCTGCACGTGGGTACGAATGGCCCGATCATGCACCCATCGCCACAGGCCATCGCCACGCTGGAGACGATATTCGACATCGAAGACGGCGTTTTCTTCGAAGAGCTTGCGGTAGCTCACATGCACGAATTCGCGATCGGCGGGATGGATACGCTGGATCAGGGCTTCGGTTCCGCCTTGGCAAACTTGCTGCGCTGTCTGGCCAAAGACCTCCTGGGCGTTGGGGCTGACGTAGGTGATTTGACCAGTGAGATTGGAGGTCCAGGCGACGTCGGGAAGGTTGGTCAGGAGTCTTTGGTATTGCTGCTCGCTTTTGCGGAGAGCTTCCTCGGCGTGCTTCTGATTGCTGATCTCGATACCGACACTTAGAATGCACGGCTGATTGCCGACAAGAATGCGCACCCCGGTGAGATAACAAGGAATGCGTACACCGCTCTTGGTGAGCCAGGCGGCTTCCATATCGGCATAACCGGTTTCCCAGGCTTTTCCCATGACCGCCGGAACCAGCTCGCGATAGTCTTCCGCAAGGTTCTGGACCGCGGACATTTCCCGCAATTCGGTGGCGGAGTAGCCAAGAACCGTCTGGAAGCGGGAGTTCCAGCGCACCAGCTTCTTATTCGTGTCGACGATGCAAGCCAGGCCCGGCATGCGGTCGATCAGCATGTCGAAATTCGCTTTGGCGGCCTTCAGCAAATCCGCCTCGCGACGGCGCAGAGTAACCAGAGCCAGGATGAAGGCGATGCCGGTGCAAAGCGCAATTTCATCTAGATAGGACCGGGAAAGGCGGGGGAAGGCTGACGCAGCGACTTCATAGGCTGCGGAGACGATCATCGCGGCCAGGGCAAACCAAAATGCTCTGACGAAGTTGGACGCTTTGAACATGTACAGGAAACGGGAAATCACGCCCGGCGCAGAGCGGGAGGTCCAATCACGATATTAGATATTTGTGGGTTCAAACCAATGTGACAGCGGTCACAGGGCAATAGTTCGCGAATTCACGATTCGTCCAGGATTTGTACAATGTCCAGAATTTGGACATCGGCCAAATTTGAGATTCGTCCAAAGTGTGCCCGCAATCTTTAGAAGCCAGGTGAGACCAAACAGGGAGCCGGAGAATAACACTCGGCTCCCCTGTCGGTTGGCAAAGGAGGGTTACCTTACGACTTGCAGGTTATTGGTCACCTGGAAGAGGTCCCGCACCTGATTGGCGGCGATGTTGGCCAAACTCTTGTCGCCTTCGTTGTTCACGTAGCCATTGAGCGTGACGCGCTGATTGGCGACGATGATATGGATGCTGGGCGACGCTGGCCAGAAATATTGCGACAGACCCGCGGTCCGCATCAGGGCGCGATAAATGCGCTGCCGAGCCTGCTCGTCAAACGCGTTGGGCGGCAGCACCTGAATGCTGTTGACGACCTTGTCGACTCCCTCAATCCGTTGCACGGCATTCTGGGCATCCTGCCGGGTCTGAGAGTGAAGGCTGGTGACCGCGCCACTCAAAGTCACGGTGCGGCCCTGGACGCTGTACTCCAGATCGTCGAACATCGAGTAGTGCGGCAACATGAGCAACTGGTGACGAACCGCCCTGGCGATAGCGGCTTCGGCCGGGTCGGCCGATGGCGCGGGCAGCACCTTGTAATCCAGAATGACGGGACCATTGCTGGTCAACGCCGGCTCCGCAGCCTCATTGGTCGGCGAGACCGAGGTCGCCTGCGATGCCGGCGACGATTGGGCCGCGGCTCCCACACCCATTGCCAATACCAACGTAAATGGCAGCAGCCGTTTGATCATAATTTCCTACCTCCGATTCCATACTTCATTGGATGTAGGTAGAAACACGGCGGCTGCGGCGGAGACGCGTTCGCATCAGGCGACTTAACAAAACGTAACGAATGAGTCCCGGGGCCGCTGGCCCCCGGATCTCGCGGTCTTCAAGGCCCGGGTATTTCTCTCGGCCACCCGCTCACACCGGGCAATGTTCACTGAATGCACCTCTTGTTGGAAGTGCCGAAGGTGTTGTGATACCAGGTGTTCGGGCAGCCTGCGGGGTTGTCGTCGGCCAGGTCAAGGTTGGAATTGCCCGTGGCGTGGTTCTCATAAATAAGGTTCTGGACCGCCCCGGATTGCGCCTCGATGCCGTCGTTGGCATTCTGGTCGGCGGTGTTGTTGTTCACGAAATTGTTGCGGCCGTCGACCGCAGTCAACACAAAGCCACTGCCTCCGTTCTGGCTGGATTGATTGTGATCGTAATGACTCCACTCGTCGTTAATTACGAATCCGGCCCCGTGGTTCATGGTGGCGATGTTGGCGTGAATCTGGTTGTCCCAGGAATCCTCGCGCAGGTCAACGGTAAAGCCGGTGTTGTTGGCGGTGCAGGTGACGCGGTTCACCTCTCCGGTTTGTGAGTCGACCAATACGAGACACTTGTCGAAGTTTGAGATGGTAGCCGGTCCATGGATGATCACGTTCCGGGCCAGACCGCTTTCGCGGGCGACGCGAATGCCGGTGCCTGTGCCCGACCCCGTGATCTGATGATTGCCCAGCTCCAGCGTCACATGGCCGAAGGTGATGTCGATGCCGTCGCCGGGACAATTCAACAGATCGTTCGCCAGAACGTAAGTTCCTGCCAGCCTGATATTCGTCCCGCAAGTTGTGATCTGGGTTTGCGCCTGAGCAGGAACGGCCAGTTGTGCCAGCAGCAGTAAGACGGTGGCGACGGGGAGATACTTCGGCAGACGAGTGGCGAATACACACACAGTTGTCCTCCAGTGTTCTTGGGAATGCTATGGTTCCGGGGCCGGGACCTACCGTGGGGTTTTAGCGGATATGACTATACACCGGGGGCGGATGTCAATGCGGGCGGTTAAGCCAGAACCTGGCTTCGATGGGGCACTCGCCCAGTTTGGTCAGGCACGCGCTTCCCTCGGCTCCCAAGAGCTCAACGATTCGTAAAGGAACGGAGCACCTCTAAAGAGCTCAGATTGGATAAAAGATAGTCTGCCATTAAGCCGTGAGAAGAACGTATTCCTGTCTTCAGCAAAAGGTCGTAACAGTCCAGCGCAAAATTCAGGATCTGCGTAAGCGCGATCAATCAGACGAGTGACCCGCTCGCCGTAGAAGCGACCAAAGTCGGCCCAGATCCTGGGGAACTCGCCCCCCTCAGCCAGCTGGGCAACTCGTAAGGACATTAACATCTGGGCTTGAGTGTATGCGTCAAGCAGGTTGTCTCCGGTGAGCTGGGTGATCTCAACAACGTCAGGCTGAGCCAGCCTCTCTCGAAAGAAGTCGTGTATTTTGTCTGCGCGGCGGGCGAAAGCTTCCGAATGAAATAGGTATGTCGCCTCAAACGGATAACTGAACATTGCGCGTCCCGATTGGTAATACCACTCGATCTTGGATATGAGCAACTTTTCAAAGATGTCCCAAGCCTCCCAGTGCAGTGCCATTACCGAAGCGGCCATGTACAGAAAGCCGACCTGAACATGCGGTATACCCCTAACTGCCGGGTAGCCTGATAGGCGTTCCGTCGACACCAACACCGACTCAAGATAGCGTTTAAATCTACCAAAGACATCCACAGTGTCCGCTCGTGCGATCGCCAGAGTAAGGGCCAACGCCAATGGCTGTCTATCAATGAGTTTGCGAGAAGCCAATTCAGTTTCCTTTGGCCGGTTTCCAAATTCCTCGTATACGTCCTTCCAAGCCACCTCAAATTCGCGTTGAGCATCGTCAAACCGCAGGGCTACGGTTTTCCATTCGCCCCGGACAAGGAGACGCGAAGACCTCGAAAAAATAGGGAGCAGGCTGGCGTTGTTCTCCATCTCGTATTCCTGTTTGCTACCTAACCTACCTCAGCTTCGAAAATCGCTCAACAGCTTGGTGGCTATCTCCAGCACTTCGCTGGCCGATTGAATTCTTTTATCGCGATTCTCTACTATCATGCGGGCCAGCAGATTATCACGTATGCTTTTCAACCTCTCGTCTCTTGCGATCTCGTCATCCTGAAAAGCGGCAATCACCTCTTCACGGTAGAGATATCGCGAGGTGATCATGAAGTGGAGAAGCTTCCCGAGGGCATAAATATCCGCCGACTCTGCGACGTCCGTTATGCCCCCGCGTTCCTGCTCAGGCGCCATGAAGAACCTTGCCCCGACGGTCTCTCCGTGTTCCGTGAGACGGTCGCTCTCAGCCGTTTCCTTTAGAAAACATATCCCGAAATCAGACAGCATCGGTTCCTTCAATGACTCGTCCAGAAACAGCACGTTCGCGGGCTTGATGTCTCTGTGAATTGCTCCATGCTGGTGCGCAGCTACGATACCGGTGACAATTCCGACAAAGGTTTCAAGGCAGAATTCAATGCGTAGATTGTAGAGGCTGATTCGATCTTCGAGCGAACAAACGGCCACTGGCATGGCGATGTATCCACGGATCGCATTCTCGGAACCCGAGACCTCCTCTAGGTTGTGATCAAGTACGGTTATGACATTCGCAGCACGTTCCTCGGACAGCAGGACGTGAATCTTGAGTTCTTGTATAAACCTAGCCTTCCTCTTTGGTTTAGAAAGCCCGATTATCTTAACGGCAGCAACGGTGCCCTCTTCCCGCGTGGCCCTGTAGACCGAGCCCTGCCCGCCTCGTCCAAGCCGATCTCCGAGTTTCCATGGCCCGACTGTCTTGGGCACCATTCGAAGCCTTTGATCGCGATCCTGCAAAGAACCATTCTATCGGACGAAGCCCGGCAAGCGTACTCTCGCCGAAAGATGGCGAAAAGGGTGGGGCGCCCGCTCAGGCCGACAGCTACTTCACTCGTACCGCAACGCCTCAATCGGATCCAGCCGCGAGGCTTTGATGGCCGGCAACATTCCGCTGACCAGTCCCACGAAGACCAGGATCACCGTGGCCACGACGACCGTCGATGGATCGATAATGAGGCGGATGTCAGCCGCTTCCGCGTTCTTGGCTACCGCACTATAGAACGTGATTCGCCCCACTCCGATCGAGACCGCGTAGGCCGGGGTGCCCCACTCATTCGCGGGTTTCGAATGAGTGGGTTCCACGAGTCACAGCCTCCGGTAATTCCCATCACAGACGGAAAGTTCTGATCGAAATACTTTCGGGGCATGACGAGAGGTTTGGAGCGCTGGTACGGCGGGCACGATCTGCACTTCATAACCTGTAGCTGTTATCAGCGCCGCCCAGAGCTTGACAGCGGCGAGCGTCGTGATCTGTTCCTGCGTGTGTTGGAGCGCGCCCGGCAAGAATGAGCCTCCGCAGGAGGTGGAAGCTGATAGCCCCGCCCTTCAGGTCGGGGCGTGTCAAAACCCTAAAATCAAGTGCCCCGGGCACGGCAGATTCTCACGCAAAAATATATTTCGGATCGAAATCAATCCTCGAATTTCGTAAGAGCGCTCGAAACTCCACTTGCGATGATGCTGCTCCTGTCCGCCAATGTAATCGATCACAGCCTGCCGCCTTGATTCACTGACACTGAAAGCGCCATAACCTTGCTGCCATGCGAAACCACGGGAGATTTCCCCTAGCCAGCGCGACGAATTGCCCTTGAGATCCTGCACGGCTTTGGCCAATGGCATTGCCGGTGGAAGAGCAAGGAGCAGGTGAATGTGATTACGCGTCCCGCCTATTGCCATCAATGGAATCCTTTTGGTTCGCGCAATGCCCGACATGTATTGCCACGCGCGTTCGGGGTCCAGGATAAGGTTGGCGCGATTCTTGGTACTGAAAACGCAATGAACCAGGTTGGCCGCCAACGTATGCATCACACCGAGGCTATTTCTTGGGACTGGCTTCGTCGGTGATGATCCGCACCGGCGGATGTGTCGTGCCCGGGGCACTTGGGAATCAATTTAATCTTTTCCCCGCCCTGAAGGGCGGGGCTATCAGCTTTCGCCTCCTGCGGAGGCTCGCGCCGCTTCCTACTCATATCGCAACGGGGCAGGATGGTTTGCGGGCCCGGCGAAGAGGGATTGGTAAAGGTGAATTGTCAGGAGCGGCCGTTGAGGATAACGTATTCCGCCTCGCAATCCCACTCATTCGAAACCCGCGAATGAGTGGGGCACCCGCAACAATCGGAAAAGCGAAACAACTGACAACCGACAACCACTTCACTCGTACCGCAGCGCCTCAATGGGATCCAGCCGCGAGGCTTTGATGGCCGGCAGCATTCCGCTGACCAGTCCCACAAAAATCAGGATCACCGTGGCCACGACGACCGTCGATGGATCAATGATGAGGCGGATGTCGGCGGCTTCCGCGTTCTTGGCCACCGCACTGTAGAAGGTAATGCGTCCCACTCCAATCGAAACTGCATACGCCAGCACGATGCCCGCGATGCCGCCGACAAAAGTGATAGCCAAGGCTTCCGCTAGAAACTGGAAGAGAATGTCGCGGCGGCGGCCGCCGAGCGCTTTCTCCACGCCAATCTCGCGCGTGCGCTGCGTGACCGAGACGAGCATGATGTTCATCAGTCCCACGCCGCCGATGCCCAGGGTCAGCGTGCCGATGAAGCCCAGCAGGACTTTCAGTCCGGCGGTGATGATCTCGAATTGCTTCAGCTGCTTCATCATGTTGTAGAGGTGGACCGCGCGCTTGTCGTCAGGATTGAAGTTGTACTGATGGGCGAGCGCGCCCCGAACTTGCTTTTCGATCAGCTCGGAATCGTTGCCTTCGTAGGACATCCAGATCCCATCCAGATAATGTGTGTCTTTGAAGTCGCTCATGGTGCTGAACGGGACGTAGATGGTCTTGTTGACGCTGTCATCGCCTTCCTGCATGTGAGGAGCGAGCACGCCGACCACCTGATAACTGATGCCGCCAATCCGTATGTGCTGGCCCAGCGCATACTCACCCGAGAACAGCTTGAGTTTGGCGTCGGAGCTGATGACGGCAACGCGCCCGCGCGTACCTTCGTCGTCGGGATTCAGCAGCCGGCCTTCGGCGAGGTGCAAGGCCAGAATCTGAAACATGTTGGGATAAACGCCTTGGATGGGAAGATCGTAGGTGCGAACGTCGCGTTGTACGCTGACCGTCTTGTCCTCCTCGGGCGTGATGCGATTGACCAGCGGCGCGGCAGCCGTGATGCGGTCGAGGTCATCGATGGTGAGCTTGATTTGCGTGCCGGCCTTCTGTCCGCCGGCCTGCTGCGAGGTGCGGCCAGGAAAGACGCCGATAATGCGCGTGCCCCAATTGGCAAAGATCACTTCGATGGCGCGGCCAAAGCCGGCGCCATAGGCCAGCAGCAGGACCACGGTCGCAATTCCCCAAGCCATACCCAGCATGGTGAGGGTGGTGCGGCGGCGGTTGTAGCGCATCGCCGCGTAAGCTTGTGACAGTAGATCACGCATCATAATTGGCTACTCCGTATTCGCAATTCGCTCGATTCGCTTTTCGCCTTTCGCTGTTCGCTGTTCGCCAGAGTTCGCAATCGGGTCTTCTGGCGAAGAGCGAATGGCGAAGAGCGAAAAGCGTCGTCTACTCCTGCCTCAACGCGTCAACCGGCTGCAACATGGCAGCCTTACGAGCGGGATAAATACCCGCGACGATGCCGGCGACGGCCAGCGTTCCAATGGCCAGCGTGGCCGACATGAACGACATAGTGGGCGGATCGAATCCCGGTACCTTGCCAACCCCGCGCATCATGAACATCAGCAAACCAGCGCCCGCCATTCCGATGGCGCCGCTCATCAAGGTGAGAAATGCGCCTTCCAGGAAAAACTGCAACAAAATGCTGCGGTTGGTAGCGCCGAGGGCTTTGCGCAATCCGATCTCGCGGGTGCGCTCGCTGACCGCAACCAGCATGATATTGATGACGCCGATAGCGCCCAGGGTCAGCGTGACCAGCCCGACGCCGCCGAGGAAGATGTCCATGGCATCGAAAATCTTGCCCACGGTTTCGGAGGCCTTGATGGTGTCCCAATCTTCGAAGGCGTCTTCGTCATGCCAGTCGAAACCATGATTGCGGGCGAGGATCTTGCGTACTTCCTCGCGTGCCAGGGCATGTTCCTGGCGAATGCGCGGCCGATAATTGATGAACGAGAGCGCGTCCTCCTGACCGTCTTTGGTCAGCGGGAAGAACTGCCGCATGGTGCTGAAGGGCATGAAGACCCGATTGTTGGTGGAGTTGTCGTCGCCGTGGCCCACTCGCTGGACAACCCCAATCACTTCAAAGCGAATTCCGTTGAGCAGAATGGTAGTGCCAACCGCCTGCCGGCCGGAGTAGAGATTCTTCAACATCTCATCGCCCAGCACGGCGACCAGCCTTTTCTGCGATTCGTCGTCCTGATTGATCCAGCGCCCGTCGGCCAGCGGCAAATAGCGGACGACATCGTAGTTCGGCGGAACTCCACTGACTTCGCCGTTGGTGTTGTTGTAAGCGCTGACCTCCTGGATATCCAGCCGCGATATCACCGGAGCAGCCGCCCGCACGTGCGGCGCTTCGCTCAAAATGTCGCGGTAATCCTGGTCGGTAAGGTTGTAGTTCCGGCCCGAGCTCATGTTGCCGGCGACGGCGGGAGCGCGTCCGGGAAAGACGAACATGATGTCTTCGCCAAGGGAGTTCAACTCGCGGCGATTGCCGGAGCGAAAGCCCTCGCCGAGCCCGACCAGCAGCAGCAGCGATCCCACTCCCCAGGCGATGCCGAACATCGTGAGGAAGGAGCGCAGCTTGTGCGCCCACAGCGTGCGCAACATCTGGCGGAGAATCTCAAGAAACATCATGAGGCGCGGAACTCCTTGGTCGTTCTGCCTATAACCCAGCTCATAAATCGATTTGTATCAGGGCACGGCTTCACGGCCTGCTGAAAAAGTCGCTTTGCGAGTGCTTTGTAACAGGGCACAGCTTCAGTTGTGCCGCAAGCGCAAGCCTAAAAATTCTGAGCCGGCTTTAGCCGGCGACACCAGGCCCTGTTTCGCCCATTGCGGTTTCTTGCGGCACAACTCAAGTCGGGCCCTGCTATAAGTCATAACCACTCATGAGATGGCTTCTAATCTGATTTACGTGCCGATGCCTATCTTGGTTCCACCAAACATGGGAATAACACTGTTTGGACACCCCTAAGTAACCAAACGATAGCAAGTTAGAGACGAGTGCCGATGTGGCTTATTCAAAGTTGATGAAAATCGTGGGAATCGCCACTAGAGCGCCCCCAAACTTGGCCGAGATTGTTTATAGTAGAAGTAACGCCAGCTGCTATCAGTGGGTGTAATTTTTCAGGGTTTTAGGAGTCAAGCAAAGATGCCGAAAGCACCACGGGAAAACGACAGCGCAACGCCCAAGAAACGCGCCCGCAAAACCGCCCCGCCGGCGGGTAATGGCGTTCACGCGGACAAGGAAAATGGCGCTTCAGCGCAGTCCATAACCGTCTCGCCGGAAGTCGCCCACGATACTCGGGTCGCGTCCAGCATCGAGGAGCGGATCCGCCAGCGCGCCTACGAATTGTATCTGCAGCGCAACGGGCACGGCGGTTCTCCAGAGCAAGATTGGATTCGTGCGAAGGAAGAAATCTGCGGCCGGGGGGAACCAGCGCAGAATTAGATGGGACCAGGCATTCGACCCGGCCCCAGATCGCCGGTTCAGTTCTGACGCGTCGCGCTTGCTGCTTGCGCGCAAGCAGCGGATCGACTACTATAGCCGCCGTTGCGTAACCGTTGGGCTAAAGGGACATCAGAGGCCGAACATTTTGAGCCAAGTTCTACTGGTCGACGACAATCCATCGCAACTAAAGGTTCGCGAAACCGTGTTGCGAAATGCGGGGTTCCAGGTCTGTGTGGCCACCACAGCAGAAAGTGCGCTGGCCACGTTGCGCGCGTTGCAGGAACGCGTCGGAGTAGTCGTCACCGATCACCTGATGCCGGGATGCAGCGGCTTGGGGTTGGTCCAGCAGATCCGCGCCAGCGATAATTGGGTCCCGGTAATTGTATTGAGCGGTTTGACCGAGGCGGAATCCGAGTACCAGGGCCTGGAAGTGATTTTCCGGGCCAAGCCGTTTCCTCCTCCCGAATTGATTGAGCTGGTGCAGTCCAGCTTGGACCACGCTGCCAAGCGCCGCGGCGCCGCATAGACCAGCAGGCCTGGCCCCGTTTCCATCCCACAGAACTCACCTTCCATGTGTGACTAAAGTCACATGGATTTGTGCAGGCCATAGCGGTATGCTTGTTCCAACCAGTGCGGCCCGGCGGTCGCCGCAGATGGAAGATGGAAGGGGTATCATCCGATGTCTGAGCAGGGACGCAGGTACATGCGTTTTGGCGCGGTTATGGTCGTGATTATCGCGGCTCTGGGCTATCTCGCGTATACGGGCGTGCAGGACAGCAAGAGCTACTACGTCACCATCA
>Ga0302326_10026754_pt1 | contig 11649 bp, 11 predicted proteins | sample Palsa_T0_3_FD_202264 | JGI IMG/M metagenome (GOLD analysis project Ga0302326, IMG submission 202264) | Peat permafrost microbial communities from Stordalen Mire near Abisko, Sweden - Palsa_T0_3 | ecosystem: Environmental > Terrestrial > Soil > Palsa > Peat permafrost | place: Sweden: Abisko... | reverse complement strand
TCGCCAGCAGTTTTGCCGTAGGCCTGATTGCGGAACTGATTCCGGGACCACTGCAAACGATCGGCGGCACGCAGTTCGCACCACTGCTCACGATGGCCGGATGTTTTGTCGTTAATCTCGGCTGGCGCCGCTATACCGTCGTTAGCTGGGGCGAGCGGCAGTGCCGGTCGAATGGAACATCGACGACATGAGTGTGCCGCGTTACTGGAAACGCGCAGCTCGCGAATTGTCGGAGCGCGACGTCGTGCTCCGCAAGATCATCGCTGCAACCCCCGGCCTCACGCTACGTTCACGCGGAGATGCGTTTCATACCCTCGCCCGCTCAATCGTCGGCCAGCAGATTTCGGTCAAGGCCGCCGACAGCATCTGGCAGAAATTCAACGCATCAGTACACACCATCGCGCCACACACGGTTCACAAACACAATGTTGATCGGCTACGCACTTGCGGCCTGTCGCATAGCAAAATCACTTACCTGCAAGATCTTTCATTGCACTTTCTCGAAAAGAAGTTGGTGCCTGATAAATGGGATGAGATGAGCGACGATCAACTCATCATCGAACTCACAAAAGTCAAAGGGATTGGACGCTGGACCGCCGAGATGTTTCTGATCTTTCATCTGACGCGGCCGAATGTGTTCCCGATTGCCGATCTCGGTCTACAGCGCGCGATGAATCTGCATTACAACAGGGGAAAACCCTTATCGCGCCGCAAAATCGGACAAATTGAAAAGAACTGGCAACCTTGGTGCTCGGTTGCGACGTGGTATATGTGGCGCAGCCTTGACCCGATTCCAGTGGAATACTAACGTTAAACCAAATAACTCAATTTGGCGCCGTAGATAAGAAGGCATCCGCTTTCGGCCACCAGCAGACATTTGTTGCAGCATAACAAAGCAAGTCGAATGCCATTTGAACTCACCGAACTTAATGAGCATCGCCACCGTGCCCATGGGGCGAGCATTGAGGCGACCATGTTAAATTTCGACAATCAAATAAGGAAAGGAATTCCTCATGCTCGATCATATAGGCCTTCGTACAACACAATTCCAGGTGATGGTGAGCTTCTATGAAACCGTTTTATCCCCTCTCGGTTATACCAAGCTCTTCGCATGGGATGGCGCCGCGGGCTTTGGGAAGAACGGCTCTGCCTCATTATGGGTCGGCAAGTCACATACCAAACCGACTGGCATTCATCTCGCTGTGTCCAGTCCTAACCGTGCAGCTGTCAACGCATTCCACGCAGCTGCCCTGTCAGCGGGAGCGAAAGACAATGGCAAGCCAGGCCTGAGAACCGATTACCACCCTAATTACTATGCCGGTTTCGTCTTTGATCCGGACGGCAACAACCTGGAAGCGGTCTGCCTCAACGCGCCCTGACTATTCTTCTCCACATTGCGTAGATGGCTGCGGAGCCAGGAACGCCACTTATTACACCTGTTTCCGATTCGCTTTGAAAATTGACCGCCTTGGGCCGCAAGCGGGCACTTATAATTTCTGCTATCGCTGTCTAGTTTATTTTCAGCAGAGGCTCCTCCAACATCGCCATTTGTTCCCGCAATTGCAACACCTGATCCTGCCAATAGCGCTGGGTGCCGAACCACGGAAACGCGGCGGGAAACGCGGGGTCGTCCCAGCGGCTCGCGAGCCACGCCGCGTAGTTAATCATCCGCAGGGCGCGCAGCGGCTCGACTAGCGCCAACTCGCGCACATCAAATTCATAAAATTCACGGTAGCCTGACAATACCTTGCCAAGTTGCTGCGACATTTCCTGCTGATCACCGGACAACAACATCCACAAATCCTGAATCGCCGGTCCGCTGCGGCAATCGTCGAGATCGACGAAATGCGGTCCGGCTTCGGTCCAAAGGATATTGCCCGCATGGCAATCGCCGTGCAAACGTATCTTTCGAATCTCGCCAGCTTCGGAGAAACGTCGTTCCACCGCATCCAGCAATTGCTCCGCGATAGCTCGGTAAGAGTCTACCAATTCACCTGGAATCCACCCGCCGGCCAGTAAAAATGCCAATGGTTCATGGCCAAAGGTATCGCAATTGAGCACTGGGCGTTGGCGAAACGGATCTATCGCGCCGACCGCATGAATGCGCCCCAGGAAGCGACCGAGCCATTCGAGCGTATCCGCGCGGTCGAGTTCGGGCGCGCGTCCCGCCTGTTTGGGAAATAATGCAAAGCGGAACCCGGCATGCGTGGACAGTGTTTTTCCGGTGCTATCCGCAAGAGGTGCGATCACCGGGAGTTCGCGCTCCATCAACTCGGTGGCAAACGCATGCTCTTCCAGAATCTGCTCGTCGCTCCACCGCCCAGGCCGATAGAACTTGGCGATGACTGGCGCGTCCTCGCGAGCGAGTGACTGCGTTTCAGCGGAAAATAGCAGCGAGGTCAGCATGCGCTCATTGCCGGCAGCCGCTCCGCGGTAATGTATCCAGGCGTCCGCTTCCAACATCACTTGAAACACCCGGTTTTCGTAGCTGTTGAGCGCGATGAAACGACCGTCGCAGCGCAAACCGCGGCTTTCGACCGCGCCGATCACTTGGTCGGGAGTCAGTTCTGAATAGGGATGCGAGACTGCCATGACCGAGTCTATCGCACCGGTGCCAAACTCCGATTATTTAGGAGGAACTTGCTGCCCCGTCTCGGAGTTGACCGTGGCATCGTGCACCTCGTAGTCGGTCAACACGCCTTTGGCATCGAATTCGAAGATTACACTATGCGACGAATTGTTTACGCTCCCCACAAACGAGCCAATGAGCGGAATAAACGTTGCTGCATCAGGCTGTGCAATTTTATTCAAATATACGAGCGTTTGTTCACCGTCGGCGTATTTAACAGAACTCGTCGGACTTCCAAAGCGGCTGATGACATCGGCGATCGTGGATTTGCCTTTGGTGATTTCGGTTAGCCGGTTGGTTTCGACGCGGTTGCCGGTGCTAAGGCAACCGGCGAGAGCGAGTAACAAGGTAAATGCAATAAACTTCATGGCGATCGTCATGCGCCTACAACACGCCATCGACCAACTCGAGTATCCGCGCTGCCCCTGCTGCGATCGCTGGGTCGTGAGTTGCAATTACCAGACTAGTGCCGAGATTGCTGTTGAGTTCGAGCATCAACTTGAATACTTCGCTTGCGGTTTGACGGTCGAGATTGCCGGTCGGCTCGTCGGCAAGAATGCACGCAGGCTTGGTCACCAATGCGCGAGCAAGCGCGACGCGCTGGCGCTCGCCACCGGAAAGTTCCGATGGCGCATGATTCAGGCGATGGCCGAGTCCGACTTTCTGCAGCATTTCAATCGCTAGCGCGCTGGATTCCTCGTCGGGCAGGCGCCGGATGATCAACGGCATCGCGACGTTTTCAATCGCGTTGAATTCTGGTAACAGGTGATGGAACTGGTAGACGAAGCCGAGCGATTTGTTGCGCAGCTCGCCGCGCTCGGTTTCGTTCAACGACTGCATGTCGCGACCGTTGATGAAGGCCTGCCCGCTGGTTGCACTGTCCAGACCGCCGAGTAGATGAAGCAGCGTGCTTTTGCCGGAGCCCGACGCACCGACGATCGCGACGCGCTCGCCCTTGCCGATCGCAAGATTGACGCCCAGCAGAACCGGAACTGCGACCTTCCCCTGATAGTAGGTTTTGCACAAATTGCGGCACGCGAGAACCGCCTGTGCCTTACTCATAACGCAGTGCCTCGGCAGGATTGATTTTGGCCGCACGCCAGCTCGGGTAAATTGTCGCCAGCACGCAAACGATGAACGAAAACAACGCGGTCAAAAGCACGTCGCTACTACGTAATTCGGACGGCAGCTCGCTGATGTAATAGACGTCCTTGGCAAGAAACTTGAAACCGAATATGTTTTCCAGAATCGGCACGACGGTTTCGACGTTCGATGCAAGCGCGATGCCAGCTGCGACCCCGGCGAGCGTGCCGATCAACCCTACCAGCGTACCCTGGATCAGAAAAATCCTGGTGATGCTGCCGGGGCTCGCGCCGAGCGTACGCAGAATCGCGATGTCAGATTGTTTGTCCTTGACGGCCATAAACAAGCTCGACACGATGTTGAACGCGGCAACCACGATGATCAGAAACACAATCAAAAACATCATGCGCTTCTCTATGTCCACCGCGCGGAAATAATTTCCATACTGCTGTGTCCAGTCGGTCACGATGTAATCAGAACCCAGTTGACTTGATAGCTCTCTCACGACGTGGTTCGACTGAAACAAGTCGTTGAGCTTGAGGCGCACGCCGCTGACATCATCGCCCATGCGGTAGAGTTTCTGCGCATCCTGCATATTGATCAGCGCAAGTCCGGAATCGAACTCGAAATGATCAATCTTGAAAATGCCAACTACATTGAATCGCCGCAGCCTCGGCATGATGCCAGCCGGCGTGACCTGCCCTTGCGGCGCGATCACAGTAACCTTGTCGCCGACCAGCACGCCGAGGGCGCGCGCAATTTCAACACCGAGGACAATGTCAAATTCGCCAGGCTTCAAGGCTTCAAGACTGCCCATCACCATGTGCCGGGAAATCTCCTCAACCTTGTCTTCATATTCAGGCGTCACGCCGCGCACGTATGCACCACGCACTGCGCTGCCGTTCATCAACAATGCCTGTTGCGATACGTACGGCGCCGCGGCAATCACTTCCCCATTTTTCTCCGCGGACGCAGCGACCGTTTGCCAGTCCTTGACAACATCATCAGGGCCGGTGATCTGCACGTGCGCGGCGACATCCAGAATGCGGGTGCGGATTTCATGCTGAAAACCGTTCATCACCGACAACACGGTAATGAGCACGGTAATGCCGAGCGCAATGGCGATGATTGATATCAGCGAGATGAATGAAATGAGGCGGCTGCGCTGACGCGAGCGTGTGTAGCGCAGGCCGATGAAAAGTTCGTAGGGTTGCATGACGATGCGCGCAAGTTTGCCACAAGCCGCCAGTTCAGGCTAAGGCCAAATGGTAAACTGCCGCGAACCCCATGCATTGTACCGTCCTGATTCCCGGCTTGCTTCCGCTGCCGCCCGGCCTGCACCCGCGCGCCACTGCGCTCGAAACCATGCTCGCGCGTGGTGATACGACGGCAAAACCCGCTTTCGACCGTGAAGCGTGGCTGTGCCAGACCTACGGCGTCACCAAGCAAAATGACTGGCCGATCGCGCCGTTGCTGCTGCGCGCCGATGGCGTCGATCCTGAAAAATACTTCTGGCTGCTCGCCGACCCGGTGCACTTGCGCCCCGACCGCAATTGCCTCGTTCTCACCGCCATGATTGATGATCTAAATACGGAAGAATCCGCGGGCTTGGTGGCGGCATTGAACCGGCACTTTACGCCAGATGGGGTCGTTTTCAACATTACCCCTGCAGGCCAGTGGTATTTGCATGCAGAGCGTGCGCCAAACATTGGAACTACGCCGCTGGCACAAGTCATTGGCCGCGATATCGACCGTCATTTGCCGCAGGGCAAGGATGCCCTGGACTGGCACCGCATTATCAACGAAGCGCAAATGACTCTGCACGAGCATCCGGTAAACGCGGCGCGTGAAGCGCGCGGACTGCCGGCTGTCAACAGCGTATGGCCGTGGGGCGGCGGCGTGATGCCGTCACTAACGACCACACCGTATGCGATCGTGGGGAGCAATGACCTGCTGGCGCGTGCATTGGCGGCTGACGCTCATCGCCCATTGCCGTCGAATGCCGATGCGTGGCTTGCACAACACCCCGGGAACGAAACGCAATTACTGATTTTCAGTACGCTCGAACGCATCGCCACCGCCGGCGATCTCAATGCCTGGCAGGCCGAATTGATGCAGTTCGATCGCGACTGGATCGCGCCGCTGCTCGCGGCATTGCGTAAACAGGAAATCACCGGCGTCAAACTCGTCATTCCCGGCCCCGACCAATCCATCGAAACCGAGTTGCTGCCTTCGTATCGATGGCGGTGGTGGCGGCGCCAACGGCGACTCGCGGACTATACGGTGTGACGCTCAATGTAAAAACCCGTACTCCGTCGGCTGCCGCGGTCGCGACGCTGAGCGCCGCCGGCGTGCATCCGCTGCTGGCACGCATCTATGCCGCGCGCGGCATAACTTCACCGCAACAGCTTGCAACTGATACGGGCGGCTTGGTTCCGCTCGACCGCATGCATAATCTCGAACGCATGGCGACGATCCTCGCCGATGCAATTGGGGCTCAACAAAGGTTACTGATCGTCGCCGATTACGATTCCGATGGTGCAACCGCTTGCGCGGTCGGCATGCGTGCGCTGCGCGCGTTCGGCGCGGTCGTGGATTATCTAGTGCCAAACCGGTTCGAGTACGGCTACGGGCTGACGCCGGAAATCGTCGAGCTCGCCAAGCGCGAGAAACATCCTGATCTGCTAATCACCGTGGACAACGGAATCGCCAGCGTCGACGGCGTGGCGACCGCGAATCGGCTCGGCATGCGCGTGCTGATTACCGATCATCATTTGCCCGGCGACAAACTGCCGGATGCGCTGTGCATCATCAATCCGAACCAGGCGGGCTGCGGCTTTCCAAGCAAAAACCTCGCCGGTGTCGGCGTGATGTTCTATCTAATGCTGGCGCTGCGCGCCGAGCTGCGCAAACGTGGCGCTTTCCAGGATCGAAATGAGCCGAACCTTTCCGCGTTGCTTGATCTAGTCGCGCTTGGTACTGTCGCCGATGTCGTCAAGCTCGACGACAACAACCGAATCCTGGTGCAGCAAGGCGTGCAACGCATGCGCAGCGGTAAAACCTGGTCCGGCATTGCGGCGCTAATGCGGATTGCCGACCGCAAACTGGCGAAAACTTCAACTTACGATCTCGGTTTCGTGCTCGGTCCGCGGCTCAATGCCGCCGGCCGGCTCAATGACATGGCGCTCGGCATCGAGTGCCTGATTACCGACGACGCGGGAACCGCCGAACGCTGCGCACGCGAACTCGACCGCATGAACCGCGAGCGGCGCTCGATCGAAACCGACATGCACGCCGACGCACTGGCAATTCTCGACCAACTGCCGGCGACCGACAATTACAGCCTCAGTTTGTTCGATTCCAGCTGGCACCAGGGCGTGATCGGGATACTCGCCTCGCGCATCCGCGAACGGCTGCACCGGCCGGTGATCGCATTCGCGCCGGGCAGCAATGGCGAGATCAAGGGTTCGGGGCGCTCGATTACGGCGCTGCATTTGCGCGATGCGCTCGATCTGGTGGAAAAGCGCAATCCGGGACTGCTGCTCAAATTCGGCGGCCACGCGGCGGCGGCCGGACTGACGCTGCGCGCGGAAGATTTCGCACGGTTCCGTGACGCGTTCGAGGCCACCGCGCAAGCGCTGCTGTCTCCGGCCGACCTCGAGCGCGTAATCGAAACCGATGGCACACTGGCGCTGGAGTATCTGACACTGGACACTGCGGTGCTGCTCGAACAGGTGGTGTGGGGACAGGGATTTGCGGCGCCGACGTTCGACGACGAGCTCACCATCGTCCAGCAACGCGTGGTCGGCGAGCGCCACCTTAAGCTGCGCATCGCCAAGGACAACCGGGAATGCCAGGCGATGCTGTTCTCGCACGCGGAACCGCTGCCGCCGCGCGTGCGCGCAGTCTATCGGATGGCGGTCAACGAATTCAACGGCGCACGGACATTGCAACTTACGATTGAGCACTGGCAGCCGGTATAATCGCGGTTTTTCAGGTTAAGACTGATGGAAGCCGAACAACTCAACGTCATTGCGCGCAGGTTGCACGATCTCGATCAACGTAACGCCGAACTGCGGAGGTATCTTTGACTTCGACGGGAAACAACGCCGCCTAGCCGAAGTCACCAAGCTGAACGAAGACCCGGCGGTTTGGAGCGATGCCAAGCGTGCGCAGGAGCTTGGCCGCGAACGCAAAACACTCGAAGCGTTGGTGCTCAAAATGGGGCAGCTCGACAACGACCTGCACGATGCCGCCGAGCTGTTCGAAATGGCGCGCGCCGACAACGACGACTCTTCGCTCAAAACCATCGCCGCGGACAGCGTTGCGCTCGAAAAGACCGTCGCCGAAATCGAATTCCGGCGCATGTTTTCAAATCCGCTGGATCCGAACAACTGTTTCGTTAATATCCAAGCCGGCTCGGGAGGCACTGAAGCACAGGACTGGGCGCAGATACTCGAGCGCATGTATCTGCGCTATTGCGAACGCAAAGGATTCAAGGTGGAGCTGCTCGAAGAGTCGCCGGGTGAAGTGGCCGGCATCAAGAGCGCATCACTCAAGGTGACCGGTGATCATGCCTACGGTCATCTGCGCACCGAGAACGGCGTGCATCGGCTGGTGCGTAAATCGCCATTCGATTCCAACAACCGCCGCCATACCTCGTTCGCGAGTGTGTTTGTATTTCCCGAAATCGACGAAACAATTGAAGTCGCGATCAATCCGGCTGATCTGCGCATCGACACGTTTCGCGCCTCGGGCGCCGGTGGCCAACACGTCAACAAGACCGAATCGGCAATCCGAATCACGCATAATCCGACCGGCATCGTCGTGCAATGCCAGAACGACCGGTCGCAGCATCGCAACCGCGCCGAGGCGATGTCGATGCTAAAGGCGCGGCTTTATGAACTTGAACTAAGAAAGCGCAACGAGGAAAAACAGGCGATGGAGGAAACCAAGGACGACATCGGCTGGGGCCATCAGATCCGCTCTTACGTGCTCGATCAGTCGCGCATCAAGGACTTGCGCACCAATGTCGAAATCGGCAACACTCAGGCAGTACTCGACGGCGATCTCGATGATTTTATCGAAGCAAGTTTGAAGCAAAGCGTTTAGCACCCATTATGAGCAATCAAGAAAACCCACCGCTACAAGACGAGAACCATGTCATCGCCGAACGGCGCGCCAAGCTGCAAGCATGGCGCGAACAAGGTAACGCTTACCCCAACGATTTCGAACGCAACGATTTCGCCGCTGTCCTGCACGAAAAGTACGGTGCCAGCGAACATGACTGGTTCGAGGCGAATCCGATTGCGATCAAGGTAGCCGGCCGCATGATGCTGAAACGCGTAATGGGCAAAGCCAGCTTCGCGACGATTCGGGATATGAGCGGCAATATCCAGCTATACCTGAACGATGGCGATATGGGCAAGGAACAGCATCTGGCCTTTAAGCACCACGATATCGGCGACATCCTCGGCGTCGAGGGCGTGCTGTTCAAGACCCAGAAGGGAGAGTTGACAATACGCGTTAGGCAACTGCGTCTGCTCGCCAAATCGCTACGGCCGCTGCCGGAAAAATTTCACGGCTTGACCGATCAGGAACAACGCTACCGCCAGCGCTATCTTGACCTCATAGCCAATGAAGATTCACGACAGGTATTCGAGCTGCGCTCACGCATCATTCAAGCGACCAGGAATTTCTTTTTGGGAAAAGGCTATCTGGAAGTCGAAACGCCGATGATGCACCCGATTCCGGGCGGCGCGGCGGCGCGTCCGTTCGTCACGCACCATAATGCGCTCGATATGGATCTCTACCTGCGCATCGCTCCGGAGCTGTACTTGAAGCGGCTGGTGGCCGGCGGTTTCGAGAAAGTGTTCGAGATCAACCGCAGCTTCCGTAACGAGGGCATCTCGACCAAGCATAATCCTGAGTTCACGATGCTCGAGTTTTACGCCGCGTACTGCAATTACGAATACTTGATGACATTCATTGAAGAACTCCTCCGCTACGCTGCGCTAACCGCGCTCGGCACCGAGAAAATTACCTGTCAGGGACAGGAAATCAATCTGCAAAAACCGTTCGCCAGGATGCGGATCACCGAGGCGCTGCAAAAATTCCATCCGGAATTCACCGATGCGATGCTAAACAACCGCGATGCGCTGATCAAAAAACTCAATGGGCTTAACATACCGTTCCGCACACAGGATGGTATCGGTGGATTGCAGTTGACGCTGTTTGAAAATACCGTTGAGTCGGAATTGTTCGAACCAACCTATATTTATCATTATCCGGCAGAGGTATCGCCGCTGGCGCGCCGCAATGATCAAGACCCGGATTTCACCGATCGTTTCGAGCTCTATATTGCGGGACGCGAAATCGCCAACGGGTTTTCTGAGCTCAACGATCCTGAGGATCAGGCCGCGCGTTTCGCCGAACAGGCAAAGCAAAAGGAAGCCGGCAATCCGGAAGCCATGCACTATGATGCGGACTACATTCACGCACTCGAGTACGGGTTGCCACCGACCGCCGGCGCCGGTATCGGCATCGACCGGCTGGTGATGTTCCTGACCGACCGCACGTCAATCCGTGACGTGGTTCTTTTCCCGTTATTGCGCCCGGATTGATTGCTCGTTCCGCATCCCGCCTACTCGCTGCCCTCATTCCAGATCTGCCACCATCGCCTACCGTTTGGCACATCCCCTTTCAGGTACTTGCTGTCGGGAAAATTCGTTTTCATCACGCGTTCGGCATCGTCTCGTAAATCGGTCAGTCCGAGCGCATCATAGGACTTGACCATAATCAACAATCCCTCCTCATTGGCGGGCGCCTGCGGGTATTCCTTGAGCGAGTACTGAGCCCGGTTCGCCGCACCAATATAGGCCCCGCGCCTCAGATAATATCGCGCGACGTGTATTTCATAAGTCGCCAGTGAGTCGACCAGATAGCGCATGCGCTGAATCGCATCAGGGGTGTACTTGCTGTTGGGAAAACGCGTCGCCAGTTCTTTGAACCCCTCGAACGCGTCGCGCTCGGCTTTCGGATCGCGCTCGGTCGGATCCTGTCCGGTATACGATGCTAAAAACCCAAGATCGCCATTGAAATTGCACAATGCTTCGAGGTAGTACGCATAATCCACCGCCGGATTGTTCGGGTGCAGTTTGATGAAGCGGTCGATTGCGCTAATCGCCGATTCGGTATCGCCGCTTTTGTAATCAGCGTAGGCAAGGTCAATCTGCGCTTGTGTTGCGAAGCGGCTGTACGGAAAGCGGATTTCGATCTGCTGATAATATTTGATGGCCTTTGCGTAGTTGTGTTTGCTGAGCGCTAACTTCGCTTCGGTATAGAACTTATCGTCCCTCCAGTTATCAGTTTCATCCTTGTGCTTGTTTTTCCACGCGCTGCATCCCACTAAACACAAAACAACAAATATCGCTAAACTAACCCGCTTCATGAAAATCGCTCCAAAATTGACGGCAAATTATAGCTCATCCGTTAATGCACCCGCGGCGTTTGAACTCACATTGCCGCGCACCTGTTATGGCCAGCGATTAGACCAAGCATTGTCAAGATTGTTGCCGCAGTATTCGCGCAATCGGATCGCGCAATGGATACGCGAGCAACACATCGAGCTAGACGGCCGGGCTGCGCTGCCGAAGGCCAAGGTACATGGGGGCGAAAAAGTCAGGATTGTGCCGCTGCCCGACCGATCCGCTGTCACGGCTCTACCGGAGAGCATCGCGCTTGATATTTTATATGAGGACGATGCGTTACTGGTCATCAACAAACCACCCAACCTGGTCGTGCACCCCGGCAGCGGTAACTGGAGCGGCACGCTCCTTAATGCACTGCTCGCGCACGCGCCACGGCTTGGCACTATCCCGCGCGCCGGCATCGTGCATCGGCTCGACAAGGACACCAGTGGTTTGCTGGTCGTCGCC
>Ga0302326_10026752_pt1 | contig 11649 bp, 7 predicted proteins | sample Palsa_T0_3_FD_202264 | JGI IMG/M metagenome (GOLD analysis project Ga0302326, IMG submission 202264) | Peat permafrost microbial communities from Stordalen Mire near Abisko, Sweden - Palsa_T0_3 | ecosystem: Environmental > Terrestrial > Soil > Palsa > Peat permafrost | place: Sweden: Abisko... | reverse complement strand
GAAACTACCCACCCCGCCATACGCGCCGCCGAACCCACCAACGCCCAACAAACGCCCGCCGACGCCCCCTCCGGTTGGGCCCCCGCCCCCCAAACGCACCGAATGCGCGTTTTGGCCTGCGAGAGCCGGCCCCAACGCGCATTCGGCCTTCAACGACGATCGGCTACCAGCCGCCGGTGCCGCCAGTGCTTCCAGAAGCGCCCGAGCCCGAGGTGCCGGAGCCGCTGGTGGGCCCGGTCGGGTCGGTGGGACCGGTCGGGGTGGTCGGCGGAGGCGTGGGGTTGGCGGAGGGAGCCAGCCGCGCCAGCAGCGCGGTCCCGTTCGGCGACCCCAGCCCGGTGCAGGCGTCCCAGCCCGGCCCGGCCTTGTAGGCGCCGTTGCTGCCGTCGGTGATGTCGCGGAAGCCCGCCACGTCCGCGCCCGGGGTGATCCCGGCGTAGATCAGCGGCTGCAGCAGGCCGAAGCGGGTGCCGCTGGCCTGCGCGAGCCGCGCGATCAGGCCGGCCCAGAGCGGGGCGACGGCCGAGGTGCCGCCGATCGGCTGCGGCTTGCCGTCGACGACGATCTGGTAGCCGGAGTACGGGTCGGCGTTGCCGGCCACGTCGGGGACGCCGCGGCCGGGCTCGGCCGCGGTGCCGATCCCGGTCACGCCGGTCGCCGCCGTCGCGGGCACCCCGGCCGTCTTCTGCCAGGCTGGCTGCGCGTACACGACCGACACGCCGCCGCCGCCCGCGCCCGCCTGCTTCGAGATCTCATTCCAGACCACCTCGGAGGTGATCGTGCTGGTGGCGGTGTTGCCGATGAGGGTGGTGCCGCCGCAGGCGAGGGAGTACGGGCTCGACGCCGGGAAGTCGACCGCCACCCCGGTGGTCGAGCTGGCGCTATCGCTCGAGCCGTTGTCGCCCGCCGCCACCGTGACCGTGGCGCCGAGCGCGGCCGCGTCCGAGATCGCCTCGTTCATGCCGCTCATGGACTGGGACGACCACGAGCTCTCCGGTCCGCCCCAGGAGATCGAGACCGCGATCGGGGTGGGCGTGGCGTTGACCGCGTCCGAGATCGCGTCGATGAACCCCTGGTCGGTGTTGGGCGCGAAGTAGACCACGAACGACGCCTTGGGCGCGACCGCCCCGGCCACCTCGATGTCGAGCTCGACCTCGCCGTCGGCCGCCTGGCCGGGGGAGTTGGTCCCGTTGTCGACCCCGACCGCCGTCACCGACGGCACCGACAGGCTGAGCCCGCTGAAGTAGGTGGACAGGTCGGCCGCGTTGTAGCCGCCGCCGAGCTCGATGATCGCGATCGTCTGCCCGGTCCCGTCCGTCCCGGCCGGGAAGTCGTAGAGGCTCGCGACCTGCAGGGCGGTCAGCGGCACGGCCGCCTGGGCGGCGCCCGCCGCGTGCGCGATCACGCCTCCTTCGGCCGCGGCAGGGGCCGGGCGGCGAAAGTGCGGGCTCGCCTGCGGCCGGGTGTCGAGGCCGAGCACGCCGACGATGATCCCCGACAGCTCGGCCGGCACCGACAGGCCGCCGGTCCGGTACCGGTGCGTCACCGACCCGGTGCCGTCCGGGTGCTCGGAGGTGACCTCGGTCAGCGTGGTGCCGAAGGCGGCCATCATCGCCGCGACCATCCCGCTCACCTTCAGGCGGCGGGACGCGATCTGGAACTCGGTCACGGTCAGCCCGTAGCGGCCGAGCACGTCGGCGACGTGGGTGGCGTCGGCCGGGTCGGCCCCGTACCGCTGCCCGAGTTCCTCGGTGCTGACCGTGGCGGTGGTGTTGATGAGCTCGGCCGGGATTTCGGCCCGTCGCCGCAGCAGCACCGTGACCGTGATGACCTGGCTCGGATCGAGCGGCGTGGCGGCGGGCGTCGCGGACGGCAGCTCCGAGCGATGGCTGCCGGATAGCGGAACGAGTTCTGGCATGAGTTTCTCCCCGGTGAGATGGGCTTGCCCTTAACCGAGATTGTGTCGCGTTTTAGGCGAAGACACGGTCCGTTCGACAGCTACAGTTTTTATCCTTTGCCTTTTTCGCAGCGCCCGACTGCTAAGAGCCAGCCTGCGCGCACAGCCGCGTCGCGCTCGGATGATCCGGATCACGGCAGGTGGGGTGCAGTCGGCGTCGGCCAGGCGACCATAGGCGTCGATGTATTCGGTTGTCCAATACTGGTAGTCGCTGGTTTACTCATATTCAGACGTGTTGATAATGGATGTTCGGTAAGCGGATTTCATGCCTGCGGAGAATCGGCCAGGCGCGGCCCCGACGCGGCCCGGCGGCGGCGGTCCCCGCCCTTAGGTCCAAGTGTCACTCATCGTGATCTCCCCGTCATGTGGTCCATTTACTTTCTGTATACGTCTAGTATCAGATAGTAACCACATGCAGGCCAGGCGAAGTGACCGGCGAACTAGCCGACAGACCGCCGGGATACTACCTAGCTACGGATCGTAATGTCAGGCTTCCCAGCCGGGAGCGGACCTCGCCCGCCGTCGGGTGGTGCAGCACCTCGAGGATCAGCACCGACTCCTCCCACGCCGCCCGCGCCCCGACGCCGTCCCCGGTCAGCGCGTAGGTGTCGCCCAGGTGGAGCAGGACCATGGCCAGGTCGTACCGGTTTCCCATCTCGCGGTCGAGCGTGATCGCGTTGAGGAAGCACGTCACCGCCGAGGCGTGGTCGCCCAGCCGCTGCCAGACCACGCCGAGGGTGTCCCAGGTGCCGGCCTCGCCGGGGGAGTAGCCGATCGCCCGGCAGAGCTCGATCGCCTGCAGGCAGTTCGCCCGCGCGGTCGACAGCTCCCCGAGCTGGGCGTTGTTCCAGGCCGAGCCGTTCAGGGCGGACGCCCGCACCAGCGCCATGTTCGGGTCCTCGAGGGCGTGCCCGGACGACAGCGAGAGCGCGGCGCTGACCGCCGCCAGCGCTTCCCGGTACCGTCCCTGGTACTCGAGCGTCTGGCCGAGGATCACGTCGGTCCGGGCGAGCCCGAGGTCGTCCCCGAGCGAGGCGAAGGCCGACTGGGCCGACGACAGGCACTCGTGCGCCTCGGCGAAGTTGCCGACCGACATCGCGAACGAGCCCAGCCCGCGCAGCGCGAACGCCTGCCCGCTGAGGTCGCCGCACCGCTCGGCCGCCGCCAGCGCGGTGCGGTGCAGTCGCGCGCCGTCATGCCAGTGCCCGCAGACGTTGTGGTACGTCCAGAGCACGACCGGCAGCTGCCACCCGTGCGCGTCGTACCCGGCCGACGCCGCCAGCGCGACGATCTTGAGCAGCACCTGGTTCTCGGCCTCGAGCCAGGCCAGCGCCGACGCCTTGCCGCCGAACGACTCGGCCGTCACCCCGGCCGCGGCGGGCGGCAGCGCCATCAGCTCGCGCCCGGGGTAGAGCACGCCGTGGGCGTGGTGCGCGGTGTGCAGGTAGTGGTCGAGCGTCCGCCTGGTGGTGTTCTCGACCCCGGCGGCCGAGGTCGTCAGCGCCGACTGCTCGGCCGCGTACGCCCGCAGCAGGTCGTGGAACGCGTACCGGCCGGGCGCGGTCTCGTTCAGCAGCGACGCCCGCACCAGGTCGCGCAGCGCCACCCGCGCGTCCGCGGCCGGCAGGCCGGCCAGCGACGCGGCCGCGGCCGCGCTGATGTCGGGGCCGGGATGGAGCCCGAGCAGCCGGAACATCCGCGCCGCGGGGTCGGGCAGGTGCCGGTAGGACAGCGACAGCACGGTCCGCACGTTGGCGGCCGGGTCGCCCACGTCGAGCGCGTCGAGCCGCCCGCCGAGCTCGGTCAGCTCCGCCGCCAGGGCCGCCAGCGGCAGCCGGGGCGCGGCCGCCGCCCGGGCGACGATGACCGACAGCGCCAGCGGCAGCCGCGCGCACAGCGACGCCAGCTCGGTCACCGCCCACGGCTCGGCCGCCGCCCGCTCGGCCCCCAGCCTGGCGACCAGCAGCTCGTTCGCCTCCTGGGCCGACAGCACGTCCAGCTGGACCAGCAGCGCCCCCTCGCGGGCGGCCAGCGCCGACAGCTCGCGCCTGCTGGTGACGATCACCAGGCACTCCGGCGACGCCGGCAGCAGCGGCCGGACCTGGGCGACGTCGGCCGCGTTGTCGAGCAGCACCAGCATCCGGCGCCCCGCGAGCACGGACCGGTAGAGCGCGGCCAGCGACTCGGTGTCGTGCGGTATCCGCTCCGGGTGCACCCCGAACGCGTCAAGGAAGCCGCGCAGCACGTCGGCCGGATCGGTCGGCTGGCCGCCCCCGGCGTCGAACCCGCGCAGGTTGGCGTAGAGCTGCCCGTCCGGGAACCGGTCCGCGACCTGGTGCGCCCACTGCAGCGCCAGCGCCGTCTTGCCGACCCCGGCCGTCCCCCCGATCGCGGAGATGACCACGCCGGGACCGCCGCCCCCGCCGCCGCAGAGCACCGCGTCAAGCGCCGCCAGCTCGGCCCCGCGCCCGGCGAAGTGCGCGACCCCGGACGGCAGCTGCCGCGGCACGCTCGCCTCCCGGCCGACGCCGGAGGGGCTGGCCGTGTTCCCGTCCGCGTCGCCGCCGGCCCGGTACCGCGCGACGAGCTCCGCCCCGGCCGCCTCCGGCAGCCCGAGCGCCTGCGCCAGCGCCCGCACCGAGCTCGGGTACGGCCGCCGGGTCCGCCCGCGCTCCAGGTCGGCGATGGCCCGCACGGAGACCCCGGACCGTTCCGCCAGATCCTCCTGGGTCAGCCCGGCTCCCACCCGCTGTTTCCGCAGCCACTCGCCCGGCCGCACCCGGCCGGGGATGCCGAGTGCGCCAGGGGGCGCACCATTCACGACCCCACCACCTGCCAGTGATCATCCCGTCACGGACAGCCTAACTGCGCTCCGGCCGCGGGAAAAGCTTCCCGGCTCACCGGATTAAAGGCGATAAACCCAGTCATCCCGAACGGACCGCGGCTTCGCGTTATCCGCCCACGTCAACCCTTACCCCGGGAAGCGGCCACAGAGTTGATCTTCCGTCACACGAAGATCATTTTACCAACCATGTACCGAATGTGATCGTTTAACGGCAGCGGGTTGCGATTTCTGCAAGCATGGCTATCGGTAACCGTTCGGACCGTCTGCGTGGCCACCCCTCAGGCCGCGCGCCGTCGGGAGCCAGGCCGCATATGAAAGGGTCGCCGTGACATCCTCCCCGGCTCCCCGTCCGTCGTACCGTTCCGTCTTCGCCGTCGCCGAGTTCCGCGCCCTGTGGGTCGCCTACGCCCTGTCGGCCGGCGGCGACCGCCTCGCCCTGGTGGCGATGACGCTCCTGGTCTACGCCAGGACCAAGTCCCCGCTGCTGGCCGCGATCACGTTCGCGTCCGGCTTCGTGCCCTACCTACTGGGCGGCCTGTTCCTGTCCGGGCTGGCCGACCGGCTGCCCCGCCGCACGGTGATGGTCGCCTGCGACGCCGCCCGCGCCCTGCTCGTCGGCGCGATGCTGGTGCCCGGCCTGAGCCTCGGCGTGCTGATCGGGCTCCTTTATATAGTGACGGTGATCCAGCCCCCGTTCGACGCCGCCCGCTCGGCCGTCGTCCGCGACATGATGGACGCCGGGCGGTACCCGCTGGCGATGGCGGTGCTGCAGTCGACCAGCCGCACGGTGTTCGTGGCCGGCGCCGCGCTCGGCGGCCTGGTGGTGGCGCTGTTCGGGGCGCGGCCCGCGCTCGCGGCTGACGCGCTCACGTTCGTCGCCTCCGGACTGCTGGTCCTGCTCGGCACCCGCGCCCGTCCCGCCGCCGCGGCCGCGGGCGCCTCCGGCGGCGAGAGCCCGCTGGCGCAGCTGGCCGGCGGGATGCGCCTCGTCTTCGGCGACCCCGCGCTCCGCACGCTGATCGGCCTGGCCTGGCTGGCCGCGTTCTACGAGGTCCCGGAGGGGCTGGCGGCGCCGTACGCGGCGAGCCTCAAGGGCGGGGCGGTCGCGGCCGGCCTGCTGATCGCGTTCTCGCAGCTGGGCGCGGCGGTGGCGTCGCCGGTCTTCATCAAGAAGATAGGCCCGCTCACCCGGCTCAAGTGGATGGGTCCGATGACGGTGCTCACCTGCGGAATCCTCGCGGTGACGATCCTGCGTCCGAACCTCGAAGTCTCGATGGCGATCTTCGCCCTGTCCAACACGTTCGCCATGTATCAGATCGCCGCGAACACCGCGTTCGTCGAGCGGATACCGAACGAGCGCCGCGCTCAGGCCTTCGGCCTCGCCAACGCGGGTCTGATCGTGGGTCAGGGGGTGGCTTTCGCTATAGCCGGAGCGGCCGCCGAGGTGGTACCTCCCTCGACGGTCGTAGCTCTCAGTGGGGGACTCGGTGCCCTGATCGCCTGTGGTCTGGCGCTCCGTTGGCGGCGAATGTCGCCTGCCGTCGGGCGTCACACTGCGAGACATCTTGGCCGAGATGACTCGCTTGCCAGGAAGACACTTGTCCGTGCGGCTCGGTCTAACTAGGGGGATTGCGTGATGAGTGCTGATCGATCTAACTACCGGGTCCAGGTGTCGCGCATGATGTCACTTCCTTCCCAGGTCTTGCGTTCTTTCTCGACTAGAACTTCAGTCACATCAGAACCAGTACGTGGTACGCACAGCTTTTCCTCCTCATGCGTAACAGCGAACGCGTCTCTCCTCAGCGTTCACTCCATTGTCTATGGCGCGAATTCGTCTCTCCCGCCTCCGCACCATCGCTGTTAAGAACTATTAAGCTCCGTCTTGTCCTGGCATGTCTGGAAATCTCGCTGCAATAGTTACAAGGCCCGGGAAGATGGGTTATGGTAGCTATACGCAGCTAGTCATTTACGGTGTGCTGCTACTAGAAGGCAGTAACAGGTGTCACAAACGGAACGGTGGAAGATGCAAGCCTCGTCCCTCACCAGCCGCCTCATCAGGCGTTTTGTGGTGAAGGACTGGGCGTGGTGGGAGCTGCCGCCCCTCCTGCGCTGGTACGTTGCCACCCCGATCATCGGGGCCCTGGCGTTCATGGCCATCGCCGCGGCGCATACCGACTGGCAAGCGGACGACCTCATTAAGTTCCTCGTCCTTGCCTGCTGCGGGATGGTATCAAACGCGTCTACTCCGCGGATCGCATATACCAGCAGCCGGGGGCTGACCAGAGATTTCAGCTCGGTCTGGGTAGTTCCGATCGCGATACTTCTGCCACCCATTTACGCCGCGGTAGTGCCGATTCTCTTCGGCCTTATCATGCAATTGTGCGTGTATAAGGGAATCATCTACCGGAGGGTATTCACGGCGGCGGCGACCGGCCTGAGCTACGCGACGGCGTCGCTGGTGTTCCACGCCCTGCCCGCGTCGTTCGCCGGCGGCTCGGTCGGCGTGGGCATGCACGCCTTCACCTGGGCCATCGCGGTTGCGGCGTGCGAGATTATCGGCGGTCGACTGCATCACTTCCTGATCCTCGGGGCCGTGAAATTGTCCGATCCCAAGGTCAAGATCAAGCATATCGAATGGAATTGGGAGGCCATTCAGGGCCTCTTCGTCGAGATTGACCTCGCCGTTCTCATCACCGTTGCCGTCGGGATTAGCCCCACCCTGGTCGTCCTTGCTCTGCCGACCGTGCTGCTCGTCCGGCGGTTCCTGGTGCACCCGCTGCTCATCGCCCAGTCGCGGTCTGATTCCAAGACCGGCCTGCTGAACGTCTCCACCTGGGAGAGCGAAGCCGAGACCGAGATCTCCCGTTCGATCAGGACCGGCAACCCGGTGTCCCTCGCCCTCGTCGACATCGACCACTTCAAGCTCGTCAACGACACCTACGGCCACCTCGTGGGCGACAAGGTGCTGAAGGCGGTCGCCGAGGCGCTCACGAACGGGTCCCGCGACTACGACCGCGCGGGCCGGTTCGGCGGCGAGGAGTTCGTGCTCCTGCTCGCCCAGACCACCGGGACCGACGCCATCAAGATCGCCGAGCGCCTCCGCGCGCACGTCGAGGGCCTGGCGGTCCCGGTCGACGACCGCCCCGGCGGCCCGGTCGTCAAGGTGACCATCTCGATCGGCGTCACCTCGATCGCCCGCGGCGAGACCCGCGAGCTGATCGACCTCCTCGCGGCCGCCGACTCGGCCCTGTACCAGGCCAAGCAGAGCGGCCGCAACCGCGTGGCGGTCTCCCCGACCGACCGCACCGCGCCCCTCGACGTCCTCAACGTCGGCCTGGCGGGAGCCCCGCACCCCCGAGACGAATCCCGCCCGACGGCCGACCCCCACCCGGCGCCGGGCACGGCGTCCCCGCGCCCGGTCCAGGTCCACGTCCAGGCCAACCCGACCTCCCTTTCTTTATGTCAAAATAGGTCACTCTCCGTGCCTATTAGGGCACGCCACGAATCCGATCTTCACGGTTAGTGACTCGGTCACAAAACCTTGCACTGCAACTTGCAAAATAACTAGTCCGGACACCCCGGCCTCGCCGCGTCCGGACCCACCCCCTGCGTCATGACGACCAGCAAAAAATTCCGACCGAACACCCAATCCCATAGAGGTGTTCGCATGTATGTGCGATAAGATCGCGTGACAGCCCCAAGCGGGCCGCCCCGGCGTTGCGAGCACCGGAGCGGCCCTGGGGCACCCACCTCTACCACGGGGGCGAGCACCTTGAGCGCAATCATCCCGGACCGCGACCGCTGGTACATCCCTCCGCCGGTCGAGGCGGCAGCTGTCCGCAGCGGCCCCGGCGACGGCGACCTGGCGCGGATCGAAGCCCTGGACGCGGACCGCATGCACGACAGCCTGGTCTTCCTGGCCGGCTACGCGCCGGGCGTGCTGGACGTGATCCTCACCGCGACCGAGCCCTGCCTGGATGACGAGCGCCCCGCCGACGAAGACTCACTCGAGCCGTACTGCACCAGCTGCGGCGCCGCCGCGGGCATCTTCATCAGCCGCGGCAACGAGTGGCTGCACTACGCCGGCCGGCCCGAGACCGCCGACGTCCGCCCGTACGCCACCGACCACAAGCCAGTCGTCGGCTGGCGCATCGCCACCAGCCCGATCGCCGAGGTAGCGCTCTAGCCGATCAAGGCGCGACCACCGCAGGCCGACCGCCCACGGATCGGTCCTGGGACCCGCCCCGCTACCGGCGGCCGGGCATCGCCACACCGCCCTCACCGTCACCACACCCCGCTACCGGCGGCCGGACATCGCCACACCGCCCTCACCGTCACCACGCGCAACAAGCCGGACGGATCTTGCTCTTAGCGTGGGCACTACGGGTCGCGGGGCGCCCCCACCTGCACACGCTGACGCCCGAGGCCGGAAACCGCGGCCCCCAACGGCACACAATCATGGCCGCTGCCCAGACCAGCTCGCCAACAACCGCCTAACACGTCAGCAACTAGACATCGCGTACCGCCAGCCGATGGCGGGCGCGTGGTCGGCGTCGTAGACCTCGGTCGGCCCGTCGCCCGGGGAAGCGGCGGCGGGCCCAACCCGGAAGTGGCGCCACTCGGCCCCGTGCCCGAGGAAGATCCCGATCGACTCCCCGCAGGCCGTGCAGTACGGCTCGGGGCAGTGCGCGACGCTGCCGAGGGTCGGAGGCCGGTAGCCGGCCAGGAACGCGAGTGTCATCGCCATCTGCTCGATATCGAGCAGTCGCAGCCGATCAAGCCGGGTTCGCCCCTCAACGTCGTTTTGCGTCCGGAATTGATCAACGGCCAGCGAACTTTTCACACAAAAATTCTATCGGCCAGAGCCCGTGCCGCAACGACCGACGCGCCGCCGTCGCCGTCGTGTCGCGATCAATCTGCGACCGAGCCGCTACCGCTCCGCGACCGAGCCGCGACCGTAATGCAATCAGATTGCGACCGAGTCACGACGGAGAGTGACCATTCTCTGTCCCGGCCGGGCGCCGCCGCACCCATCGGTCAAACGCCGTCAAAACGCCGGGCGGGAACGGGCGGAAGCCTTCGGATCCGTGGTTTTTGGGGTAGGCTCACCGACGGACGGCCAGGAGATGTGTTTTCTTGCCCGGAATCGGGCACAATCGAGCGCGTAACCTCACCACCGGTACCACCGGCACCATCGGGACAACTAGATATGGCGCGCGCATGGACGAGACGTACCCGCAGGACCTGATCGGCAACGTCGCGGCGAGCACCGGGCTTCCCGAGGCGACCGCGTCCCGGGTCGTCGCGGACGTCGCCGCCTACTTCGGCGAGACCGTCGACGAGTTCGTCCGGAGGCGTCACGCCGAGCTCCAGGACAAGGGCAACAAGCGCAACGACGACATCTGGCCCCAGCTCGCGGCGGAGCTGCACGACCGCCGGTTCAAGGCCGAGGAGCTGTCCGAACGTCAGCTCCGCCGCATCGTCTACGGATAACAGCAAGAAACGTAAGCGGCAGCAAGACCTAAAGCGGCAGCAAGACCCAAAATTGGACGAGGAAGGGACACGGTAACGTGTGCGGGATCGTCGGTTATGTCGGCAAGCGGGATGTGACGCCAGTCCTCATCGAGGGACTGCACCGGCTGGAGTACCGAGGTTACGACTCGGCCGGCCTGGCCGTCATCAGCAGGGGCAGACTCCAGATCACCAAGACCGCGGGACGCGTCCAGGACCTCCGGGACAAGCTGGCGACCAAGCAATCCGCGAGCGCGGCCGCCAGCGCCAGCAGCACAGCCAGCAAGCCCACCATCGGCATCGGCCACACCCGCTGGGCCACCCACGGCGAGCCGAACGAGACCAACGCGCACCCCCACACCGACGCGCACAACCGCATCGCGGTGGTCCACAACGGCATCATCGAGAACGCCGAGCTCCTGCGCGACCAGCTCCAGGCCAGCGGCGTCCGCTTCACCAGCGACACCGACACCGAGGCGCTCGCGCACATGATCGCGGCCGAGCTCGCGGCCGACGAGGCCGCCACCCTCGAGGACGCGGTGATCCGCACCCTCAAGCGCGTCGAGGGCGCCTACGGCCTCGTGGTGATGGACACCAAGCACCCCGACCAGCTCGTCGTCGCCCGCAACGGCTCCCCGCTGGTGCTCGGCCTGGGCGAGAACGAGATGTTCGCCGCGTCCGACGTCGCCGCCCTCGTCCGCTACACCCGCCAGGTGATCTACCTGGAGGACGGCGACGTGGCGACGATCAAGGCGACCAGCTACCACACCACCACGCTCACCGGCAGCCAGGAAAACGACGCCAACACCAGCAAGGTGCCGACCACGGTCGACGCCGACGCCGACGACTACGAGCTCGGCCAGTTCAGCGACTACATGCGCAAGGAGATCCACGAGCAGCCGGACGCCATCCGCCGGGCGCTGCGCGGCCGCCTCGAGGAGCGGTTCGCAACGGCACGGCTCGGCGGCATCAACTTCGACGCCCGCGAGCTGCGGAACATCAAGAACGTCAAGTTCCTCGGCTGCGGATCGGCCTACTACGCCGGCCAGATGGGCGCCGCCCTGATCGAGGAGCTGGCCCGGATCCCGGCCGACGCCGAGCCCGCGAGCGAGTTCCGCTACCGCTCCCCGGTCGTCGACCCCGACACGCTCTACGTCGCGGTCTCCCAGTCCGGCGAGACCATCGACACGCTGATGGCGGTCCAGGAGCTGCGCCGCAAGGGCGGCCAGGTCATCGGGGCGGTCAACGTGGTCGGCTCGGCGATCGGGCGGGAGTGCGGTCACGGGATCTTCCTGCACGCGGGGCCCGAGGTCTCGGTCGCCTCGACCAAGGCGCT
>Ga0302326_10026747_pt1 | contig 11650 bp, 11 predicted proteins | sample Palsa_T0_3_FD_202264 | JGI IMG/M metagenome (GOLD analysis project Ga0302326, IMG submission 202264) | Peat permafrost microbial communities from Stordalen Mire near Abisko, Sweden - Palsa_T0_3 | ecosystem: Environmental > Terrestrial > Soil > Palsa > Peat permafrost | place: Sweden: Abisko... | reverse complement strand
CTGACAGCTCCCGAGATGACGGTTCTGATCGGTGGCCTGCGCGCGCTGAATGCCAACGTCGGGCAGTCGGAATATGGCGTTTTCACCAAGCAGCCTGGTGCATTGACCAACGACTTCTTCGTGAATCTCCTCGACATGAACACGAAGTGGCAGAAGTCCGCTGCCTCGGAAGGCGTGTTGGAGGGGACGGATCGGGCAACCGGCAATCTCAAGTGGAAAGGCACCGTAGTCGATCTCGTCTTCGGTTCCAACTCCCAGCTCCGAGCCGTCGCTGAAGTCTATGCATGTGACGATTCGAAGGAGACGTTTGTAAAGGACTTCGTGGCTGCCTGGAACAAGGTGATGAACCTCGATCGCTACGACCTCGCCTGAGCCTCACCGCGTCGATAACAAACCGAAGGGATCCCAGCTCTCGCTCTTGAGACCTGGGATCCCTTTCATCCATCCAAATGGAAAGCCCCGGGCCGTAGTGGCTGTCCTCCTTTGTTGGGAGGAAGGAACGATTTGCGCAAAGACGAAAACTTCGACGTCTGCGTCATCGGCTCCGGCGCCGCGGGCGGCGTCATGGCCAAGGAGCTGTGCGAAGGCGGCGCCAAAGTCGTTATGTTGGAAGCGGGAAAGGGAGTGCAACCGTGGGAGTTACTTTCCCACAAGTGGCCTTACGAGTTGCCCTTTCGCGGATTCCGAGGTGAGAAGCAAGCCCCCTTCTACCAAGGCGACATTGCAAAATCCATCGCCTACTCTGATTGCGATGCCATCTCCATCGATCGAGTGCGCGTCCTCGGCGGCAGAACCATGCATTGGAACGCAGTCACCCTGCGCTACGCCCCTCGGGATTTCAAAGAGTGGTCGTTGCACGGCATCGAAGAAGATTGGCCGCTGACCTACGAGGAACTCGCACCCTATTACGATCGCATCGAACAGATCATCGGGGTTTGCGGCAACGACGATCATCTGGAAATCCTGCCTGCGGGAAAGAATTATTTGCCCCCCATCCCCTGGCGCTGCAGCGAACACATCATGAATCGGGCCACGAGCGCGATGGGCATCCCGCTCATTGCAGTGCGCAAGGCAGTCCTCACCCGGCCTTACGATAAGCGGCTGCCTTGCCATTATTGCGGCCACTGCATGGATGGATGCGACGTCGCGTCGATCTTCAGCACGCCGGATTGCATGCTGCCCAAAGCGCGGGCTACGGGCAATTTCACCCTGCGCCAGAATGCCCTCGCCCGCGAGGTCCTGGTCGACGGCGAGGGCCTGGCGAGCGCCGTCTCCTTCATCGACACGGAGACGCGCGCGGAACAGCAGGTCAAGGCGAAGATCGTGGTGGTCTGTTGCTCCACGGTGGAGTCGGCGAGACTCCTGCTCAATTCACGGTCGCAAAAACATCCCGCGGGCCTTGCCAATGCCAGCGGCAGGGTCGGGCACCATCTGAACGGTCACCTGAATGAGTCGTTGAGCATTTATCTGGATGAGCTCGAAGGGCAAAAGCCTTCCAACCAGGATGGCGCCACCGATCACGTCTACGTGCCTCGTTACAACCAGCTCTTTGGCAAGACTGACTACATCGGGGGTTGGGGATTTCAAGTGAACTATTCCGGTTACATGTTTCCGCACCAGGCTGCCCGGCTGCCAGGCTATGGAGCCGCCTTCAAGGAGCGGGTGCGGAGAATGCAGCCTGGATATTTGTCCTTTGGGAGCTGGGGCAAGGTCACCTCCGATTACGGGAACTATGTGAAGGTCGACCCGGCCCGGTTGGATGCCCATGGAATTCCGACGCCCGTCGTGCACTTTCGCTTCAGCGAGAACGATCATGCTTTGTGGCAAGCGGCTAAACAGAGCATGCTGGATGTTTCGTCGCACATGAAAGGGACGGTATTCACAAGTTTCGGCAAGGGCCCCGCTGGGTTTGCGAGCCACGAAGTAGGGACGGTGCGCATGGGAAAAGATCCGCGCACGTCGGTCCTCAACAGCTTTTGCCAGGCACGGGACGTGAAAAACCTTTTCGTCACGGATGGCAGTTGCTTTACCACTTCCAGCGAGAAGAATCCGACACTGACCATCATGGCCCTGTCGTTGCGCGCTGCCGATTATATAAAGGAGCAACGAAAAAGAGGCGAACTCTAGGGCCCAGGGTGTGGGTAGGTCCTGAGGTATGCTCTCCGAATTGTTTCTGCGAAAGACCGCACCTCAGGGCCTAAAGGCCTCAACGATGACTACGTTTATGCCTGGGATGAATCCCCGGCCTACCCCGAAGCCAGAGGAGAATATGGAAAGAAGAGCGGTGCTCAAAATAGTCGCCCTCACCGCGTTAGCACAAAAGCTGAACGCACTGCCGGGTGCCGCGATGAGCCATATGCAGGCGGCGCCGGCAGCGACGGCGTACACCTTGCAGTTCTTCAGTGAGGAGGAAAGCGGCCTTCTCGACCAGCTCATGGAAATGATTATCCCCGCCGACGACCACTCTCCGGGAGCGCACGAGGCAGGGACCAACCTATTTGCTGATTTGATGGTGGCCACCAGCAGCGGCGCCGTGAGGCAGCAATGGCAAGACGGGATTCGGCTGATCCGCGTGGAGGCCACGGGTTCATCATTGGCCGAGGCGCTACGTAGAGCCGCGGCCAACGAAGAGAATCCCAAGACCGATCTGGAACGGTTCTTCGTATTGCTGAAACAGATGACGGTCAACGGCTACTATACTTCCGTGCCGGGTATCCACAAGGACATGGAATACGTCGGCAACACCTACCTCGCGGCCTTTCCGGAATGTGCTCATCCCGAACATCAGGAAGGATGAGATGTGCATCCCTGCTGCAAGGTACTCCTCATCGCGCTGAGCGTCCGAAGCCTCTTTTCGTTCGTCCGCTCTTCTGGACGGCATTGGCGCTGGGTCTCTTCTTGCTCAGAGCTGTCCAAATTAGCGGGTTAACTTCCTGTTTTTGACGATGTAACTTGGCGATCGCCTTGAAGAGAGCTTGGCAGAACGAAAAAATGGGTTGCTTTCGTTGATCAGCCGCCGTCTAAACGGCAGCGTGTTCTCGGATTGCCGTGATGAACGAAGGGCACGGGCTCTGGAGCGTGCGTGAGAACTCTATTTCCAAGCTGAGTCCCGAAGGGACGGCTGGAAATAGGCCGCGAAGAAATCCTGGAAAATCTTCAGCCGTCCCTGCGGGACTTAATCATGTTTCACGATGTACCCAGGACTAGCGTCCTGGGCTAAGTTCAGCCGTCCCTTCGGGACTCAGCTTGGAAATAGGGTCCTCAAGCACGCTCTTTAGCACCTGAGGTACGACCATCCGATCGTTCGGTCGCGAACTCAGTAGGGATGTTGCTCCCGCGAAAGGAACCGAACCCAGGTCACGGTCAAGTGCAGGTAGTCACCGCAGCGGCCAGCCGATTTCAACTGGTGGCTGAGGTCTGACGAACGAGGAAAAGCGGACTGCTTTCGCCCGCGTCCGCCCCCTTAGAGTTTGTGGCGAGACGGGTTCATCAGAAGATCGCCGCGACCACCAGAAAGATAAGGCTCGCAACCCCCGCAATCACGCGAATGACATGGAACCTCATCCAGCGATCGCGGAGCTGACGCCAGTTTTCCGGTAGTGTCGAGGGCGTCCACGTCACGATTTGCTGGACGATGGGAACTTCAACCACCACCGTGACGAGTAGGGCCACCAGAAAGAGCAACAATGCGGCTGCACTAAGATAGAAAACCATCGGCCGCGCGTGGTAAGAAAGCAGCAAAACGGGGATGATCGACAACATGGTTCCCGGCATCAGCACGGTCATCACTGGCGCCATGTTACGGTTCATTCGATCTACGATCGCGAGAAAGACTTCAGGCGCAAAGGTCTTCATCGACCTGCTCAATGCAATCCACGGTCCATGGAACATTCCAGCCGTGAGAGCCGACAAAACGATGCTGACCAGCTCCCATGTCTTCATTGTGAGCTCCCACTTTCACGATACATCGCCGGCATCAACGTGGCTTATGCTTTAGGCCACTAATCTGCTTCACAGCCGAAATGGCCGGCGTGACTCTTTCCTATGACGCATGGGTTGCGCCGGTGCGCCAAGTAAGCTGGCGTGTTCTATAAATGATGATCTACATTTGTTACACTACCTCGGATCATGCCCTGCGCCTGTACGGCTTGCCACGCCATCTCCGCGATCCTTTCGACCGCATGCTGATCGCGACTGCGCTCGCCGAGGATATTCCACTTATCAGATCGGATCGTCAGTTTAAGAGGTACAAGGGCCTGAAAGTGATCTGGTAGTGACGTAACGCGGAGGGTCTGCCCTTTACGGACTTGACCAAATTCACTTGCCCTAAGAGGCTGAGGAAGACTGTGCAACCAAGGGCCCGGCTAAAAGCCGTGCGGTTCAAGAAAGCGAGCGCGATGAATAGAAGACAATTTACCGGCGGCCTAACCGCTGCAGCGCTGTATGCCTCGATGGGAAAGGCTTCGGCCGAACTGCTTCCCGGAAATGCCTCGGAGTTGTCGATGACGGAGCTGCAGCAGCAGTTCCTCGATCTGCGCTTCGGCATGTATATCCATCTCAACATGGCCACCTATGAGCAGCGCGAGTGGGGAGATCCGAAGGCTTCGCCTGTGCTGTTCAATCCGAAGGATCTCGACACCGATCAGTGGGCGCATGCTGCCCGCTCCGCCGGGATGGCCTATGGCTGCCTGACGACGAAACATCATGACGGCTTTTGCTTGTGGCCGACCGCGACCGGCAGCGCCAACGTGCAGAATGCGACCGATAAGCGGGATATCGTGCGTGCGTATGTGGACTCGTTTCAAGCGCAAGGGCTCAAGACCTGCCTCTACTTTTCGATTCTCGACCTACGCGCGGACATCCGGCCGTATTGTGTGACGCGGGAGAAGATTAACAAGGTGAAGACCCAGCTGACCGAGCTTCTGACAAACTATGGAGAGATTACGGCGCTGGTGATCGACGGATGGAACGCGGCATGGAGCCGATTGAACTATGAAGAAATGCCGTTTCCGGAGATCTACAGGCATGTGAAACAGCTGCAGCCGAATTGCCTGATGAGCGATTACAACCAGGGCAGGTATCCGGCGCCCGCGCTCTATTACACCGATGTGAAGCAGTACGAGCAGCACGCGGGGCAGACAATTCCGGCCGGGAGCGAAGTGCCGTCGCAGTCGGCAACGACGTTGCAAAGCGACTGGTTCTGGAAGCTGGATTATCCAACGCAGGAACTTCGCTCGGCCAAACAAATTGTGGAGGAGTGGCTGATCCCGTTCAATGCGCACCACTGCAACCTGATCTTAAACGTGGCCCCGAACCGGGAGGGACGGTTCGACCAGAATGCGGTGGACCGGCTCGCGGAAATTGGGCAGCTTTGGCGGGACCGGGCGCCGGCGCCGCCGCTTGCAACCGCACGGCAGATTACTACCAGGAACCTTGCTTCTGCGCGGCCCTCGTATGCAAGCAGCATAGCCGATACGTCGGGGCCGGACCTGGCAAACGACGATAAGCCGGGAACCTACTGGCAGTGCGATATCGGGCAAGCGTCGGGGTGGGTTGAGATTGATCTGCAGAAGCCGACCCTATTCAACACCGTTACGGTCGTTGAGCCGACATATCTCGGCGAATACGGGACAGACACCCGCATTGCTTCGTATCGTGTCGAAGTGGGGAGCAGAGGACAATGGCGAGAGGTGTTTGCCGGCGAGTCACCGAGGGAGATGGTGTACCGGACGAAGCCGGCCTCTGCGGAGCGTGTGCGCCTGAGCCTACGTGGGACGGGCAAGCCGCCGGGAATTGCAGAGTTCGGGCTCTATGCGGAGCCGGGCCGCATTTCCCGAGGATAAACAAGAAGCACGCGACGAGGTGGTGGCGGCGACATTGCGTCTTCTTCCATGCGTACTGCATGAAAAGGTAGAATTCTCTTTGGGGCTGAAGAGGAGATTTGCCATGCGCATCACACGAGTAAGTATGGGCTTGATCCTGACGCTGTGTTGCGTCTTCTTACATGCTGACGAGAGGGATCCGCAAAAGATAACCCTGGTAGGAACGCTCCACCGGGTGATGGCGATCGGGGCAGAATCCACTGGTTGGATGGTCCAGGTCGATTCCGAAACCATCATCGACGGCAAACCCATCAGCTCGGTGGAAGTAAGTGATACCCATAAGCCCAGGCAGCTCGAAGATTTCGAGAACAAGCGCGTGAAGATCGCCGGTAAGGTCGTCTACCGTCACGGCGTGGAAACTGGAGTCCAGCCCTATGTCGAGATCACGACCATCAAAGCGGACCCGGGGCCAGACCGAACCAAGCCCTAAAAGGGGCCAATGGAAATGACCCTAAAATAAGCAGCCTATCGAGGAAGGCCAGGAGAACAGTGGTGGCAGCCTAGGTATTGCAGCAAATGAACTCCTGACGGTGAATAGCGATCATGTCGCCGCATTGACCCCACCGGCTGGCCGCTACTTCTTGCTGTTGATGTTGCACAGCAGATCTGAGTGGATGTTCAGACCGAGATTGGTGATGTTGTAAAGGTGCTCGCTGGCAACAAGCCAAACGATTTCACAAATTTCTCGCTCGGAATAGTAGCGCAACATACGGTCGAAGGTTGGCCGGTTCACGTTCTTGTTCCTGGTGAGCTCCGTTGCATAGTCGAGTGCCGCGCGTTCCGCATCAGTGAAAGAGGGGTGCGTGTCATAGTGTTCCAGCGCGTCGAATTTTTCTTCGTCCATCGCCGCCTTGATGGCGAACGATCGGCCAATATCGATGCAGAAAAGACAGACGTTGATACGCGCAACCTGCCCGCGAATAAGCAGGACGGTCTGCGGCGGGAGCAGCAACTTCTTATCCAGCCTGGCGACCTTTCCATAGAACATACCAAACGCCGCCGGCAAACGCACGACATAGACCTTTAAGGGTGCAAGAACCTTGCCGAACTGTCGACGCGTGGAGCGATAGGCCAGCTTCATCATGAGCCCTGTGGGCCTTTCGATCGGGGGAAGGAGCGTTTCCAGGGCGCTGGGAGAGAGTGTCGCTGGGTCACTTTGCTGGGTCTGCATGATTGCGTACCTCCATGGGCATTGAGCTGTCAGCCTCAATCGTTAACCAGTAGACCATTGAGGGCAGCGCTTTGTGACAGGACTATCTAGGACGCATCGGCACGAAATTTAGGCAGGTGAGCGAGCTTTTCGGGGTTGGTCACTACGTAGATGGCCTGAATACCGCTTTCACGGGCATCGAGGGTGAGAACGGAATACGGTTCCCCGTTCAAATAGCTGATGATGCCGGGTTCTCCATTGATCTGAGCCACGCGATAGGCGAGATTTTGCGGGTGAAGTTTTTTGAGAGAGCCTAGGGCTCCGCGGGCGACGTTGTGGGCTCCTCGAATCAAATTCGGTGCACCAACTCCTTTGCTCCCACCATCCGTGTGAAGCACGACATCGCTTGCCAGCAAAGCAAGCAATGACTCCAGATCGCCGCTGGTGGTTGCTCGCAGAAAGCGTTCCAGCAGGTCGCTCTTTTTCTGTTGCGAGGTGTGGAAGCGGGGGCGCATCGCAGTGACACGTCGTTTGGCGCGGCTCAGAATCTGGCGACAGTTGGTTTCGCTCTGGTTGAGGATGGAGGCAATCTCGGCGTAGTCATATTCGAATACCTCCCGCAACAGGAAGACTGCGCGTTCGACGGCCGTCAGGCGTTCCAGCATGACGAGAAAGGCCATGGAAAGCGACTCGTCGACTCGCAAGAGCTCCAGTGGATCACTTCCCGGACCGGTGACGACGGGTTCCGGAAGCCACTGGCCTACGTACTCCTCACGCTGTACCCGCGCGGATTGCGCATGGTTGAGGCATAGACGGCTGATGATGGTGACCAGGTAGGCCCGGGGAGAACGAATGTCAACTTCCGGGGCCTGTTGCCAGCGGATAAACGTCTCCTGCAGCATATCCTCGGCATCGGCTACGCTGCCCAGCATGCGGTAAGCAACCGAGAAGAGCAGCCCGCGATACTGATTGAATGTCGCGAGCCGGCCTGGGGCGGTAGCGTCGATATCGCTTTTGTTGGGCAAGGCATCCCTCTATCGCTGGCACACACGAATCCAAGGTTACGCTGCACAGTCTCGAAGTGCAGACGAAAATGGGTTCTTGATGTTAGACCGGGGTGGGGGCGTGGCTGTGACAGCGGGGACGCGGCTTCTGCTAATCGGCTCGCAGCCTCCAGGGAGCTGGTCGCCTCCCGGTCGTGGCCAGCTCTTCATCGCGCAGCATATCGCATCTGCGCAGGCACTGAATCGCCACGGATGTTTTGTTTGAATATCTCGGTGGGTGCAGAATAGGAGGAGGACGTTACTTCACCGCTGTCTACCGCCTGGAGGTTTTCATGGACATACAGAACAAGCTGAGCCAATCTGCCGCGGTAACCGCTGGAATCGCCGCCGCAGGTCTGGCAGTGGGTGCTGCCGTGATGGGCGCGTGTGCTATTGGCGCCTTGGCTATCAGCGCAATGGCCATGCGGAAGGTCGCAACTCGGGGTGGCCACGTAGATAAATTAAGCGTTGGCGACCTGACAGTCGATCGGCTCCTGGTGAAGGATTCCGGTGGAGCAAATGAACACTCTTGACGGCGAATAGGTATCTGTCACCGTATCTCTTTGTTCAGGCTTAAGCGCTTGCGGGTGGCATTGCGCGTCCCTGTGATGGCTGCGGCCCCACTACCCGCGGCATCGCTACTGCTCATCGCAAGAGCAGTAGCGATGGAATTGAGTCAGCATCGGTTTCAGTGTCCTTCCCGCAGCACCGCCACCTCGACTGTGGTCGATGTTCTGCCCGCGGCGATTTGCGACTGCCGTTCCACCTTCGAGGTGTTACAGAGCAGGTGGCTCGCCTTCCCAGCAACCCAAAGGCCGCGCAGAAAGTACTGGTCGCCGTAATGAGTGAATACCGCCTTGCCTTTAGTTGCGGGCAGGCTGTCATTGGTCACCTGGGTCAATGCCAATCCCGAAACTCCCGCTCCTTGAATCAGCATGAACTGCCCGTCTCTCTGGATGGTGTAAACGCCCGGAGCGAAGTGTTGTCCGGATGCGGTCTGGAAGGCAAACGGCACCTTCATCCTGACGGCAAATCCTGAATCTTGTGCCTGGGCTACCGGCGCCAATGAAGCGACGGTGAGGACAGCGGCGATCAAGCCTGCGGGAACTTTCAACATCATTGAGGTGCGCATGGTGGTTTCTCCTTGGGGAAGGCGTTTCACCAACCGCCTTCACTTACTAAGGCGCAACCCCAGCGAAAAAAGTGAAATGAAACTCAATTTATTCCGGTTATTCATTGGGCGGCTTCGCACCGGGTTGAAGTTGGTCAAGCAGCCAGATTCTCGCCAGTGCCCAATCCGTCTTTACGGTTCGCGACGTGAGCTGGAGTAAGCCGCCAATTTCTTCAAAGGTAAGCCCCCCAAAGTAACGCAGTTCAACGACCCGTGCCTGCCGCGGATTTACCGTCTCCAGCTTTTTCAGCAAGTCATCGATCTGTTGCACCTGATCGAGCTTTTCCGGAGAGATGGCCAGTTCCTCCTGCATCTCCACCCGCTGCAAGCCACCGCCTCGATGTTCGGCATTGTGCGCCCGGGCATGATCGACCAGCACGCGGCGCATCACCTGGGCCGACAAGCCGATAAAGTGGGCGCGGTTCTTCCAATCGATTTCCTCCCCCGCCAGCCGCAGATAAGCTTCATTGATCAGCGCGGTTGCCTGCAAGGTGTGATCGGGACGTTCTCTGCGCATATACGATTTGGCTAACCGGTGCAGTTCTGCGTAAACCAACGGCAGCAAATCCTGGGCTGCTTGCGGGTCGCCCGACCGCATGGCTTTGAGCAGTTGTGTCACTTGTCCGCCGTCGTCTGCCATCGACACCTCCTGATATAGTTCACGCGTAGGCCCGGATACCCTGTTGGATCGAGAATATGACCGAGCCAAGGCAGTCTGTCGAGGAATTGTTTGGGGAAGCGCTGGAATTACCCCCGGAAGGCAGATCGGCTTTCCTCGACCGGGTGTGCGGCCATGACCCGGAACTCCGCCGCCTGCTCGAACAGCTTCTGCTGAAGGAAGCGCGCGCGGGCAGCTTTCTTGCGCATCCCGCCTTCACTCCGGATGGTACAGGGACCCTGTCAGCGGTGGGACCGCCCGTTACTCCTGGGCGCTTTCAGTCCGGGCAGCTCATCGCCGGCCGCTTTGCGATCGTTCGTTTCATTGCTCGTGGTGGGATGGGCGAGGTCTATGAGGCCAAGGACCAGTTTCTTCAGGACGCCGGGGTCGCTCTGAAAATCATCCGGCCCGAAATTGCCGCCGATACCACCACCGCGGCCCGCTTTGAGCAGGAGGTGCTGCTAGCGCGCAAGGTGGTACACCCCAATCTGTGCCCCATCTACGAGATTTTTCGCTGCGACCAGCCCGCGCCTCCTTTTCTGTTTCTCACCATGCGGTTGTTGCTGGGCGAGACTCTCTATGCCCGCTTCGAGCAATCCAAAAAGCTGGAAACCGGCGAGGCGGTGAACATCTGTAACCAACTGTTGGCCGGCGTGGCGGCTCTGCACGCCGGGGGCGTCATTCATCGCGACCTCAAGCCCAACAACGTCATGTTGGAAACCGGCGCATCCGGCTTGCATGTCAGCATCATGGATTTCGGCCTTGCCCGTCCCCATGAAGCGGCAAACACCTTATTTGGATCCGGCGTTATCGCCGGAACACCTGGATACATGGCGCCCGAACTATTGCATGGAAGCCGGCCGACGAAGGCCACCGACCTCTTCGCTCTGGGCGTTGTGCTGCACCAGGTACTGACGGGTGAACGCCCGCTTGCATCGCAAGGGGGACTCTCCCTTGCTCCGTCGCCCTCTCTACGTTCGACCCGCGCCCCGGTAGAGTTGGTGCATGCGGTGGAAGGCTTTCTTTCGCCAAATCCCGAAAGCAGAACCCGAGCCTTCGAGCGCGTGTGGCAGGCGCGGAATGGTGCCGCGGCCCCCGTGCGCCACTCCTTATGGAAGCCCAGGGCGATAGGATACGCCGGCGTGGCGATCGCCGCATTGATTGCACTTGTACTGGCGGCCCTCAAGACGCCGTCCCCGGTTTCCGGTCCACTCGAGTCAACCCAGATCACGTCCTCGGCAGAGCCTAAAGAGGGGCCGCTGTTTACCGATGGGTCGCGGCTCTATTTTGATAGCCGGGGAACCCCCTCCGAGATGGCGGTAGGCGGTGGGTCCATTGTGCCTATGCGCATCCTCGAACGCGGCATGGTATTGCTCGATATCTCGGCCGACGCCTCAAAGGCACTCGGTTCGAAACAGGGCGAGGATACGATGGGCCGCGGCACCCTGTGGACGACAGCGATGCTGGGCGGCACTCCGCGAAAACTGAGTGATCACCTGGCGAAGGCAGCGCGGTGGTCCCCGGATGGACGCTCGGTTGTGTTTTCGGACGTGCGGACGCTCTACAGAATCGGTGCGGACGGCGAGAACCTGACCAGGATTTGGGTGGCGCCGGCAGAAGTGCGCGATCTCGCCTTCTCGCCCGATGGCCGGCAACTGAGCGTGACCGTAGGTACCGCTCCCGACATTTCGCGGCTGTGGCGTTTGAGCGCCGGCGGCCAGAACGCCCAGCCATTACGCTTCGACT
>Ga0302326_10026745_pt1 | contig 11651 bp, 8 predicted proteins | sample Palsa_T0_3_FD_202264 | JGI IMG/M metagenome (GOLD analysis project Ga0302326, IMG submission 202264) | Peat permafrost microbial communities from Stordalen Mire near Abisko, Sweden - Palsa_T0_3 | ecosystem: Environmental > Terrestrial > Soil > Palsa > Peat permafrost | place: Sweden: Abisko... | reverse complement strand
ACGTTCCCGGCTCCTTCGCATCGGGTCCATAAAGGTCCCATGTCGACTGAGGCTCCTTGCTCAGGTCCGCAAGCTCCGGTACCGACGTCTGCATCCTATATGCCATTTCGTATTGCGAGATTCGCGAATTGGTTTCCGGATCACCGAGTTCTTCGTATGTCCGGCGATTGATCTCGTTCACCGCATCAAGCATCTTGCGGCGTACTTCGCGATCCACCCCGTTCGGATCGCTCAAATAAAGCACCGGGTCGCCGTCCGATCGCAGCCCCACTCCCGCGTACTCCGAAGAAAGAAAGCCGCTGCTCCATAGCCGCGAAGAAACCGGTTGATTGTTTTCCTTCGTATTAAGCTTGGTCTGCAGCACCATGAACGTCGGCAGATTGTCGTTCATGCTGCCCAGCCCATACGCCAGCCACGATCCCAGGCAAGGCTTGCCCGGATTCATGTTGCCCGTGTTCATCAGCATGATTGCCGGCTCGTGATTGATCGCATCGGTGTTCGTTGACTTGATAATCGTCAGGTCGTCCACCATCCGCGACGTATACGGTAGCAGCTCGCTTACCCACGCCCCCGACTGGCCATGCTGCTTGAACTCCCAGTGCGACGGCGCAATCGGAAACCGCGCCTGTCCCGCCGTCATCCCCGTCAACTGCTGCGAGCCGCGCACCGAGTCGGGAATGTCCTTGTCATAGAGCGCCATGAGGTTAGGTTTGTAGTCCAGCAAGTCGACTTGCGATGGGCCGCCCGACATGAACAGGTAGATTGCCCGCTTCGCCTTCGGCGCAAAATTGGGCAGCTTCAAATCCTGCGGAGTCAAAGCGCCCAACTGCCCCTTCGCGCTCGTCGCATTCACGTCTCCCCTAAGCCCACGCCCCCCCAGCAGGCTGGCCATCGCCGCCCAGCCCAGCACCTTCCCCGTCCGTCCCAGGAAATGCCGCCGCGTCTGCAGCGCCGCCCACTCCCGCTTCAACCCCTCCGGCACAGGAAGCCCCAATACGTCCGACTCATGTTCGCAATCGGTACAAAGCGGATGCTGTTTCATTCCATCTCCCTCAACCAGTGTCCTGTCTCTAAAACCTAGTGTCCTGTCTCTAAAATCCATAGCACGAAATGATCTGTCATCCTGAGCGAACGGGGCCCCAAACGTTCTTCAGTTTGGGGGTGGTGAGTCGAAGGATCTGCATTTGTTCCTCGACGAACCTCATACCCACCACACCAGAGCATTCTCGCTGCTTCTGTAATGCTCCGTGCCCCATCCTTTCCGTTTTTTCTGCGGAAAGGGTGGGATACCCATAAAATCCACGACTCCACCATCCCCGAAAACGCTCTACTTCGTCACCGTCTCATCCAGGTTCAGCATCTCGCTCGCCACCATCGTCCAAGCAGCCAGCTCCGGCGCCGGAATCGACGCATCGCTCTTTTTCTCTCCCACCGCAATCAATTCCTCAGCAGCCTTAGGATCGGCCGCATAATGCTTCTCCATCTGCGCCAGCGAACTCCTCAGCACCGCGGCCATCTGCGGCGGCGGATCGTGCGACAGCAGAATATCGCTCATCAGCTTGATGCGCCGGTCCGACTCTCTTCCGCCCTGCTCGATCACCCGCTCCGCCAGCCCCCGCGCAGCTTCAACCCACTGCACATCGTTCATCGTCACCAGCGCCTGCAGAGGCGTATCCGTTCGCTGGCGGCGCGTACACACCACATCGCGCATGGGCGCGTCAAAAGCGTCCATATCGGGCATCATCGCCATGCGCTTCCAGTAGGTATACATGCTCCGCCGGTAGAGTGCTTCGCCTTTCTGCTGTTCGTACACCAGCGTGTCGCTCCCGCCAATTCCCACCTGCTCCCACACATTTGCCGGCTGATACGGCTTCACGCTCGGCCCGCCAATCTTGTTCACCAGCAGCCCCCCCGACTCCAGCGCAACGTCCCTCAGCATCTCCGCATCCATCCGGAATCGCGGCCCATGCGCCAGCAGCAGGTTTTTCGGATCTCGCGCAAGCTGCTCCGGCGTCGACTTCGAGCTCTGCCTGTACGTCGCCGACATCAACATCAGCTTGTACATGTGCTTCATGTTCCATCCGCTCTCCCGGAACTCCACCGCCAGCCAGTCCAGCAGCTCAGGATGCGAAGGCCTTTGCCCCATGATCCCGAAGTCCTCCGTCGTCTCCACCAGCCCCGCCCCAAACACCTCGTTCCACATCCGGTTCACGGTCACCCGCGCCGTCAGTGGATTCTCCGCACTCACCGTCCACTTCGCCAGCGCCAATCGATTGTGCGTCTCACCCCCAGGCAGCGCCGGAAGAAAATGCGGAGTATTCGCTTCCACCCGCTCAGTCCGCGCGGAATAGATGCCCCGCGTCAGCACATTCGCATACGCTATCGAAGGTTTCTCCCACGAAACCTGGGTCAGCGTCCCGCCCTCAGACAATTTCTGCAACTGCGCATCCAGCTCCTCAATTTGGCTCTGGATCGCTCTCGCGCCCTGGTCCACGTGGTTCAGATAGAACTCGCTCACCGCATGACGCTGATCCGCATTCCACGCGCTCTCCGGCCTGCTCGTTACCTCCGCAACATAATCCTCAAACGGCAGCCGTTTCGCTTCCTCCCCGCTCAACGCCCGCGAATAAAGCCGAATGTCCTGGTACCGCGTCTCCTTCGCCGGATTCGTGTCCGGATATCTCCAGCCCAGCTGCATCGGAGCATGCGTCTTGATCGTCGATCCACCTAGGGAATCCGAAACCACCTTCGTCGCAACCGGCGCTCCATTCAGATAAATCCTCACCCCGGAAGCCTTGCCCGACCCGTCGTAGCTGAAGAACACATGTCTCCAGCGTCCGTCGAGCGGCAAAGAATCAACCGTCGAAACCACCACCGCGACATTTGGCGTCGTGTCCGGCTCAACCTTCGGCGCCGGCTTTTTCGGCGCCGCCTTGGCGTCCGGCTTCTTGGCCGGAGTCTTCTTCGGCGCTGGCTTGTTCGGCGCCAGATCCTTGGCCGTCAGGTCCGTCGGCGTCGGATACTCGAACCCCTCTTTCGTCGGCGCGTACTTCTTCACCGCGACCCTTGCCATCGGCTGTTCTTTGGGCGCTTCGTTCACCAGCTCAACGCTGATAATCCCCTTCTTGATGGAAAGGTCCCACCCCCGGTTGTGCTGCGTCGTGTCCATCTTCGACATCAACGCGCCTGAGGCATTCTCAAGGGTATAGTTCGGCGCGGAGCGCAACATGAACCATCCACCCGACGAGAAAGCCTGGTTCCATTCGTAGTCGCCCGTCTGCCCCAGCATCGCCCGTGTATTGCTGTCCATGCGAAAATCGGGCCACAGCCAGGTCGTCTCGCCCCATTGCGGCTTCAATTTGCCAATGGGGAAGCTCGCCACGCGTGCATTCGGCGCGCTGTTCTTCAGCACCTCGCCCCCACCCTCATCAAGCCGCAGCCGAAGCTCCAGCCCGTCCGTCGCAACAGGCTGCGCCAAATTCTGCCGCGACTTGAGCCATCTCTCCACCTGCTCGCGCTCCCGCAGACGCATCGCGCTCAGTTGCCCGGCCAGCTCCCCGCGCTTCTCCAGCACCCGGTTGTAGGCGCTCTCATTCTCAGGCCGCGGAATCCGCACCACCGGCGCCCAGACCGGCCTGTCATCGTTGAATGGCTTCTCGTTCATGTTGTTGAAAAATGCGGTCAGCGCATAGAAATCCTTCTGCGTCGTCGGATCGTATTTGTGATCGTGACAAACCGCGCATCCCACCGTCAGCCCCATGAACGCCGCGCCAAAAGCCTCCGCCCGCTCCCGCGCCATATTCACACGCAGCTCCTCAGGAATCGTTCCCCCTTCGTTGCTGCTCACTCCCAGCCGCACATACCCGCTCGCAATCAGCGGATCCAGATTCTTCGCCGGCAAAAGGTCTCCGGCAATCTGTTCCATCGCAAATTGATCGAACGGCTTGTTACTGTTGAACGCACGAATCAGGTAGTCGCGGTACGGCCATATATCGCGGCTGTTGTCGTAATGCAGCCCGTATGTGTCCGCATACCGCGCATAATCCATCCAGTAACGCGTCCGCTCCTCGCCGTAAGCTGGCCGCGCCAGAAGCCCATCCACCAGCCGTTCATAAGCCTGTGGCGACGCATCCTTCTCAAACGCGCTCACCTCCGCCGGCGTTGGCAGCAATCCCGTCAAATCCAGCGTCACCCGCCGGATCAGCGTCGCCTTGGGGGCCTCGGGCGAGGGGTGCAGCCCTTCCTTCTTCAGCCGCGCCAAAATAAATGCATCAATCGGCGTCTTCGCCCACCCGTCGTTCTGCGCCGTCGCCGGCAGCGCCGCCTTCACCGGCTTCTCAAACGCCCAGTGCGGCCGGTAAACCGCGCCCTCCTTCACCCACTCCTTCAGAATCGCAATATCCGCTGCCTTCAGCGGCTTTCCATCGTCCTGCGGCGACCTAGGCATCAGGTAGTGAGGATCCTTTGACTCGATCCGCCTGACCAGTTCGCTGTCTTCCGGATGCCCCGGAACAATCGCATCCGGATGCCCCGGCCGCTTCCTGAACGCCGACTCCTCCAGATCCAGCCTCAGCCCCGCCTTGCGCATCTCCGGGTCCGGCCCGTGGCAACTGAAGCAGTTGCTGGCCAAAATCGGCTGAACGTCCTGGTTGAAATCAAGCCGCTGCGCTGTCCCTACGCGCCCCTGTTTGTCGTGGCACCCCGTCACCATCCCCAGCACAACCGCCGCAAGGCACAGGGCCCGTACCGCCACCCAACGGGCCGCCTTCGAGCCAACCATCTTCTTTGAAATTGTGGGGTAGGGATAGCTAGTGGCCAACCGAATCCACTCCTTATCCTGGCACCCGAAATTATAGCGGATTTCCAATGCCCCAGGATTTTTCGGTAGTGGGCCCGTTTGAAGGCTACGGGCTTCACTCGCCGCGGCGAGCGGAAAAACTCATCTTAGCCGTCAACCGCGGAAGCTTTGTATCAGGGCACGACTTCAGTCGCGCCGATAAGGCCAATAGAATGACCTGGGCTTTAGCCCCTGGGGGATAGTGTTCGTTTCAAACTGACCCACTACCGATTCTTCGATCATGTCATAATTCGACGCGTGGGCGGTTTCGCATGAAGGAGAACTCATGACCGAAAAAGACAAAATGATCCCGATGGGCCGGCCAGTGCCGGAGCTGCCGGTAGCCGATGTCGAGCGCGCCCAGCAGCATTACAGAGATGCACTTGGCTTTCAGATCGGATGGCTTTATCCAGGCAAAGAAATCGGCGCCGTGTCACGCGGCGAAGCGGTGATATTTTTCCGCAAGAGGGCGCGCCCCTTCGAGCCCGCCATTCACTGGTCATTCGCCGAAGATATCGATGCGTTGTACGAAGAACTGAAGTCGTTAGGCGCGAACATCGTGGAACCTCTCGAAAAAAAGCCCTGGGGACTGCGCCAATTCACCGTGCAGGATCTGGACGGCAACCTCTTCTATTTCCACCACGACTAACCTGTAGAAGCGATTCACGCCTACAGCAGCCCGTCGTTCCGCGCCGTAGGCGCAACGGTGGTCAGTTCCACTGGCGGCTGACCGCGACGGTTTCAATCTCTCCCGCGCCGTAGGCGCAGCGTTTGTTAGCCCCGCGCTTTAGCGTGGGGTGGGCGCAACCAAACATACGTCCGGAGTCCCGTCGGGACGGCGCTCATCCTCCGCGCCCTAACGTTTCGTTTGAAGAGAACGAGAAATAAAACTCGAGAGCGACTCCTGTAAATGCCGAACTTCTACTTGCACCCCGGCAAAGCCGGGGGTTGTCCCAATTGAATAGCCTCACGCCGCTTCCACAGCCTCGATCTTGCCCGCAATCTCGCTCACCAGCGTCTCAAGCTCACCCGGAAACTGCCTGCGCTCCCGCGCCGGAAGCTCGCCCAGCAAATCCGCATACGGCGCGCGCTCGCAGCCGGGGAACGAAGCAAAGCCAGCCGTGTCGGCCATCCTGCAACTTACCTTGATCAGTTCGCCCATCCCCCAGGAACCATCCAGCTTCCTCGGACAATGATGGTCTGAAACCATCGCCTCGAATTCCGAAGGCAGCTTCCAGGCCATCACAAGCTGACGTCCCGCCTCGCAATGATCCCAGCCGAACAACTCCCGCTCCGCTTCAAGAATGCTCTCGCTCGATCCTCGATGCGTCATCAATACCACTGTGTATTCCTTCGGCCTCACGATGGCCAGCGCAAAGCGTCCAATGTCGTGCAAAATTCCCGAAGTATACGCAATGTCTCTATCGATAAACCCAAATGATGCCAGTTGTTCGGCAATCAACGCGCACGCCAGGTTATGCCGCCAAAGGCTCCGCATCGCCGGCTGGCTTAGTTGCTTCCCAAGATAGGCTCTGACTCCCACCGTAAGGCACATCCCCTGCAAATTGTTAGCGCCCATCACCGCGATCGCCTGCAAAATGCTGCTCGCCGGGAATCGCGGCGCATACAACAGAGAATTTGCGATAGTCAGAACCTCGCTGGCAAACGCCGGATCGGAAGAGATCACGTCGCTCAAAAGGTGCAGTTGCACATTCTCATTGTTCGCCAGTTGCAGCACCCGTATGGCGACCTGCGGAAACGGGGGCAGCCGCAAATGCGCCCACGGCATGATCCCCACCTTCTCGCCTTCCTTCTCAATCTGCACCGTCAGCATCTCCGTCCGTCAAACCCATCGTCTTAACAGCTTGCGGAAAAACTCGACTTCGGCTTCGTTTTTTGAATGGCCACGACTTTAGCCGCTCAGCCAATTCGTCAGCTTTGAAAGGCCACGACTTTAGTCGTGCCGTCAAAGCCAATAGAGCGAATTGGGCTTCAGCCCCCGAGGGATGCTCTTTGGACCCAACGACCAAATTCCGCCTTTTTTCGCAACCTGTTTAGGCGCGCCATCCATCGCTCTTGCAGCTCAGGTAAGTACCTTGTCGGCGCGTAGGACGCTTTTCTACAGCGGAATTCGCGCAATGCGCGCAGGGTTGTCCTATTCTAGTTTTGCCTTCCCCGCTTTTCCATCCGTCCCGGTCCAGATCAAATCTTTATCATGAACAACTTCAAAAACTCGCCCCCCGCAACTTACGCGCTCTGTCCCATCCGCGCAATGTGGGGAACGGCAATCAACGTTACCGCAAAAAGAAAGATTGATCCCGCAATGAATTCCAGGTGTCCAAGACGCAGATCCTCCAACACCAGCTTTACCGCAACCATCGCCAACGCGCCGTACCCAATCCGAGTCAGTTCAACCCGCCGCCAGTGTGAGCCGCTGAAGGCGAGTGCCAAGGCCGCCAGGCAAATCGTCAAAGTGCGCATGAAGGCCAGGTGATGTGGGCCGGGATTCACCCTGAATGCAATCAGCCACATCATGCCCTGTACCATCAACGCCGCACCCGCGCCAACGGCCAGCGATGCAAAGACCAAATCCACCCATTGCTGCTTCCATGACTTTTCCCGGCAGCAAATACCGGCGCCATAACAGACAGCCGCGCAGGCGGACACAAGCACAACTTCCCCATCAATCCTGTTCGGAAGCGCTCCGGCAAGCACCTCGAAAACAACTTTCAGCAGTCCGGATGCTGTTGCCGCCGCCAACAAATAGACCATCCCATGGAATTCAGGCCCAACCCTGCTCAGCCTGACTCCCATAACGGTAGCCACCGTCGCCGCTGCGCCCAGACAAGCCGCCGTCCAGAGTTGCGGAAGGCACAGCCAGCACCCAGCCAGAAAAAGCGCTGCGCTCCAGGCGGAAAACACCAGCGAATTCCAGCGCTCCAAATCGCGATCGAAGCAAACAAAAACCGCCGCATACGTTGCGGCCGACAACACCAGGCAGCAGATTCCCACAACAATAACGCCGCCGCGCGGCGCAAAATAGAGCAGGCTGGAACCGGCCAGCGCGAACGCAATCGTCGTCTGCGCCGTCTCGAATACAGTGATTTTTTCCTTGCTGACCGCCGCTTTGAAAAACACGCTCGCCCCGTAAATCAGGAAAAGCGCGAAACCGGGCGCAAGCAGCGTTGCACTGCCCAGGACCGGGTAATCCCCGCGCGTGCTTTGCGGGCTCGAATAAATGTAAATCAGCGCCCAGGTTGCCAGGTCGGCAGCCGCGGCCACCACCGTTCGCACGCCCAATCCGCGATCCCGGCTCGCCGCGTACTCGCAGATCAGAGCCATCAACAAGAGCGTTCCAATAAAGGACGCCATCTCGTGCGTGGCGATCGACAAAATTATCGCCATTGTGGCCGCGGTAACATTCGCTACCCAAATGACCGATGTGAGATTGCGCTTCCACGCCAGCGCGGAGGCTGCGCATACAAACGCGCCCAAGGCCCCGGCAGTTACCGGCGCCGGCAATACCTTGAAGCTGAGGGTAAGCTCCCATAACATCGGAGCAAGGATCAACGCTGACGTGCAGGCATAAGTCGTGCCGGCAAGCCAGGCTCCCGCGGCTGCCCGCGTCGCCCAAACCAGCCACATGATCGCGTACGCAAAAGCGAGAGCCGCAACCGCCAGCCTGGGAAGCGAGCTCGACTCCGCCACGGCCCGCAGCACGTATGCGCCCGCCATGCCAAGCATCGCTCTGCCTAGCACCGGGAACATCCCACCCTCAGGCGCAATGGATAGTGGCGCACTCGCTTGCGAGCCCCTCGCCTGCTCCGATCTCGGCACAGCGGCTTCACCGGGCGCGTCGGAGGAATGCTCTAGCGTATAGACCCGCAGCTCCAGCACTTCCAGGCGGGTCGTGAGCCGTTCTAAGGCGTCGGGAAGATCGTCCATAATTCCCACCCGATGGAAAACCACTTCTTCAAAGAATCCGTCCGGCTCAGTCCGCCGCGACGGCCTCGTGCCCGGTCTTTTCAGGCCAAGGTGGCAGTAACTTCACAAGCACCCACAAAAAGCCCAGCGGAAGGAGAGTCAGGAAGATTGCCACAAACAGTCCTTCTCGAGTTACGAGGGTCATCTTGTAAGTGGTGTACCCAAGGAAGCTCTTTGAAAATAACTGCCCGCCGATAACTACGTTCCAGCGCATCGCGAAAATCCCCACCATGGCCAGGCATCCAGCGACGGCATAGATCCGTTTGCGCACGATCTCAGCAAGCTTTACAACCTGTGTTACACCCAGGAGGACGATCGGCGTAAGCGTGCCCAGGAATATTTGGATTACGATATGCGGAATATAGAGTTGGGTGTGGACCAGAAAGTTCAAGCTGCGGAACGATTCGTCGGCTTCGTAAATTCTGTGGATCAGGTCCAGCATCTCCAAACTGAAGTCGATGATGAAAATGTAGAACAGGTACATGGCGATCGAATCCACGCAGCGCATGTCGATGGTCTGCTTGCGCAGCCGCGAGATCGCCATATACAGCAGCATCACTCCGGCAATCCCAGACACCATCGCTGAGAAGATGAACACCACCGGCATCAGCGGCGACGACCACCAGGGGTTTGCCTTGATCGAGCCGAAGATGAACCCCACGTATCCGTGCAACAGAAAGGCGGAAGGAATGCCTATGACTGTCACAATCCAACCCGCCCGCTCGTCGATCGCCAGCGAGCGCTTGCTGATGTTGCTCGAGCCCAGCGTCATCACCCGGTAGACAATGCGCAGGAGGCCTTTGCTTTGCTGCGACATCAATACGATCTCGCGCCGGTAGTCAAGCCATATCTCCAGCACCAGCACGGCCATCAGATACCACAGATACACATACCCGAACATAGCCATCGCCGAAGTGCTATGCGGAGTGAAGTACATCTCAGGCGAGCGAAACGGATGTCCCAGGTGCAAACACAGCGGCAGCGGCGCAACCAGCAGGAAAGCCAGGGCCGTCAGCAAGGCAAGCCGGTAAGTTGGCTTCACCGCCTCCACCAGAAACACGCGCTCCAGCGACGCCAATATGAATGCGCCCGCCACCAGTCCCGTGATAAATGGGTACAGGACGATCAGCACGCTCCATTGAAGCGCCACCTCGTTCGGATACATGAAGCCTTCAACACCGCTCATAAAATCAGCCCCCAGCCGCCCAGTCCCTTAGTCCCTAGTCCCTGCTTTTCCTACCGCACCGAGCCGTCCAGGTCGTTGTAGAAAACCTTCGCCCCCGTAGCCATCTGCGGTTTCAATACCTGCACGCTGTGTGTCTTCAGAAACTCGTGAATCGGATCTTTGGGATTCTTCAGGTCGGCCAGTTGCCGCGCTCCGGTCGGGCATGCCTCGCAGCACGCCGTCGTAAGTCCCTGCGTAATCCGGTGGTAGCAAAGCGTGCACTTATCCGCGACTTTCTTCTCCGGATGAATGTAACGGCACCCATAAGGGCAGGCCTGCACGCAATACGCGCAGCCCAGGCAATAAGTCGGGTCTATCAGCACCACCCCATCGGGGCTGATGAAAGTCGCGCCCACCGGGCAAACCTGCGTGCATGGGGAATCGGCGCAATGGTTGCACAGTTTCGGAACGAAGAAGTATTTCCCTTCATCTTCCTTGGCAACAGGAAATCCTTCCTTGCCGCCGTCAGGCGAGATGACCTCGGGGTTGGTCATGTTCTCGTCCGTTACGTGATACCGCTCCACCCACGTCCTGAAATTTCCCTCCGGCACATCGTTCTCGGCCTGGCAGGCCCGCACGCAGTTCCCGCACCCGATGCACTTGGGGATATCGATCAGCATGCCCCACCAATGATCGGTCATGCGGTAGTTCGGCGAGGTCTCCGGAGTTCCGGCCAGAACGGACTTCCATGCAACCGCCGCCGCGGGCAGCAGAATCAGTATTTGACGCCGGCTCATGTTCATTTCGCACCTCCCGCATCCAATCCCGGACTGTGTGGCGTGTGACATGTTTCGCAGGCAATTCCGTTCGAGTGGTCTGCCGAAGCTACTTGCGGAAAGCCCTTGGGCCGCGCAGCGCTGGCCTCATGGCAGCGAACGCAAAGAATCGCCGTGTCAAGCTTTGCCGGTTGAACTGAAGCTGGATCGTCGGCATGTTTTGCCTGCGGCCCATGGCAGGCCTCGCAGTTCACGTGCGCATGTTTCCCGTTCTTCTTCACATCCAGCACATCGGAGTGGCACGCCTCGCAGGTCTCGTGGCCCGCATATTTGATCGGATGTGCGGCAATCTCGCCGATGGCAGCCCCGCGATAGTGCCCATATTCTCCAAAGCTTTTGGGAACTATGTAGTGGCGCACCACCAGAAACACCAGGAATGCAAGGACGAACAGCCCCGCAAACCGGAAAAGATGCCCTGCATCCTTGAAGACGCTCATCAAACCTTCTCCTTAACGACCCAGCCAGGAGGTTCCGCGCTATTGTCTCTTGTGTTCCAGAACGTTCCCCGTGGGATCGACCGTATAGGAGAATGCCTTATCGCTGTATGTGAGTTAAATCACAAGTCGATGTGACGCACCGCACTCGCCGCGCGCAAACCGCAGCAAATACGGGCCTCTCACGTTCGCTTGAATGGAGTGATCCTCAGCTCACAGGCTGGGCGCCATGTGCCGTGCCGTCAGTTCGTCCCCTGTCACCAGCCGCGTCAGCGTCAGCACCGTAATGTCGTCGTCCTGGCCAAAGTTGACTGCCGCATCCGTAGCTTCCGCCGCGGTGGGCTTGGTGTCGAACAGCGATTCCAGCCGCTCAAATCCGTAGAGTTCTCCCGACG
>Ga0302326_10026744_pt1 | contig 11651 bp, 11 predicted proteins | sample Palsa_T0_3_FD_202264 | JGI IMG/M metagenome (GOLD analysis project Ga0302326, IMG submission 202264) | Peat permafrost microbial communities from Stordalen Mire near Abisko, Sweden - Palsa_T0_3 | ecosystem: Environmental > Terrestrial > Soil > Palsa > Peat permafrost | place: Sweden: Abisko... | reverse complement strand
GGCGGCCTCGGAATCCACTTCTAAACACCAACTCCATCGCGGATGGGGGGATCGGGGGGCTTCGCCGCCCCGATGTTAACGAACGGGAACGCCTCTCGCGCAAGCGGGGGCGTTCTTTCTTTCTGGGACACCCGCTTGCTAAAAAATGCAGGCAAGCTGTTGCAATTCGTCACAGTTCGGGGAAAGAGAAAGCCGTAACCGCGGCTTTAGCACCAGGGAGGTTCAATCTGAAACGTTTGTTTTTCGTCGCGTTCGCAATCGCGACGCTCACTGCATCGGCCGTAGCGCGAGCCGGCGCGCAGGCGACGCCCGCGCCGGACTTCGGAACGCCGCCTTCCGGTGAAGTTCCGATCCTCTTCAACGATCAGCACGTCTATAGCAAGCCCGATAAGTTGAAGAAGGGACGCGTTCTCGCCGCGCTCGTGCGCGGAGGAACGATCTTGGTCCCGCTGCGCTCGATGTTCGAGCAGATGGGCGCGACCGTTTCTTACAATGCCTCGACGAAAACCGTCGATGTGACCAAGCCCGGCGCCGACGTGCAGGTCACGCTCGGAAAACCGGAAGTCGTTCTCAACGGCGAGACCCGTCCGCTCGACGTGCCTCCCGAGATGTACAAAGGCTCGATCGTCGTGCCGGTTCGCGTCATCTCGGAAAGTATGGGAGCCTACGTTCTTTGGGTCGCCGACAAGCGGCTCGTCGTCGTCCGCTATCTGAGCGCTCCGCCGTCGCCTACTCCGGAACCCGCGACGCCGCCGCCGGCAACACCGAAGCCGGTCGTGCCGACCCCGGTTCCCACCGCACCGCCGACTCCCACGCCGCCCGAACGTGCGAAAGCAGTCTTCTTCGTCGCGGGCGATGGGCTGTTCGATCCGAAGATCTACGACGAATTCGACCCTGGAAACAAGGGCACGACCTCGATCGCGGGCCGCGCCGGGCTAGAGATCCCAATCGACAACGTGAGTTTCCTCGCTGAGGGCACGTACGCTCAATACCGCGGATCGCACGGCGGAGCGAGCGGCTTCGATCCGACCCTTCCGTGCGGCGTTATCGGGCAGCCGGCAGCCGGTGATCCGAGCTGCGTTTCCGTCCTCGGGCCCGCCAGCGGCAGCGCATACGTCTCGCCGTTCACGCTCCAAGATACCGACATCGATGGGCGTCTCGGCATCGGGATCGCAAATCCGCAAATCTATATCGTAGGCAGCTATGAGACGAAGTACGGCAACTACGGCTATCCGCGCCTCACCGGTTTCGGCGCCGGCCTCGAAAAGGCGCCGAACTTCAAACAGCTCATCGATGCGTATGGAAGCATCGTGTACTACCCGAGTCTGGTGGGCAAGTACATCGACATCTTCTCGACTCCGCAGCAGCTCGAGTACCGCTACCTGAAGTATCAGGCCGGTCTCACGATCTCGCCCCAGACGATTCCGATCTTCCTCGATCTCGGTTTCATCGGTAACCACGCAGGCGCCAAACAAAACGCTCCCGCCAGCACGAACGAGAGCGGCTTTTACGCGGGCCTCGGCCTCCACTTCTGAGAGCAAACCCCCCAAGCCCCGGGCGCGGGGCTTGGGGGGTTTGTGACATATTCAAAACTGTCAGCGCCAGGCCAAAGCTTAGCAACCGTCGTACTCCGAGGAGGATTGGCTGCAGGTTTATGCGGGACGTTGCTTTCGGGCACCGCCGCAAGGTTCTGTGGGCGATTGTTCCGTTCTAATCTGTGGAGGGAAACCTTGAAACGACTCAGCACGGGTGGGCTCGCGGCGGTGTTCGCCGTGTGCCTCGGGCTGACGATGGTCGTCGCAACCTCCGGATACGCATCTGCGCAAGGCAACACTGGACCCTACGCGCAGAGTGCACATTCGGCTGCGAAGATCATCGCCCAAGCCTCGACGCCACCGGCTGCAAGCACGATGCCCCCGGCACCTTCGGTACAGCCGGCAAGCTCCGGCGCACCGCCGCCGCTGCCGGGAACGCCGGCGCCTGCACCTGCTCAACCAGCACCTGCGGCAGCGCCGGCTGCTATACCGCCGGCCGATTTCGGCTCGCCACCGTCGGGCGAAGTTCCGATTCTCTTCAACGACCACCACGTTTATTCGAAGCCCGATCGTCTGCATAACAGCCGCGTTCTCGGCGCGCTCGTGCGCGGCAGCACCGTGCTCGTTCCGCTGCGTTCGATGTTCGAACAAATGGGCGCCACGGTCTCTTACGACGCTAGCACGAAGACCGTCGACGTCATGAAGCCGGGATCCGACGTTAAGGTAGCGGTCGGTAAACCTGAAGTCATTATCAACGGCGAGAGTCGCCCGCTCGACGTTCCGCCTGAAATCTACAAGGGCGCAGTCGTCGTTCCGCTCCGCGTTCTCTCCGAGGGCATGGGAGCATACGTACAATGGGTTCCCGAGAAGCGCACCGTCGTCGTTCGTTACATCCCGGCCGTTCCGCAAACTCCGGCGCCGACGCCGCCGCCGCCGGAAACTCCAGCTCCGACGGCTCCGCCGGCGGCCGCGAGTCCGACGCCGGCGCCGCCGGCCGTCAAGAAGAAATCGCCTTACGAGCACTTCATCGTCGGCGACTACATCTTCAGCCCGAAGGTGTACAACAACATCAGCCCCGGCAACGGCGAAGGCTCGTACAAAGCCAACGTCGCGGTCGAGTTCCCGCTCTTCAACCTGCCGTGGATGCTCGAAGGCGAGTATCGCAGCTGGCGTTACCCGCACTTCGCGAACGGAACGGGCGTCTGCCCGAGCTTCGATCAGAGTTGCGTCAACGCCATCGGCGCGCAGGGTGAAGTGTACGTACCGGCGTTTCACGCTCGCGACGACGACTTCGACGGCCGCTTCGGCCTGAAGGTCGCCGACCCGCGCATCTACATCGGTATCGGCTACATCTTCCGCAACAGCAACTACGAAGGCGGCGCCTTCGAGAGCCAGCAGCACGGCGTCGGCTTCGGCGTCGAGAAGCTGCCGGATCTCAATCAGCCGTTCTCGTTGTACGGCTCGGTCTATTTCTATCCGTTCGTAACGACGAACTCGAACCAAAACCTCGGCATGGGTATCGTCGGTTCGGTCCAGTACCGCATCCTGCGATATGAAGTCGGCGGAACGTTCAACTTGGCGAGCAGCCCCCTCTATATCGACTTCGGTTACGCCGGAGATCGTGTCGAGGTCAAAGAGAACGCACCGATCGATCAGACCCACAACGGACCCTACGCAGGGCTAGGCATCCACTTCTAGCACGGCACCAGCCCCGATCATACAGAAGGCCCCTCGCGATGCGAGGGGCCTTCCTGTTATTCGTTGCGTTGTTGGAACGTTACGGATGCGCCGAGGCCGCGGGAGCGACGTTCGACACGCTTCCGAAGACGGTCGTGTACTGCGAACCAAAAACCGATTGATACGCGGAGGCGGGACCCGGCGATGCAGTCGGCGCAGGGAGCGCGGCCAGATGCTCGACCCCGAGGACTTTCTTGAGCTGTTTCGCTTGCGGCGATTTTGCATACGAGAGCAGCAGCCACTGAGCGATCGCGTGCGCGTGGTCGCGCGAATCTTGCGAAAGCACTTTCGTGTACAAGCGTTGCATGAGAAACAGCGTTTTCGGCACCTGATCGTCACGCGGATACTTCTTCACCCACTCCCGAATCGCGCGCTCGGTCAACAGCGCGGAGGCAACCGTTTGTGCCGCGATGTCGTGATTGACGTCGTAATTCCAACCGAGCACGCGGATCTCGTTACGAATGCCGACGACGCTCTGCTTGAGCGGACCGAAATATTCGTCGGCCGGAGCGAGTAACGCGACCGCGGCTGCCTCCGCTGCGGCGCGCTGCGCCGGCGTTAGCTTTGGCGTTACATGCTTTGGTGCCGGAGGCGGCAGCTTCGCGACAGCCGATTCCGAAACGAGGGAGGCCGCGCAGAACACAAAAACAAGCCCAGTAACTCGTCTCACTAAAACTCCTTTACGATCAGGACGGCACGCCCCCCTGATTCCCCGGGCCGGTCTCCCGGACCCAATACTCGCACACCCGGTTCACTTTGCGGGTGAGCGAATTACCATGTGAGGTTCAAATTTCGTGCGACCGCGGAGAATACCCGTCGCGGCGATCCAGACGCCCGCACACGACCGAAGCGCTTTCGAGAGTGCGTGGCCGCGGATTCTTGCTTCGGTGGACGAGGCAGCGCAGGGCGGCGCGAAGCTCATCGTCCTTCCCGAAGGGACCGTTCCCGGGTACGTTCTTGGAACGGAGCCCGTCTCGAGCGACCTCCTGAACGATGCGCGCGCGGCGCTGGCGGTAAGCGCACGACGCTACGAGGTGACGATCGTGTACGGAACGGCGCTGCACGTGGGCGGCGAGACATACAACGCCGCGGTCGTTCTTGGGCCCGACGGGACGCAACTCGGGTCCGCCTCTAAACGCTTCCTCTGGCACTTCGACCGGCGCTGGTTCGCCGCGGGGACCGAACTCGAGCCGCTGGAGACCCCGGTGGGAAAGCTCGGCCTGCTGGTGTGCGCGGACGGCCGCATCCCGTCGATCGCAGCGACGCTCGTCGAGCGCGGCGCGGAGATCCTCGTCATGCCCACCGCATGGGTCACCAGCGGCCGCGATCCGGGAAACCGGGAGAACGTGCAAGCCGACCTCATGGTCAACGTGCGTGCCCGCGAGAACGGCGTGCCGTTCGTTGCCGCCAACAAGGCGGGCGTCGAGCTCTCGAGCGTCGCCTACTGCGGCAAGAGCGCCCTCGTGGATGCAGACGGCGCGTTCGTCACGCGAGCCGGCGAGACGGACCCGCAGATCCTTTCCGGGACCTTGGAACTTGCGGGCTCGTCGCGCGCGCTGCGGCGCACGTTCGCCCCGAGCCCCGCACAAGGAGGGCGGCCGGGGCTCGCGAGTGCGCGTATCGCATTCACCCCGGCGACCGATGCCGGCGAACTCGCTCGACTACGCGAGCTTGCCGTCATCGCGGACGCGGACGGGGTGCTCGATGCCACACATGCCTCGCACCCGGGCGGCGAACGGGAGATCTACATCGCCGGCGTTCGGGCCGCGGTCGTGAGCTGGGAAACCCTGCGCTCCCCGAGGGGCCTCGTGGCTGCCCGTCTCGCCGGCATCGATCTCTTCATCTGCGGCCCGGCGCCCGGCGAGCCCGAGTGGCTGGTTCCGTTCGCGCGGACGCGCGCGACGGAGCTGCGCGCATACGTCGTTGCGTTTGCGGACGCGCACCGCGCATTCGCCGTCGATCCCGACGGCGCCGTCATAGCCGGAACGTTCGAGGGTTTTCGCATGGCGGCGTTCGCATACGACGCCGCGCGCGCCGCGGCAACGCGCGTCGCGCCCGAAACCGACGTCCTTTCGGGACTGCGCGATGCCGAAGCGATTCGCAGCCGCACCCCCGGAGCGGAACTCGTTGTCTAACAAATCGGACGTCACGCATTCACCTGGGGTGGCCGTGGCAACTGCGGTTTTCGCCGTGCTCGCGGCGATCGCCAGCCTCGTCGACAACAAGACCGCCGCGCAGTCGCTCGCCGCCAAGAACGAGGCGATCATCAGCCGCACGCAAGCCTCGGATGCGAGCAACTCCGCGGAGGCCCACCTCATTCGCGAGCAGATCTATGAAGCGGCGCTCGCAGCGAATCCGGCACTCGACGCAGCGGTCCGCGCGCAGCTCACCGCAGTCGCGCGTCAGGAAGCCGGCACGGCGAAGCCTTTTTTCGAACGGGCGAAATTACGAGACGAGGTCGCTGCGACCGCGAACGACCGCGCGGCACTCTATACCGAAAAGCACGATTTGTTCGACGGTTCCGTAACGCTGCTCGAAATCGCTATCGCGGTTATTTCAATCTCGACCTTAACGTCGTCGCGCTATCTTATCGGTTTCGGCGGGTTGTGCGCGACGGCAGGCGTCGTGCTGTTCGTGTACGCCTTCGTGCGTTAGCGAGCGGCGTCGCGGACCGCGCGCAGCGGTCGCGCCACCCCGTGCGGCTGGACGATGTCGAGCATCGTGTCGACGACGACTCCGTCCCATTGCGTGCCGACGCCGGAACGCAGTTCGTCGAGTGCGTACGGCACCGTTAAAGCCTCGCGGTACGGGCGTTTGCTGATCATCGCATGGAACGAATCTGCAACCGAAACGATCCGAGCGTGCAACGGAATCGCGACGCCGGCGAGGCCGTCGGGATACCCCTTGCCGTCGAGCCGTTCGTGATGAGCGCGCACGACCGGCGCTAGGTCGCGTAGCGACGGAATGCGCTCGAGCATCTTCGCACCGATCCGCGAATGCGCGCGCATAGCATCCCATTCTTCGGGATCGAGCGGTCCCGCTTTGAGCAGTACCTCGGAGGGCGTCGCGATCTTGCCCACGTCGTGAAGCGTGCCCGCGAGCGCCGCGAAGGCCTGATCCTCAGGATTCATGCCGAGCGTCCGCGCGATGCGCGCGCACCACATGCCGACGGCACGCGAATGTTCGCAGGTGGCGGCGTCGCGCGCTTCGATCGCGGACAGCAGGGTCGAGACGACTTCGTCGCGGCTGACGAGCCTACCGGAATCGACCGGCTTTGCGAGCTTCGCGCCGCGCTCGACGCGAATGCGCTTCTCGAGCTCGCTCGAACGTATCGCGAGATACGAGATCACTTCGTCAGATGGGCCGCAATCCGCAACGTATGCCGATGAAATCACCGCACAGCCGATCACGACGATGCGTGCGTGTTCGAACGCTTCGTCCGGCATCACCGCGGCGTCGGCCCAAATATCCACGGCGTCGCGGTCGCCGACTTCGAGTTCCTGGCACAGGCGATCGAGGAACGCGCCGGCAAACGCCGCGGCAGCAGGCGAACCGGGACGCGGAAGCACGGAAGAACGAACGACGGCCGCAACGATCTCGCGGCGACGATCCTCGATATACGAAGCGAGACGAGCTGCCGCGTCTCGCGATATCACTGATCCGGTCATCGAACTGGGTCCATGCATTCCTCGAGAAACAACCGGCCCGCCGCTCTAAAGAGCGGCGAGAACGGAAGACGCACATCGTTCAGCGGGTGATCCAAAGTGGTCCTCCGCTGACACTGTCCATGTTTTGGGACTTTCGCCCCAGAATCCCCGCACGAAACTGCAATTAATCCACAATTTCCACCGCTTTGTGACCCTCGTCCCGCGCAACTGACGATAGGTCTTTCGTCCGGTGTGACCTAGGACACTATATTCGGGTGTTTCCCAATTAAGCTGAGCCCCAAAGCAACGAAGTAGAGCAGGCCACCGATCAGGAGCGCGGGCGGAAACGGTACCGCGGATATCGCCAGCGACGGGTAGGAGCCCAGGGTTGGATGGAGATGGAGTCCGCCAAGGACGATGGTTTGTCCGCTACGCGCGAACCCGATCGCTCCCGGGATCGATTTTCCCGCCTCGTCATCGACGGCGAAGAGCACGGACTCGACGCCCGCCATACCTCTCGCGCGGGCCCTTTGCGAGGCATCCTTCGAGAAGTAGAACGCCTTGATTTGCCGGCGGGCGGCCGGTACCGCAAAGCCGTCGGCGGGCAGATCGGCGCCCGCAATCGTAACCCGTTGCCCGAACAGCAGCACGGGCGATAGAAATGCGGGATTCGCCGGCTGCGTGATCGTGAGGCGGTTCCCGCTCCCGTCGCGCGCCTCTACGTAAGCCGCTGGACTCGATACGAGTTGCAGTTCGGTTGCCGACACGAACCGGCGGTCGCCTGGACCGATTTCGATCGCGGGGCCATCGAGGCGCCGCAAGACGATGGCAGCGGTGCCCGCCGCGATCGCCGAGGCTGCGGCGTTCGGAAAAAATGCCGCCGCGCCGACGTCCGGCAGCGGCGCGACGGTTCCGGGCGGCCGCTGCACGATTTCCGTGTCGGGGCCAAGTAATCCGGAGCCGACGCCCGCGGCGACGACGATCAGCGCGCCGGCGGCGCCCAGCAGTGCGACCGTCCCACGCACGTGCCTCGCATGCTGCAGGACGACGATTGCGAGGATCGCGAGCACTGCGGCGTATTGCCAGGTGTGGAAGCCGCTCCAAGCCGGAAAAAGGTCTTGCGCGAGGACGAACGCGATCGCTGCGGGCGCCGCCGCCTGCGGGAGAAACCGGTCGTTCACTCCGACGCGCGCAGAGATGGTCCGACCGCGTCGCGCATCTGCGCGAGCGTCAGTTCGCCGTCGATGCCGCGTACGATGCGACCGCTTCGATCGACGATGACCGACGTCGGCAGCCCAATCGATTCGTACGCGCGGCCGTAGAGTTGCTCTTCATCGACCAGTATCGGGTAATGCAGCTTCATCTCGGCGGCAAAGGACGCCGCGACGTGCAGCGATTCGCCTTGATCGACACCGAGCACGACCAGGCCTTTCGAACGCTCGGCTTCGTAGAGCCGTTCCAGCGCCGGCGTTTCGCTGCGGCACGGTGCGCACCATGAGGCCCAGAGATTCAGCAAGACGACGCGCCCGCGATAGCGGTCGAGCGAATCGCTCTTGCCCGCGAGATCGATCAGCGGGTAACTCTGCGCGGGTGCGCCCGCAAGCACCGAAGGTCCGCCGCTAAACGCGTTGCCCTCCGGGCCGCCCACCTGCGCGAAATAAAATCTGTACGTCACCACCACGACGACGATCGCAACGATCGCGACGGCCACGGCGAGCGGGTTACGGAGCATAGACCGCTGCGCTTCTACCAATCCCCCATGCGTTCTTCGTCGACTTCGCCTTCGAAGGCGATCGTGCCGGGCGCGACGATCGCGGCAACCAAGGGCACACCTTCGAAGAACATGCGCAGCGACTGCTGGTGGACGTGATCCGCCGGGCGTTCGTAGAGGTGACAAAACCGCGCCAAGACGTCGGGCGCACAGAGCGCGCGGAGCGGAGCGACGTTGTAGGTCTGTTTGAACGTCGCAAAGCCACTCTCGAATTCATCGCGAGTGAAGGCATTGCCGAGGTGCGCCTCGCGCCGCACGAATTCCATGGATGCCGATCTAGTGGGGGACTGGCGGGTGCTTGCCGCGTAGAGCTTAGCCGATGACCGCACGCATCCTTGACGGACGCGCGCTTGCTGCCGAGCTGCGCGAGGAATTGACGCGCGACGCCGCCGCGCTCCGCGCGCGCGGCATCGTTCCGCGCCTGCTCGTCGCGATGGTCGGCGAGGACGACTCGAGCCTCGCCTACGTGCGCGGCATGAAATCGCTCGGCGACCGCATCGGCGTCGACGTCGTCGTCGACGAGCTCCCCCCCGACGTCGACGATTTCGCCGTTCGCGCCGCCCTAGGGCGCTACGACGCCGACGACGCCGTACACGGCATCATCCTCCAGCAACCGCTGCCGCCGCATCTTTCGATCCGCGCAATCGCAAGCGCCATGCCCGAACGCAAAGACGTCGACGGCACGAGCCCCATCAACCAAGGCCGCCTCGCATTCGCAACTGGGGCGCGGTTCCTTCCCGCGACGCCCACCGCCGTCATGCTCTTGCTCGAACGCAGTCGTGCCTGGCCGTTGCGCGGCCGCAACGTCACGGTCATCGGCCGCTCGCACGTCGTCGGATTGCCGGTCAGCCTACTGCTGATGGCACAGGACGCAACGGTCACGGTCACGCATCGCGAGACCGTCGACATCAAAGCCCACGTCCGCGAGGCCGAAGTCGTCGTCGTCGCGACCGGCGTACCGCACCTGGTCGACGCGAGTTGGCTAAAGCCGGGCGCGGTCGTGATCGACGTCGGCACGACGGTCGTCGACGGTAAACTCTTGGGCGATGTCGATTTCGACAGCGCCGCAACCGTCGCAAGCGAGATCACCCCGGTTCCGGGCGGCGTAGGCCCCGTCACCAACGTCGCACTCATGCGCAACGTCATCTCGGCAGCGCAAAGCTTGACGGCGCTTTAGCACAACGGCCGTGACAAAGGCTAGTTCATGCTGAAGTGTTTGCCGAAAAACTTCTCTTGATTCGTCCGGAAAGCGCCGCCGGGAGCGGCGGATTTCTGCGACTGCGGGGACTCGCGTTTGCGCTCGAGGAGCGAGCGCAGTTGCGGCAACAAGCGGCGTAGGAAGCCGAGTTCCACCGTGAGGCGTTGTTCGGTGCTCGAGAGTTCGAGCAGGCGTTGCTTCATCGAGTCGGCGACTTGCAGCGCATCGCCGATCAGGAACGAGGCATCGACGGGGTCTTCGGGCAGGTCGACGTCGGCGTGCATGCCCGAGAACTCGACCAGCAGCCGCAGATAGTCGCGGAAGACGTCGCGAATCTCCACCAGCAAACCGTCGATCGCGCTTGCATCTTCGGGTTCGTCTTCGGGGAGATACGATACGTCGACCGTCAAGAACGGCTCGCGCGCGACGATGCGCTCGACTTTGAAGCGGCGGCCGCCGACGCTCGAGATGTAGTAGCGCCCGTTCTCGAGCGGGGTCACGTCGCCGATTTCGGCGGTGGTGCCGACTTCGTAGGGCATGACGTCCGGGTCGCCCGCCTCATCGCCTTCGCGGATGAGGCAGACTCCGAACGGTTCGCCGCGCTGCAAGCATTCGGTGACCATCTGCTTGTAGCGCGGCTCGAAGATATGGAGATTCAGAACCGCCCCCGGAAAGAGTACGGCATTGAGGGGAAACAACCGGAGGCGGTTCGTGGCCGGCATCCTGCCGCTCGTACCTAAGCGACCGGCGTTACGCCTTCAACCGCGATTCGGCGACCGACCAGTCGACGTTGGCAAAGAACGACTCGATGTACTTGCCGCGCTCCGCAGGCTTGTAGTCAAGCAAGAAGGCGTGCTCCCAAACGTCCATCACCAAGATCGGCTTGAAGCCCGCGACGTTACCGTCTTCGTGCAGCGTGATCCAGTGATTCGAGATGCGGCCCGTGTTGGGATTCTGGTACGCGATCGCCCAGCCGACGCCGCGCATCCCGCCGACCGCGGCGAAGTCTTTCTTCCACGTGTCGAAGTCGCCGAAGCTCGTGCCGAGCGCATCGTAGAGTTTGCCCGACGTCGGCGCGCCGTTCGCGTTCGAGGTCATGTTATCGAAATAGTACTCGTGGAGCACCATACCGTTGTACTCGAAACCGAGGCGGCGCGTCAGTTCCGCAAATCCGGGATCGGCGCCCGATGGGCCGGCTGCGATCTTGGCGGCAATCTGCTCGTTGAGCAGATTCGTGTTCTTGACGTAGCCCTCGTAGAGGCCGAAGTGGACCGTCAGCGTGTTATCTGAGATGCCTTGCAGGTTCGACAGATTCCACTTCTTGGGTGCGTACGTTTCTTGCGTTAGGGTCGCCATGAGAAACTCCTGTGACTGCGTTCGTAAAGTGTTCGTTTTCGAGGTTCGCTGCGTTCGACGGCGGGGCGAAGTCTCTTGTCACCCCGTGCCCGGGGACCCCCAAGAGGTTACCCGCCGGTGCAGGCGACAAACGTACCGGGTGAGCGATGCGGACTATCTCCGGCGGTTGCACCGCAACCCCTCGCCCCTGCTGCTCGAGCTCGAGCAACACGGGCATGCCGACGACATCCCGATCGTCGACCGGGAAACCGGCCGCCTCCTGTCGACGCTGGTTCACGCGATGCAGGCCAATCGGATCCTGGAGATTGGAACCGCGTATGGCTACTCGACGCTCTGGATGGCGCTCGCAATGCCGCCGGCCGGCCGCCTTTGGACGATCGATCCCGACAGCGAGCGGACCGCGATCG
>Ga0302326_10026740_pt1 | contig 11652 bp, 7 predicted proteins | sample Palsa_T0_3_FD_202264 | JGI IMG/M metagenome (GOLD analysis project Ga0302326, IMG submission 202264) | Peat permafrost microbial communities from Stordalen Mire near Abisko, Sweden - Palsa_T0_3 | ecosystem: Environmental > Terrestrial > Soil > Palsa > Peat permafrost | place: Sweden: Abisko... | reverse complement strand
GCGCGCCGCGATAAAAGACTGTCCAATCGCGAGTATCGATGCAGATGGTTTCGGCGGTGCGTTTGACCGCGAGCATTCGAGCGATCTGCTGGGTGTCATCGATGAGCACCGGCAACGGCGCTTCTTTGAACTCGTCCGCTTCGTGCTCGATGCTCTCTCGATCGTCCTGAGTGTTGGAATTGATCATCCAAATCGTCACGCCCCTATCGGCAAAATGTTTGCGCAACGCTTTGAGTTTGGGGATGCTCTGGCGCGCGATCGGGCAGCCATTGCCGGTGAAGAAGAGAATGACGACGCGGGCATCGGTCCGGCGCAACTCGTAAGACCGGCCCAGGCAATCCAGGAGGCTGAAATTTATGATCTCTTCCGCGCGGGGTCGTTGCGCCTGGGCGGAATCATCGCCAGCGCGGCAAGCGGCACAAGAGATCGCCACCGCCACGAGCCAGGGAATGAAGTGCCGCAGTTGGTTCACTGCCGCTTAATCTGGCTCATGCGTGGAAAACTGCAATCAGAAAAAGCAAGTCAAGCGCGCGGATGGGATTTTTGGTAGGTGCGCTTCAAACGCTCGGTGGTGATGTGAGTATAGACTTGGGTGGTGGCCAGGTGCGCGTGGCCCAGCAACTCCTGCACACTGCGCAAATCCGCCCCGGCATCCAGGATGTGGGTGGCGAAACTGTGGCGCAATTTGTGCGGGGTCAGGTGCGGATCCAGGCCCGCCGAGCGCAGGTACTTCTTCAATCGCAATTGCACCGTGCGCGGGGAGAGCGGGCGGACGCTCTTCGCGTTGGCCCAAAAGACCGGCATCTCGGCGGTGGGCGCGTAACCGGCGCGGCGCCAGTAGTCCGTGACGGCGTCCAGGGCGGGCTGGCCGATGGGAACCAGGCGCTCCTTCTTGCCCTTGCCGCGCACGCGCGCCATTTGTTGGGGCCAATCCAGGTCGCCGGCGCGAAGCTGGCAAAGCTCGCTCACGCGCAGGCCGCAGGAATAAATCACCTCCAAAATGGCCGCGTCGCGAAAATAAAGGGCGGCGTCAAAATCTTCGGCTTTGGAGGCGGCCGCCATTTCTTTGGAGGGGGCGGCGGCGAGGGCGGCGAATTGTTGGACGGTCAGAAAAATGGGGTTGCGTTTTTCCAGTTTGGGCAGGGAAAGATTCTTGACAGGCGAGGCGCTGATCACGCCTTTCTGGATGAGAAACTTGTAAAACGAGCGCAGCGCGGAGAATCGAAGCTGAATGGCCGCGCGGCTCAACTTGCTGCGGCCCAGGAAGCGCAAAAAGTAGCGGAAGTCATCGCGGCGCAGCGCGGCCCAATCGAGCGCCCCGCCCCGCTGCTCCCTGGCCCACGCGGTAAATTCGAGGAGAGCCTGCCGGTAATTCCGCGCGGTGTAAATGGAACCACCCCTGGCGGCGAGGTTTTGCAAAAATCCGCCCGCCAACGGGTCAATCGTCGTCTCCGCATTTTCTGCGCTGTCAGACATCCAAGCCAAGGCTAGGATAATGCCTTGAGAATGCCAAAGCTTCTTCAGCGATGGCTTTTGAAAATTTAGGAGGGTCTGCCCCCTGCCCTGCATTTTCCCCAAGCCGATGCTGTATCTTCATGGTAGATACATAAGGATGAAGACTGCCGTGCAAAGATGGGGCAACAGCCTGGCCATCCGTATTCCAGGCGCGTTCACTCGTGAAACCCGATTGGGCAAAGGCACCGAATTGGATCTTCAGTTAAAAGCGAGGACCTTGGTCATCAGGCGGGCGCCCCAGAGGCGCTACCGATTAAGCGACCTCCTGTGCCAAGTGCGAAAAACCAACGCGCATTCAGAAACCGAGTGAGGAGGGCCCAAGGGGAAGGAGGTCTGGTGAAAGCCGGATTTGTCCCAACACGAGGCGATCTCATCTGGCTCGATTTCAACCCGCAGGCGGGACACGAACAGGCAGGTTGCCGCCTTGCGGCGGTGATTTCGAGCAGCGAATACAATCGTTTTGATTCGGGAAGCTAATTGATGAAGATGGCCTCGTTGGCCTGCAAGAGGATGTGCGCGTATTTGACCCAGGCGCCAATCGGGCGGATTTGCTGGGGCCCCAAGCTGGCCATAGTCATGGAGCGGCCGGTCTTTTTCATGCCGGGCTTGGGGTTCTTGCGCTCGTCGCGCTCCTTCTGCGCTTCCTCGCGGCTGGCGTCGGTGATCTGGTCGGGCGCGGGAGTATCCTCGATGTAACGGTCGCCCAGCTTGATTTCCACGTCGCTGGGTTCGCGCTGGTAGATGCGTTCGTAGAGAAACTGGATCTTAGGTTCCCGGCCCACCAGTTCCTTGAACTCCTGCGCATTGACAAGACGGCGCGCCAATTCCACCACCAGCGGATTGTTCATCATGAAGAGGGCCTGCTGCGGGACGGTCGTTTCGTAGCGTTTGCCGGTGGTGATGTCGGGATTGGCAAAATCAAACTGGCCATAGACTTCGGGCAGGTTGCGGCGGTCCACCGTGCCGTAAATGGTGCGGCGGCGGGAGAAGCCGCCGGCTCCGGCGTCCAGTTGCACGGGCGGGCCGCCCATCGTCAAATCTAATTGTCCGCCCAGGGCCAGCACCGAATCCCGAATCTCCTCGAAATCCAGGCGGCGGATGTTGGCCCTCCACAGCAGGTGGTTCTGTGGATCGATCTGAGCGTAACGCGGATTGGTGGCGCTGCTCTGCTGATAGGTGTTGGAGAGCATGATCTGGCGGTGCAGTTTCTTGATCGACCAGCCGTCTTGGATGAAATGCGACGCCAGATAATCGAGCAATTCAGGATGTGTGGGCGGATCGGATTGGTTGCCCAAATCATCCGGCGTGCTGACGATGCCCTGGCCGAAGTGGTGCAGCCAGACGCGATTGACCAGCACGCGCGCCGTCAGCGGATTCTTGGGGTTGATAATGGCGGAGGCCAACTCCAGGCGGCCGCTGCCGTTCTGGAAGGGCGCGCGGTTGCGGCCGGAGAGAATTTCCAAAAAGCGCCGCGGGGCAACGTCGCCTTTGTTGTCGGCTTCGCCGCGCAGGAATACAGGGGAGTCGTGCGGCTTGGTGCTGTCGTAAATGGCGGTGGCGCACGGAGGGGAACCCGGGTCTGTCAACTCCAGGCGCGCGATCTGGCGGCGGGCTTGGTTTTCATTTTGTTGCAGGTCCTTGTACTTGGGATCGTTGCGGCGTTTGGCCTTCAATTGCGCTTCGTCGTTGGCCACGGTCATTTCTAAGTCGTTGATCTTCTTGCTAAACTCGCGGTATTGCTCGCTGGGTTTGATGGGCGTCAGCAGCGGCTCCTCGGCGGGCTCGACGCAACTATCGAAAACGCCGCGCAAGGAATAATAGTCCTGTTGCGGGATGGGATCGAATTTGTGATCATGGCAGCGCGCACAGGTGACGGTCAGGCCGAGAAAGCCTTTGCAAACGACGTCGATGCGGTCGTTGATGATGTCGTTTTTATTGTCCATGAAGCGCGGTCCCAACGTGAGAAAGCCCAGGGCGGCCAGACTTTCGTCGCCCTTCCTCTGCGAGACTCGATCCGCCGCCAGTTGTTCGAGCACGAAACGGTTGTAGGGCTCGTCGTCGTTGAAGGAACGCACAACGTAGTCGCGATAGGTCCACGCGTATGGGTAAACGGGCACGTCCTGATTTTGCCGGATGTCGCCTTTGGTGTCGGCGTAACGGGCGGTATCGAGCCAGATGCGGCCCCAACGTTCGCCGTATTGAGGGGAAGCCAGCAGGCGGTCCACCAATTTGGCATAAGCATCGGGCGAATGGTCTTCGACGAAGGCCTGGACTTCCTCGGGCGTGGGCGGGAGGCCGGTTAAATCATAGGTGGCGCGGCGAATGAGCGTGCGGCGGTCGGCGGGTGCGTTGGGTTTGAGGCCATTGGACTCCAACTTGGCCAGGATAAAAGAGTCCACGGGATTGGCCACCCAGTTGGTGTCGTGAACTTGGGGTTCGGCCTCGTGCTTGATGGGCTGAAAGGACCAGTGTTGGCGGCGTTCCTTGCTCCAATTGCCGGCGGCCATGGCTTTGCCGGCCGAGCGAGGATCGGGCGCACCCATTTTCACCCAGGCCACCAGGTCTGCGACTTGGGAATCGGTCAGCTTGTTGCCCTTGGGCGGCATCTGGAGGTCGGGATCCTCGTAACGCACGGCTTTGATGAACAAACTTTTGTCCGGATCGCCCGGCACCAAGGCCGGGCCGCTGTCGCCGCCCTTGAGCATGGTCTCGTGGTATTCCAGGGAGAGGCCACCCTTGAGCTTGGCGGCCTGGGAGCTGTGACACTTGTAACAATTGCTGGCCAGGATGGGCCGGACTTTATTCTCGAAAAATTCGACGCCGGCCTGGGCCGGAGCCTGGCCGCGAGTCATGGACGCGCACAGCAAAGCGCCTCCCGCGGTCCAGCCGAAAAAGGAGGACAGCCTTTTCATGCGTAGGCATGCAGTTGAAAAAGGGGAGCGCGACCGTCTCGGTCGCTTCAAGTCGGCGTCCCGCCGACTGGCCGGAGCACGAAAGCCAGCCACCCATTTGGTGAATGAGGCGCATTTCCGAATGCCTTCGGCGAGACGCCGAAGGCGGCGAGCGAGGACGCTCGCGCTCCCCAATCCAACTGCATCGTTACGGTTCATGCGCCAAATCAGGCCAGCACACCCTTGACGACATTGACACTGGTGACGCTGCTGCCCGCGATGTCCGTCAAATGGAAATCGCGGCCATTGTAGCGGTAGCTCAAGGTGTCATGGTCGAAACCGAGGAGCTTCAAAATGGTGGCATGCAAATCGTGGACATGAACGGGGTTATCCACCGCCGCGGCGCCAAGCTCGTCGGTGGAGCCATAAACAGTGCCGCCTTTGACGCCGCCGCCCGCCATCCACAGGCTGAATCCTTTGGCGTTGTGGTCGCGTCCGGGATTGGCGTTGCCGTTGCGGTCTTTGGTGGGGGTGCGCCCAAATTCGCCGCCCCAAATGACCAGGGTGCTGTCCAGCAGGCCGCGTTGCTTCAAATCGGTCATCAATGCGGCCAGGGGCTGGTCGATTTCCCGCGCGCGCTCCGGCAGACGTTTTTCGATGTCCTGATGATGGTCCCAGCCGCCCGCCCAAACCTGGACGAAACGGACGCCGCTTTCCAGCAGGCGCCGGGCAATGAGCATCTGGCGGCCCTGTGGCGAGGAGCCATAGAGGTCGCGGATGCTTTGCGGTTCGTGGCTGATGTTGAAGGCATCCGAGGCGGCGGTCTGCATTTTAAACGCAATTTCGTAAGCTTCGATGCGGGCCTCCAACTGGGCGTCTTTCTGCAGGTCCTGAGCGTGAAGTTCGTTAAGTTGATGAATCAAATCCAACTGGCGGCGCTGTTCAGGCTCCGAGACATAGGGGCTGCGGATATTCTCGATCATCTTGTCCACCTCCCCGGCAGCCGTGTTGATGGTTGTGGCCTGATAAATGCCGGGCAAGAAGGCCGCGCTCCAGTTCTGAGTGCCTCCGGGCGGCAAGCCGCCGCCGTTATGCAGGGAAATGTAGCCCGGCATGTTTTGATTCTCCGTGCCCAATCCATAAATGGCCCAGGAACCGAGGGAAGGCTTGGGTATGTTGCGGGAACCGGTATTCATCATCACGGTGGCCAGTTCGTGCGCCGGAATATCGGTGAACATCGAACGAATCACCGCCATTTCATCCACATGCTCGGCCAGTTTGGGAAAGACCTCGCTGACTTCGATGCCGGAGCTGCCGTGACGTTGGAACTTGAAGGGCGAGGGCATGGCCACGCCTCGGCCGCCGATGGGTTGGCCGTCGTGCCGGACCAAGGCCGGCTTGGGGTCCCAGGTATCGACCTGGGAGGGAGCGCCGGCGGCAAAAATGTGAATGACCCGTTTGGCCTTGGCCGGCAGGGGCGGAAGCTTTGGGGCGAGCGGCGAAAGACCGATGGAGGTGTCGGCGGCGAAGAGGGAATCTTCGCGCAGCAAGGCGGCCAGTCCCAAAGCGCCGAACCCCATACCCAGACGTGACAAAAATTCGCGACGTGAGGACGATGGTGTCCGCACACAATTACTACAATACTCAGACATAAGCGACCGGTTTAAGGGTTAAACTCAACACTTCGTATCTCCTTTTATCCTAATACATTTGCTCATATGCTAATACATGTTCCGCATTCTGGCAATAGAAATGACGCTTGCGGCGGGGGGAAGGTTACAGGCAAAAAGCGCCCGTTCTGGCCGGCCCGAAGGGGGCCGAATATAAGGCGGAAGGCCGACGTAAGAGCGGCACGTTTCTCGGTCTGCACTTCTTTTGATCCGTCTCTTCTTCCCGTTCCCTTGACAACCATTCACCTGACAATGGCTTGTTTCCTATCGCGGCTGTCTGAGAATGTTGTCGGAAAGGCGCGATCCTGTTGGATTGGGGTGCCGATAAACCTATTGTCCTCCATTGCCAAGGCTGCTTGGGCAGATGATTGCTCTTGCGAACAACGCTCCGGCGGCTATAGTCAAGTCGATGACGAATGCGGTTCAGTCCTCTCCGGCCCCCTTGCAAGGCGCTCCGCTCTGGCCGCTGTCCGTGGCCGCGTATCGCGTCCTGAGTGAGTCGGGCCTGATTCCCAAGAACACCGAACTTCTCTACGGGTTCGTTTATACCAAAATGTCAAAATCACCCCTTCACAGCGCATTGGTGCGGCGGTTGGCACGGTTGCTGAACCAGGCCCTGCCGGCTGGTTATTTCGTCGATAACGAGCAACCGATCGCCTGCAAGGACTCGGAGCCGGAGCCGGACCTTGCCGTGCTGCGCGGAACCGAGGAGGACTTTTGGCACTGCCACCCGGACACGGCCGAGCTTGTGGTCGAAGTCTGCATTACCAGCCATGAGTACGATCGCTCGAAAGTGCGCGCCTACGCCGGTGCGGCCGTGAAGGAATGCTGGCTTGTCCTCGGCCCGGAAAAGACGATTGAAGTTTATCGGCAGCCCAAGGATGGTCAATTCACCGAGCACACGCTGCACGGTCCGGGAGGGCTGCTGACCAGCATGGCCTTGCCTGGCTTCACGCTCTCTGAGGATGCTTACTTCGCCAAGTGACCTTCCCTATCATAAATGCAAAAAAAGCCAAAACACGTGCCGGACATGATCAAGTTCGCCTCGTGACGGCGCCAATTCTTTGAATGGTGTTCGTTCATTTGTTGACCAATTTCCTTGCAATTTCATGTTCATAGGTTTGCGGCCGGTCAGCGGCTCTGCGCGCCGGCACGACCTGCCAGAAGTTCCTTTAATTCCGGCCTCACTTCCTTCTCAAGGCAATCCGGGCAGATGCTGTGGCTAAACTTGGAGTCAGTGTGCTGGCCGACGTAGTCCTCGAGGGATTGCCAATAATCCTTGCGGTCGCGGATTCTCTTGCAGTAGCTGCAAATCGGCAGCAATGAGTTCAACACTCTTACCGCGGAGAGGAGCAGGCGCACTTCGAGCATATTGTGAACGCGCAACAAGACCTCCACGAGATCGAAAGGTTTGCTGATGAAATCCTTGGCCCCGGCTTTGAGAGCGCGCACTTTGTGCTCCGGTTGGGCGGTTTGCACCAGAACAGGCAGATAACCTTGAGTTTCGACGGCCTTGAGGGCCTCCATCACTGCGAATCCATCGAGGCCGGGCATCAAAAGGTCCAGCAGAATGAGCGAATAACGGTGCTGGCGGTGCAGCTCGCAGACCTGGTGCGGATCCCTCGTGGAGGCGACGGAAAGGTAGCCCGCGCCGCGCAACATTTCCTCCAACAAGGAGACATTTGCTTCCTGGTCGTCAACGATTAGAATGTCGGCCTTCAGAATGTCAGGTGAAGTAATCATGGCATTGGTGATGAACGTCTATGAAAAGGCGCCGGGCACTAAGCGCCGAAGCCGAACGATTCAGGCGGCGTGCTGGCTACGGGAGGGTCCGGTCGATCTAGCAAGGCGCGCACTCTGTGGGCCAGCGCCGAGGGGGTATAAGGTTTGGGGATGAACTCAACTCCTGGCTGAAGCACTCCGTGGTGTGAAATGGCGTTATCCGTGTAGCCAGAGCTGAAGAGGATTTTGAGATCAGGAATCGTTGCTCTCAACCACTCCGCCAACACGTTGCCGCCCATCACGGGCATGATGACATCGGTCAGCACCAATCGAATCGGCTTTCCTGTATGTTGACGCGCCGTTTCCAAGGCGTCCACCCCGTTGGACGCGACCAGCACTTCATAACCCTGGGCCTCCAATATGCCGCGCGTCATCTGCCTCAAGCCTGGATCATCTTCCACCACCAACAACGTTTCGCTACCGCGCGGCGCCGGCCCATTCTGGATCGCTCCAGCCGGGGCCGGCAGCGGTTGGTCAACTCGAGGAAGATAGATCTTGAAGGTCGTGCCGATGCCAACCTCGCTATAAACGCCGATGTGGCCGCCGGATTGTTGGACGATGGTCTGGCAGGTCGCCAGCCCTAACCCGGTGCCTTCACCCTTGGGCTTGGTCGTGAAAAACGCCTCGAACAAGTGCGCTTTGACTTCGGCGGTCATGCCCGTGCCTGTGTCACTGACGCTGAGCATCACATATTCGCCGGGATTGACGCCCGTGTGCGCGAGGGCGTATTTTTCATCCAGTGTGGCATCGCTAGTGGCGATAGTGAGTTTGCCGCCTCGGGGCATCGCATCGCGAGCATTGACCGCCAGATTGATCAGGACTTGCCCGATATAGCCGGAATCGGCGCGGATGCATCCGATTTGTTTTCCAGGAGCGATCAATGTTTCGATGTTCTCGTGCATGAGTCGCTGCAGCAGCGGGTCCAGGTCGTTCACGACGTCGTTGAGGTCCAGGGGCACCATTTGCACAGTCTGTTTGCGGCTGAAAATCAGGAGTTGCCGCGTCAAACCTGCTGCGCGCTCACCGGCCGACCGAATCGCCTCAAGATAACGCCCCAGCTTTGTGCCAGGACTGAGCTCATCCATCATCAATTCACTGTAACCCATGACAACGGCGATGATGTTGTTAAAGTCATGCGCCACGCCGGCGGCGAGCTGCCCGATCGCGTCCACTTTTTGAGATTCGATGAACCGCCCCTCGGCCTGGAAGGTCCTCACTTCCGCTTCCAAGTGCTGGAGGCGGGCCTCGAGCATGTTGTGGACTCGCATCAACACCTCCGCCAGATCAAATGGTTTACTGATGAAATCCTTGGCCCCGGCTCTAATGGCGCGCAACTTGTGATTTGGCTGGGCCGTGACGACGAGCACAGGGAGATAACAGCCGACATCGAACGTCTTAAGGCCCTCCATCACTTGAAAGCCGTCCAAGCCAGGCATCTCAAGGTCCAGCAGGATCAGGGAATAGCGGTGCTGGCGGTGCAGCTCGCAGACCTCGTGCGGATTCCTGGTGGAGGTGACGGAAAGGTAGCCGGCGCCGCGCAGCATTTCCTCCAGCAGCGCGACGTTGGCTTCCTGATCGTCAACGATGAGGATGTCGGTCTTAAGAATGTCCGAGGAGCTGATCATTGCATTGGGTCTTTGTGATGTGTTCCGCCCCCGTTCTGGCGGCACATTCCAGGGCTTCCTTGACGCTGGCCATGAAGTGTTTGATTTGAATGGGTTTGGTGAGATAGCGGAAGAATCCCGCCTCCACGCCCTTTTCGAGGTCGCGCGGCATGGCATTGGCGCTCAGGGCAATGACCGGGATATGCGCCGTGGCGGGATCCGCCCGGAGGATTTTCAAGGCTTTTATCCCGCTGATGCCGGGCAAGTTGATATCCATCAGAATCACTTCCGGCACAGTGGCACGGGCGATCTCGATCCCCAGAGTTCCGTTTACCGCGGTCACCAACGCCATATCTGGGAATCGCGCTATGAGTTCCTCCACCAACTCCATGTTGGCCGGGTTGTCCTCGACATACAGGAGGGTGCGCCGCGGCGCGTCGTCCGACGCTTCCGGTCGGTCCACAGGCTTGGCTTCGCCGCTATGGGCTGCAACTTGCGGTTCTTGCGCCGCGAGCAGTTCGAACCAGAACACGCTGCCCATTCCGACCGAGCTTTGCACACCGATGACGCCCCCCATCAGTTCGACCAGTCGCTTCGACACCACCAGGCCGATGCCCGTGCCCGCCACGCTGCCGGCTTCCTGGCCAAGACGATTGAATGGGGTGAAAAGTTGCATCAGCTTTTCGGGAGGCAATCCCGCGCCTGTATCCTTGACACTAATGCGAACGCGCTTCGAGGCGCCCGCCGCGCAGTCCACAACCACGGTCCCCTGCTCGTTATTGTATTTGATCGCGTTGGAAACCAGATTGATGATGATCTGCTTCAAACGCGTCCGATCGGCGGAAACAAAAACCGGGTTCTCAAAGAGGGGAAAGCTCATACTGATGCCACGCTCTTGCGCTTGTGGCTCCATCATGCTCTGGCATTCGTTCATCAGGTCGGACAAAGAAACTGGTTCCTTCGACAGTGACACTTTTCCGGATTCGATCACAGCTAAGTCGAGGACTTCATTGATCAATTTCAGCAGATACCATCCGGCTTGGAGAATCCGGCTAATGCTCTTGGTCTGGGTGACAGTCGGTGGCGGTGAGGCTGACTCCATGAGTTGTGCGAAGCCCAGGATGGCATTGAGCGGGCTGCGCAACTCATGGCTCATGCTCGAAAGGAAATCCGATTTGGCGAGGTTGGCCTTCTCGGCCGCGTACCTTGCGGTCTCTAGTTCGGCGTTGGTTTGTTGCAGCGCCAGCTCGAAGTGTTTGCGCTCCGTGATGTCAGTTCGGATTGAGATGTACTGGATGGGCTTACCCTCCTTGCCCAGGTACGGCACGATGGTGACGTCCACCCAATAAAAGGTTCCGTCCTTGGCTTTATTTCGAATCTCGCCTTTCCACACCCGGCCATCGCCAATCGTCCTCCACAGGGTTCGCATGAACTCTTTGGGATGAAATTCCGAATTAATGATCCGATGATCCTGACCCAAGAGTTCTTCGCGCGAATACTTCGAAATACCGCAGAACCTGTCATTCACATAGGTGATCTTCCCCCGTGGGTCCGTAATAGCCACGATGGCATGCTCGTCGATCGCCGCTCTTACGTCTTTTAGTTCGCGCAGAGCTTCGGCCGCCCGCGCTTCGGCCCGCTTCCTCTCCTCTTCGACCTGCCTGCGAGCGGTGTTGTCGCTGCCGATCAATAAGTAGCCGATAACGGCCTCCTCCGCGTCGCGGAGCGCCGTAACCGACACCATGGCCGGGAAGCGACTCCCGTCCTTGCGGATTTTGGTAAGCTCGTAGATATCCTCAATCCCGCGCGAAGCCTTGAACACCAAGGCTTCGAACCCCGGCGCGATCGGCGTGGCGAACTCGATGCTCAACGCGGCGGCGCGCGCGATCACTTCCTGCTGATCATGGAGGTCGGCCGGCGTGATTTGGTTCACTACTTCCGCGGTCGTGTAGCCCATCATGCGTTCGGCGCCGACGTTGAATAATTGAATGACGCCTTTTGCGTCGGTGGCGATGCACGAGAAATTTGCGCTATTGTAGATGGCGTTCTGCAAGGCTCTGGCTTTCAGCAGAGACGCTTCCGCGTGCTTGCGCGCGGTATTGTCGGTGCCGATCAACAGATAGCCGATAATGCATTCCTGCTCGTCACGCAGCGCGGTGACTGAGACAATGGCGGGGAAGCGGCTGCCGT
>Ga0302326_10026739_pt1 | contig 11652 bp, 12 predicted proteins | sample Palsa_T0_3_FD_202264 | JGI IMG/M metagenome (GOLD analysis project Ga0302326, IMG submission 202264) | Peat permafrost microbial communities from Stordalen Mire near Abisko, Sweden - Palsa_T0_3 | ecosystem: Environmental > Terrestrial > Soil > Palsa > Peat permafrost | place: Sweden: Abisko... | reverse complement strand
CATCTCGTTTCGCGCGGACCTCGGTTAATTTATAGTCGAGTCCAGGCGCTCTGCCAGCGGAGAACGGGATCGATCAGTAGGGGCAATTCTAGAACAAGTCCTGATACGGGTCTGTGTGCGTTGGTTTGTTGCCGGTCAATAACTGGCCCCGAAGCGTACTGGGTTACGGTCGCAGCTCCCTGTTGTGGGAGGGTAAATAACGCAGCTGAGGGCGCGCGTCCGATACTAAGTTGTTGATCTTTGAAATCTGAATGAGCAAGTGGGGCGGCGCCATGCGCTGCCAAACGGACCCCGATTTTCTGCTATCCTTTTGTTGGATGTGTTTCCTGCCTCCGCGCCAGCGGAAGTTCTGTCAGGTTCCCCGCCCTTTTCTTGCGCTTAAATCCAAACTCCACCAATGAAGTCCAACGTACAGATTAGCCGTGGCATCGAGTCGCTGTTCGGGACGCGGGACGAAAATATCCGCCTCATCGAAGACGGATTGAAGGTGCGCACCCGCCTGCTGAACGACTCGCTGGAGATCGAAGGAGACGACGTTGCCGTGGCTCGCGCGGCGTCGATTCTGAACGATTACGCGGCGCTAGTGAAAGAGGGCCACGTTTTTCATAATGGCGATTTGAACAGTTTTCTTCGCGTCGTAACCGCCGACTCCGAAACCACTCTGCGCGGATTAGTCGATAGCGGCAAGCAGCGCAGCTTCGGCAAGAAAATCGTCGCGCCGAAAACCATGACGCAGCGCCGTTATGTCGACGCGATTGAGCGGAACGATCTGGTCTTCGGCATCGGGCCCGCGGGCACCGGGAAAACCTATCTCGCCGTGGCCATGGCCGTGTCCGCTCTGCTATCGAAGCGCGTCACTCGCATCATATTGACTCGTCCGGCGGTAGAAGCGGGAGAAAAGCTCGGCTTCCTGCCCGGCTCCTTGCAGGAAAAAGTCGACCCCTACTTGCGCCCTCTTTACGACGCGCTGTACGACATGCTGGATCCGGAAAAAGTGAAGATGCTGCTGGAGCGCAACACCATCGAAGTGGCTCCTCTCGCCTTTATGCGCGGCCGCACGTTGAGCGATGCGTTCATCATTATGGATGAGGCGCAGAACTCCACTCCGGAGCAGATGAAGATGGCCCTCACACGCCAGGGGTTCAACTCGAAAATGGTGGTGACCGGCGATACCACGCAGATCGATTTGCCCGGCGGCTTGCGCAGCGGGCTCATCGAAGTGGTCGACATTCTGCGCGGCGTCGAAGGAATCAGCTTCGTGCAGTTCGACGATAAAGACGTGGTCCGTCACAGTCTCGTCCAGAAGATCGTTCGTGCCTACGAACGATATAACGAATCGATCGGCGCCAACCGCCAGTTGTCGCTGAAGCTCACCGATCCCGCCGCGGAATTGTCGGCGAGTGAAGCACCGGCCGCCTAAGGGCGATCATGTCTCCAGACGACCCTCATTTGTTGTTCCGTCACTCGTCGCGCCGTGTGCGTAGAACGCCTCTGCGCGATTTCCTGACGGACCTCTCCAAGCGCCTGCGAAAAGGCAGTCCGGTGACTTGCCTGATTACAACCGATACCGAACTGCGCCGCTTAAATAAACAGTTTCGCGGGAAAAATTACGCTACGGACGTCTTGTCGTTTCCGCCCGATGACATCGCCATTTCGCTCGATCGCGCCGCCGCGCAATCTAGGGAATTGGGGCACTCGCTCGACGCCGAGTTGCGCATCCTGATGCTTCACGGCCTGCTGCACCTGTGCGGCATGGATCACGAAAACGATGCGGGCCAGATGCGCCGCGCGGAGATCCGCTGGCGCAAAAAGCTCGGGCTCCCTTCCGGTTTGATCGAGCGTGCGCAATGACGCCGCTGCTGATTTTGCTCGCGTTGCTGATGGCCGTCGTGGTCACCCTGGTCACCTGTTTGCAGGTCTTATACCTGGAGTCCTTGCGCATCCGCGCCCGCGAGCTTCCCGCCCTGCAGTATTTCAAGGAGACGCTGGAGGCGAAGCTGGGAATTGAAACCGATCGCGGCTCGCTTGCATTCTCTCTCGTGAAACACATCGGCCTGGCGCTCATCGGATGCCTGGCGATGGCCGTCGCCCTCGAAGCCCAAAACAGTTTAGGCGAAGCGCTCGCGATTGCCTGCCTCACCGCCGCCCTCTATACCGTGCTCGGGACCTACATCATTCCGCAATTGGTTTACCGCCAGAGCAGCGGCCATTTTCTAACGCCGATGGTCCCGCTGTTTCGCGCCGCCTTGCTCGCGGTGACGCCGCTTTTATGGGCGCTCGAATTCCTGCAATCGTTATTTGAATTGGGCGACGCGCAGACGCAGGAAGAACCGACGCGGCCGGAAGAGCACATCGAAGCCTTGATTTCAGCGGGTGAAGAAGAGGGCATCATTGAAAAAGGCGACCGCGAGTTGATCCAATCCGTGGTGGCTTTCGGCGATAAGACGGTTCGCGAAGTGATGACGCCGCGCCCGCGCATCGTGGCCATTCGCGAGGACGCGTCGCTCGAAGAATTGCGCCAGCTGGTGATCAACGAACAATACTCCCGCATCCCCGCCTACGATGGATCCATCGATCAAATAACCGGATTCGTTCACGTGCGCGATATCTTCGAGCTCAATGACGATCAGCGCGCCGGACGCAAGGTACGCGACATCATGCGGCCGATTCGCGCTGTCCCCGAATCGAAACCGGTCAACGATCTCATGCGCGAAATGCAGGAAGAAGGAGCCCATATGGTGGTCGTTGTCGACGAGTACGGATCCACCGCCGGCATCGTCACCATGGAGGACATGGTGGAGGAGATCGTCGGCGAGATTCACGACGAGCATGAGCCGGACCGCGACTTCCGCGAGGATCCCGACGGCAGCTTCGTGGTCAGCGGCAGCTTCGATTTGGGCCGCCTGCGCGAGTTGCTCGACTTCCACCCGCAGGACGACACCGAATCAACCACGGTGGGCGGCCTGATTACGGAGTGGCTCGGCCACGTGCCCGCGGTCGGCGAAGAAACCGAGCGCGAGGGAATCAAGATTAAAGTGCTGGCGGCAAATCATCTGCGTGTGGATCAGGTGCGGGTCGCAAAGGCGGCCATTAAATGAAGAGCGGATTTGTGTCGATCCTGGGCCGGCCGAACGCCGGCAAGTCGACTTTATTGAATGCACTGCTCGGTCAGAAACTGGCGATCGTGACGTCGAAGCCGCAGACCACCCGCACGTCGATTCAAGGCGTCGTGACAACACCTGATTATCAGATCGTCTTCGTCGACACCCCGGGGATTCACCGTTCGAATACGCTGATGAACAAGCGCATGATGGACACCGTGCGCGCCTCCGCTTCGGCCGATGTGGTGTTGTTCCTGATCGATGTTCTGGAACCGTTCCGCGAGGAGGACGCCGAGGCCATCGATCTGATCAAGAAGCTGGAAGCGCCGGCGATTGCGGTCCTCAATAAAGTGGATAAACTCCACGACAAGCCCCAATTGCTGGCTCTCATCGAGAAGATTGGCGCATTGCATCCCTTCGCGGAATTTGTTCCGATCTCCGCGATGAAGGGCACCGGCGTCGATACACTGCTTCAGGAAATCGTCAAGAGACTTCCCGAAGGCGAGGCCATGTATCCCGAGGATCATCTTACTGATCAGCCTTCGCGCTTTCTGGCGGCGGAAATATTGCGCGAGAAGATTCTGCATCACACCCAACAGGAAGTTCCCCACGCCGTTGCCGTGATGATCGATTCCTGGGTGGAAATGCCGGCGCTCCTGAAAATCGCGGCGACCATCTATGTGGAAAAGGCCGGGCAGAAGGCCATCCTGATTGGCGCGGGCGGAGCGAGCTTGAAAAAAATCGGCACGCTGGCTCGCTTCGAGATGGAGAAGGCGTTCGAGCGGAAGATTTTTCTCCAGACATTCGTGAAGGTGAAAGCGAATTGGCGCCAGGACCCCGAATTCCTCGCCGCCATCGATTGGCGGAGCATGTTGGGACGATAGGTGTGGCAGGATTGTATATATGAAGAGCCTTCTCTGTATTGTCCTCGCGGCTTTCCTAATGATTCCCATCCTGGCCGCTCAACCCCCTACACCGACGCCCACGCCCGTAAAACACTCCGACGACGATCGGATTTACGATGAGGTCCGCCGCAAGCTGGCTAACGATCTGGATGTGAAAGGCGCGGGAATCGAGGTCGCGGTGAAAAGCGGCGCCGTAACGCTCAGCGGGAACGTTCACACGGAACACGGCAAAGAGAAAGCGGAGAAGCTCACCAAGAAAACCAAGGGCGTGACCAGCGTCGTAAATAACCTTGTCGTAACCGAAAGTGAGAAGTGATTTTTTAATGCCGGAAGTGGCGCACTCCGGTGAAGACCATCGCCAGACCTAGCCGGTCCGCTGCTTCGATTACTTCCGCATCCCGAACCGATCCTCCCGGTTGAATCACCGCCGTGATGCCGTGCTTGGCCGCTTCCTCGACGCCATCGGCGAAGGGAAAAAATGCATCCGATGCCAGTACGGTTCCCGCCAACGGCAGGATCGCTTTCATGGCTCCGACTTTCACGGAATCGACGCGGCTCATCTGTCCCGCGCCCACGCTGATCGATTGCCCGGCCCGCGCATAAACGATGGCGTTCGACTTTACGTGCTTGCAGATTTTCCACCCGAACTCAAGCGCCGTCCACTCATCATCTGTCGGCGCGCGCCTGGTGGTCACTTTAGCGTCGGGCCGAATCAGGCGATGAACGTCGGGCGTCTGCACCAGATAACCGCCGGTAATCGATTTCACCACCGGTTCAAGCGGCGCCGCCGTGACCTTCAACAGGCGCAGATTCCTCCTGCCGGTAAGGATTTTCAGTGCGTCCTCCGAATAGCCGGGCGCGGCGATCGCTTCGATGAACGTCTTCGCAATCTCATTCGCGGTGTCGATATCCAACTCCCGATTGAACGCCAGCACGCCTCCATAGGCTGAAACAGGATCCGCGTCGAACGCCTTCACGTAGCTCTCAACCAGCGTTGAACTTTCCGCGCACCCGCACGGATTCGTATGTTTGATGACCGCCGACGCGGGATGGTCGAATTCGCCGATCAACTGCCAGGCTGCATCGAGATCGACTAGATTGTTGTAGGAGAGTTCCCTGCCATGCAGCTGCTCCGCTCCCGCAATTCCGTTCTTACCCTGCGCATAGAGCGCCGCCGATTGATGAGGATTCTCGCCGTAGCGCAAAGCCGCTGCTCGAGGGGCGCGAATATCCAGCATCGCCGGCAGCGGCTCGTTGGTCGGCGGAATTTCTGCGAGGCGTGCAGAAACGGCGCGATCGTAGGCGGCCGTGGTTGCGAACGCTTTCTTTGCCAGATTCCAATGTGTTTCGCGCGACAGCGATCCGTCGTTGGCGCGCAACTCCTCGATCAGGCCCGCATAATCCGTTGACGATGTGACCACGGCGACGTCCTGATAATTCTTAGCCGCTGCGCGAATCATGGTGGGCCCGCCAATATCGATATTTTCGATCAGCTCCTCGAGCGGCGCGTCCGGGTTCGCGGCGATCTTTTCGAACTCATAAAGATTCACGCACACCAAATCGATCGCCGGGATGCCGTGAGCTTTAATGGCCGCCATGTGCTCCGGCCGGGAGCGCATCGCCAGGATCCCTCCGGCGATTTTTGGATGAATCGTTTTCACCCGCCCATCGAGCATCTCCGGAAATTCCGTGACACTCGCGACCTCCCGCAGAGGGGCGATCTTAGCATCCTTCAAAATTCGATAGGTTCCACCTGTGGAAATAATCTCGACTCCGAGCGCAGTAAGCGCGCTTGCGAATTCGACGATACCGGTCTTATCAGTGACGCTCAAAAGAGCGCGTTCGATCCGAGGCATAATGTCTTATTTAGTTAATTTCGCGAGCTTTAGCGACTTCCGCGAGGAACTGCCGGGCGCGTTCTTCAAACACTTCATAGCGGCCTTCGCTAATGGTTTTTTCGTCGATGAGCTCCGCACCGACGGCAACCGCGGCCGCGCCTGCCTTCAAAAAATCAGCGGTCGTCGCGATGCTGACTCCGCCGGTCGGCACCATCTCAATATGCGGCAGGGGCGCTTTCAGAGACTTGATGTATTTCGGTCCGCCCAGCGCCCCGCACGGAAATACTTTCACGAAATCGGCGCCGGCTTCCCACGCGGAGACGATTTCGGTGGGCGTCAACGCGCCGGGCATGATCACCTTCGAGTAGCGTTTGGCCATCTCAATAGTCTTCAGGTTCAGCGCGGGCGTTACGAAAAATTGCGCGCCCGCCAGCATGCAAATGCGCGCCGTCTCCGGATCCAGCACTGTGCCCGCGCCCAGCACCAGCTTATCGCCGAATTCATCGGCTAATTTTTCCAGGGCTTTGATTGCGCCGGGAACAGTCATCGTAATCTCCGCCGCGCGAATTCCTCCACGATACACGGCTTCGATGGCGCGAACGGCGCTTTCAGCACTGCTGGTGCGCACCACCGGCACGACTCCGATGTGGAGAATCGAGTGGAGAATGACCTGTCTATTCATTGACTATTAGTGTACCCTCAGAAGTTATGCGACTCGTAACTTTCCGCCACGGGGGCAGTGGCGCAACGGCCGGAGTACTCGAGGGAAATAGAGTGATCAGCCTCGGCACCGATATGCTCCGGTTGATTTTTTCCGGAGCAGTTCCTCTTGCGGCGGGGGAATCCTTTGATCTTTCGTCGGTGAAGCTGCTCGCGCCGATTCCTCGTCCGCCGAAATTCATTTGCGTCGGCCTGAACTATCGCGATCACGCGATCGAATCGAACATGGCTCTGCCGAAAGTGCCGACGATCTTTAGCAAATTTTCAAACGTCGTTATCGGACCGGGTGAAAACATCGTGCTGCCGAAAGAGTCCACGCAGCCGGATTACGAAGCGGAATTCGCCGTCGTCATCGGACCCGGAGGACGCCGGATTTCCGCTGCAAGAGCCATGCATCATGTATTCGGCTACACCATCGTCAACGATGTGAGCGCGCGCGATTTACAACTGGCGACCACACAGTGGTTGATGGGCAAAACCTGCGACACGTTCGCCCCCATGGGGCCGGCGATCGTGACCAAGGACGAGATCGCCGACCCGCATGCGCTTGATATTTCGATGGAAATCGGCGGCGAGATCCTGCAGAAATCGAACACGCGCGAATTGATTTTCCGCATCCCGGAGTTGATCGAATTCATCTCCAGCGTCGTGACGTTGGAACCGGGGGACATCATTTCGACGGGTACGCCATCCGGCGTAGGCTTCGCCCGCAAACCCCCGCGCTATCTGAAAGATGGCGACGAATGTATCGTGCGCGTGGAGGGTCTGGGCGAATTGCGAAACCCCGTTGTTTCAGAGAAATAGTGGCCGAAAAGCACCATTTTCGCGCGAAATGAGCCAGCAACCCGCATAATCAGCCCCGCATCCTTAGTAGTGGAGGTTGTGAAAAACAACATGCGGCGGTCAAAGTTGATTATGGTTGCAGGGATGTTCCTGGCTGCCGTGTCGACCCCGGTTTGGGCCGATACGCCAGCGCGTCCAGGTACGTTGAATTATGTCGAAGGGCAGGCTGCGATGGGCGGGCAGAGCCTCGATGCAAAGTCAGTCGGAACGGAGCTTGGCGTGGGCCAGGCCGTGACGACTCTAAATGGAAAAGCAGAGATTCTTTTGACGCCCGGCGTTTTTTTGCGGCTGGGCCCGAATAGCTCCGCGCGGCTGGTCGCGGCCGGATTGGCGGATACGCAAGTCCAACTCGAGCAGGGCCATGCCATGATCGAGGTCGACCAGATTTTCCCGGAGAATCATCTGCGGGTGATCGAAGGTCCCTTCACGATTGAGCTGCAAAAGAAGGGCTTGTACGACTTCGATGCAGCGGAGAATCAAGTGCGCATCTTCGATGGTGAAGCAGTTGCCACCAACGGTTCGCATCGCATCGAATTGAAGGGCGGGCATGAACTGAACGTGGCCGGTGATATGAAAGCCCACGGTTTCGATAAGAAGACCGCGGAAGGCGATCTTTATAACTGGAGCCGGTTGCGGTCCTCATACTTAGCCGAAGCCAACATTGGTTCTGCGCGTACTTATGTCAACGGGCCAGGATTCTGGGGCGCCGGCTGGTATTGGAATCCCTGGTACAGCGCGTATACGTTCATCCCGGGTGATGGGTTCTTCTACAATCCTTTCGGCTGGGGATTTTATTCGCCCTGGTTCGTGTATCGGGCCCCGTTCTTCGGGTACTACGGCGGATATAGATCGTTCGTCGGCTACGCTCCTTCGGCGGCTTTCGTGGGCGCATACCGCGGAGCCGTTGGTTATCATGCCGGAGTTCCGGCAGCTGGTTACAGATCAGCCGCTCCTGCCTTTCGCGGCGGGTTTAGCGGTGGCGGCGGATTCCGCGGCGGACGCCGGTAACCTTTAGGGTCGAGTTTCCTCCGACCGCAGAAAGCGCGCAAGCGGGCTTCGGCTCCTTGCGCGTTTTTTATTAGCAAAATGCTCGCAGGCGGAACCGCCTGCGCCACCACTGCAGGTCACCAATTGAGAGTCAGAGTGGGGCAACCGGTTTCGCCTGCCGGCCGAGGTCACAGCACTAGGAGCTGCCGATCAGGATTCCGGTGATCAGGACCAGGACGCCGCCGACGCCTACCTGGAATGCGGCTGAGTACCAGGGCGTGTCCATATAACGATGGCGGATATAGCTGATCAGCGCGAGTTCGATGGCGACGACGATGCCGGCGATCCCGGTCGCGAGCCGGAAATCGTGGATCAAATACGGCAGCGTGTGGCCGATTCCGCCGGCCGTGGTCATCAGCCCGCATACCGATCCTCGAATCAACGGACGCCCGCGCCCAGTCAATGATCCATCGTCAGAGAGCGCTTCCGCGAACCCCATGGAGATGCCCGCGCCAAGGGACGCGGCCAGCCCTACCAGGAAGGCGTCCCAACTATTCTTGGTGGCGAAGGCCGCGGCGAACACCGGCGCCAGGGTCGATACGGATCCATCCATCAATCCCACGAGCCCGGGCTGAATTACCTGCAACAGAAACAGCTTCTGGGCTCCCGCGTCTTCGGCCGCGCGCGAGTGCTCGTCCAGATGCTTCTCCTCCATCGATCCGGCAGTCCGCTGGTGCTGTCGCTCCGCTTCTTCCAGATCGCCCAGCAGTTTTCGAGTCGACGCGTCCGTGACCTTGGTGAGCGCCTTCAGATAGAACTGCCGCGTTTCCATCTCCATCAGCTCGGCCTGCCGCCGCACGGCCTTAATCCCAAGCGGCCTGGTCAGCCAAATGGGCCTCCTACGCACGAATCCCGAAACGTCTTCGCGCCGGATCAGAGGGATATGATTTCCGAACCGTTCTTTATATAGCTCGAACAGGCGGCTGCGATGCTCGGATTCCTCGGCCTGCATCTCCTCGAAAATTTTCGCCGAGGCGGGAAAGTCGGCGCGCAGGCCATCGGCAAAATCGCCGAAGATACGCGCGTCCTCCTCTTCTAAAGAGATCGCCAGGGCGAGAATCTCGCGTTCCGTCAGGTCCTTGAATCTCTTGGCCATGTCTATTCAGGATAGTGCTCCGCGCTGCGCGCTTGACTTGTAAGTAAGTACTCACTTACAATTGCCACATGCCCTCGGCCACGCACCGCCTGACCGCGCCCGACCGCCGCCGCCAATTGATTGAAGCGGCGATGGATCTGTTTTCGCGCAAAGGTTTCGCGGGAACCACCACCAAGGAGATCGCGCTGGCCGCGGGAGTTTCCGAGGCGATCATTTTCCGTCACTTCGCCACCAAACGCGATCTGTACACGGCGATTATCGAGCACAACATTCATTCGTCGGGAGCCAAACAGGTGCTGGCCGGGATCGAAGCTTGCATGAAGCGCCGCGACGACGAAGGACTGTTTCGTCTGATCGCCAAGGAAATGATTGAAGAGCATCGCAAAGACGCCCGCTTCGAGCGGCTGATGCTGCATGCGAGCCTGGAGGGTCACGAACTGGCCACCATTTACCGCAGCGAATTCGGGCTGCCGATTTTTGCATCGCTGAGGGCGTATCTGGATCGCCGCCAGCGCTCCGGCGCGCTGCGCCACATCGACTCCGGCGCGATGATCGTGGCGATTGCGGGCATGGCTCATTATTATGCCCTGAATGCCGATAACGCGAATCCCGGAGGGGTGACCCTCAAAGACGATCAGATCGTGGAGGCGTTCACGCGCATCATGATGGACGGCATCCGCGGAACGAAAGCAAAGAAGAAATCCAAATGAGACTCCTATCTTTATTCCTAATCCTAGGCGGGGTGCTGTTCGAAGCCGCTTGCGGTTCGAAGCCATCGGCGGAAGCGTCGTCGAGCGCCGCCGCACCGAAGGCCGTCGTAATCTCGACTGCCGCGGCGAGTCTGCGGCAAGTGTCGGCGGGGTTCGAAGAGACCGGGTCGTTTGTGGCCGACGAATCGTCCGACATCGCACCCCCGGTGGCTGGACGCGTCATCGCGACGCCCGTGAATGTCGGCGATTTCGTCAAACAAGGGCAAGTGGTCTGCGAGCTGGATCATCGCGACGCGCAATTGAAGCTGGACCAGGTGCGCGCGCAGCTGGATGAAGCCACGGCGGCCGTCAGGGGAGCTCAATCGCGCATCGGCTTGAATGCCACTCGGACGTTCGATGCCAGCGCGGTGCCCGAAGTGGCGGCGGCGAAGGCGGGTTACGAGTCGGCGCAGGCGCAGGCTCGTTTAGCCGCGGCCGATGCGAAGCGCTATGAAAATCTGGTGAAAACCGGAGACGTTTCGCAAAGCGCGTTCGAAAAAGCGCACACGCAGCAGGAGACCGCGGACGCCCAGGCCAACGCGGCGAGACAGCAGTACGAAGCGGCGCTGAACGGCGCGAAGCAAAGCTACGGGGCGGTGGAGTCTTCGCAAGCGTCGCTCGAATCCATGCGCGCGCAGCTGGCGCAGGCGGAAAAGGGCTTGGCCGATACCACCATTCACGCGCCTTTCGACGGTTATATTTCGGCGCGTCCTGTCGCCGCCGGAGAGCACGTCGCGCTCACCGACAAGATCGCGACCATCGTCCGCGTGGGCACCATGAAGCTGCAGCTGCAAACGCCGGAGCAGCGCAGCGCGCGCGCGAGCATCGGCATGACCGTAGTGGCGCACGTATCGGCATTTCCGGATCGCGACTTCCAGGGGAAAGTATCGGCGATCAATCCTTCGGTGGATCCCAATTCACGAGCCTTCATTCTGGAAGCGCATTTCAATAATCCGAAAGCGGAGCTGCGGCCGGGAATGTTCGCCACGGCGCGCGTGCTGCTGCCGGGCACCGAGGACGCCGTGTTCGTGCCGCGCACGGCTGTGATTCACGATCGCACCACGGACGCGAATCAGGTCTTCGTGATTGAAAATAACGTCGGCATCAACATAGCCCATCTGCGCGTTGTGCTGACCGGAGAAACGGACGGCGCCTCCGTCCGGATTCTTTCCGGACTCACCGGCAAGGAAATGGTCGCGACGAATCATCAAACCGATTTATTCGACGGCTCGCCCGTGGTGGTGAAATAATGCACGGGCTCGCGCAGCTGTGCGTCCGCCGTCCCGTCTTCACCACGATGCTGATTCTGGCGCTGATCGTGGTCGGCACTTTTTCCTATTTTTCGCTGGGCGT
>Ga0302326_10026735_pt1 | contig 11654 bp, 9 predicted proteins | sample Palsa_T0_3_FD_202264 | JGI IMG/M metagenome (GOLD analysis project Ga0302326, IMG submission 202264) | Peat permafrost microbial communities from Stordalen Mire near Abisko, Sweden - Palsa_T0_3 | ecosystem: Environmental > Terrestrial > Soil > Palsa > Peat permafrost | place: Sweden: Abisko... | reverse complement strand
GTGTGTGACACGGCCCGACGGTGGCAGGTCTTGCCCCGACGTTTGGCCGTGGAGCGATGACGAATCACTGGGTCGACATCAAGAATGCCGACGTAGTCCTCATCATGGGCGGCAATGCCGCCGAAGCGCATCCATGCGGCTTCAAATGGGTGACGGAGGCAAAGGCCCACAATAAGGCCAAGCTTATCGTCGTCGATCCGCGCTTCACGCGCTCGGCGTCGGTGGCGGATTACTACGCACCCATTCGGCCAGGCACCGACATCGTATTCCTCGGCGGCTTGATCAACTACCTGCTGACCCACGACAGGATCCAGCGAGATTATGTGGTGCATCACACCGATCTGTCCTTCATCGTCAAGCAAGAGTTCGCCTTCACCGAGGGAATTTATTCCGGATATGACGCCGAAAAGCACAGCTACGATCGATCCAGCTGGGATTACGAGATAGGGCCGGACGGATTCGCCAAAGTCGATCCGACCCTCTCGCACCCGCGCTGTGTGTACACGCTGCTGAAACAACATTACGCGCGCTATGTGCCGGATATGGTGGAGCGCGTCTGCGGTACTCCCAGGGACAAGATGTTGTTCATCTGGGACCTGATCGCATCCACGGCGACCCCGACGCGGGCGATGACCATCATGTACGCGCTCGGCTGGACCCAGCATTCGATCGGTTCGCAGATGATTCGCACTGGCGCGATGGTGCAACTGCTGCTGGGTAATATTGGCGTGGCTGGCGGTGGCATGAATGCACTGCGAGGACATTCCAACATTCAGGGACTCACCGATCTGGGTTTGCTGTCGAATCAACTGCCGGCTTACATTGCCCTGCCGCTGCAGAGCGAACAGGACTATGGAAAGTTCATCGCGGCCCGGGCACTGAAGCCGCTGCGGCCGAATCAACTCAGTTACTGGCAGAACGCAGCAAAATTTCATGTGAGTTTCATGAAGGCGTGGTGGGGCGATGCGGCGACGGCGCAGAACAATTGGGCCTACGACTACCTGCCCAAGGTCGACAAACTCTATGACATGCTGCAGATGTATGAGTTGATGCATCAGGGGAAAGTCAACGGTTATCTGGCGCAGGGCTTCAACCCATTGGCGGCGGCGCCGAACAAAGCCAAAATGACGGCTGCTCTGTCCAAGCTCAAATTCCTGGTCATCATGGACCCGCTGGCGACCGAGACTTCGGAGTTCTGGCGCAATTACGGCGAACACAACGACGTCGAACCGAGCAAGATCCAGACCGAGGTGTTTCGCCTGCCGACGACCTGTTTCGCTGAAGAGGACGGCGCGCTGGTGAATTCGGCGCGCTGGCTGCAGTGGCATTGGAAGGGTGCGGCACCGCCCGGCGAGGCGCGCAGCGATATCGAGATCATGGCCGGCCTGTTCACGCGCATACGTGCTCTGTATGCCAAGGACGGCGGCGCGTTTCCGGATCCGATTCTGAACCTGACCTGGAAGTACGCCCAGCCTGAAAGCCCGCGGCCGGAAGAATTGGCGCGCGAATACTCCGGCAACGCGCTCAAGGATCTTGCCGATCCGAAGGATCCGAGCAAGATCACCCGCAAGGCCGGCGAGCAGCTCGCGGGGTTCGCGGAACTTCGGGACGATGGCAGCACGCAGTGCGGCTGCTGGATTTTCTGCGGCGCCTGGGGTCCTACCGGCAATCTCATGGCACGGCGGGACAACTCCGATCCGAGCGGTATTGGGCAGACCCTGAATTGGGCGTGGGCCTGGCCTGCCAACCGCCGCGTACTGTACAACCGGGCGTCCTGCGATCCCGCCGGCAAACCTTACAATCCGGCCCGCACACTGATCAGCTGGAACGGCACGGCGTGGACCGGCGTGGACGTGCCGGATTACAAGGTCGATGAAAATCCGGCCGGCGGCATGGGTCCCTTCATCATGAACCCCGAAGGCGTGGCACGATTCTTTGCCCGCGACGGCATGGCCGAGGGGCCGTTTCCCGAGCACTACGAGCCGTTCGAGACACCGCTCGGGTACAACCCGCTGAATCCGAAGCAGCCGCAGGCGACCAACAATCCGGCCGCACGGGTATTTGCGGATGATCGCGAGCAGTTCGGCAAAGTAGCGCAGTTCCCGCATGTCGCGACCACTTATCGGCTCACCGAGCATTTTCATTTCTGGACCAAGCACGCGCGCCTGAATGCCATCATTCAGCCGCAACAGTTCGTCGAGATCGGCGAAAAACTGGCACAGGAAATCGGTGTGGTCACGGGTGGGCAGATCAAGGTCAGCTCGAACCGTGGGTTCATCAAGGCGGTGGCCATGGTGACCAAGCGCATCCGCCCCTTGAACGTCGATGGCAAGGTCGTGCACACGGTTGGAGTGCCCATCCACTGGGGTTTCATGGGCCTCGCCAAGCCGGGATTTCTAGCCAATACCCTGACGCCTTCGGTCGGCGACGCCAACTCGCAGACGCCTGAATTCAAGGCATTTCTCGTCAAGGTCGAGAAGCTTTAGGAGCACCCATGCCGCTACAGTCCCTCGACGTGATCCGCCGCTCAGCCACTACGCTTCCGTCCCCGCAAGCGCGCGGCGCGCATACCGGCCAGGTCGCCAAGCTCATCGACACCACCAAGTGCATCGGCTGCAAAGCCTGCCAGGTCGCCTGCATGGAGTGGAACGATCTGCGCGACGAGATCGGCACTTGCACCGGTCATTACGAGAATCCGGCCGACCTCTCGGAACACTCCTGGACGCTGATGCGCTACGCCGAGTACGAGAATCCCAAGGGCGATCTCGAGTGGCTGATCCGCAAGGACGGCTGCATGCACTGCGAAGATCCCGGCTGCCTGAAAGCCTGTCCCTCGCCGGGTGCGATTGTGCAGTACGCCAACGGCATCGTCGATTTTCAGGAAGAAAACTGCATCGGCTGCGGCTATTGCATCGCCGGCTGTCCGTTCGACATTCCGCGTATCTCGAAAAAGGACAAGAAGGCCTACAAGTGCACGCTCTGTTCGGACCGGGTGGCGGTCGGCCTGGAACCGGCCTGTGTAAAGGCCTGTCCGACCGGTGCCATCGTCTTCGGTACCAAGGAGGACATGACTCAACATGCCCAGGAGCGCATCGTAGATCTGAAGTCGCGTGGCTTCGAGCAGGCCGGTCTATACGATCCCGCGGGCGTGGGCGGCACGCACGTGATGTACGTTCTGCACCACGCGGATCAGCCGCTGCTGTACAGCGGGCTACCCGAAAAGCCGAGAATCAGTCCAACGGTGGGCCTGTGGAAGGGTGTCACCAAGCCGCTGGCGCTGTTCGCCATTGTGGCGACTGCGGCCATTGGGTTCCTGCATTATATCGGCATAGGGCCTAACGAGACCGACGAGCACGACGAGGAAGCTGCGCGCCTTGAGCGTGAGAAAACGCCATGAATTCGCGCGAAACAGAACGGATAGAGCGCTATGGCGCCGCCACTCGCATCAATCACTGGATCGTTGCGATCAGCTTCGTGCTGCTGGCATTGTCCGGGCTCGCGCTATTTCATCCGGCGCTGTTCTGGTTGACCAATCTGTTCGGCGGCGGACCCTGGACGCGAATCCTGCATCCCTTCATCGGCTGCTTCATGGTCGCCGCGTTCCTGCTGCTGGGCGTTAAACTGTGGCGCGACAACATGCTGCGGCGGCGCGACTGGCAATGGCTGCGCAGGATCGGCGACGTGGTGAATAACCGCGAGCAGAACCTGCCGGATGTCGGCCGCTACAATGGCGGTCAGAAGATTCTGTTCTTTACCATCATCGTGTGCCTTGCGTGCCTGTTGCCGAGCGGTATCGTCATCTGGCGCCAATACTTCTCCGGCTATTTCTCCATCGACGTGCTGCGCCTCGCTGCGCTGGCGCATGCGTTTTTCGGTTTCGTACTCATTTGTGCGATCATCGTGCACATATACGCGGGAATCTGGGTCAAAGGTTCGATTCGCGCGATGACGCGTGGCTGGGTTACGCCTGGATGGGCCTGGAAACATCACCGCGCCTGGTTTCGCGAGGTGACCAAGGGCATGCAACGGAGGTAGAGTTGCGCCCATAATGGCGCAACGCATCCTCGAACCCGGCGAGATCGAAACTCTCGCACAGCGATCCATTCCCCGGTTTCGATTGCCGGCCCGCGCCACAGTGTTTGCACGACGTGCGGCACGCCTGCGCCATCTGAGCGCGACTACCGGCATCGGCGATTACCTGCGCTTTCTCGGGGTGCTGGTGGACGCTCAGCACTCGGCGCTGGCGGATCTATCCGTGTCCATTCCCACGCCGGCACACATCGAGGCGTCGGCCACGCACGGCATGCCGCCCATCCAACCCGCTGTGTGGCCGCGTACGGATGCGTGGTTTGAAACGCTCAAAAGTATTTGCGACGCGCTGGCCGCGCACGCCGAATTTCCAGCGGCTGTTGGTGAGGTGATTTCCAGAGTTCGTCGCGCGCCGCGCGCGTGGATCGAGTCACAGGCGGACGCTTTGCTGCAGTGTGTGGATCAGGCCATAGACGGCGCGGCGGCGCCTGTGCTCATGGCAGCGCTGCAGGTGCATTGGACCGCGTTGGCGGCTTGCTTTACCGCCGCGGCGATGCGCGCACTCGACGTGCCGGGCCTGTGTCCGCTTTGCGGCAGCCCGCCGGTGGCGAGCGTGGTCTACGCGCAGTCGCCCTATCAGGGATATCGTTATCTGCATTGCGCGCTGTGCGCCACGGAGTGGCATATGGTGCGGGTGCAATGCAGCCGATGCGGCGCCTCGGGCAAGAGCATTGCCTTCCAGTCCGCAATGATGGGCGAGAACCAGGAGAACGACGGCAGCGCGGCTGAGGCACCGGTACGCGCGGAAACCTGCGAGCAATGCCGTTGCTACCGCAAGATTCTCTATCAGGAGAAGGATCCGCAGGTCGAGCCGGTGGCCGATGACCTGGGCAGCCTGAACCTCGATCTGCTGCTGGGGCAAAGCGGCTATCACCGAGCCAGCGGAAATCCGCTGCTGTGGCAGCCCGCCGGGAATTGACGTGGGGTCCGACTTCACGCCGGCACGTGCAGCCGATATCCCGTCACTTGATCGGCTGCTGAATGACACCGATTTCGCACCGGCGCTGACGCGCTTCTCGCGCACTCAGGTCACTGCGGCATTGCGCGAGGCGCTGGCCGCGTTGCGCCAGCAGGCCGTCCTCGGCGAGTTGCATGGTGAAGCGCTGAGTCCGCAGACTATTGCCCGAAGTGTGGACGCGCGCTTGCAGCAGGATGCACGGCCACGTTTGCGAGCGGTATTCAATCTGACCGGCACGGTACTGCACACCAATCTGGGGCGGGCCGTGCTGCCGTCGGCGCTGCATGAGTCGCTGCTGCGCGCCCACAGTGCTCCTGTCAATCTGGAGTACGACTTGAGCAGCGGTGGCCGCGGTGACCGTGATGATGTGGTCGAGCCGCTGCTGCGCGAGTTGACGGGCGCCGAGGCCGCGACGGTGGTGAACAATAACGCGGCAGCGGTGCTGCTGATGCTCAATACCTTGGCGAACCGACGCGAGGTCCTCGTGTCGCGCGGAGAACTGGTCGAAATCGGCGGCGCCTTCCGCATCCCGGATGTGATGCGCAGCGCCGGATCAAAGCTCATCGAAGTCGGCACCACCAATCGCACGCATGCCTCGGACTATACCGACGCCGTCAACGCGCGAACGGCATTGCTGATGAAGGTGCATACCAGCAACTATGCGATCACCGGGTATACCTCCTCGGTCGCAATCGGCGAGTTGGCGCAGCTCGGACGCACGCACGGCATACCGCTGGCTGTGGACCTGGGCAGCGGCAGTCTGCTCGATCTGACGCGTTGGGGCTTGCCGAAGGAGCCGACTGTGCGCGAGGCGATCGCCGCCGGCGCCGATCTGGTGGCGTTCAGCGGCGACAAGCTTTTGGGAGGGCCGCAGGCCGGCATCATCGTCGGGCGGGCCGATCTGATGGTGCGCATCAAAAAGAACCCGCTGAAGCGCGCACTGCGGGTGGGCAAGTTGACCCTGGCCGCGCTCGAGGGTGTTTTGGCGCTCTACCGCGCGCCGGAATTGCTGGCTGAGAAATTGACCGTGCTGCGTCTGCTGACGCGCTCGGCGTCAGAGATCGAGGCTCAAAGCAGACGCCTGCTGCCGGCGGCGCAAGCGGCATTCGGTGAGGGGTTCGAAGTCGCTGCTGCGCCGATGAGCTCGCAGGTGGGCAGCGGCGCGCTGCCGGCCGATCGGTTGCCGAGCTTTGGATTGCGCGTGCAGTCCGCGCACGCCAGGGGCTCCGGTGTTCGTCGGCTCGAGACCATGCTGCGCGCATTACCCCGGCCCGTTATCGGGCGGATCGCCGATAAGGCGCTGTGGCTCGACCTGCGCTGTCTGGAACTGGGCGATGAAGCCGAACTCCAGGCGCAGTGGAATGCTTTAGGCCGATGATCATTGGCACTGCCGGTCACATCGACCACGGCAAGACCAGCCTGGTGCGCGCACTGACCGGCATCGACACGGACCGGCTCAAGGAGGAGAAGGAACGCGGAATCTCGATTCAACTCGGCTATGCCTACGCTCCGGTGAGCGGCAGCGAGATCTTGGGTTTTGTCGACGTCCCGGGTCATGAGCGGTTGGTGCATACCATGGTGGCCGGTGCGGGGGGCATCGACTTCGCGCTGTTGGTGGTCGCCGCGGACGACGGCGTGATGCCGCAGACGCGCGAACACCTGAACATCCTGGAGCTGCTGGGAGTGCGTAGCGGCGCCGTAGCGCTCAGCAAAATCGATCGAGTAGATCAGGCGCGATCCCTGGCGGTGGCGGCACAGATACGGGCCCTGCTTGCCCCCACGTCGCTGCACGATGCACCGCTGTTTACGCTCAATGCCGCCGTCACCGACGATCCGGGTGTGGCGGCACTGCGTGCTCATCTGATGAGCATCGCGGCAAACTGGCCGATGCGCTCCGAGGCTGGCTTGTTTCGCCTGGCGGTCGATCGCGTGTTTACCTTGCCGGGCCGCGGTACGGTAGCCACCGGCACCGCGCTGGCGGGACGCATTCACGTGGGCGATACGGTTACCGTGATGCCTTCTGGCGCGCCGGTTCGGGTGCGCAGCATTCACGCGCAGAACCGCGAGTGCGAATCCGGTCGGGCAGGGCAGCGCTGTGCGTTGAATCTGACCGGGATCGACAGGACCGCACTGACGCGTGGTGACTGGTTGGCCGATCCGCGCGCGCTTCATGCCAGTACACGGCTCGATGTGCAGCTGCGCTGGTTATCGGGCAGTGCGAGGCTGGCGAACCGGGCGGTGCTGCATGTGCATGTGGGCACCGCGCGTCGCGTGGCGCGTGTGATGCTGCTGGAGGTGAATGAACTCACCGCAGGCAGCAGCGCGCGCGCGCAACTGGTGTTCGATAGTCCGGTCTGTTCAGTGGCCGGCGATGTCTTCATTGCGCGCGATGCGCAGGCGCGCCATACCGTGGGCGGGGGAGTGGTCATCGATCCCGATGCTCCCGCGCGCCGTCAGCGTAGCCCCGCACGACTGGCTTACCTGACCGCCGTTCAGCGCATGCTCCGGGGTGAGGGCATGCTGCCGTTGCTGGAGAATTCCCCGCAGGGCATCGAATTGCAGCAACTGGTTCGACTGTGCGGTCTGGCACCGGAACATATGACATTGCCGCCGCAGGCGCTGATCGTCGGTCCAGCGGGGCGCGGCGCGATGATCCTGGATGCGCATTGGCGAAGCTTGGGTCAACGCGCCCTGGAGGCGTTGCGGAGGTTCCATCAACAGCAGCCGGACGAACCGGGGATCGATCGGGCGCGCCTGCGACGCATCAGTGCACCGACTATCGCCGATCCCATCTGGCGCGCGCTGATCGACGAACTCGTGCAGCGGCAGCTGCTGCAGCAGAGTGAGTGCTGGCTGCACCTTCCGGAACATCGGGTCAGCTTGAGCGAGCGCGAACGCGAGCTGGCGCAAAAGCTGCAAAGCGCCCTGGCCGCGGGAGGTTTCGATCCGCCGTGGGTACGAGAGCTCGCGCACGCCGTGCCCACCGACGAAGAGGAAGTCAGACGCGTGTTGCGCAAGAGCGCAGTGCTGGGTGAGGTCTACGAGGTGGTGCGCGATCTGTTTTATCACCGCGACAGCATTCGCGCATTGGCTCGGCAGCTGCACAGCCTGTACCAGCAGCACGGCTTCGTCGAGGCGGCCGACTATCGCGATTCGATCGGCCTGGGCCGAAAACGCACCATCCAGGTTTTGGAGTTCTTCGACCGCGTTGGCTATACTCGACGCACCCCCCGGGGACGGGTGCTGCGTGCCGACAGCAGCTGGCGCGAAGCGACCCTGACGTAATCATCGCCACGCGCTGACGACGGCAACGGAAGGCATGCGCATCCGGTGGTGCGGCCGGGCTTCAAACCCGGTGGGGGACGTCAATCGTTTCCCGGTAGGTTCGACTCCTGCTACCTTCCGCCATTCGGCGAGGGGAGGTTCAATGAGCGCGCAGCCATCATCGCAACCGCGGCCCCGATTGACGTCGCTCTCGCACGGCGGCGGCTGCGGTTGCAAGATTTCCCCCGGCGTTTTGGCCGATCTATTGCGGGGCGCGTTACCGGGTGCGCCTTACGCCGATCTGCTGGTGGGCACGGATACCGCCGACGATGCCGCCGTGTATCGGCTGAACGATGAGCAAGCCATCGTCGCGACCACCGATTTTTTCATGCCGATCGTCGATGATCCATTCGATTTCGGGCGTATCGCAGCCACGAATGCCCTGTCCGACATCTACGCCATGGGTGCGCGTCCACTGCTGGCGTTGGCCATCGTCGGCATGCCGATCAACGCGCTGCCTCACGACTGCATTCGCGACATTCTGCGCGGCGGTGAGTCGGTGTGCGCACAAGCCGGCATTCCCGTTGCCGGTGGACATAGCGTCGATTCCGTGGAACCCATATATGGACTTGCCGTCACCGGCGTGATCGACCCGCAGAAAATCAAGCGCAACAGCCGTGCACAGGATGGCGATCTGCTGGTTCTGGGTAAGCCGCTCGGGGTGGGTATTTTTTCCGCGGCGTTCAAGAAGGATCTATTGGATGCTGCCAGCTACCGCGTCATGATCGAAACGACGACGCAACTGAATCTGCCGGGGATGGAGCTTGCGAATCTCGCCGGCGTGCACGCCATGACGGATGTGACCGGCTTTGGACTGCTGGGCCATCTGCTCGAGATGTGTCGAGGCAGCGGTCTGGGGGCGCTGCTCGAGGCTGACAGGGTGCCGTTGCTGCCTGGGGTAGCGGCGCTCGCAGAATCCGGAATTGCAACTGGTGCCTCAAACCGAAACTGGCAGTCCTATGGCAAACAAGTCCGAGCGCTCAAGCCGATGAGCGCGGCCCGGCAGGCGATTCTGACCGATCCGCAGACCTCGGGCGGCCTGCTGGTGGCCTGCGCATCAGAAGAATTGCTGGGTGTGCAAGCTATTTTCGAGCGCCTTGGATTTACCCGGGCTTCAGTGATTGGCCGCATGATTGCCGGCCACGGGGAAGTACAGATTGAATGAACAGCTGGCAGCGGTGCGTCTTTACGACAGGCGAGTGACGCCCGCCATACGCATCACGATCCTGCTGCTGGTCGCAATCGTGGGTCTGCTATATGTGAAGTGGATGCCGTACTACCACAAGGCATTGCTCGCTTCGGCCAACCACTCCATCGGCAAATCGATACTGACGGGCAACGCGGCGCAGGCGCCGGATCCGTCGTGGCAGGCCGCGTTCGACTACGCGCTGGCCTATGGAAAGGCCATTTGGCAGGCGATGCTTCTGGGATTACTGCTGGGGTCCGCGCTGCAGGAGTTTGCGCCCAGGGCATGGATCGCCCGGGTACTCGGGCAGGCGAATTTTCGCAGCGTGGCGCTGGGCGGTCTGTTGGCAATTCCCGGCATGATGTGCACCTGTTGCGCGGCGCCGGTAGTGATCGGATTGCGCCGCGCGAACGCGTCCGCGGCCGCGGTGACGGCTTTCTGGCTGGGTAACACCGTCCTGAATCCGGCGGCTCTGGTTTTCATGGGATTCGTGCTGGGCTGGAAATGGTCGGGCCTGCGCCTGGCGCTGGGCATACCGCTGGTATTCGGCACCGGGTATCTGGTCAGCCGACTGTCCCGACCCGGTGACATTGCGGCGCTGCATACGCAGTTGAGTCAGGCAATCGCCGAATCCGCGCCCGATGGCCCATCGATCAAGGGTTGGTTCGCCCGATTTGCGCGCCTGGTGTTCGGCCTCATCCCGGAATACCTGGTGCTGGTGCTGCTTTTGGGTGCCACGCGTGCGTGGCTGTTTCCGATCGCAGGGCCCGCGCTCGGCAACGATCCGGGGTGGATTGCCCTGATGTCGGCGGTCGGATTGCTGTTCGTCATTCCCACCGCCGGGGAAGTGCCCATCGTCCAGGCCATGCTGGCCTTGGGCGTGGGGGTGGGGCCTGCCGCGGCGCTGATGATGACTCTGCCACCCGTCAGCCTGCCGTCGCTCGCCATGACGGGAAAAGTGTTGCCGATTCGCGTGTTGGCGCTGACATCGCTGGTCGTGTTGGTCATGGGCATCGTGGCAGGACTGCTGGCAGTGCTGTTCAAGTTCTGAAAGCCGGGCGAGGGGCTGACCGGGGTTCGAGCCAAGGAGAGGTCATGAAAGCAGTGCGATTCGACAGGTACGGTGGAGTCGAGGTTCTTCAGGTCGCGGATGTGCCGATGCCTGAACCGTCTCGCGGCGAAGCGCTGGTGAAGGTCAAAGCCGCGTCGATCAACCCCGGCGAGGCGAAGATCCGCGAGGGGCTGTTGGACGCCATGTGGCCGACAACGTTTCCTTCGGGCGAGGGCAGCGACTTGGCCGGCATCGTGACCAAGGTCGTCGCTGGGGTCGAAGGCTTCACGGTCGGCGACGAAGTGATCGGCTTCACCGACCGGCGCGCCAGCCACGCCGAGTACGTCGTGGTGGAGGTGCAGAATCTGACTATCAAGCCGGTGAAGGTGCCCTGGGAGGTTGCCGGGTCGTTGGCCATTGCCGGCAGCACGGCTTATGCGTCAGTGCGTGCGGTATCCCTGAAGAGCGGTGACGCCGTGGCGGTGTCGGGCGCGGCGGGCGGGGTGGGATCGATTGCGGTGCAACTCGCTAAACGCGCGGGCGCGGAAGTGATCGGCATCGCCAGCCCCGCGAACCATCAGTGGCTGGCCGCGCACGGAGTCAAGCCAGAGTCGTACGGTGCGGACCTCGCCGAGCGGCTGCGCGAGAGGAGAATCGATGCATTCATCGATACGCACGGGGGAGGTTACGTGAAGCTGGCGGTCGAGCTTGGCGTCCCACGGGACCGGATCCAGACCATCATCGACTTTGCCGCGGTGCGCGAGTACGCGGTGAAGGCGGAAGGCAGCAACGCGGCGAGAAACGCGTCGGTGCTCGCGGAATTGGCTGCGCTGATCGCCTCAGCTGATCTGGAAGTGCCGATCGCCGCGACATTCCCTCTGGATCAGGTTCGAGCGGCCTTCTCGCTGCTCGAGCAGGGACATATCCGCGGCAAGGTCGTACTGCTGCCCTGAACGTTGGTGCTGTCACGGATCATGCAATTGGCTATCGGACCCGCCGCCGCCCAGGTCGCCGATCAACGACGCAGCATCGACCAGACGACACCC
>Ga0302326_10026734_pt1 | contig 11654 bp, 9 predicted proteins | sample Palsa_T0_3_FD_202264 | JGI IMG/M metagenome (GOLD analysis project Ga0302326, IMG submission 202264) | Peat permafrost microbial communities from Stordalen Mire near Abisko, Sweden - Palsa_T0_3 | ecosystem: Environmental > Terrestrial > Soil > Palsa > Peat permafrost | place: Sweden: Abisko... | reverse complement strand
ACTTTGGGCCGCGGCGGTTGAAGAGGGGAAAGCGATCGATATTGAAGCCGGATCGCTTCGCTGGCCGGGCCGCGACGGGCCAGCGAATCCGGATCACGCTGGGAAGCCTGAAAGGAGCTCTGCGCGCGTGGTGACGATGCCGTTGGTCGCGAGCGGGGTCACGTTGGGCGTGCTGGTAGCCGGGCTCGGGAGCGCAACGCTAGGCAACGACGCGATGCGGCGTCTGGAATGCTACGGCGGTTTAGCGGCCGCCGCGCTGCACCGCGATTTAATTCAGATCGAAAGCTCGTCGCTCGCCGCCGCTTTCGGCCAGTGGATTGAGAACACGCCGGAGCAGTTGCTTGTGGTGAATACCAGCGGGCAGATTGAACAATCGAGCCGCATCGCTCGAGCGGCGCTCGGCCTGGGCGCGCCGCAAGCGGCTCGAATGCGTTTGGCGGACTTGTTCGCGGAAGGCGTGGGCCAGGCGATCGAAGAGTGGCTAAGCGCCCTGCCCGCGAGGCTGCCGGAAGGTTTGTCCGGCACGCATCCGCCGAATCGCCCGTGCGCCGCGCCGCCACTCGACGCGCTGATGAGCACGGGCGTGGCCGTGCGTGTGAGTCTGCGTGCGCAAATGCCCAGCGCGCGGCCACTGGCACGCAGCTGGCTTGTGGCGCTTGAGGCGCTAAGCTCCGCGGAAGCGTTGGATCGCGTCGATTGCGATCGCGCCATGGCGGAACTGAACGGACTTCTGGACTCGCTCGATAGCGGCGTGCTGGTTTTCGACGCTTCGGGCGCGATCCGCGCCGCGAACGACCGCTTTGCGCAAATCATGGGCCTTGATCCGCGCATCTTGCGCGAGCTGGGAGGGTTCGAGCGGCTGGTGGAGTTTTTGTCCGCGCGCTTCGCGCATCCGGTGGAATTTGCGGCGCGCTGGCGCGAGCGCTTGGAGCGCTCGGACGAACCTTCCTGGGACGAACTTGAGCTTGCCCGGCCGGCACGCAGAATCCTCGAACGCTTCGCGCGGCCCGTGCGCGGCGCGCGCGGAGCGCGTCTGGGCTGGATTGAGGTTTATCGCGATATCACCAGCCAGCGCCTGATCCAGGCGAAACTGCGGCAAGCCGAAAAGATGGCCGCACTGGGCCAAATGGTTTCCGGCATCGCCCACGAGTTGAATAATCCTTTGACCAGCATCCAGGGTTACGCCCAACTGCTGGTCAGCCGGCGTCCGGGGCTCGAACGCCAAGCCGACGCCACGCGCATCTGCGAGGAGGCCGAACGCGCCGGCCGCATCGTAAAGAACTTGTTGCTGTTTGCGCGCGAGGCCACGCCCGAACGCCGCTCGATGGACCTGAACGAAGTGGTGGAGCGCGCGTTCGCGCTGCGCAGCTACGAATTGAAGCTCGAAAACATCCAGGTGGAGCTGGATCTCGAACCCGGCCTGCCAGCGATTCTCGGGGACGCCAGCCAGATGCTGCAGGTGATCTTGAATCTGGTGGTCAACGCCGAACAGGCTATGGGCCAGCAGAACCGCCATCCAGACGATCAATCGCTCGAGCGCGGACGCATCCGCATTCGCACGCGGCGCGTTTCCGAGCAGCGGCTGGCACTCGAGATTTCCGACAACGGCCCCGGAATACCGCCCGAGCAAATTTCGCGGATCTTCGATCCGTTTTTCACAACCAAGCCCGCTGGTGTGGGCACGGGTCTGGGCCTTTCGATCGTGTACGGCATCGTGCACGAGCACGGCGGGGAGATCACCGTGCAGAGCGAAATCGGCCACGGCGCAACCTTCGCAGTGGCGCTGCCGGTGCGCGGAACGTCCGAAGGCCCGCCGCCGGCGGATTTGTCCGGGGATTTTGCAGGCGCTCTCTCTGGAGCAGCGATTGCCAGTGACGCGACGCCAATGGCGGCATCTGCGGGGAGTGCGTCCAGGCCCGGCGGGCGCGGCGAACGCATTCTGGTGATCGAGGATGAACCCACGGTCGCGCACTTGATCGCCGACGTGCTCGCCGACGAAGGACATCGCGTGGATAAGCTGCTCGATAGCCGCGAGGCCATCGAGCGTGTGCGCAAGCATTCGTACGATCTGGTGATCTGCGATCTCAAAATGCCATACGTCGATGGGCGCGATTTCTACCGCGCCCTGGTGAACGCCGAAAGCCCACTGCAGCATCGCCTGGTGTTTGTCACCGGCGATACGCTCAGCCCGCACACGCTCGAATTTTTGGAATCGAGTGGTTTGCCGTATCTCGCCAAGCCATTTCTGGTCGAGGAACTGAAGCGTGCGGTGCAGCAGGCCGTTGCGCGCCTGCACGGCGAATTGCGGCGCGGCGGCGCAGAAAATTCCTGGCAGCGAGCCAGCGCGAGGAAACAACCACGATGAGTACGAGCGCACCGGTGATTTTCATCATTTGCGCAGATCCGGCCATTACCCGCGGCTGCATTCGCGAAATCATCTCCACCGGCGGCCAGTATCAATTGCGACTGGCCGCTTCGGTGGAGCAGGGCCGCCGCGAGTTCGAGCGCACGCGCCCCGCGGCAATTTTTCTGGACGAATCGGCGGTGAATGGCGAGCCGTGCACCGAACCCTTGGCCGCGGCGGCACCGCTGCTCACCGAATTCGCGCCGGTGGTAGTCGCAGCGGAGCCGGAACGCCAATTCGAGCTCGAGTTGCTGATCGCCCAGGGAGCCGTGGATTTTGTGGCGCGCACCGATCCGTTTCTTCCGATCGCCGCGGGATTGCTGGAGCGCCGCGTGCGCCTGGCGCGGCCCCCCGCCACCGGCCTGGTGCGTTTTCCGGATGGAAAGCTCCAGGTTAACTTTGGCGAAATCCTGCGCCACGAAGTGAATAATCCGCTTACCGGCATACTGGGCAACGCCGAGCTCCTGCTCGCGCGCCGCAGCCGCCTTTCTCTTGCCACCGTGAGGCGTCTGCAGACCATCGCCGAACTCGCCGTGCGCCTGCGCGAAACCGTGCGCCGTCTCTCGAACGCCTGGGATACGCGCGACGACGACGCCCGCTCGGCGTAACGCCGCCAGCGCCCCACTGTTTCCGCTTCACCTTTCAGCTCCCACCTCGCACACAACAACGGTCGCGCGGCGCATGGCCTCGGCCGCGCTAACGGTCCCGCGGCGCATGGCTTGGGCGGAGTGATATGCTACGGCGTCGTCGTCGAGGAGGAGCAAGCGTGAGAATTGTGGATGTGCGCGAGGTCACTAAGCCGATCGCTTCGCCGATTCGCAATGCGTACATCGATTTCTCGAAGATGACGCTGAGCCTGGTCGCGGTGATCACCGACGTGATTCGCGACGGCCGCCCCGTTGTCGGATACGGATTCAATTCCAACGGGAGATACGGGCAGGGAAGCTTGATCCGCGAGCGGTTTCGTCCGCGGATTCTTGAGGCTCAGGCGAACAGCCTGATTGACGCGAGCGGCGAAAATCTCGATCCCGCAAAAATCTGGTCCTGCATGATGACCAATGAGAAGCCCGGCGGGCATGGCGAGCGCTCCGTGGCCGTGGGCACGATCGATATGGCCGTGTGGGACGCTGTGGCCAAGATCGCGGGCATCCCGCTGTTTCAATTGCTCGCGAATCGCTATGGCGGCGGCAAACCGAACAGGCGCGTTTTTGTTTACGCTGCCGGCGGATATTACTATCCGGGGAAAGATCTAGAGGCGCTGAAGCGCGAGATGCTCAGTTACACCGCGCGCGGCTACACCGTGGTGAAAGCAAAAATCGGCGGCGCTCCGCTTGACGACGATTTGAGGCGCATCGAAGCCGTGCTGGGAGTGCTCGGCCCGGGGCAGCGGCTCGCGGTAGACGCGAATGGGCGATTCGATCTGGCCACGGCGCTGGCTTACGGCAAAGCGCTTTCGCAATACGATCTGTTCTGGTACGAAGAGCCAGGCGATCCGCTGGATTTCGCATTGCAGGCGGAACTGGCGCGTGAATATCGCGGCAGCCTGGCCACCGGCGAAAATCTTTTCTCCATGCAGGACGCGCGCAATCTGATTCGCTACGGCGGCATGCGGCCGGACCGTGACTGGCTGCAGTTCGATTGCGCGCTCAGCTATGGCCTGGTCGAATATTTGCGCACGCTCGCGATGCTGCGTGAAAACGGTTGGTCGGCTGCGCGCTGCATTCCGCACGGTGGCCATCAGATGTCGTTGAATATCGCGGCGGGCCTGGGGCTCGGCGGCAATGAATCGTATCCGGATTTATTTCAGCCGTATGGCGGTTTTCCCGACGGCGTGCGTGTTGAAGATGGCTACGTCACGATGCCCGATCTCCCCGGCATCGGATTTGAAGGCAAGGCCGACCTATTCATTGAAATGAAAAAGTTGAGCGATTAGACGAAATCCTTCGTCACGGCGATATACCCATGAAGAATCGCGTCCCCAAGCTCTACGCTCAAGTTTTCATCGCCATCGTCCTGGGAGTTCTCGTCGGCGTTGTGTTTCCGCACTTCGCTCCCAAGCTCAAGCCGCTGGGCGATATTTTTATCCGCCTGATCCGCATGCTGATCGCGCCGGTGATTTTCGCCACGGTCACCGTGGGCATCGCGCGCATGGGCGATATCAAGGCCGTCGGGCGCATCGGCGTGAAGGCGCTGGTTTATTTCGAGGTTGTGTCCGGGATCGCGCTGGCGATCGGGCTTGTGGTGGTGAATATATTTCGTCCCGGCGCGGGGATGAACATCAATCCGGCCACGATCGATTCAAGCGCCGTTGCGGCCTACACCGCGGCGGCGCAACATCGCACCGCGCTCGATTTCATAATGAACATTATTCCGTCGAGCGCCGTGGGTTCGCTCGTGGAAGGAAATATTCTGCAGGTGATTTTGGTGTCCGTGCTGTTTGGAATCGCGCTCTCGCGCCTGGGCGAAAAAAAACAGCGCGTTCTCGAAGTGCTCGATGGCGTGTTGCAGGCGCTCTTCGGGATGGTGCGCATCGTGATGTATCTCGCGCCGCTGGCGGCGTTCGGATCGATGGCCTTCATCGTCGGGCAATACGGTCTGGGCACCATGCTTTCGTTCGGAAAATTAATGGCCTGCGTTTATTTGACGTCGCTGGTGTTTATCGTTGGCGTACTCGGTTCCATCGCATGGCTCTGCCGCTTCTCGCTGTGGAGTTTCCTGCGCTACATCAAGGATGAAATCCTGATCGCGTTTGGCACCTGCTCCACCGAGGCGGTGATGCCGCAGATGATGGAGAAACTCGAGCGTCTCGGTTGCGAGCAATCGCTCGTTGGCATGGTGCTGCCGGCGGGCTATTCGTTCAACGCCGATGGCTCCTCGATCTATCTCACGCTGGCGGCGATTTTTCTGGCGCAAGCCACGAATACACGCCTTTCGCTGCGCGATCAATTGGTCGTGCTGGCGGTTCTGCTGCTCACGTCCAAAGGTTCGGCGGGCGTTGCGGGCTCGGCCTTTGTCACGCTGGCCGCCACGCTGGCTTCGATGGATAAAATTCCGGTGGCCAGCGTTGTGCTACTGCTCGGCGCGGATAGTTTTCTGAATCAGGCGCGCGCGGTTACCAATCTGATTGGCAACGGCGTGGCCACCATTGCCATCGCGCGCTGGGAGGGCACGTTCGATGAGCGCGCCGCGCATCGCGCGCTCGCGGGAGCGGCGCCCGGCCGCGCACGGGAACGGGCGGAAGAGTTATAACGCGCGATGGACTGGCGCGCGCCCGCGCCGCAAACGGTTCACGTCCTGAACAGAACGTCTTCGCGCTCGAAGAGCCTGGTGGCGATAAAGAGAGCCGCGGCCGCGTAGACGCACGAGGATACAAAAATCAACGCAATATAGTGCCAGTGATAGGTACCCATCAAAATTTCCTTGCTGACGAGGCTGGTATTGATCACTGGAATTAACGCAAGACGCGCGTTCAGCTCCACGCCCGGCAGCAAGGAAACGACTCCAGGCACGACGATCACGATGGTCAGCGGCTGCAGATAACTTTGCGCTTCCTTGTAGCTTTTGGCGCACAACGCGAGCGCCAGCAGCGCCGCGGAAAAAAGCACCGCGAGCGGCAAGACCATCACGAAAACCGCGGCCACCGATCCCGGATTGATCGAAAGCGCAAAGCTGGCCGCCTGATCTGGCGCGATCGCGCTCAAGAGCAACTCCCTGCCGATTCCGAACGAAACGCCCATCGAGACCACCGCGAGAAACGCGGTGGCCAGCGACGCCGTGAGCACGGTTAGAAATTTTCCGAAGACCAGATCGGTGCGCGCCACCGGACTCGTCAGAATCGTCTCCATCGTGCCGCGCTCTTTTTCGCCCGCCGTCAGGTCGATCGCGGGATATATCGCGCCCGTAAGGCAGAGCAAGATCACGATGTACGGTACGATTCCGATGATCTGGCCCATGGTTTTTTCCGGCGACGCCGCATTCTGTTCCTTCACTTCGATCGGGTGAATCAGCGAATCGGGAAGATGCTGGGCTTGCAAGCGCTGGTGCACGGTGCGGTCGCCAAGGTCGCGGAACAATTTCCGCAGGCGATCGGCGGCGAGGCCGGATTTTAGATCGCCGGCGTAGTCGTACACGGTGACAGTGGATGGGATGCCCGCCGCCAAAGCGGTGTCAAAGCCGGGTGGAATTTCGACGGCGGCGCGGATGCGCTTGTCTTCAATTTCCTGCGCGTAGTCCGCGCTCGCCGGAACCACGCGGATATCCGGCGCGGCGCGGAGCTCAGCCGAAATATTCGGCGAATCGTCGCCGCCCAAGATCATCACCTTCGGAATTTCCTCCATCGCGCGTCCCAGGATTTCGGCGGTGAGCGCGCCCAGGCCGATGGTCAGCAGCGGCATGATCAGGATGGGAACGAGGATCATGGAGATGAGCGCTCTGCGGTCGCGCAGCGTGTCCTTCATCTCTTTGCGATAAACGATGCCGATGTCGCGCAGTTTCACGGTTGCACCACGGCCAGGAAAATATCCTCTAAATCGTTGAGCGCATAACGCGTGCGCAGTTCCGCCAGCGTACCTTCCGCCAGCAGGCGCCCCTGATGGATGACGCCGATGGTGTCGCAGAATTTTTCCGCTTCGCTCATGACGTGCGTCGAAAACACCACCGTCTTGCCGCGCTCGCGGCATTCGCGAATGAATCCCAGGATGGTGCGCGCGGCCATCACATCCAGTCCGGCCGTGGGCTCATCGAAAATCATCACTGGCGGGTCGTGCACCAGCGTGCGCGCGATGGAAACTTTCTGCTTCATGCCGGTGGAAAGCGCGTCGCAGCGCCGCCGGCGAAATTCGTTCATGCCCAGGCGCTCGAAAAGTTCGTCGATGCGGCGGCGCAGCAGTGTTTCGTCCAATCCGTGCAGGCGGCCGAAATACTGCACCATCTCTTCGGCGGTCAGGCGCGCGTAGAGCGCCGTAGCGGTGGAAAGGAAACCGATATTGCGGCGAACTTGTTCGGCCTGCGTTTCCGCGTCGAAGCCGGCCACGGTCGCGCTGCCTTCGGAGGGCGCAAGAATCGTGGCCAACATGCGCAGCGTGGTGGTCTTGCCGGCGCCATTGGCGCCCAGCAGGCCGTAGATTTGGCCGGGCTCACAGCGGAAATTCAGATCCTGTACGGCGCGCAGTTCGCCGCGCTCGGAATCGGGGAAGCGCTTTCCCAGTTCATGCGTTTCGATCATTTTAGGAAAGCGCTCCGCGCCATCCATTGAATCGCCGCAGCCGCCGATGATTGGGGATTGGATTGCGCCGCCGCGTTCCGATTACTCCCCCAGAATCTTGATCACGATTTTCTTCGGCCGCAATCCATCGAGCTCGGCGAAAACGATGCTCTGCCACGGCCCCATCTCGAGCTTTCCGCCCGTGAGCGCGAGCACCACTTGCTGCCCCAACAGCAGGGCCTGCAAGTGCACGCTGGCATTGCTTTCGGTGCGCGTGGCGTGTTTGTAGTCCTTGCTGAAGGGCGCGATTTTCTCGAGCCACGTCTCGATATCGGTTTGCAAGCCAGCCTCATCGTCATTCACAAACACCGCCGAATTCGAGTGCAGCGAACACACCAGCACGATGCCGTCTTGCAGCCCGCTCTTTTCCACCGCGAATTTCACGTTCGAGGTGATGGTGATGAATTCGCGCTGCTGCTGCGTCTGTACCGTCATGTAATCGGTATATATTTTCACCAGATTTTCTCCTCAAGTGGCGGCGCAAATTCTAGCGAAAAATGATGGTGGAAGAAAGGCGATGAAAGCTCAGCACACGCGCGCGAAGGGCCGCGCGTTACTCTTTGCGGCACGTGGGGCAATGCTTCGCGTCGTAGTGTTCTGGCGCGACGCAAAATACGTTGTTGCATTGGATGCAAATGCGGTGCAGCGTCGCCTGCGGCGGGCAGGTGTGGCCGGGCGCTTCGCCCGACCCATGCTCGGACGGCGATTGATTGGTAGTCGATTCCGGGCTCACGCCGAGATTCTAGCACAACGCCTCCGGCTCGGGTTCCCGCAGGCCACTGCCTCGCGCGTCAATACTCGCGAGCCCGACGCGGCGAATTCTGTGCTGGCGGCATCCTTGCAAGCCGGTATAGCATCTGCCCAGATAGGGTCGGTGGAAACCGGACCTCCGCAGGGCGGGCTTGGGTGCGCCGCTCCACGCGAAATTTGCTAATATTCTGCGCTCCCGTTCGTCTGCAGAAATGCGCTACGCGCAGCCGGTTTAACCCGCGCGCACCGCGCAGAGCGGGCGCGCACTCGAATTCATGGGCGGAGGCACGCGCTTGGCGCTGAAAAAGCGGCTCTGGCTAGCGGTGGGTGTGGCCGTCGCGCTGACGGTCGTGCTCCTGATTTTGAACGCCCGGCGTCCCGCGCCGGGAGTCGCCGTAGCACCCATTACGCGCGAAAATTTAAGCACATCGATTTCCAGCAATGGAAAAGTTGAGCCGATCTCTCCCTATTCGATCCGCGCGGAGTCGGATACGTTCGTCACCAAGGTCTATGCGATTGAGGGTCAGGCTGTGCATCGCGGACAATTGCTCCTGGAGCTGGACGACACGGCCGAACGCGCCGCTCTGGATCAAGCGCGCGCGCAATTGGCCACCGAACTGGATGCCCAGCGCTCCGCGCAAGCCGGAGGCCGCGCCGACCAGCGCGCCAAATTCACAGGTGACGTGGCCGCGGCCGGAGCGCGCTTGGACGCGCTTCGGCAGCAGAACGCCGCGCTCACCAAGCTCGTGGCGCAGCAAGCGGCCACGCCCGCCGAGCTCGCCGAAAATCGCGCCGCCCTGGCTGCGGCCACTGCCGACGCGCAGGATGCGGAGAAGGCCCTCGCGGAGTATCGCCAGCAGGTCCAGCTCGATGCCCAGCAGGATGCCCTGCTCGTGGAGCGCTCGCAAGAAGACGTGCGCGACCTGAGCGAAAAAGTCAATTCGGCGCGCGCCGTCGCGCCGGCTGACGGCACGCTCTATTCCTTGCCGGTGCACGCCGGCGATTTCGTTCACGTGGGAGATCTTCTGGCGGAGATGGCCGATCTGCACCAGGTTCGGGTGCGCGCCTTCATCGATGAACCGGAGCTCGGGCGGCTCGAGGAAAATCAGCCAGTCGAAGTTACCTGGGACGCGATGCCGGATCGCGTTTGGACCGGCCGCACCGAAATGTTGCCTAAGCAGGTGGTGCCGCACGGAACGCGCAGCGTGGGCGAAACGCTCTGCTCGGTATCAAACGACAACCTCGATCTGATTCCCAACATTACCGTGGACGTGCGAATTCTGCTGCGCGAGAGGCCCAACGTGCTGGTGGTGCCGCGCGGCGCGGTTTCCATTGACGGAAATCGCCACTTCGTTTTCGTGGTCGAAGACAATCGCTTGCACCGCCGCGAAATTACCGTGGGCATCGCGTCGCCGGTTTCTTACGAAGTCGTGGATGGCCTGGCGGAGGGCGATCTGGTGGCGCTGCCGGGCGAAGTGAATCTGAAGGACAAGATGAAGATCCGGCCCGTGACGCCAGAATGAGCCGGCCGATCGCGGCGGTAGCATGTGCGCTGCTTTTCGGTGCGGCTCTTGCGCATTGCGCGCGCGGCGCGGGCGCTCCGCAAGCAAATTCCGTTAACGACGCACAACGCCTCTTCGACTCGGGCCAATACAATCAAGCGGTGGACCTATTGACCGCGGCGACGGCGAAATCGCAGGGCGATGCGCAGGCTTTCCTTTTGCTCGGCCGCTGCTACTACGAGCTGGGAGATTTTTCGCGCGCAATCACTAGCCTTGAGAACGGCGTGCAGCTAGCGCCGCAAGATTCGCAGGCTCACGATTGGCTGGGCCGCGCCTACGGCAGCAAGGCCGATCAGGAAAGAAGCTCGATGTTCAGCGCCTATTCGCTGGCGCGCAAGACGCGCCACGAATTCGAGACCGCCGTGGATCTCCAGCCTTCCAATCTTGAGGCGCAGCGCGACCTGATCCGATTCGATATGGACGCCCCCTCTCTGGTCGGAGGCGGCGACGATAAGGCGCTGCATGAAATCGACAACCTCGCGCAAATTGATCCGGTGGAAGGCGATCTGGCGCGAGCCGAATTCTATGCGAACAAAAAGCAATTTGATGACGCGGCGCAGGTCTATCAGAAAGTTCTCGCCGCGCCGAAGAGCGTAGGCGTGTGCCTGGAAGTTGCCGATTACTACCGCGACCGCGGCGATGGCCCGCACATGGCCGCGGCCGTCGCGGCGGCGATCAAACTCGATCCCAACGACCGGCGCCTCGGATATTATCGAGGAGTCGCGGATGTGCTGGGCGGCCAGCGCCCCGCCGAAGCCGAGCAGCTGTTGCGCGCGTACCTCAATGCCACGCCTGAAAATTCCGATATGCCCACACACGCATCAACTCTCGAATGGCTCGGCACGCTTTATGAAAAAGAGGGCCGAAATTCGGAGGCCGCGGCGGAATACCAGGCTAGCTTGGCGCTTGATCCGAGGGATCGCGCGGCGCGCGATGGCCTGCGCCGCGTGGGAAAGAATTAGCCGCCCGCCGGCGTTTCGCGCCGCGGCGTAATCGATCTCCATGATGCTCACCAGCCAAACCTGGACAGTCGCGCTTGAGGCTCTGTGGGCCAATAAGCTGCGCGCCTTTTTGACCACGCTCGGCGTGATCATCGGCAGCGCTTGCATCGTGCTGGTATTCACCATCGCGCTCACTGGCCGCCGCTATGTGATCGCGCAAATCGAAGGCGTGGGATCGAATCTGGTGTACGCGCAACTCGAAGTGAATGCCGATCAGCCCGCGGAACTCAGCGACGAGCTCACGGTGGACGATATGGACGCGGCGAAACTTGCCATTCCCGGCGCCGTGGCCGTGGCCGGCACACGCGGCATCCAGGAGAACGTTCTGGTGGGAGACGAAGAGCGCGCCGTGAGTTTGGTCGGCGTCACCGAAGGCTTTCAGACCATCCGCAATCTGCTGGTGTTGAAAGGCAGATTTTTCGATACCGAAGATTCGACCTCGCGCAGCAAAGTCTGCCTGATCACGCAGGATCTCGCGACCAAGGTATTTCCTAACGAGGATCCGGTCGGCAAAAATTTGCGCGTCGGCGAAGTCAGCTACACCGTGCTGGGCGTGTTTCAAGAACGCACCGCGACGTACGGGCTTTCCGAAATCCAGCAGTACACCGTCCTCGTCCCGTTTCCGCTGATGGAGTATTACACCGGCGATAGCGGAATCGAAGTGCTCTACGTGC
>Ga0302326_10026731_pt1 | contig 11654 bp, 9 predicted proteins | sample Palsa_T0_3_FD_202264 | JGI IMG/M metagenome (GOLD analysis project Ga0302326, IMG submission 202264) | Peat permafrost microbial communities from Stordalen Mire near Abisko, Sweden - Palsa_T0_3 | ecosystem: Environmental > Terrestrial > Soil > Palsa > Peat permafrost | place: Sweden: Abisko... | reverse complement strand
GGGGCGTTCGACGGTGTGGCAGGGCGCGCGGCCGGATCGCTCACGAGCCGCTAACTTACGCCCCTTTTTCTGCCAGATACCGCAAATAGTCGCGCGCCTGCACGACGAGCGCGCTCTCTGCGTAGTCGTGCACGATGGATTGGAAGGCCTGCCGCGCCTCGGACCACCTGTGCATCTTCAGGTACGTCTCGCCGAGCAGCAGAAGCGCCTCTGCCGCGAGGTCGGTCGCGACCGTGACGGTGCCGGGCTTGCTGACGAGCGCGCTGCCGTAGTTGCGCAGGGCGTATTGAACACGCGCGACGGCCGCTTCGAAGTTCTGGCGGGTGAGATAGAAGCGCGCCACGTAGAGCTCGTGCCGCACGAGACGCGAGATGACCAGGCTGACGAGGTCGCGGACATGAGGCGACTCCTTGGCGTCGGGGTATTCGGCCAGGTACGTCGTCAGTTCCTTGTAGGCGTCGACCACGCCGCCCTGGTCGCGCTCCTCGGGGGAGCCGATGATCGCGGTCTCCGGGATCTCGCCGTACGTGGCCTCGGCCACGCGCGCCCGCGCGTACGCGACGTCTTCGGCGTCGGAGCGGTGGGCGTGGACGAACTCTTTGTACTCGTGGATCGCGTCCGAGAACTTCTCTTGCACGAAGTCGGCGTCGGCGATGCGCAGCTCGGCGAGGCGCGCGTACTTGGAGTAGCTGTACTTGCGCTTGATCTCGCGGAACAGATTCTGGGCCGTGACGTAGTTGTGCGAGTTGTACTCGTCCATCGCGCGGTCGTACGAGCGCTTCGCGTCCTCGGTGTACCCCAGCGGGCTCTTGGCGTCTTCGCAGGCGGTGGCGGCGAGCGCGCACGCGAGCAGCGAGACCCACGCGAGGGGGCCCACGACGAAGCGGTCGGCGGGGCGGATCGACGTAGGCATACGACTCGGGCGTCTACCTATCAGTCTCGCCGTCCGGCCGCCAGCGTACGATACGCCGGGGAGGGGGCTGCTGCTCCTCGTGCGCGTGCTTCCAGGCGGCCCGCAAAAGGAGGCGCGCGCGGTCCGCGACGCCGGGCGGCGCGCTCGCCGCCTCGACCGTCACCAACCCCGCGTCGGAGATCGACGCCTCGAGCGTGAAGTTGGCGATGGGGGTGACGACTTCGCCGCGATAGCGCCAAGGCGGCCCCGCTTGCGCGTCCCTCGTCACGTCGATGCGAAGACCCGACTCGGGACGATCACCCACGATGGCCATCTGCTGCTCCCGCCCGCCTCTTGGCGCACAATGTAGAACGCTTCGCCCGTCTCGTCCGAGCCGTCTCCGTGCTAAATCGTGCGGGCGATGCAGAAAAACCCCATCACGCCGGAGGGCGCTACCAAGCTGCGCGAGGAGCTCATCCATCTCAAGAGCGTCGAGCGCCCTGCCATCATCCAGGCCATCGCCGTCGCACGCGAGCACGGAGACCTGAGCGAGAACGCCGAGTACCACGCGGCGCGCGACAAGCAGTCGTTCATCGAGGGCCGAGTCAAGGACCTGGAGAACAAGCTCGCCCTGGCCGAGGTGATCGACCCGACCAAGCTCGCGGGCGACCGCGTTGCCTTCGGGGCGACGGTCAAGCTGTCCAACGTCGACAGCGGCGAAGAGGTCACTTATCGCATCCTCGGCGCCGACGAATCCGATCTCGCCAAGGGCAGCATCAGCATCACGAGCCCGCTCGCCCGCTCGCTCATCGGCAAGTACGTCGGCGACGAAGTCAAAGTGCGGATGCCCGGCGGCGACCGCACCTACGAAGTCCTGGACATCTCGTTCGGGTGAACCTCAAGGGCCGCGTCGCCTCGGCGGCCGTCGACCTCGCCGCGGTCGTCGGGGCGTGGATGGTGGCGCTCCTCGCCGAGAACGCCGCCATCGGCTTTCTCTGGCGAGCGCAGTTCCTCGGGCCCTGGGAGATCTCGCTCGCGCGCCACGCGGCGGCGCCGCTGGCTCTGGCGGGCCTCGGGCCGGAGGCCTTCGCCGCCGTGGGCGTCTGGCATCTGGCGCTCGCCGCCTCGCGGGGCGAACCACGGCCGGCGCGCGTTCTGGGGGTGCTCGGCGGGCTCGCGGCCGGTCCCCTGGCCCTCGGCTTGTCCGAGGGGCGTCACTTCGCCAGCTGGATGCTCAGGGCACCCTTCGTCGGTGTGGCGGTGCTCTCCGGAGCCTTGGCGGGCGCCTCGGCCTTGCCCCGGATGGCGCTCCTCGTCGAGTCCCCGGTCGTGCTCGGGTTGGCAGGGCTGGCGCTCGCCGCGGGGGGATGGCTCGCGGATAGCTACGTCCTGCCGCGTCTCTACCCGGCCTTTCATACCGCCTTGCTCGTGCTCTCGCTCGGGGGCGCGGCGCTCGCGGCGCTGGCGGGACGGGCAGGGACCAGACCCCCTGGGAAGCTTCTGGTCACCGCGGCGGCCCTCGTGCTGGCGGTGCCTGTCGTCTGCGCGTTCGCCGCTCCGAGCGCCGCACGCGCGCTCGACCGGGACGCCAACGTGCGCATCGTGCTCGTCGAGCACGCGCCCATCGCCGGGCGCGCGGTGGCGGCGGCCATGGCCCTGCGGCCCCCGCCCGAAGACGCGTCGCCGGTGGTCGCGGCGCCCGCGCCGGCCGAGGTCGCGCGCGCGCTCGACTGGGAGGGGCACGATGTCCTGCTGATCACCGTCGACGCACTGCGCGCGGACCACGTGTCGGCGTACGGCTACGGCCGCCCGACGACGCCGAACATCGACGCGCTCGCACGCGAAGGGACGCGGTTCGACGCCGCGTACTGCCCGACGCCGCACACCTCGTATTCGCTGACGTCGATGATGACGGGCAAGTACCTCCGGCCGCTCCTCGCGCTCGGGCAGGGCCAGGACTCGGAGACGTGGGCCCAGGATCTTCGCCGCTACGGGTGGCGGACGGCCGCGTTTTATCCGCCGGCAGTGTTCTTCATCGACGAGGAGCGCTTCACGCGGTTCGAGGACGAGCGCCTCGGCTTCGAGTATGCGAAGGTCGAGTTCGCCGGGCCCGAGCTTCGCGAGACTCAGGTGCATGCGTACCTGGAAACCGCGCCGACGGACCGGCCGCTTTTTCTCTGGGTCCATTTCTTCGAGCCGCACGAGCCGTATGTCGTGCACGCCGGGCACGTCTTTTCGGGCGGTCTCCCGGGCGGATCGTCGCCCGATGTCGACGCCTACGACAGCGAGGTCGCCGAGGCCGACGACGGGATCGGGCGCGTCGTTCGCCTGATGCGCCATCGGCACGCGGACCCCGTCGTCATCGTGACGGCCGACCACGGCGAGGAGTTCGGCGAGCACGGGGGGCGCTACCACGGCACCACCGTCTACGAGGAGCAGGTCCGCGTGCCCCTGGTCGTCGTCGGACCGGGAGTGCGGAGCGACGCACGCAGTCTCTCCGTGGCCCAGACGATCGATCTCTTGCCGACGACCCTCTCGGCCCTCGGGATCCCGCGGCCCGCACGCCTTCGCGGGCGAGACCTCGGCCCCGCGCTGGCTGGCGCTTCCTCCGCCGCCAGTGCCGAGGGTTTCGCGCTCGCGGAGACGGACGACTACGAGCTCCTCGCGAAAGGGCCCGACCGCCTCGTCTGCGAGCGCCGAGCCGCTGCGTGCGCCCTCTATCGACCGGGCACCGACGCCGCCGAGCGCCGAGACTTCGCGGCCGACGCGGCGCCCCGCTTCGACGCGCTGCGATCCGAGCTGCGCGCGACCATGCGCGACCACGGGCGCTACGAGGTCACGGCCGAAGCGCGCTGGCCCGAGGCCTTGCGGCGCGGAATGCAAGGGGACGTCGAAGCGGCTCTGGACGTAGCGTCGTTGCTCGAGGACGCCGACGTCGCCATCCGGCGTAAGGCCGCCGAGGTGTCCTTTGCGCTGCATGCGCGAGCGGCCGTCCCGGAGCTGAAGCGCGCGCTCACGGGCGACGAGGACGAGACAGTGCGCAATTTCGTGGCGCTGGCGCTCGCGCGGGCAGGGGAGGCGATCGCGCCCGTCGCCCTCGGCTTGCTGCGATCGCCCGACGCGGGTTGGAGACGTCGGGCGGCGCTGGCGCTCGCCGACCGCGGCGACGCGCGTGGATGCGACGAGCTCGCGGCGTGGTGGAACGACGTGTCGGCTGCGACGCAGAGCGGCGGGGCGGACGGCGAGCCGCCGCGCCTCACCATCGATCTGCGCGAGGCGCGCGAGCTGCTCGACGCGGCGGCGAGGGCGCGGTGCCGCGCCGCGGAGCCGTCCATCGTGAGGGCCCTCGACGACGTTCGCGTGCGGCCGTACGCGGTCGACGCGCTTGCGGCGCTGGGCGACGAGCGTGCCCGGGCCCCGCTGTTGCACTTCCTGGCGACCGAGCCGTACGTGACCACGCGGACGCACGAAGCGCACGCTCTCTTGGCGCTTGGGGACCAAGACTGGTCGTCGCCTGCGCCCGAGGCCGAAGTAGCGACGACGCTCGCCGGGCCCCCCGGCCTCCTAAAGATTGCCGTTCTGCTTTCCGATCCGGCCGCCCGGCTCGAGGTGACGGCCAACGGCGACCGGCCCGCGGCCGACGGCGAAGGGGAGGTGCGGGTGCTTAACTTTGCGGCGCCGTCCGCGCCGACCGCCGGGCCGGTGCGCCTTCAGGCCCAGGCCTCGGCGGGGGGGCTGCTCGCCATCTGGCGCCTGCCGGGGCCTGACTTGATTGATCCGCGCGGATCGCGCAAATAGGGGGCGCGATTGCGCCCCGCCGCACCCCCCAAGGAACGCCCCGTGCCCGACGACGAGCAGAAGCACGACGACCCGACAGAGCCGCCCGCCGGTAGCGAGTCCGACGCACCGGCCGGCCCCGGCGATGCGTTCCGTCCCGAGGCGATCGCCGCGCGTGTCGACCGCCTGGGCGCCGAGAGCGACCTGGAACGCGTGGCCCGCGACGAGGAGGCCAAGCTCTACGAACGCAAGAAGACCGCCAAGACCGGCCTCGAGAGCGCCGCATCCAAGCGCCTGGCGCGGATCGGGGAGGGGAAGGTCAAGCGCCCGTCGGCGCTCGGCGAAGGGATTGGCCCCGAGGCCGATCCGCTCGTGCGCCGCGCGGTCAAGGCGGGCAGCTGGGTGCAGGACCATCAGCAGACGTTCGTGGCGCTGGTCGTCGTGGGGCTGCTCGGGTTCGGCGGGTTCGCCGGCTACCAGTACTGGCAGGACAAGCGCAACGGCGACGCGTCGACCTTGCTGGCCCAAGCGCTGACCGACGAGCACGGGCACATCAGTGACAAGGCGGCGGACGAGGACGAAGACGACACGCACGCCAAGCCGCTCTACCCCACGTTCAAGTCGGCGGCCGAGCGGCGCGACGCTGCCCTCGCGAAGTACCGCGATGTCGAGTCCAAGTACGCCGGCACCGGCGCCGCGATCCTCGCCCGGCTGGCCGAGGCGTCGCTCCTGCTCGATGCGGGCGACCCGAAGGCCGCGGCGGCGGCTTACCGGGAGGTGAGCACGTCGGCCCTCGGCAGGGCCGACGCCGAGGTACGAGGACGCGCGCTCGAGGGAATCGGGTTCGCGGACGAGGCCCTCGCCGCAACCGACGCGGGCGACCAGGCCAGGCACCTCGACGACGCGCTTGCCGCGTACAAGACGCTGGCCGACGTGGAGATGACCGGCTTCAAAGAGCTCGGCCAGTACCACCAGGCGCGCGTGCTTCAGGCACAAGGCGACAAGGCCAAAGCGATCGACCTGCTCAAAGACGTGCAGAAGCGCGTCTCCGAGCCCGGCGACGACGCGCACTTCGCGTACTTGAAGTTCGTGGTCGAGGACCGGCTGCGCGATCTCGATCCGACGGCGCTCCCACCCAAGGCGCGCACGGACGCAACCGGCAAGGGCGGCCCGGTCGCCGGAGGTCCGGGAAGCCACGTCGACATGAACGATCCGCAAATCAAACAGCTGCTCGAGAAGCTGAGGCAAAAAGGCGCAGCAGGGGCTGCGAACGGAGCCGCGCCCCCAGGCGGAGCGGCGCCTGCGAACGGACCGCCTGCAGAAGGACCGTCACCGGCGCCCGCGAACGGAGCCAAGCCGTGAGCCTACGGCGCGCTGGCCTGACGTTCGTGGCCTTGACCCTCACGGCGACGTCCGTCTTCGGGTGCGGGTCGCTCGAGACGGGCGACGATCGGGTCAACCCGGAGCGGCCCACGTGGCTGCATCGCGCGAGCGGTGCGATGCATCTGCTGTTCTGGCGGACGCTGACGGCGCCGTCGCAGGGCGAGGGCGAGCCGTTCGAGCGCGGTCGCCCCGAGATCGACGCCGCGCACGGTCGCGTGTTCGTCGGCACGCGCGACCACGGCCTTTATGCTCTGCGGGCGCCGGACGGCAGCACGCTGTGGCGCTTCGAGACGATGGGCGCCGTGCAAAGCGAACCGCTCTACGACGCGCCGCTCGACGTCGTGTACTTTGGCTCGAACGACGGCGCGCTCTACGCGGTGCGCGCGAGCGACGGGAGCCTCGTGTGGCGCTACGACAGCGGCGCCGAGGTCGCACGGCGCGCCGTTCTCGTGGGCGAGACGCTGCTCTTCGCCAACGCCGCAGACAACCTCTTTGCCATCGAGCGCCGCACCGGCAAAAGCCTCTGGCGCGTGCATCGCTCTCCCGCGCTCGGCATGGAAATCAGCGGGTACGCGGGACCCGCCGTCGACCACGGCGTCGTGTTCTTCGCGTTCTCCGACGGCCACGTCGGCGCGTACGGCATCGCGGATGGCAACGAGCGCTGGTCGCCCGTAGACCTCTCGGCCGAGGCCGAGCAAACGCACGGCGCCGAAGCCCTGCGCTACCTCGACGTCGATACCACGCCCATCCCGCACGACCTCGGGGCGCAGGGCCGCGTGGTCTTCGTCGCGAGCTACCTGGGAGGCGTCTTCGCGCTGGACCAGGACCGCGGCGCCCCTGTCTGGAAGGACGACAAGGTCACGGGCGTCACGGATCTCGTGCTCTGGACGCAGCCCGCCCATCGCCCGCACCCGGGCAGTCCCGAGTTTGCGCCCGGCGGTCCGTCGGTGCCGCCCGAAGAGATCCTGCTCGCGTCGAGCGGCGCGACCGGCCTCTGGGCCCTCGAGCCGTCCACCGGCCGGACGCTATGGCGCGTGCCCATCCCCGAGGGCGGCGTGACGGCGCCCGCTTCGATCGCGGGCGCGCTGATGGTCGGCACCACCAACTACGGCGCCTTCTTGCTCTCGGTGCGCGACGGTCGCCCGATCGACGGCTTCGATCTCGGAAGTGGGTTTTCGCAGGCGCCCGCCACGTTCGGCAATCGCGCCTACGTCCTCAGCAACGCGGGGACGTTGATCTCGGTGCAGGTCGATCCGCCGTACGGCAAGTCGTCGTTCGACGACTACGTCGGCACGTACTTCTGAGTTTCTGACGGCCCCGCGCGGTGGGCTGCTAAGGGGCATTATGTGAACCCGACGGAGAGCGGGGGGCAGGGGGCCTCAGTCCGTTCCGTCGGGGAGCGCGGCGGTCACCAGCGGCGACGGCATGTCGCTCGCCACGCACCACAGCTGGTGGGACGCGCGCGTGGCAGCCACGTACATGGCGTGGCGCGCCTGGGGTGTTGCCGGGTAGCTCGCTGCGGTGGTCTCGAGCAGGATCACTTCGTCGAACTCGAGGCCCTTGGTCTGGCGCACGTCGGTCACGTCGACGCCCGGCTCCCACGAGAAGTCCTGCTTGGCAACGCGCCGCACGTTGGGCACCTCGGCGCGCGAGAGCCCGTCGAAGTACAGGTCGGCCTGCTGCGGAAAGCGCGCGATGAGCGCCACGTTGGCCGACGGCTCGTCGCGCGCGAGCTGCTTGAGCGCGTCGGACAGCCACGCCGCGGCCTCACCGGCCGACGCGAACGTGAAGAGCTCGACCGGCGGGCCGACGCGCGTCGTCTCGGGCACGTCGTCGTGAGCCAGCGGCCCGAGCACCGAGCGCGCGAAGCGCGTGATCTCGGCGGTCGACCGGTAGCTCACCTTCAACGGCTCGAGCGCCGTGTGCGCGACGCCCAGCGCGTCGAGCAGCGAGCTCCAGTCGAACTCGCCGCGGTCGTCGCCCTCGTCGACCATGCGCTGCGCCACGTCGCCCGCGAGCGTGATGCAGCGCTCCTTGCCGGCCAGCTCGAGCAGGATGCGTAGCTCGACGGGGCTCGCGTCCTGCACTTCGTCGACGAACACGTGCGCGAACCGAATGGGCTTGTTCTCGGCGTCGGGGATCGGGCCGCGGAGCTCCTGCCAGCACCGGAGCAGCAGCGCCACGTCCTCCGGGTCGATCGTCGGTTGCTCGCCGTCGCGCTCCCCCTCTTCGCGAACGCGCGCCTGGCGCAGGCACCAGGCGTGGACCTGATCGAGGCGCGTGGGACCAAAGCCGGACGCCCCGGCGCCGAAGTCTTCGTCGAGGCCCTCGCGCGAGGTCAGTAGCTCGTCCCAGACGGCGCCGACCGAGCGGGTCAGCGGGCGCACATCGGTGACGACCTGCTCGAGGGCCGCGCGCGTCGCGGGCGAGATGGTGGCCGCCGGCTCCACCCCCGGGAGCGTGCGCTTGCCCGCGAGCCACGCGCCGAAGACCGACACGCGCGTGTCCGCCGGCGTGGCCTCGTCGGCGCCCGACCCTTCCCAGGCTTTGACGGCGCTCTCGGTCGCGGGCCACTTGGCCATCGCGGACCGCATCCGCACGTCGACCTCGGTGCGCACGCGCGCCACGATGCGCACGATCCCCCGGAGCATCGCGGGGTGCGACTTGGCCCGCGCCACCACGGGCGGCGTCTCTTCGGAGAGCCGCGCGGGCAGCCGCGGAAAAAGCTGCGTGACGATCCGCTTCGCGAACCGCGCGAACGTCGTCACCTGCACCCCCTCGACCCCGAGCGACGGCAGCACCCGCCCGACGTAGTGGACCAGCGCGTCGTTCGGCACGACGACGAACATCTTCTCGGGCCGGAAGCGCTGCGGCTCGCGGAACGCGAGGTACGCCACCCGGTGCAGGCCGACGGTCGTCTTGCCGCTGCCCGCGCTCCCCTGGATCGCCACCAGGCCCGAGCCTTCGCGCGCGATGAGCTCGTACTGCTTCTCGTCGAGGAGCGACGCGATCGCGGGCAGGTGCTTGTCGTGGCGCATCGCCCCGTCGGCGCCGACGCCGAGGCGCGCTTGCGAGGCGACGCCCACGCGTGCCGACCACTGCGCTTCGGTCTCGAGGCGCGCGCGATGCACCCGCGCGCGAGTCCAGCGCCCGTCGGCTCCGCGTGTGAACGTGCCCTGCGGCGCCGCCACGCGAACGAGCTCGCCCCGAAGGATCGTCACGCCGCGTCGCGCGATCACGAGGCCCTCGACGACCCGATCGCCGAGCTCTTCCTCGTAGTCGTCGCCCTCGCCGTAGCGGTAGTAGATCCGGCTCACCGGAGCGTGACGCCAGTCGACGATGCGGATGCCGCTCGCCGAGTCCACATAAGACCGCGCTCCCACCAGCACGTCGCGCCGTCGCGTCGCCGGCTTGAGCCCTCGGCCCCCTGCCCCCGTGCGCGGCGCGTGCGGCACGTCATCCACCGTCTCCTCGAGGCGCATGTGGCCAAAGTACGGGCTCGCGCGATCGATGGAGCCCGCGACGCTCCTGCCCCGCTGCGCCCGCAGCGCGCCCAGGTGGTGCATCTGCTCGAACAGCGCCGGCAAGTCCTCGGGTTTGGCCACCGCCACGTCGTCGCGGAGCTGGAGCAGCAGCGCGTCGTCGCTCGTGCGCGCCCGCGCCGACGTGTCTTCTCCCGCCGTTTCGAGCGCGCGATAGACCGTCGAGAGCAGGCGCAGCTCCTCGCCGACGATCCTCGTGCCTTCGACGTCGTCCTCGAGCCCCGGAAGCGGGCTTTCGAGCGGGACGGGAGCGAGCACGGGCGCGGGCGTCTGGGTCACCGGGAGCCAGAGTATGTGCGGCTCCGTCCGCGCGGACGCAAGGGCAAAACCGCGCTAAAGGATGAAGTGGTCGCCCAGCGCGCAGATCGTCAGATTCAGGCCGCGAAGGCGCGCGCACTCGCGCTCCACGATGCGCTGGAAGGTTGGCTTGATATGGTAGAGGAGCGTCGGCAGGTCGGCGCGCCGGATGAGCTTTTTCATGTCGCGCTCGAGCGTCTCGGGCGTGTGGTGCCCGCTGTCGCGCGCCAGGCGGGCTTGCTCGTTCGGGAAGCTGACCTCCATCAGTAGGGCCTTGAGGTCGTCGGTCTTGTTCAGCACCTGCCAGAGCCGATCCGTGGGCCCAGTATCGCCGCTGTACGCGAGGGTGCCGTGCGGACCGCGCACCGTGAACCCCGAGCAGTCGATCGTGTGGCTCACCGGAATGGCGCACACCTCGTAGCCCGCCACCATCGTGGGCTTCTCGGACTTGAGCTCGAGGTAGCGGATGGCGGGCCTTCGCTTCGTCGGGATCGTGGAGAAGTCCGGCCAGAGCAGGTTGTTGAAGAAGTGCTTCTTCAGCACGCCGAGGGTGGCCCGCGTGCCCGCGACGATGAGCGGCGCGCAGTCCATCTGGCAGCGGTTGTCGGCGATGGTCGAGAGGTCGCGGATGTGGTCGAGATGGGCGTGGCTCACGAGCACCGCCTCGAGCGCGGCCTGAGCCTTGAGCTCCATGCCGCTCGTCAGCGCGCCGGCGTCGATGGCGACGCGATCGTCGACGACGAACGCGCTCGTCCGATGCTTCGGCGTTTCCCCGCCGTGGCAACCGATGACCCGGAGTTCCACGGGGCGCTCTTACCCCTCGCCTTTGCTGGGCATCTCGAGAAATTCCATGAACTCAAGCAAGCGGGGAAAATCGACGAGGACGATGTTCCCCCCCTCGTCCTCGTCGGCCACGCGCAGGCGGCGGAGGCGGGACAGTACGTCGCGCACTTGCGCCCTGTCGACTCCGACCTGACCGGCCAGGTCATCGAGCGAGACCCGCAGCACGATCCGGCCATCGCTGCCAGGGGCCTTCATGCCCTCGGCGTGACGCTTGAGCGCGCGGAGCACGCGCGCCCTCGGATCGGGATCGAGCAAGATCTGGATCATCTCGTCGGCCGAATCGAGGCGGCGAGCGAGCTTCTTCACCAGCCGAATCGCGATCTCCGCGTTGTTCGTGAGCATCTGCTCGAGCGTCGCGGTGTCGATCACCAGGCACCGGACGCGCTCGAGGACCAGCGCCGTCGCCGTGCGCGGCCGACCGTTGAGGATCGCCATCTCGCCGACGAACTCGCCCTTGCCCAGCGTGGCCAGGGGCCGGTCCTGTCCGCCCACCCGCTTGAGGATCTGCACGATCCCCGACTGGATGACGAACATCTCCTCGCCGCGCTCTCCCTCTTGAAAAAGCACTTCGCCAACTGCCAACTCGCGGCCGCGCTGAGAAGAAGGATCGGAGGACAGTCTTCGGATTGTAGGTCCACCGGATCGGGCAAGTCAAAATGGCCGCGGGGGGCGCCCCGCAGCCCCCCCTTTGACATGAGCGACCCTGAACGCGTTTCAGTCCATGTCGAAGTCGTCGCCGCCCATGCCGCCCATCCCTCCCATGCCGCCCATACCGCCCATCCCTCCCATGCCGCCCATCCCTCCCATGCCGCCGCCTCCCCCGCCCGCGGCCGCCGCCATGTCCATCATGGGCAAGTCGGCGATGCACGCCTCGCTCGTCAGCCTCAAGCCCCCCACGCTCGCCGCGTGCTCGACCGCCA
>Ga0302326_10026730_pt1 | contig 11654 bp, 12 predicted proteins | sample Palsa_T0_3_FD_202264 | JGI IMG/M metagenome (GOLD analysis project Ga0302326, IMG submission 202264) | Peat permafrost microbial communities from Stordalen Mire near Abisko, Sweden - Palsa_T0_3 | ecosystem: Environmental > Terrestrial > Soil > Palsa > Peat permafrost | place: Sweden: Abisko... | reverse complement strand
TCACACCCTCGAAGAGCACCGAGGCGTGGGTCATGGCTGTCTGCTTCCCGAGCGACAGCGAGATGATCGGCAAGGGCTGGGAATGTCATCCAAAACCGGCAACTCGGCTGGGGCAACAACCCCAGAAGAAGCGCTTCTCCAAGACGCGTGCCGAATACGAAAAGCGCCAAGCACAGTTTCAAGCCGGCTGGCCGGATATTGCAGCGAGGTTGTCCGAAGCGGCTCGGTTCCAAGACGATTTCACGACCGCCGTCCAAGCACTACCCGCCCCATAGTATGTCTTTACCGCGCGGCCGCCTTATCCGCCGCTGGCGCAAACGTCAACTCCCCCTCCGCATTCACATCCACCAGAATCCGTTGCCCGTCCCGAATCTCGCCCTTCAAGATAAGCCTGCCCAGCGGCGTCTCCACCTTCTTCTGAATCGCGCGCTTCAGCGGACGCGCCCCGTAATGCGGATCGAAGCCTGTGCGCACCAAATTCAGCCGTGCGGCTTCCGTCAGCTTCAGCGTGATGTGCCGGTCCGCCAGCCGCGCCCGCAGCAGATCGAGTTGGATCTCCACGATCTTCATCAAGTGCTCTTCAGTAAGCGCATGGAACACGATCGTTTCATCCACGCGATTCAGAAACTCCGGCCGGAAATGGTGGCGCATCTCCTCCAGCACAGCCTCTTTCATGCGCTCGTACGCCTCGCCTTCGAACCCGCCGCGGTATTCCAGGATGCGCGCGCTGCCGATATTCGAAGTCATGATCGCGATGGTGTTGCGGAAGTCCACCGTGCGTCCCTGGCCGTCGGTCAAGCGGCCGTCGTCGAGCACCTGCAGCATCACATTGAACACATCGGGATGGGCTTTCTCGATCTCATCGAACAGCACCACGGAGTAAGGCCGGCGGCGCACGGCTTCGGTGAGCTGCCCGCCTTCTTCGTAACCCACGTAGCCGGGCGGCGCGCCGATCAGACGCGCCACCGTATGCTTTTCCTGATACTCCGACATATCTATGCGGATCATGGCGCGTTCGTCGTCGAAGAGAAACTGGGCCAGCGCCCGCGCCAGCTCCGTCTTGCCCACGCCCGTCGGTCCCAAAAAAATGAAGCTGCCGATCGGCCGGTTGGGATCTTTCAAACCGGAGCGCGCGCGGATTACCGCCTCCGACACCGCGGTGACTGCCTCATCCTGCCCGATCACCCGCTGGTGCAGCTCGTCTTCCAGGTGCAGCAGCTTCTGCATCTCGCCTTCCAGCAGCCTAGTCACCGGCACGCCCGTCCAGCGGCTCACCACCTCCGCGATATCTTCCTCATCCACCTCTTCTTTGATCAGCGGCGACTGCGCCTGCTTTTTGACGAACTGTTCCGACTCCCCCTGCAACCGCCGCTCCAGGTCCGCCAGCTTGCCGTATTTCAACTCGGCCGCGCGGTTCAGATCGTAAGCGCGCTCGGCTTTCTCTATCTCCACCTTGGTCTGCTCCATCTGTTCGCGCAGCGTGCGCAGCCGCATGACGGTCTGCTTCTCCGCTTGCCAGCGCGCCTTCAAGGCATCGCCTTCGGCCTTCAAATTGGCCAGCTCTTTTTCGAGCTTCTTCAAGCGATCGCGCGAGGCGGCGTCTTTCTCCTTCTTCAGCGCCTCGCGCTCGATTTCAAGCTGCATCACGCGGCGCAGGATTTCGTCCAGCTCCGAAGGCATCGAATCGATCTCCGTGCGCAGCCGCGCCGCCGCCTCGTCCACCAGGTCGATCGCTTTGTCGGGCAGGAACCGGTCGGTGATGTAACGGTTCGAAAGAATCGCCGCGGCCACCAGCGCCGCGTCCTTGATGCGCACGCCGTGGTGTACTTCGTAGCGCTCTTTCAACCCACGCAGGATGGAAATGGTATCCTCCACCGAAGGCTGATCCACCCTCACCGGCTGGAAGCGCCGCTCGAACGCCGCATCTTTTTCGATGTGCTTGCGATATTCGTCGAGCGTGGTGGCGCCGATGCAGTGCAGCTCGCCGCGCGCCAGCATGGGCTTCAGCAGGTTGCCTGCATCCATGGCGCCTTCGCTTTTGCCCGCGCCGACCACCGTGTGCAGCTCGTCGATGAAGAGGATAATATCGCCCGCGGATTCCTGTACCTCTTTCAGAACCGCCTTCAGCCGCTCTTCGAATTCGCCGCGATACTTGGCGCCCGCGATCAGCGCGCCCATATCGAGCGACACGATGCGCCGGTTCTTCAGCCCCTCCGGCACATCGCCGCGCACGATGCGCAGCGCCAGCCCCTCCACAATGGCGGTCTTGCCGACGCCCGGCTCGCCGATCAGCACGGGATTGTTCTTGGTGCGGCGCGACAGCACCTGGATCACGCGGCGAATCTCTTCGTCGCGCCCGATCACGGGATCGAGCTTGCCCTGGCTGGCCAGCTTGGTCAGGTCGCGGCCGTAGCGCTCCAAGGCTTCGTATGTGGCTTCGGGATTCTGCGACGTCACGCGCTGGCTGCCGCGCACTTCGCGCAGCGCCTGCATCAGCCGTTCGCGCGTGGCGCCGTATTCGCGCAGCAAGCGGCCGGTTACGCCGCTATCGCCGGTCAGCGCCAGCAGCACATGCTCGACGGAGATGTATTCGTCCTTGAGTTTTTTGGCTTCGTCCTCGGCCTCCGTGAGCAAGCGGTTCAAGCGGGCCGTGACGAAGATCTGGTCCGGCGCGCCAGAGGGGCCGGAGACCTTGGGCAGCCGGTCCAATTCCTGATCCAGCCGCGTGCGCAACGTGTCGACGTTGACGCCCGCGCGCGACAGGATCGATCCCGCCAGCCCGCCCTCCTGTTCCAGCAGGCTGGCGAACAGATGTTCGACGTCCAGTTGCTGATGGCCGTAGCGGGTGGCCTTGCTTTGCGCCGCCCGGATCGCCTCCTGGAGTTTCTCCGTGAAACGATTGATGTCCATATTTATATTCTGGACCACAAATCGTGGGGCGGCCAATCCTGGCCGCAGCCGGCTCGGAAGTTCCTGCATTTTGCCTCGGTGGGCCAGGCAGGTTTGGTGGGACAGGCGGTTTCGCCTGTCGCGCTGGGCGTAGCCCGGCTAGCGCGGGGCTAAAGCCCCGCGGCAGGCGCGCTACGCGCGCCTGCGATGGCAAGAGTGCCATCGCGGCAGGCAGAGTGCCTGCGCCACATCGGCCATCTGCCGATCGAGTCAAATGGCCAAACTCCAGGGCGGGGCTACAGCCCCGCGCGTAAAGCCGGCTTCAGCCGGCTAAAACATGTGGCGTTCGGCACTCGTGCACTGGCTCTATTGAGCGGTTACGTCAACCTTGGCAGTCTCTGTCCGGGTCATCAGGTTCAACTTGTCGATAACATGGATCAGAACTTCGGCGGCGCCCGGTTCGGACGCTGTGAATTCCAGGGTCAATCCGTGCTGGCTGCGAGCCTGCAACTGTCTGCCCTTCATTGCGAAATCGGCAGTCAGCCGCGCGCCGTCTGTGCCCGGCGCGGGCAGGATTTGAATCGTGAGTGTCTGCCCCGCCGGTACGCTCTTTCCAGAAACCTGTACGCCGGACAACCGCGGCTGATAGTGGGCGATCCCCGGCACGATGTGCCGCCGCGCCAGCCGGTCGAGCGCGTCAGCCGCGTTCAGCAACGGCAGCGGAGAGCTGGTCTTGCTCAAATGGAAGCAGACGTTACGCAGGGTCCAGACCACCGAAACCGGATCTTGCTGTAACGAGACGATGGACAGGTCCCCCAAGTTCGCCGGTCCCCGCCGGTACGGCGGCTCCCTCATCATGGTGTTGGTGGCGACCTCCAGCAAGTGCCGCCGCGCTGCCGGTATCCCGCTGGCAACGTAGATTTCCAGGGAAAGCTCTTCTGTCCCCTCATGTAGATCCACCTTGCGCACGCCCGCGTCCCCCTGCGCGCGGGCCGCGTCGTACACCGTTTGCCAAGCCCCGTCCAGGCCCAACAACTGGGGCGCTGCCGGCCAATCGCACAACACCCCTTCGTTCGGATCGACGCCGGCGGGCGACTCCGTGTAGCCGACATTGGACTTGAACGCGTTCACCGCGAATTCATTCAAAGTACGCTCCCTTCCCTGTGGGCCGGCGCCCCATGCCAGCGCCGCTGCTAACGCTGCGCAAGCCACCCGCATTGACGCTACTGCACTCCTGTGACGCCGGCCTTCGATTGAATATCGGCCCCTGTCCCCGGATGCCAATGCGCCGCCGCGGCCGCCCGCACGTTGGCGATGACGTCGGGTGGCGCACCGGAATTCGACGCGATCCAGTTGTTGACCATGCTATCGCGGTCGGTCTGATATTTCTGCGTGTCGGTTTCCGAATCGATCCCCGCCGTGCAATATTGCCCGCCGCTCTCGGTCGCCAGGTGTGGGCCCGCACAGGCATCCAGCACCTGCGCCGCGGGAGCCGTACCGCCGCCCGACGCCGGCGCCTGATATTGGCAGAAGGCATGGTTGCCGAACTAAGTCCGCGAGGCGTCGTTTGCGCCGACTACCGGTTGGCTGCCATTGGAATCGAAGAAAGGATTATTGCACTGGCCCACGCCCACCAGGTCGGTCGTCTTCAGGTACCCGAACGGCTCCAGGTAATCCCAGCCCGTGCCCACACCCAGCGCACCACTCAGCGACTGCACCGCGGCAGCCTGGTCATAGCAATTGCAACTGGACGCCGCGCGCTGGATGTACCGGTCCAAATCGAAACTGCCTCCGCTGCCCGAGACGCCGTAACTAGGCGCTCCGTTGTGGGTGTCATAGCGCAATCCATGTCCGCTGTGACAAAATCGGGCCACGGCCGCGGCTGCGTCGCGCTTCACCGTCAGACCCAGTACCGCTGCCTGCTGGCATAACAGCCGCAGCGCTTCCACCCAAACCCCGACGCCCGATTGATAGACCGGGATCGGCGTATCCAATACAAAAAAGATTTCGACCCGCGTGGTCCCCAATGTGAATGAACCGCATCCCGGCACGTCCACACCCCACGCCATGTCCCCCTTGTACCAGGCAATTCCTGGAGGGGGCGCCGTGATGGTGGCACTGGCTGTCTGCATCCCCACCGCCACCGGCAACTGACCGCGGATCTCCAGGGTATCGAGCCGGCCGGTCAGGTCCGCCGATCCCGGACAATTCACCGCCTGGGTGACATTCACCTGAACCGAAACGTTGTAGCTGCCCATGCCCTGCACCAGATATACCGCCGGCCGTTGCGAACCTGCCCCGTCGGTCACGTCCTGGCCTAGCGTCCAGTGCGGAGCGGTCACCGTATTCTTCTGCCGCGCCACCAATATGTTTGAATTGAAGGTTACCGACTGCATGGCCCCCGCGAACTGGCAGGGTGGCGTACAGGGCGTGGCGGTTGTAGCACCGACCGGGTTTGACGAAAACGAATCGTTGGCGCTGTTCAGCGCCACGGCCAACACCGTGAGGGCCACGGCCGCACCGGCTACAATCAGCAGCGGGATCACGGCTGCTTCCCGGGCTCGCCTGTGGCGGCGGCCGCGTGCAAGTGCGCCAGTCCGGCGTCCGACAGTGCCTCCATGCGCTTCGACGCGTCCCCTAAATCGTCATCGTGCAGAATGCCGGCCGCCCATGGCAGGCTTGGATCTTTATCGAAATCGCGCCCGAAGACGAACATCAAGTCGATGTACTTGCACACGTCCCTCTCCGCGGCGATTCCATAGCTCCCGGCGCGCTGCATGCCATACTGGATACTCTCACGCACACCGGCATCTCCCAGCGGCTCGCATACCGCGGGGAACGTCTGTGACAGGTGAAGGACCATGCGCCGCTCGAAATCGCGCAGCGCGGCATCCTGGAACGCTGTCATTTGTGCACGCCGGATCATGACCATGCTAGTGATCCATTCTGTCACGGCCGCAGGTGGATGATGCAAGCGTGGATCTCGACCCCGCGGTTACTTTGTCAAACCGGCCACGTACACCCCCCGATACCCGTCCACTTTCGCTTCGGTGCCGATGACTTTGATGATGTGGCCCATATGTTCGGCGCCCGCCGTGCGGATGTCCACCCCGCCATCGCGCCGCGGATCGTGCTCTTCGGGCATGAGCATGTACAGCGTGCCATCCTTCGTCAGCAGGCCGACCGGCTGCCCGTTCTGGGCGCACTTCTGGCCGCAACTGCGATGCTTCTCGCCGTGCTTGCCCAGTTGCAGGTAGCAGGAGAAGTCCACCAACTCGCCCACCAGCGTCACCTCGTGCCCCGGCTCCGGCTTTTTATCCACGCCGGCCGCAATGGTAGTCGCAGACCAGGGATCCGTACTGCTTTGGCCCAGTGTGGCGGTCGGCGCATCGTACGTGCCCGTCTCGACCTTCATTTCGGGATGGAGGATGGCGCCCTGGGCCATCAAAAGGGCCGCCGCGAAAGAGAGACCGGCCCCGGACAGAACGGCTTTGGAGAGATTCGACATAGTTCCACTAGTGTACAACGGCGGCGGCGAAGTGGCGCGCCTCGAGTTTCCATATTGACCGGATAGGTAGGCAGGTTTGGTCTCTTGTGGGGCGGGCAATTCTGCCCGCAGCCGGCTTTCAGCAAGGGCGGGCCGGGGCGGCCCGTCACAGGGTTCAGAAACCCACAATATGCGCCTCTTTGGAATCAGCGGTTTACGGGTGGGTTTCTGGAGAGCCGGCTTAAGCCGGGCTACGCCCGGCGCGACTGCAAGAGTGCAGTCGCGGCAGGCAAAGTGCCTGCGCCACGTCGGCGATCTGGCAACTGCGTCCAAAAGGGCCCGACTCCGCAGCCGGCTCATCCCGCGAGCGAAGCCGCCAAAATGTCGGAGCAGAGCGGGAACCCACCAGCCCCGGACGCTCACTCAATTGGCAGCCTCTCCTCCGGGTCGCCTTGCGGCGGGCGCTCCAAGTTCACGTCACGCAGGGAGACGAAGAGCTCGAAATACCCGGCAGGCCACTCGTCTTGAACCGTACTGGAGCGTTCGCCAGGGTGTCGGGCTTCCACCACGACGAGCACATCGACTTCGGTCTCGCGCATTCCGGTCGACACCTGAAGCGTGAGGCTTCCGTCGGGTCCTGTTCTCGTGGTTGCCGGAAAGGTCGGCACGCTATTTATTCTACCGCGAACGCATCGCCAGTCCCCGGTCGACCCTTCCCACCACGTTACAATAGTCACCGTGAAAGCATTGGCGCTCCTACTCCTGCCCCTGGCCGTCGCGCTGGCGCAGCCGCCCGCGCACAAGGTGGAGCTGCTATGGCCCGCAGGCGCGCCGGGAGCCGTGGGCACGGACGATGCCGATAAGCCCAGCCTCACCCTCTACCCCGCCCCGGAAAACTCCGCCACCCACACCGGCGTGATCGTGTGCCCCGGCGGCGGATACGGCGCGCTGGCCAAAGATCACGAAGGCGACCAGATCGCGCGCTGGCTCAATTCCCTCGGCATCTCGGCCTACATGCTGCAATACCGCATCGCGCCGCGCTACCACTATCCGGCGCCCATCCTCGACGGGCAGCGCGCCATCCGCTTCGTGCGCGCACACGCCTACGACTACGGGATTTCGCCCGGCCGCATTGGCATTTGGGGTTTTTCCGCGGGCGGCCACCTGGCGTCCACCACCGGCACGCACTTCGATGCGGGAGATGCGCACGCCGCGGACGCCATCGATCAAGTCAGTTCGCGCCCGGATTTCATGATCCTGGCCTACCCGGTGATTTCGTTTACCACGCCCTACACGCACCGCGGCTCGCTGCGCAATTTGTTGGGCGACAACCCCGACCCCAAGCTGGTGGCCAGCCTCTCCAACGAAACCCAAGTGACCGCCCAGACGCCGCCCACGATCCTGTTCCATACCGACGGAGACACTGGCGTGCCGGCGGAAAATAGCGTGCTGTTCTACCTGGCCCTGCGCAAGGCGGGCGTGCCGGCCGAGATGCATATCTACGAGCGCGGCCCGCACGGTGTGGGTCTCTCGCCCACGGACGCCGTGTTGGCCACCTGGCCGGCGCGGTTAAAGGATTGGCTTGATATTCGCGGCCTACTCAAATAGCGCGCCGGCCCTGATCGCGCTGCCCAGCCTGACCCCCGCCGGCGTCGTCGATATCCTGGTGGTCGCGTTCCTGATCTACCAGGCCCTCATGATCGTCAAGGGAACGCGCGCCGGCCACATCCTGATCGGCACCCTCATCATGGTGGCGGTATACGTGATCGCCTTGTATACCGGCCTGGAAGCGTTGCGCTCGGTGCTTTCGTACATTGTGCCGTACCTGGCGCTGGCGGTGATCATTTTGTTTCAGTCGGAGATCCGCCGCACGCTGGCGCGGCTGGGACGCAAGCGCTGGTTCGGCCACGGCTACCAGCGCCCGGAGTTCACCGAAGATATTTTGATCGCGGTACGGCGCCTGGCCGCCGACAGAACCGGCGCGCTGATCGTGGTGGAGCGCGATATCGGACTGCGCACGTTCATCGAAAGCGGTGTGCGCCTGGACGCCGCTCTTTCGAGCGATCTGCTGCTGGCCATTTTTTATCCAGGCGCGGCGCTGCACGATGGCGCGGCGATTGTGCAAAAGGACCGCATCGCGGCGGCTGCCTGTTTTCTGCCGCTGACTACCAGCCCCGCCGTATCTTCCAACTTCGGCACCCGCCACCGCGCAGCCATCGGCATCACTGAGGAGACCGATTGCCTGTGCCTGGTGGTTTCCGAGGAAACCGGCCGCATCTCCGTAGCCGCCGCCGGAGAGCTCACCTCCGGCCTGAGCCTGCGCGAAGTGGATGAACGCATCTGCGCACACTTCGGCGTGGCGCGCAGCGCGTCGCACCTGATCGAGGAGTTCGCCGCCGACATTCCCATGGAAGCCCATCCAGCCGAAAAGACGGAGCCGAAGTGAAGCATTTTCTCACTTACAACATCGGCTGGAAGCTGCTCTCTTTGGCCGCCGCCGTGCTGCTTTGGATCTCGGTGGCCAGCGAACCGGAACTGTCGTCGTTCATTTCCGTACGCGTGGAATACAAGAATCTCTCCTCGGACGTGGAAATCGATTCGGATGTAGTGGAGACAGTGTTATTGGAAGTGCGGGGTCCGTCCGGAGAGTTGGGCAGCCTGCCCGAAGATCGGCGGCGCTACGCCGTGATCCTGGATTTGAGTGACGCGCAACCGGGCCCGCACACTTTTGCGATTGATCGCGCCAACGTGCGGCTCCCCCGCGGTATCCAGCTCGTGCGCGCGATTCCGGCCCAGGTGCGCTTGATCTTCGAACCGAGTGCCACGCGCAGCGTGCCCGTGGAAGTACGGTTTGCAGACGGATTGCCGCAGGATTTACGCGTGGTCGAGGCCACTGCGGAGCCTTCCGTGTTGGCGATCACCGGTCCCGCCAGCCGCGTGGCGCGGATTGCCTCCGTGCAGACGGATCCTCTGCGGCTAAAGCCGGAAGTTGGCAGCAACCAGTACCGGTTGGAAGCCTATGTCAACGATCCCCGGGTCCGCTTTCAAGACTCGACGCAGGTTAAAGTCAAAGTGACAGTCGAAAAAAAGTAAATGGGCAAACAACTATTCGGAACCGACGGGATTCGCGGCGTGGCGGGAGAGTACCCGCTGGACCCGGCAACCGTCCACGCGTTCGGCCTGGCGTTGGGCCTCGATCTAACCCGCAAAGCGCCCGATGCCGCGGTCCTGATCGGCATGGACACGCGCGAATCCGGTCCGGCGATCGCCGCGCAGGTGGCCTCCGGACTCGCGCAGCAGGGCGTGCGGGCCGTCTCCGCGGGCGTCATCACCACCCCCGGCGTAGCCTGGCTGACGCGCTCCGATTCCTTCACCGCCGGCGTCATGATCTCGGCCTCGCACAATCCGTATCGGGATAATGGCATCAAGGTGTTCGGCCATTCCGGCTACAAGCTGCCGGATGAAGAAGAGCACGCCGTGGAGCAGGAAATCTTCCGCCACGCGGGGGAGGCTCCCGGCCCTTCCCTGCCCCTGCCGCCCGAGCCGGCGCTCGCCGAACGCTATCTGGATCACCTGGCCGCCACTGTGTCCGGCTCTTTCGATAGCATGCGCGTGGTGCTGGACTGCGGCAATGGCGCCGCTTTCCAACTCGCGCCGGATCTGTTTCGCCGCTTGGGCGCGCAGGTGCAGGCCATCTGCTGCGAACCCAACGGCCGCAACATCAACCTGGATTGCGGCGCGCTGCACGTGGAAGCGCTGCGCGCGGCTGTGCTGGAATCGGGCGCCGATCTGGGCGTGGCATTCGATGGCGATGCCGACCGCGCGATTTTCGTGGCGCGCTCCGGCCGGATCGTGGACGGCGACGCCGTGTTGCTGATTGCGGCGCGCGCGCTGAAAGCCGCCGGCAAGCTGGATGGCGATCTGGTGGTCGCCACGGTGATGTCTAATCTGGGCCTGGAAAGGGCGTTTGATCGCGAGGGAATCAAGCTGCTGCGCACGCCCGTGGGCGATAAGTACGTGCTGGAGGAAATGGTGCGCGCCGGCGCAGTGCTAGGCGGTGAACAGTCCGGTCACGTGATTTTCCGCCAGTTTGCCACCACCGGCGACGGCTTGCTGACCGCGCTGCGCATTGTCGAGATCTCGCGGCTCGCCGACGCCAGCCTGGACGAATTGACGGCCGGCCTCGAAATTTATCCGCAGCGCTTGGAGAATGTTCGCGTGCGCGAGAGACGCGCCCTGCACGAACTGGCGGCCGTAGCGCGCGAGATTGCAGCGTGCCAGGATGCATTCGGGCCGTTGGGCCGCGTGTTGGTTCGCTTTTCGGGCACGGAGCCGCTGGCCCGCGTGATGGTGGAGGGACCCGACCTGGCGCAGGTGGAAGAATTCACCGGCCGGATCGCCACTGCGATTCGCAACGAGATAGGAGCCTGAATATGCACTTACGCGGAACGATTCTGATGCTGGCAATGGCCACCACTGCGGCCGCCCAGCAACCCCGCCTGAAGGAGTCCGACGAGGGATGGGTTTCGCTATTCAACGGCCAGGATCTCACCGGCTGGGTGAAGGTGGGCGCCGAGCAGTGGACGGTCGAGGATGGCGCAATTCACGGCGGGGGTATCACCAAGGAGTACGGTTACCTGATGACCGCGAACCATTACAAGAAATTCGAGCTGGCCATCCGCTTCCAGTGCGTGACGAGCGGCAATAGCGGCATCTTCTATCGCACCACCTTCAAGCCCGGTACTGCCGATGTCGCCGAGGGATACCAGTTCGAAATCGACCGCACCATCAACCACCACACCGGCGGGATCTACACCGCCCGGCGCGGCTGGATCGTGTGGCCGTCGCCCGAGAACGAGTTCGTGATCAAGCCCACGGAGTGGAACGATTATGTTTTGACCGTGGTGGGCAACCACCATCGTGCGCGGCTGAACGGCGTGCAGGTGATCGATTTTACCGATCCCGTGAACGAGGTGGAGGATGGCGCCATCGCCCTGCAGTTGCACGCCGGCGGGCAAGCCAACATGCGGTTTAAGGACATCTTTATCCGCGTGCCGTGATTTGACGTGGCGCAGGCACTCATGCCTGCCGCGACGACACTCCTGTCGTCGCGCCGGGCGTAGCCCGGCTCCGCGCGAGCTTCGCTCGCGGCTCGAGTTTCTACTTATCCGGCCAATTTTTCACTCCGCTCAGCACCTAACTATCTGTGAGGCTTGAGGTTGGGGGCTCCGCAAAAAATTGGCCCGATAAGTAGCGTCTAAACCGGCCAATCTTGCTC
>Ga0302326_10026729_pt1 | contig 11654 bp, 12 predicted proteins | sample Palsa_T0_3_FD_202264 | JGI IMG/M metagenome (GOLD analysis project Ga0302326, IMG submission 202264) | Peat permafrost microbial communities from Stordalen Mire near Abisko, Sweden - Palsa_T0_3 | ecosystem: Environmental > Terrestrial > Soil > Palsa > Peat permafrost | place: Sweden: Abisko... | reverse complement strand
TGCGGGCAGTTTCTGCCGGAAGCTTCGTTCCTATTGCGGCCGCTATCTAACGATCGCCCTGTCGGAATGGTGCTAACGTCGTGCGTCTCGGAAGCTGTGGGTCACACCACGCAAATCTGCGTCCAGCCCGGCTATCACGGCCACGGGCTGGGGCGTTATCTGATGGAGTCCGCGATCCGTGCCCTGCGCGCCCGGCAATTCCACACTCTTTCACTCACGGTTACGTCATCCAACGCGCCCGCGGTGCGTCTCTACGAAAGCCTGGGATTCCGCACCATCAAGACCTTCGCGGCCGGCGTGTGGACGCCGTGATCCGAAAATTTCCGCGAAGCTATTTCAACGGACGGTCGCGCAGCAATCCTTTCAACTCGGCCATGAATTCCTTCACGTCCTTAAAGTCCAAGTAAACCGAAGCGAAGCGGACGTAGGCCACTTTGTCCAGCTTCTTCAGTCGCGCCATAATCATTTCGCCCACCTCTTCGGTGGTGCGTTCCCGCTTGGTGGTATCGCTGACAAATTGTTCGGCCTCATCGACGATCGCCTCCAACTTCACGGTGGGAACCGGGCGCTTCTCGCAGGCCTTCAATAATCCTTGCAGCAATTTCTGACGCTCGAATTTTTCCCGCCGGCCATCTTTCTTGATGACCATGTAGGGAATTTCGTCGATGCGCTCGTAGGTGGTGAAGCGGCGTTCGCATTTCAAGCACTCCCGCCGGCGCCGGATCAAATCGCCGCTGCGGCCCTCGCGCGAGTCCACCACCTTGTCATCCAGATGCCCGCAGAAAGGGCACTTCATGCCAGATTCTCCCCACCGCTATGTTTAGTCATGGCCCGCTCCGCTATCCGCGCTCGCGGATATGTGTTCTCCGGCTTCTTCCGCCTCCGCTTCCGCGCGTGCGAGGCGCTTCAAGTCTCCCATGCTCCAACCGGCCCGGAAAAGCAGCGGCAAGCCGACAATGCTCACCGCGCAAAAGGTAATCAGCCAGGTGAGAATGGCGGCAGCCGCGGCAGGCTCCTTCTCAACGCCGAAAACCGCCGTATATGCGAAGAATGTTGCGAATTGCGCCCCACCACCCACTCCGGGAAGTTGGACCGCGGAGCCAACCATGGTGCAGGCCATCACCAGAAGCACACCCGAAAAGGTGAGGTCAGCTAGCTTGCCACCCAGGCTCCAGGCAATCCATTCATAAACGAGAGCCACCATCACCCAATGCAACGTGGTGTAGCCTATCGCCGCCGCCAAGTCAGCCCCGGTGCGAATGCCTTGCAATCCCTCGCCGAAACCGCCCATGATCCCGGCAACCTTCGCCCGCCACCCGATGTGGTGTTTCCAGTCCGCGATTCGTGCGTCCAGGAGGCGCGCGCCGTGCAACCGGAAATACACCAGGAATCCCACCGCCACAATCAGCCCAACCAGGAGCGCCGCGCCGGTCATCCGCGCCGCCGCCATCAATTTATCACCGGTAGGTCCGGTCGACGGCCGGTGCGAAAAAGCAAGCAGTGCCACGCCGGCCATAACCGCGGTAGCGGCGGTGTCCATCACCCGTTCCAGAATATACACACCGAACTGTCCCGATACCGGGAGCTTTTCCTTGCGCGCAATCAAGATGGGGCGGATCGGTTCCCCGACGCGTCCCAACAACACCACGCAAGTGAATCCGACGATGGTCCCCGAATAGATGCCGGGAAACTTGGCGGGCCCCATGGCTTGGGAAACTCGCGCCCAGCGCAACGCGCGCACGGCGTAACAACCGTAGATCGCGACGACCGAGAGTGCCAGCAGCGACAACCGGGCATGGCGGATCGAGTCCCACAGGGAAGCCCAGCTAAAGCCTTCCAGGGTGATGGAATCGCGGAAACGGTACAGGAGACCGGCGACGACAAGAAGGGCGACAACCGCGACGAGATACTTGAGCAGGGAGCGAGGCATCTGACGCGCAACGTAGCAGTATGCCTCGCGGAGTGTCAAGCGGTCCCCGCCAAGCATGTTCCGCGCACGGAACGTTGAGCAGCAACATCCGCAGGAAATTCAATCACGCTGTCCGGTTGAGGACCACCGTGATGCTGCGGCTTCCCGGCGCTCTAAAGGTTCGAGCAGTTGCTTGGGCCTACGACAACGCTTGGCCAGTCTGGACCGGCAGGTTTGCGGCTTCCCATCCCACAATTCCGCCGGCAATCTCGCTGACCCGGGAAAATCCGCGGCTCTGCAACAAGCTCGCGGCGACGGACGAACGATATCCGCCCGCGCAATAGACCAGCAAGGGACGATCTTTCGGCAGCTTTTCCAGATTTTCCGTCAGGTGATTGAGCGGCATGCCCAAACTTCCGGCGATGTGCTTCTGATCGCGCTCGCGCGGGGTGCGAACATCGACGGCCAGCGGCGGCTGAGGCGACGCCAAAAGCTCGGCGGCGAATGGCGCGCTAAGGTGCTCGGTGGTGGCCGTCAAATCCGGACGCGAGTGCAAGCTGAACAATCCCTCGTGCAAGTATCCGGCCACGTGATCGAACCCAATGCGCCCCAGCCGGGTTGCCGCTTCGTTCTCGCGGCATGGATCCGCGATGATTACGATGGGATGCTCGCGATCCAGCACCGTTCCAACCCATGTTGCGAACTGGCCGCCAAGGCCAATGTTGATGCTGCCCGCCAGATGCGCGGACCCGAATTCAGATGCCTCGCGGGTGTCGAGAATCTGCGCGCCGACGCCTTGCAACACCAGCACGTCGTCGAGGGTCATCGCGTTCACGTGCGCCAGCGTTTCGTCCAGCGTCGGCCGCTCTTGGCTGTTCAAAACGGCGTCATAGGTGAAGTAGGCCGGAGCGTCCGGCTGATCGGCGGTCACCACCGAAATAAATGCTTCCTTGCTCATCGGCTGCAGCGCGTAGTTGGTGCGGCGCTGTTCGCCGAGGGTCGAGACCGTTTCTTTGCTGAGCGATTTGCCGCACAGCGAGCCCGCGCCGTGCGCTGGGTACACCAGGCTTTCGTCCGGCAGCCCGAGCAGCTTGGTGTGCAGGGAATCGAAAAGCATCCCGCCGAGATCGGAAGCGGACCAGCCAAGCGCGGCGCGCAAATCGGGCCGGCCCACGTCCCCGATGAACAAAGTGTCCCCGGTCAGTACGGCCTGCGGCTGCGTGGGGCTTTTGTTCAGATCGAAAACGAGGATGGAGATCGACTCCGGTGTGTGTCCCGGCGTTTCCAGCACCTTCAGGCGTATGCGTCCGAATTCGAGAATGTGGCCATCGCGAAGAGGGGTAAATGCATACCCCGCTTTAGCCGCAGCGCCCAGATAGATTCTTGCGCCCACGCGATCACGCAGTTCCAAATGCCCGGCGACAAAATCGGCGTGGAGATGGGTGAGGAATACGTGCTTGATCCTGAGCGCCTGCTCGGCGGCGAATGCAATGTATTGGTCGGTGTCGCGTTGTGGATCAACGACAGCCGCCGTGCCGGTCTCCTCGTCTGCAACCACGTAGGAAGCGTGCGCCAGGCACGGCAGATAGAATTGCTTGAGGATCACTGCGCACCACCCTCGTTGGCAGACGCTACTTCGGTTGGGGGACGATCCGCAGATATGGGCGAGGCGACTTCCACCCGTCGGGATACTTCTGTTTGGCTTCGTCCTCCGACACCGACGGGAGGATGATCACATCGCCGCCCTGTTTCCAATTCACCGGCGTGGCCACTTTGTGCTTGGCCGTGAGTTGCATCGAATCGACGACGCGCAGCACTTCGTCGAAGTTGCGGCCGGTGCTCATCGGGTAGCTGAGGGTCAACTTGATTTTCTTGTCCGGACCAACGACAAATACGGTACGAACCGTGGCGTTGGTGGCCGCGGTGCGGCCCTCGGAAGTATTGCCCGCGTCTGCCGGCAGCATGTCATACAGCTTGGCTATCGCGAGTTCCGGGTCCCCGATCATCGGGAATTTTACCTTGTGGCCCTGGGTCTCTTCGATGTCCACGGCCCACTTGCTGTGGCTGCTCACCGGGTCTACGCTCAGCCCGATGATTTTGCAATTACGTTTCTCGAATTCCGGCTGCAACCCGGCCATGTAACCAAGTTCGGTGGTACACACCGGGGTAAAGTCTTTGGGATGGGAGAACAAGACCGCCCAGCCGTCGCCGATCCATTCATGAAAGTTGACCGTGCCTTGCGAAGTTTCGGCGGTGAAATTGGGAGCTTCGTCGTTTATGCGCAACATAAGTTGCCTCCTGAGGTGAGGCATTATACACAAATTAACCGCAGCCGACTTCTGGAGGTATGGTCCGCCTGGTCACCTTTGGGATCTCTTCCGTATCACGGCGCACCCGGAAGCGATCGGATAACCTCTGGATTGCCGACCATCCAGGAACTATCGCGAAATCTCCTATTGGGCATTGTACCGGTGGGGGCTGAATCTCCGTCGCTATGGCCTTTTGGTTGTATTATCAGGGCGCGCACAGTTAACATGCGCGATTGGGTAAGGGAACTTTTCCACCTCATATTGCGTTCCTGAGAGTGAGGTTGAAAGGAATGCCGGTTGCGAGGCTGACAGCGATTGGAGGCGGACGCCCAACTGGTGCAAATGTGCCTCCGGGGCGAAGGCCCTGCCTGGGAGGAGTTGGTAAAGCGGCATACCCGCCGGGTATACAACCTGTGCTATCGGTTCACCGGGAGTGCCAGCGAGGCGGAGGATCTCAGCCAGGAGGTTTTTCTGCGGATTTATCGCACCTTGGCATCGTATCAGGCAGCGTACGGAGGATTTCCTACGTGGCTGACGCGAGTGACACGAAATTTGCTGGTCGACCACTACCGGCGGACGCGGCGGGATCGGCTGACCGATTCGATCGAGGACAAGCTGCCGCAGGTGGAAGGAAAGCAATCGGTGGGCCGCACTCCGGACCGGCAGGCGCTGGACCAGGAATTGAGCGTGCAGGTGCAGCAAGCGCTCGCGCAGCTTTCGCCGGAACTTCGCGAAGCGGTGATCTTACGCGACCTGCAGGGTTTGGAATACGGAGAGATTCGCGAGGTTCTCGAAATTCCCGAAGGGACGGTAAAATCGAGAATCAACCGGGGACGCATCGAGCTGGCGAAGGTCCTGGAGTCGATGGGGTTACGGCCAGCATGAGTGCGGGTGACCCCGGCATGGCCAGGGCGGAAAATATTCGAAGGAATGAATTGAGACGAACGCGATGAACTGGAATTGCACACAAGTCGAAGAGCGGTTGAGCGATTTCCTCGACGCTCAGCTCTCGCCCGAGGAACGCGCGGAATTCTCGGCGCATATGGCGACGTGCCCCGATTGCACGCGATTGGTCGAGCGGGTCGGCGGGATCCTGCAGCAAGTGCACCAGCTCGAGATGCTCGAACCGCCGCCTCAGCTTATCGGCCATATTCTCGATGGCACGTTGGGGCCGCGCGGACGGGAAAAATCCCGGCGCGGGTGGCTGGCCTGGTTCCCGGCGATCTGGCAACCGCGGTTTGCAATTGGAGCGGCGGTGGCGGCGCTGAGCCTGGTGATCACTTTCCACGCCTTGGGCGCTTCCCCGGCGCGGCTGAAGCACGCCGATCTGAATCCGGTGGACTTGGTTCGCTTGGCGAATCGCCACGCGCATCTGGTGTACGCGCGCAGCGCGCGGTTCGTGAACGATCTCCGTGTAGTGTACGAAATTCAGACCCGGTTGCGCCCGGAGGCGCAGCCGGCGCAGGAACAGCAGCCGCCTTCCCCCGCTCCCACCGAGCAACAGAAATCTCAGGGCGCGCCGCATCCGGGGCGGAGCGCCAATCGCGTCACCGTGGTGATGGCTTTCGCGCTGGTGTCCGGCCCGGTCAGGAGCATGCGATGAAGTGTGCCGTTCACGCCGATGTCGATGCGAGTGGCTACTGTAGAAACTGCGGAAAGCCGATGTGCACGGCATGTACGCGCGAAGTGAAAGGCGCGCTGTACTGTGAAGACTGCCTGGGAACGCTGGTGTCTGCCGCGCCTGCAGCCTCACCGCCGGGAACCAGTCACCCGGGAGCAGCGCTCGGACTGGGAATAATTCCCGGTCTGGGTGCGGTCTACAACGGCGAGTACATGAAGGCGTTGATTCACGTGGTGGTCTTCGCGGCGCTGGTCGGCGCGGTGACGGCAGCGGGAAACTCCGATTCCGGAGGCGCGTACCTGGCTATCTGCATCGTGTTGCTGGTCGCCTTCATCTGCTACATGCCCATCGACGCTTATCGCGTCGCGAAACTGCGGCAGACCGGCGGCGGACCGGCGCCCTTGTTTGAAGGCAGCCCCACGAACCAGCCGGTCGGCGCCATCATCCTGATCGCACTGGGAATGCTTTTCCTGCTAGGGAACTTCGGCTTGCTTCGCGGAGATTGGTTTGAGCACGGATGGCCCGTAGCGCTGATTGCTCTGGGAGTGTGGATGCTATTCCGGCGGACACAGCGCCCGTCATAGGAGGGGTCGACATCATGGACCAACCTGTTCGTGTTCGCTGCGCTTGCACCCGCTGCCGCTTGCAAGGAATCATGGGTCCGGTGGTGCTGATCACCATCGGCGTGCTCTTCCTAATTCAGGAATTTAGCCACGATTATCTCACCTTCGCCCGACTCTCTCCGATCATCCTGATCGTCATCGGCGCAGTGAAAATAGTTCGCTCGGTGGCGCCGTCGGATGGGCACATTAGCGCCGCTGATACTGCTACGCCCTCCGTCCCCGGAGCCGCCCAGCCAAATGGCCAGTGAACCTCAACAACGGCGATCGATTTTCGGCGGACTGCTGCTGATCCTGATTGGCGTCGTGTTTCTACTCCACGAGCACTACCCCGACATGCATCTGGCCCCGGCAGTCCGCCACTATTGGCCGGTGATCCTGATCGTGTGGGGGCTCGCGAAACTGTTCGATAATTTCGCGGCACAACAATCGGGAGAAACCAAACCGCCCATTATTACCGGCGGCGAATTGGCGCTGATTTTGCTCTTCGTCGTGGCCGTCGGCGGAATAGCGGCGAGCGAGAAGTTTCACGATCACTTCCGCTGGAATTGGGGGGACACCGTGTTCTCCCAAAAATATTCAGAGACTGAAGAAGTACCGGTGCACCCAATCAAGCCGGGCGCCCAGGTGAACGTCGCCACCGACCGCGGGAATGTCACGGTGTACGCGGACGAAACCAATAGTTTGCGGGTGGTGGCCAACAAGACCGCATCCGCGTCTACCGAAGAACAGGCGCGCCGGCACACGCAAAGCATCCGCATCAGCGTAAAAGAAATCCCGGGCGGCTACGAGATCCGCCCCGGTGCGAGCGATTCTTTCAACGGCATTGCCGACATCGATTTGGAAGTGCACTTGCCCAAGCAGGTGAATCTGATCGCCAGCACCGCGCACGGGGATATCACCGTGTCCGATACTACCGGCTCGCTGCATGCCTCCGCGGCCTCCGGCAACGTCGAGATATCCGGCGTGTCCGGAAATGTGAACGTGGATTTGCAGGGTGGAACCGCCCGCGTCACCGGGATCAAGGGCAACGTCCAGATCACCGGACATGGCAATGAAGTGGAAGCCACCGACGTGACCGGCGATGCGGCCATTGACGGTGAATTCTACGGCCCCATCCGCCTGCAAGACGTGAAACAGTCGGTTACCTACACCTCGGCTCGCACCAAAATGAATCTTCTTCATCTGAACGGGCAGATGGAGATGGACTCGGGAAGCCTGGACCTTTCCGACGTGGCCGGCGACGCGGAGATCACCACACACAATCGCGACATTCAAATTGAAAAGGTGGTAGGCCGGCTGCGGGTGGTGAATTCACACGGAGACGTTGAAGTGCACTACGAACAACCCCCACGCGACGAAATCAGCCTGGCCAACGATTCCGGAGGCGTGGACCTCACGCTCCCGGGAAGCTCGGGTTTCGAAATCTCCGCCTCGTCGCGCTCCGGCGAAATCGATAACGAATTCGACGACCCGGCGCTGCAGGAATCCGATCAGAACGGAGATCACTCGCTGGTCGGCAAGCACGGCACCCACGGCCCCAAAATCCACATCGCCACCACCTACGGCACGATTTCCCTGCACCAAGGCGCCTAGCCCTATAGCGAAGGGTGCATCACCCGGTTCGAACCGTCTCGCCAGATGGGGTAGCGTTGCCTCGCTAGATCCACACGACTCTTGATTTCAGGTGTCAAGAACTTAGCCGGGTGGTGGAGCGAAGGGATTTCGGATTGTCAGTTGCCCATCGATCGTCTGGCCATCGTGAAGGTCTTCGGAATAAAGGGTCGCGCACCCAGCTTCGAGCGCAGTGGCAACGACCAACGCGTCGTAGATGTTGTAGCCGTGCTTCTGAGCAATCTTGATTGCCGCTTGGTGCAGTTTCATGGTGATGGGGAGCGGAGAAGGACAGAGAACTCGAAAAGCATCGAGCGCTGCTGTCACGTCCCTCCAGGACATCAAGGCTTTTCGTCGAGCGACCGAGACAAATTCGTTCAAGATCTGCACGCTGAGTACCCCTCCCGATGCCAGGACTTTCTCGGCTTGGGCATTGCGCGGATCGTCCTCAGCCACCGCATGGATCAGCACGTTGGTATCGAAGAAAGCTTTAACGGGCATTGGCCTCTGTCCGGTCAAAGACGAATCCGGGAGGCAAAGGACGCCGAAGTTTGCGGATTCGAGCGAGCGCGCGATTCTTGCTTTCATCCCGGGCCACTTCGAAGACCCGGTCCCGAGCCATCCGAATCTCGATTTGGTCGCCTTCTTTGAGAGCGAGCGCATCCACCACTGCCGTTGGCAACCGTACCGCCAAACTGTTACCCCATTTCGATACTTGCGTTTGGGCCTCCTAGATATACATGGTAATTGTATATCTTATGGAGAGCCTGCGCAACGCAAAGCATTCGCAGGCGACCCGTTTGCCACTTTCACTTTTCAATGTTCTCACGACCTGGGGAGCGTACCTTTCGCGCGAGGCTGACCACAATACTGCGGCGATCTGTCCGTACGTTTCGCCGCTACCCACTGACCGAAACTGAGGTGCATCACCCGGTTTGAACTGTCTCGCCAGATGAGGTAGCGTACCCGAATGGAACCGAGAGAGTTGGTGCGCGCATGGGTGGAAGCATTCAATCGGGCCGATGTGGATACTCTCGCATCGCTTTACGATGAGGACGCCACCAATCATCAGGTGGCTGAGAGCCCGGTGCAGGGCCGCAGTTCAATCCGCGAAATGTTGAAAAACGGTTTCGCGGCGGCGGAGATGACCTGCATCATCGAAAACCTCTTCCAGGATGGAGAATGGGCTATTCTGGAGTGGCGCGATCCGAAAGGACTGCGTGGTTGCGGTTTCTTCCACGTGCAACGCGATAAGATCACATTCCAGCGTGGATACTGGGACAAGCTTTCCTTTTTGACGTCCCACGGAGTGCCCCTGGACCGCTAGAGCTGTGGGATTTGCGGTTGGGCTTTTGACTTTGGGGTGTCTTACCTCTCGAGCGCTCGATCCAGCGTCTCGAAAAATTCAGGGAACGAAACTCCCGCGCACTCCGAATCGAGAATCGTGGTTGCACCGTCCGCGCCCAACCCCGCCACCGCCAGCGCCATGGCGATGCGATGATCGCCTTGTGGGTCCACGGTGGCCCCGCGCAACCGCCCAGCCGATCGGCCCGCCACGCACATGCCGTCCGGGAATTCTTCTACTTGAGCGCCCATGCGGCGCAAGCCCTCGGTGAGCGCAGCGATGCGGTCGCTTTCCTTGACGCGCAGTTCCTGGGCGTCGCGGATCTCGATACCATTTTCCGTGAATGGCCCCAGCGCCGCGACCATGGGCAGTTCGTCGATCATTTCCGCCACTTCCGCGCCGGAAATCTTCCCGCCCTCCAGCTTCGCGTGGCGAACCGCTACGTCGCCGGTGAGTTCTCCATCCCGCAATTGCACCGACGCCAGGTGAATCGATGCGCCCATCGAAATCAGAAAATCCAGAATGCGTGTGCGCGTGGGGTTGAGCCCCACGTTGTGCAGCAGCACGTTGGAATCCGGCAAGATGAGCGCTGCTCCCAGAAAGAAAACCGCAGCGGAGAGATCTCCCGGAATCAGTAACGACCGGGCAATCAGGTGCGGCCGGCCGTGCACCGACGGAGCTCCGCGGCCGCCCGAGATATGCGCGCCGAATTCGCGCAAAGCAATCTCGGTGTGGTCGCGTGTGGCATACGATTCGCGAACCGTGGTCACGCCGTCCGCGTACACCCCGGCCAGCAGCACCGCGGACTTCACTTGCGCGCTCGGAACCGGAACGGTGTAGTCAATCGCATGAAGTTTCGCGCCGCTGATCTTCAAAGGAGCGCGGCCGTCGTCCGTGGACCGAATTTCGGCGCCCATTTGCGCTAGCGGGGTGAGGATCCGCCGCATCGGCCGACGGCGCAGCGAGCTGTCTCCGGTCAATTCGGAGGCAAACGCCTGCCCGGCGAGCGTGCCCGCCATCATGCGGATCGTTGTGCCGGAGTTTCCGGCATCCAGCGCGCGGCGCGGAGCCTTCAATCCGTCCAGTCCCGCGCCGGTGATGCGGACCACGTGCTTGTCCCTTTCGATTTTGACGTTCAGCCGCTTCAGGCAATCCAGTGTGCTTTGGCAATCGGCCGCACTCGCGTAATTGTGCAGTTCGCTGGCGCCTTCGGCCAGCGCGGCGAGAATCGCATAACGATGGGAAATGGATTTGTCGCCGGGAAATTCGACGACGCCTTCGATTTTCTTTCCGGGGGAGATGGTTTTTTTGGCCACGCACAATTTTAGGGCATGCGACGCTCGATAGTCGATAGCGGGACGGCAAGTTCTCGCGCGCACTGGCCCGGATTTCCCGGATCCTCGCTGTGGCGGCTGCTAAATGTGCTCATTGCGACATCGCGGCTTGCTGGGAGTGATTTGCTTCGCCGCCGGTGCTGCAGGTAAACTCAGTAATTGATGCTCTTCTCCCCTTACAAAACAATGCTGTTCGCGCCGGCCGTCGCTCTGCTCCTTTTGATTTCCACTCCCAGCCCGGCCACCGACAAGCCCGAATTTTTCCCGGTGAGCGACGTGCGGCCAGGCATGCACTGCACCGCGTACACCATTTTTTCCGGCGACCAAATCGAGAAGATGGATGCGGACGTCGTCGGTGTCCTGCACAACGCCTTCGGACCCAAACTCGATATCGTAATCATCCAGCTCTTGGGCGAAAAACCCGAGCACACCGGCGTCGTCGCCGGCATGAGCGGCAGCCCGGTGTACATCGACGGCAAGCTCCTTGGTGCGCTTTCGCTGAAGCTAGGCATATTCAACAAGGAAGCGATCGCCGGCGTCACCCCGATCGAGAACATGCTGGACATCGAAAACCAGCTGGACGCGCCCGCCAACCCCGCGGCGTCCGCGGCCCAGGCATTGCACTCTGCTGATTCAGCGGCGACGACTCGCTTTTCCCCAGTTTCCGAAAACGATTTCAACGGTCCGGTTTCCGCCTCGTCCCCGCGGGTGTCCCTTCCCGCCGATCTGAGCGAACGCTCCGGCCTCGGCCGCGGTAACTATCTGGTGCCCATCGAAACACCGCTGATTTTTTCCGGATTTTCGTCGCAGACCTTGGCGCAATATGCCGGCCAGCTCTCCGCCTTGGGACTGACGGCGACGGCCGGCGGCACCACGGAAGCCTCGGCGGACGAATCGAAAAT
>Ga0302326_10026727_pt1 | contig 11655 bp, 7 predicted proteins | sample Palsa_T0_3_FD_202264 | JGI IMG/M metagenome (GOLD analysis project Ga0302326, IMG submission 202264) | Peat permafrost microbial communities from Stordalen Mire near Abisko, Sweden - Palsa_T0_3 | ecosystem: Environmental > Terrestrial > Soil > Palsa > Peat permafrost | place: Sweden: Abisko... | reverse complement strand
TCTGGTAAGGCGCGAGCTTGCGGGTCTCCTCGACCGACAGCCGCGAGCCGAACCAGTAGGCGTTGCGAGCGTGCCCGTAGAGCAGCACGCCGAGCTCGTCGATGCCGTCGAGGATGTCTGCCTCGTCGAGGATCTCGTGGGTGCTTTGCGGCTGGCCGGGATTGCCAAGCAACTCGTGCCAGGACAACATGGCGTCGTCGGCCGGGTGGTAGGCATAGTGACACGTTGGCCGGTAGCTGACCTCTCCGGAGTCAGAGGTCATCGTGAAGTAGTCGGCGATCGAGATCGACTCGTTGTGGGTGACGCACAGGCCGTACTGCGGGCCCGCGGTCGGGCACCAGGTCCGCACTCGGGTGTCGGCGCCGGGGCGGTCCAGGTAGATCGACGGTGCGGCCGGGTCGTCATGTGCCCGGGCCTGCGGCGGCAGCCATTTCTCGTGGGTGCCCCAGCCCAGCTCGGACGGCTGCAGGCCTTCGGAGACGAACCCGTCTACCGACCAGGTGTTGACGAATGTGCCGATGGCCTTGGGCTTTCGGCCGCGCTGGGTGTCACGTTCGGCGATGTGGATCCCCCGGACGCCGGACTGGTGCATAAGTTCAGCCCACTGCGTACGAGTAGTGGGGCGGACGTAGCCGAGCCCGACAGCGTCCGCGACATCGAGCAGGGCCTGCTTGACGAACCACGAGACCATGCCCGGGTTCGCCCCGCAGGCCGAGACGGCCGTCGGCCCGCCGGGGCGGCGGCGGCGTTCGGCAAGCAGGCTCTGGCGCAAGGCGTAGTTCGTGCGCTGCGCGAGCGGTGCCGCCGGGTCGTCGTAGAAGCCAGGCCAGGGCTCTATGACGGTGTCGACGTAGAGCGCGCCGAGTTCCCTGGCCAGCGCCATGATGGCGACCGACGACGTGTCGACGGAGAGGTTGACGCAGAAGGCCCGGCCAGCTCTCGTGGCAAGCAATGGGGCCAGGACGGCACGGTAGTTGTCCGCGGTGAGCTGCGAGGTGAGCTTCCGCACGCCGTACTCGGCGAGGATCGCGGCGTTGACGTCGTCGGGCGCGACGACGGTGATCTGTTCCGGCTTCACGTCGAAATGCCGGAGGACCAGCGGCAGGGTTCCCCGGCCGATGGAACCGAACCCGATCATGATGACCGGGCCGTCGAGAGGTCCGTAGTTGGGGTAGTCGCTCATGATGTCAGCCCCGATCCGGCCGTGGCAGGCAGGTAGTAGCTCGTCAGCGGGGGGAAGCCGTTGAATCCGACCGATGAATAGGACGACGTGTACGCGCCGGTGCCAAGGATCTCCAGGTGATCGCCCACCTGCAGGTCGAGCGGGAGCTGGTACTGGTAGGTCTGGTAGAGCACGTCGGCGCTGTCGCACGACGGGCCGGCCAGCACGACCGATCCGGTACCTGACCCGTCGCCGGGAGCCTGGATGCGGTAGCGGATCGCCTCGCCGAGGGTCTCGGTGAGACCGTTGAACAGGCCCACGTCGAGGAACACCCAGCGGCGATCCGGGTCACTGGCCCGGCGTACGATCTGGACCACCTCGGTCCGGATCACGCCGGCGTCACCGACCAGATAGCGGCCGGGCTCGACCATCATGCAGCCGCCGAAGCGGGGACCGAGGTGGGTGGCGACGGACCTGGCGATCGCCTCGCTGTACGTTTCGATGTCAGCGGTCGGATCGACGTGCCGACTCGGCAGCCCGCCGCCGAGGTTCACTCCAGCGAGCTCGTGCCCCGCGGCCACTAGCCGCCGCGCCAGTTGCGCGACCTGACCAAGCGGCCGGTCCCAGGCGCCGGGGTTGCGCTGCTGCGATCCGACGTGAAATGAAACGCCGACCCGCAGGCCTGCGCTTGCCGCCTGCAGGAGCATCGTAGATGCCTCACCCGTGGTGCAGCCGAACTTCCGCGACAACGGCCAATCAGCCCCGGCGCCGTCGGTGACGATGCGGACGAACACCGTGCCGCTGGCCACCGTGCGCAGGACCTTGTCCAGCTCGGGCTGGGAGTCAACGGTAAAGAGCCGGACGCCGCATCGGTATGCCGCGGCGATATCACGCTCCTTCTTGACCGTGTTGCCATACGACAACCGGGCCGGATCGGCACCCAGACCAAGACACAGCTCGATCTCCCCGCGGCTAGCTACATCGAAGTTTGAACCCAGCTTGATGAGCAGGCTGAGGACCTCTGGCGCCGGATTGGCCTTCACCGCGTAGAAGACCTCGGTGCCCGGCAGCGCCGCGGTCAAGCTGGCGTACTGGCGGCGAACGACATCAAGATCGACCACCAGGAACGGCGTGGTCGTATCCGGATGCCCGGCCAGGAAACGATCGAGCTTTCCGGCTGCCAGGCGTGGCGCAAGTACTCCTTGCATGGGGATCCCTTCAATACTCGTCTGTAATTACGTCAGTGGCCAACGCGTGCGCTGCGACCGGCCGGGCATCCCGAACCTGTCCCTCTGCCCGGCACACGAAGTCCGGCTGAGGTTCAAGGCCGGCCAGCTGTTCCGGGGACCGGACCCAATGACTTGAAAGCGATTCGTGATCAGCCATGCGCCTAGCTCAGCGCGTTCGGCGTCGCGACCGCATGGGGAGGGCATCCCCATCTTTGTTGCCGGCCCTGCCGGCTTGGGCGCGAAGTGGCCGGGCACAGCCGAAACGTGGCGGGCGAGCACCCGCTTCGATAGCAACGGAGGCGGTGACAGACCTAGGTGACCGGTTCGGCCGAGCGGCGCGCGAAGCTCGAGCTGCCGCCGCTGTCGGTCGAGGCCGTCCGGACGATGGCCGCCGGGACCGATCTCGACGCCGGCCAGTTGTACAGCGCACCAGAACCGCAGCTCACCAGAAATATAGGGAGGTACTCCCTATGGAGTCCGAGGTGGGCCGATCGTAGTGTCGGAGCAGTCAGGGACTGAGGAGGCCATATGCCCGACACCGCGTTCTCGCTTGTCACGTCTGACGCATCGCAACAGCGCACCGGCCGGGTGACACTACTTGAGCGGAAGACGGCGCTGGATACGCTAGCCGAGATTGCGGGGCAAGCGCGTGGCGGTGACGGCCGGCTCCTCCTGCTCGAAGGCGAGGCGGGTGTGGGCAAGTCGGCCCTGCTGGAGCAGTTCACGCACGACTTGGCCGACTCACGTCTTCTGTCAGGCGCCTGCGACGGGATGTTCACGCCCCGGCCGCTCGGTCCGCTCTTCGACATCGCGCAGCAGGTACACGGCCGCCTGCACTCGCTGTGCCGGGCAGACGCGCCCCGGGAGCAACTCTTCGACGCGGTCCTGACTGAACTGTGCCAACCTGGGCCGCTACCGGTCGTCGTCATCGAGGACGTGCACTGGGCCGACGAAGCGACCCTGGATCTGCTGAGCTTTCTCGCGCGGCGGATCCGCGAGATCGCAGTGCTACTGATCGTGAGCTACCGCAACGACGAGCTGGCCGACACCCATCCGCTGCGCATTGCTCTCGGCCATCTGGCCGTCCAGCGCTGCACGAGGCGCCTTCGGCTCGCTCCCCTCAGTGCCCAGGCCGTGCGGATGCTGTCGGCCGGCTGCGGCGTGGACCCAGCCGAGCTGTACCGCGTCACCGGCGGCAACCCGTTCTACATCTACGCGGTGCTGGAGGCAGGCCTGGGCGAGGTACCGGGCGCGGCCCGCGATGTGGTCCTGGCGCGCGCCGCCCGCCTCGGACCGAAAGCACGGCAGACCCTCGAGGCCGCTGCCCTGATCGGCGGCACCGTCGACGAACGGCTGCTACGCCACGTCGTCGCCGGGCCCGGGCTGGCCGAGGTCATCTCGTCGGGACTGGTGGCCGACCAGCCGGTTCTGCGTTTCCGGCACGAGATCGCGCGTCAGGCGATCGAGCAGGCGGTCTTGCCGGCCCGGCGTTCCGAATTCCACGCTCGGATACTGCAGGGGCTGCGCGATCTCGGCTGTGACGATGATGCCCGGCTGGCCTTTCACGCCGAAGAGGCCGACGACGGCCCGGCGGCCCTAGAGCATGCTGCGCGGGCCGGTCGTCGCGCTCGCACGCTGGCATCCCATCGCGAAGCTGCCACGCAGTTCGAACGCGCGCTGCGTTTCGCCGACGGCGAGGCGCCGGCCAGCATCGCGGCCCGCTGGATCGAGCTCGCTACCGAGCTGTCGATGATCGATCGCTGGCCCGATGCCGAGACCGCCTACACACGAGCGCTGGAGAACTGGCGGGCGGCCGGAGACTCCCTCGGCGAAGGCGACACGCTCAGGCGGATGTCCGCGGCGTTGTGGCGGCTGTGCCGCGGCGACGAGATCCTCGCCGCAGCCGAGGCCGCCGTCGCCATCCTGGAACCGCTCGGCCCCACAGCGGAACTCGCGGCGGCGTACGCCTGCCTCGCCGCGTTTCAGAATCACCCAGGGCGTGGGGACATCGTCGTCCTGCTCGCCCAGCGCGCTCAGGAACTCGCGGTCAGATTCGGGGTGCCTGCGGTGCAGAGCCGCGCGGCGACGACAGAGGCGCAGGCCGTGTGGTTCGCGGGCGGCGACTGGGAGCCCGTGCTGCGCCGCGCGCTGTCGATAGCGCTCGAGAACGGAATTGCGCCCGAGGCCGGCTTCGCGTACACCAACCTGCACGAGCAGCATTGCGGCAACCGGGACTACGCCAAGGCTGACCCGTACTTCCACGACGGCGTCGCCTACTGCGAGGACCACGATCTCGGCACCTACCACAACTGCTTGCGCGGCATACGGACGTCAACCCTGGAGCGGCTCGGGCGCTGGGACGAATCGGTGAAGATAGCCGAGGCCGTCCTGGCCACCGTCGCCTCGCCGGTGAACCGCATGATCCCGATGACGAGCCTGGCCATGATCGCGGCGCGCCGCGGAGAGCCAGATGTGTGGCCGCACCTGGATGCCGCGATGGCCGCCGCGGACGGATCGGCCGGATACATGTACATCGGTGCCGTCCGGCTGGCTCGGGCCGAGGCCCGCTGGCTCGAGAGTGACCTGACCGCGGCGCGGCAGGAAGCCGAACTCGCGGACGACGCGTGCGCTGACGTCACCGATCCCTGGCTCAACGGCGAGATCGCGGTGTGGCTGCGACGCACCGGATCGCCCCGGACGAATCAGCGCGAACTGCCCGAACCCTACCGGCTACAGCTCACCGGTAACCAGCGCGAGGCAGCCGAACTGTTCGATGCGCTGGGCTGCCCCTACGACGCGGCGCTCGCGCTGCTCGATGCGCCTGACGAACTGGCGCTGCGACGAGCGCTCGACATCTGCAGCGCGCTCGGGGCCGTCGCGACGGCGCGGATCATTCGCCAGAAGATGCGCTCGCTCGGCATCCGATCCGTGCCGGCCGGACAGCGAACCGCGGCGCGCGAGAATCCGCTCGGCCTGACCCGGCGCGAGCAGGAAGTGCTCGAATTGCTCTGCGATGGGCGCACCAACGCCAGCATTGCCGCCAAGCTGGTGATCTCCCCAAAGACAGTCGACCACCACGTCTCGTCGGTATTGGCCAAGCTCGGCGTGTCCAAGCGAACGGAGGTAGCCGCCGCGATGCGGTCCGCAGCCACTCCGAGGTAGGCGAGCCACACTGAGCGCACGGGTAGTGCCTGCTCGCCAGGCACGGAACGCTCGGAGAGCCAGACCCGCTGAGAGGGGACCGCGGAGCCGCGGGCAGATGGGCCGGGCAGCTACCTGGTGATCTCCCACTGGCGAGGGACGGTGCCGATAAGCGGGTGTTCGCGGAGATCGGCCGTAGGCGAACGCTCCGACGGCAAGATCGAGACCGGACCGCCACGTAACGCGCGACCGTCTTGGCATCGCACCCGGTCAGCTGCGCCGCCGACCAGACCGTCCCCGTGAGGTCAAACGCCTCGAAAATCTCCATGATCTCCCTGCCAGACTTAGTCACAGGTCCCTCCGGACTCCAATGGGTAAGGCGAACCACCTCAAACCCATCCACACCGGAGGGACCACCAGCATCACGCCGGACACCGGCAGAGCACAAGCCGTCCACCTCGACCGCAGATGGCCGCAGGACTGGAATTCTGATGGCCGCGAACCAGGAGCTAACTGACCGCACACCCGCATTTTTTCGTGACCGCTAGCACACGTCCGGGATCTTGAATTGCGGCTCGACCAGGCGACAATTGAAACACGGGCTATCACAGGAAGACTCTGGCGGACCCGACGAGCATCACAAACCGCATGACTACCCAGGACCATGGGGCGGGCGCGCATAGGTCCCGTAAGCGAGCCTGCGACGGGAAGCAGAAACGCAAAACCAAAGAGGAAGCCCAGGCGTCCCCGTCAAGCCTCAAGCGGAAGCGCGGTGCCGCAATATGGCGAATGAACGTCTACAAATGTCCTTACTGCAAAATGTTCCATGTTGGGCACCGGTTTTAGTGGCGCCAGGGCCTGCATGTTGGAGCCTTGTGACAGTACGTCGATAGCGCCGCGGTCTCAACCTGTCCACACAAGGTCGAAAACGCGGACCAGATCAGCGGCTTCGTCTACCGCGAATACGATGAACCCGAAGTCGCCCACGTCCGCGACCCGCCGTCGCGAGACTCCGGTCGCGCGCTGAACACCGGGTCGTACGGGTCGTCGCAGATCCTGGCCAGCAGCGTCACGAGCATGTCGAACGCCTACTCTGGAAAGCCGCCTATCTGCCGGAGCGCGCTGGGCTCCAGGTACGGCCGGTAGCTCACGCCTGGGTACGGCGCAGCAGGACGTAATCCTCCAGGAGCATCCCGCCGCCAGTCCCCGTCAGCGCTGCCTCCTGCGCCTCATAGAAGCCGGGCCGGTTCGCGACGATCACCACCCGGCTCCAGAGCCGCAAGACGCGCCGCAGATGTCCCCACCCGGCAGGATCTCGCGCACCGTCCAGGGCTTCCCGGTAGGCGGCGAGAAAGTTCGCGCGCTCCTGGCCGGGCAGTTCTCGCAGGATCCACTGCGGATCCAGCGGATCCTCCAGATGTTGTTCAGCGGGCTGGGCGCGCATGGCGCAATGGTACGACCCGACGCTAGACGAGTGCCACAACCGCAACCGTCTATGACAGCAGCCGGAGGTGGCGCCAGGAAGCCCAGGCCAATAACATCCGTTCCACGAGCCAAGGCACGTTAGGGGGCACTTACCCCCTTCGACTTGGGAGCCGGTGAGCGGATTCGAACCGCTGACCTGCCGTTTACAAGACGGCTGCTCTGCCAACTGAGCTACACCGGCGGGAGACTCTGAGCATGCTAGCCGATACCACTGCTCCCGCGTGACAGTCACGTATCCCCGTGCTGGTCACGGCACCGCCTGCCCGCTCAGGACGGGCGCGGCCTGGCACGTTGACAGCCGGATCCGCCTCATTTCCGGTACCAGCTGAGGGCATATCCGCGAGCGAAGCTGGGTATTGGCTGAACGTCGGGGGCGAGACAGTTCGCCGCGGTGGCCCGGCCTGCCCCGGTATGCTCGGGCATCCGGTGCTTGCGGCTTCCGCGACCTGTCTGTCCCTGACACTGGCGCCTGGGTCAGCTGTCGTGGCGCCGCACGGGGTCGCGCGACAGAGAGGTCGGGCCGGGGTGAAGTTTATCGGGGATCGACGGCGATTCCTCGCGAAGTCAGGGCTGGTCGCGGCGGGAGCCGTGGCGGCCGCCACGGCCGGTTTCGCCGCCGAGCCCACGCTGGCCGCCGAGGGGCCGACCGCCCGGACCGCGACGCCGGCCGGGCCGGGGATCTACGAGACGACGGTGACGTTCCGGACCACCCCGGCCGCCAAGCTCGTCGCGCTCACCATCGATGACGGCCCGACCGCGGAATGGACCCCGCAGGTACTGGAGATCTTGCGGCGGCGCGATGCGACGGCGACGTTCTTCCGGGTCGGCGAGCGGGCGCAGGCCCATCCAGGCTTGACGGAGCGGACCGCCGACGAGGGGCACGAGCAGGGGAACCATACCTGGGCGCACGACGACCTGACCCATCACGGCGAGACGTTCGACCGCGGCAGCCTGGAACGCACCGGAGAACTGCTGGCCAGGTTGACCGGTCGAGCGCCGACCGTGTGCCGGCCGCCCTACGGCCGGATCGACAGTGTCGGGCTGGCGGTCTGCGCGGGCCTGCACTATGACGTCGCGTTGTGGTCGCACCATGTCACCGGCAGCGACCCGGAGGGCGGCGTCCACAGGATATTGAAACAGGGCACGCCCGGCAGCATCATCCTGCTTCACGACGGCGGGCCAGAGCCGAACGCCAACCTGATGAAGCAACTTGACCGGCTGGTCGCATCGATGACGGACAGCGGATATAGGTTCGTGACGGTCAGCGAACTGCTGGCGGCCCCTTCTCTAGGAGACGTCGATCGCTCTGGATCACGGAGTCCGCTCCGCCCTGGTGACCGCTGACGTCCTGATCATGCCAGGGCCCAGCGGCGATGCGGGACGTTAGCCGGTTCGCCCGGCGGCCAAGTGTCGGGGCCAGTGTCCGGCCCAGTGTCCGGCCCAGTGTCGGGGCCAGCGTCCGGCCCAGCGCCCTGGTCCTCGTGGTCATCCTGGTCGCGGTGGGCCTCGCGGTGGCCGGCCTGCCGGGCCGGGCCAAGGCACAGCCCCGTCTCACGGTGGCGAGCATCGCGCAGGACCCATGCCAGCCGCAGCGGGCGCTGCCGATTCCGGTCCAGCTGACCGGCCAGTTCGAGCCTGACTCCAGCATCCTGCAGACGGCGGGGCGCATCTACACGGCACCGGGCCAGCCCGGCCCGCTCACGCCGGGCGAATCGGCCTGCGCCGCGAGCACGGAACAGGCTGACCTCGACTGGCTGCGAACCGGGCTCGTCCCCGGGACCACGGCGACCCAGCGGTCCATGGCCACCCGGGCGCTGCTCGACCTCAAGCTGGCCGTCCGGCCCGATGGCGGGGTGATAGCCGGCTGGCAGAACACGCGGGCCGGCTGGGAGTACGTCTGGCCACGCGACTCGAGCTGGGTCGCGGTGGCGCTCACCGACACGGGTCATCCCGCGATGGCCTACCAGGTCCTCCGCTTCCTGCAGCGTGTGCAGTCCGGCGACGGGACCTGGGCGGCCAGGTACCTGCCCGATGGTTCGAGCCCGGTGCGCGACGGGCGGCCCGGCGAGCTCGACGCCGTCGGCTGGGTGCCGTGGGCCGTCTGGTCCTGGGCCGCGACCCAGCCGCTGACACCAGGCAGCGTGGCGCTGCGCGAGCTTGGGCTGCTGTGGCCGATGGTCACCCGGGCCGCCGATGCGGCCATCCGCTCGCTGACCTCTGACGGCCTGCCCGAGCCAGCCATGGATTACTGGGAGGACTCGGTCCAGGTCACGCTAGGCACGGCCGCCCCGCTGCTGGCCGGACTGCGGGCCGCCGCGGACCTGGCCGCCGACGTAGGCGGCGCGGCCGCCACCAGTGACGGGCAGCGCTGGGCGGCGGCCGCGGGCCGGCTGGCGACGGCGATCACCGGCACCTTCGGGCGGAGCGGCTACCAGCGCACCCCATCTCCCAAGTCGGGCGCCGATGCGGCCGTCACGTTCCTCGGGCCGCCGTTCGCGGCGCCGGGCCCGGCGGTGCTGCGCGCGGCCTGGTCAGCCCAGCAGGTGCTGACCCTGCCCAACGGCGGCCTGAAGCCCGGCGCGAACTGGCCAGGCACGCCGGGTGTCGCCTGGACCGCGGAGACCGCGTTCTTCGCGCTGTTCGATGCCGCCACCGGGCAGCACAGCCGGGCCGCGACCCTGCTCGGCTGGCTGGCCGCGCACCGCACGAAGCTGGGCTCGCTGCCTGAGCAGGTGAACTCGGCCGGCCAGCCTGCCTCGGTCGCACCGCTGTCCTGGACCGACGCGGTGACCCTGCTGGCGCTGCTGGCCCAGTCCGGGCATCTCCAGACGGTCCCGGTACCCGCGGCCGGCCAGTAGCCGGCCGCGTCGCGCCCAGCTCCCCGCGCAGCCGGCCGCGTCAGGTAGAGCTCGTCGCGTCAGGTAACCAGGAACATAACGGCTTGCGGGCGACGACCGCGCAGCAATACGACTCCCCGGCGTCCTTCGGCAGCGCCGCTCCGGGTTCCGGCCGCCACTGCGGCGTCCACACCACGCCAGGCTCAACCGGGTCCAGGCCGACGACCAGCTTGGCGACCTCCATCCGGCTGCGCACATGAGCCTGCTCCGTGGCCTGGCCGAACACCCTGGCGGCGTCGGACACCGCGGCGGTGCCGTCCGCGGTGGCGTGGGTCAGCGCCACCACGCTGCCCGAGGGGAACGGACCATGCAGCCGCGCGATCAGGCCGGCCGGGTCAGCATCGTCGCCGACGAAGTGCAGCACGGAAAGCAGCAGGATGGCCACCGGCTGGCGGAAGTCGATGAGAGCCGTCAGGTCCGGGTCGGCGAGGATCGCCTCCGGCGCGCACAGGTCGCCATCGATGATGGCCGTGCCGGGTACGCCGTGCAGCATGTCCCGGGCGTGCGTGAGCACCACCGGGTCGTGATCGACGTAGACGACCCGGGCTTCCGGGCAGGCCGCGGCGGCCACCTCGTGGGTGTTGCCGGCCGCGGGCAGGCCGGCCCCGATGTCGATGATCTGGCGGATGCCGGCCTCGCCGACCAGGTACCTGACGATCCGGCCCAGGAATTCGCGGTTCTGCCGGACCGCCAGCCGCACGTCAGGCAGCAGCCGGCCGATGATCTCGGCGGCCTTCCGGTCGACCGGGTAATTGTCCTTGCCGCCGAGCAGGCAATCGTAGATGCGTGCCGAACTGGGAATGTCAGGACGGAAGGTGGTTCTCCACTCCTGGCTGCCGTCCAAGCGCAACTCCTCGGTCAGAGCGGGCAGGATCCGGCTCCCCCCTGTCACCACATGGTAACCAGGAATTAATCGGCTGACCATGGGCAAACCGCGCCTTACTTACTCCGGGACCTGATCGCGGCCACCTCGTACAGCGCGATGCCCGCGGCCACGCCCGCGTTCAGCGATTCGGACCGGGCCGCGATCGGGATCCGGACCAGCACGTCGCAGGCCTGCGCGACGATCCTGGACAGCCCCCGTCCCTCGGAGCCGATGACGACGGCCAGCGGGGCGGTGGCCAGGTCCAGGTCGCGGATCTCGGTGGTCCCGGACGCGTCCAGGCCCGCCAGGAAGACCCCGGCCTCCTGGTAGGCCTGCAGCGCACGGGCCAGGTTGACCGCCCGGGCCACCGGGACGCGGGCCAGCGCGCCGGCCGACGCCTTCCAGGCGCCCGCCGTGACCCCGGCGCCGCGGCGGCCGGGCACGAGCACGCCGTGCGCGCCGAACGCCGCGGCCGAGCGCACCACGGCGCCGAGATTGCGCGGGTCGGTGACGCCGTCCAGGGCGGCGATCAGCGGCGGCTGAGCGGCGTCGGCGGCGCGGGCCAGCAGGTCATCGGGATGCGCGTAATCGTAGGGGCGCACCTTCAGGGCCAGGCCCTGGTGCAGCGCGCCGCCGGTGAGCCTGTCCATCTCCGCTGCGCCGGCCTCGAGCACCACCACGCCGCGGTCGGCGGCCAGCTTGATGGCCTCGCTGACCCGCTCGTCGTGCTGCAGCCGGGACCCGACGTACAGGACGGCCGCGGGCACGGCGGCCCGCAGCGCCTCCAGGACCGAGTTGCGCCCGGCGACGAACTCAGCGACATCTCCCGCGCCGCGCGCGGGCCGGCCTGAGCCACCTGAGGCCCCGGCCCCAGGC
>Ga0302326_10026722_pt1 | contig 11656 bp, 10 predicted proteins | sample Palsa_T0_3_FD_202264 | JGI IMG/M metagenome (GOLD analysis project Ga0302326, IMG submission 202264) | Peat permafrost microbial communities from Stordalen Mire near Abisko, Sweden - Palsa_T0_3 | ecosystem: Environmental > Terrestrial > Soil > Palsa > Peat permafrost | place: Sweden: Abisko... | reverse complement strand
CCACAAATAGCAGATTCAATGGCTCCACTTCCTTGATCATGATCGAGGCCACCGCCGGACTCATCTTGGCGTGGAAATCAACCGCGATATCGATGGAATCCCCCAACCCCTCGCGCACTCGCTGCATATCTTTCACCGCGCGATTAATCTTTGCATTGGTTTCAATCCATTCGTAATCGTGATCAGGAAGCCCAATCTTGAGGCACGAAACTCCTTCCTTGAGCGCCGTCTCACGCAGCTGCGCCAGATCTTCCGCCGTGCGTATGTGTTCCACATGGTAGTAGCCCCGTATCCCGCGAGCATCGTAAGGGCCGCCGAGGAGCTGATAAACAGGCACGTTCAAGGCTTTCCCGCGAATATCCCACAGCGCCTGATCGATGCCCGATCAGCGGCCCAGCGCGATAGAAAGTGTGGACATACATCGACTGCCACAGGTGCTCGACCTGCATCGGATCATTGCCAATAAGAAAATCGCGAAAGTCCTGGATGCAAGCCATGGCGGACCCGGCTTTGCCTTCGAGCGTGCCCTCGCCCCAGCCCACAATGCCCTGGTTCGTCTCCAGCTTTACGAAGACATACGGCCGGTCGGAGTTGGGCGTCAACGAAACGCCAAACACTTTCAGGTTGGTAATTTTGATGCCCGAACTGACATCGCGAAACGCGTCGCTGGCCAGCGTTTGACCATTGGGATTCACTGCATATGATCCGTCTCTCGCCTGGCCAAGAAACGGATCACAACCGCACGAATCTTTAAGTCCGCCCACAGCCGCGCCCATGCGCGAACCAGGCACCGCTGCCGCCATCATCGCTGCCGCGCCAAGAAACTTTCGTCGATTCATGCGATCCGATTCCTCTCGAACGTTTTCTCGTCGACCGCAATGCCGAGTCCCGGGCCCTTCGGCAGGTCGAAGAATCCGTCGCGCAGTGTCGCACTAACATCTCCATGGGGCGATTGAGCAATAAAGAAGTTGGGTATGCTGGCAGCAGCGTGGAGTGCGGCGGCGGTGGCGATCGGTCCGCCTTCATGCCACGGCGCAACGTCCACGTAGTATGTCTCTGCCATGGCAGCCAGCCGGCGAATCCCAGTGATCCCATGAGTGAGCAGATCGGGGCGAAGCAGATCGACCAGGCCTTCACGCAGAAGATCCTGAAACGTTCCAGGATCGGAGATTGTGCGTCCGAAGCCCAGCGGAACCACGGTCTCCTCCGAGATCTTGCGAATCGTTTCCAGATTAGAAACCGGACAAGGCTCATCGAACCAGAGCGGATGCAACCGCTCTACCGCGGCGGCGAGGCTAGCCGCATCTCCAGGCGTCAGCTGCGCCCGCGCTTCCAGGGCGAAGTCCGCATCCGGAGCAGCCGTGCGCATCGCTTTTAACCGGCTCGCAGCGTCGTGAACAAAAACGCTGCCCTGATTGCGAGCAGCCGGAGCAACGATGGGAATCAGAAACGCCCGGTATCCCGCTGCGAGTTGCTTCTGGAGATCGCTTTTCAATTCCTCTTCAGTAGTCCCGGAGAGCCGTGTGATGGCGCGTGCCTTATTGCGCGTAGGACCGCCCAGCACGCGATAAATCGGCGCCTGGGTAGCTTTGCCGAGGATGTCGAGTAAAGCAATATTCAAGCCTCCTCGCACCGTTGCCGGCACCAACCCGTCCAAAGCCTGATAGGCCGACGCGGCCTTGCCGGCGAGCGCCTGGTTGGTCGCTTTGAGGTCAGATCCGGAGAGTCCATTGCACTCGCCATAGCCGATCAGACCCGACCCGGTCCGCACCTGCAGGATGACGTAGGAGGGCATCTGAAATCCACGCACTTCAGAAATCAGATGAGGGTCACTGGCGTGAGTGGTTGGGGATGGAGCCTGCGCAAAGCGCAATAAACGCTCTCTTCTCGCCGAAAGGCCGGTTATGGATGCTGTCATTGCAAGTCGGGCCGCTAGTCCTTTCTTGTCCTGGTGCTGCAAGTCCATGAAGCAACTGGCAAACCAGGCGCCCCGCGACTGGCGCACCATGAACATGGAAGCCGTTCTGGAAACCGAGGTGATCGGAGGACGCGCCGGTCACCCCCACATCATTGCCGCTGAGTTTTGGTAAGCGGCCTTATTTCGGCATCCACTGCTCATCCGCAGAGGGTCCGTAGAGCCCGGGAACCGGGATGTCATTGAGCCTGAGGTAGACGCCGAGTTGCGCCGTGTGATGCACCAGGTGATCAAAGCACATGGTGCGAAAAGCCATGGAACGCGGGTTATGGGAGATCAGGTGCTCACCAAAGCTGAACTTCCAGAGCGCGCTCAGACGGTCGTCGCTGGCCTTCGCGATGGCGGCTCGGCACTTGGCGGAAGATTCGTCGAGTCGTTGCAGGCAGGCTTCTCGGGTGGTGAACGTAAAGTCCGACTGAGGGCGTTTGCTATTCGCCATATCCATACCGTCGTCTTCCAGGATGTAGTAGCCGAAGATAGGCAACGAAGCGCAGTGCATGGCGAGCTTGCCCATCTTCATCGACTTCGGGTGTGGCACCCAATCCGGCTTGTCCTCGGGCACACGCTCGAGCGTGCGGCGGGTGTTCGATATTTCGACGTCATAGTCCTGCAGGAGAATTTCAGCGATGGTCATGCAAATGGCATCCTTTCCGGCCGTGATTCAATTCCAGTAGAATTTCTGTAGCGCATCGCGGCCGAAAGGCCGGCGTGGGCCATTCTAAGGGCAAGCAGCTGAATTTGCGAGGGGGGTTCAGGATGGAACGGCGTAATTTTCTCAAACAAGCGGCGGCGGCGCTCGCCGGATGGAAGAGTCTCGCGGGTCGCGATCTTTCCGCACAAGCGAAGCTGGATGGCGCGGCAGCGCATAGTCCTCTCCCTGCGGTGACGACGGTAAATGGAATTGGGCGGCGTAAGCTCGGTCGAGCAGACGCCGAGGTCTCGATCATCGGCATCGGCGGCTACCATATCGGTCTCTCCAGTGTTTCTGAAGCGGAGTCCATCCGCATCGTGAGAAAAGCTCTGGACGAAGGCATCAACTTCCTGGACAACTGCTGGGATTACAACGACGGCGCCAGCGAAGAACGGATGGGCAAAGCACTGCAGGACGGTTATCGGCAGAAAGCCTTTTTGATGACCAAGATCGATGGACGAACGGGTGCATCGGCGCGTCACCAATTGGAGGAGTCCCTGGTGCGGCTCAAGACAGATCACATCGACTTGCTGCAGATCCATGAAGTGATTCGCATGGGTGATCCGGAGCAGGCGTTCCAACCCGGAAATGTGATGGATGTGCTGAAGCAGGCGCGCCAGGAAGGCAAGATACGCTTCATCGGCTTTACCGGGCACAAAAGTCCTGAAATTCATCTCCACATGATCGAAACCGCAGACAAGTATGGGTTCACCTTCGATTCTGTGCAGATGCCGGTGAATGCGCTCGACGAACACTTTGACAGCTTCCAGCAGAAGATCATACCTGCGGCACAAAAGCGTGGCATGGCGGTCCTGGGCATGAAGCCCCTGGCGAACGGCGCAATCCTGAAGACCAATACCGTAACCGCTCCGGAGGGCCTGCGTTATGCGATGAGTGTGCCGGTTACGGTGACGATTACCGGCTGCGATTCGGTTGCTATTCTGGACCAGGCGCTCGGTGTGGCACGAAACTTCAAGCCCATGGACCTGCAGCAGAAGATGGCCGTCCTGCAGAAGACTGCGCCCGTTGCGATGGCAGGGAAGTTCGAGGCCTATAAATCATCGCAAATCTACGACGGCACGGCAAACAACCCACAGTGGCTGGGATAACGCACACCTATGCGGCGGGAGCTGGACGCTCCATGTCGTTCGAAGGCGTCTCAGAGGCGACGGGCTTGGGTTGCACAGGAAAGAGAAACTGCAACGGCGAGGACATCATTTGCCTGAGCACATAGCGCAGAATCGACGCGCGTTCCTTGTGGCCCACATCGTACGCGCGGAGCGCCACAAAAGAAGCGATGGCAAAGCTGACTCCCAGATTGAGCACAAACATGATCGCGATGCCGACCATAGCAGAATAGAGCCATATCTGGCCGAAGGCGGACGGTCCGAAGCGAGCCGCCGCGAAGGCGAACATGCCGGTATTGAGGGTGACGTGACGGACGTCCAGCGGCAACCCAAAGAACTCGAAAAACACCGGCATGAATCCCAGCAAATAACCAAGCGAGATGCTGGTACTCCAGGGACCGATGTTGCGGTCAACCCAATCGGCAAATTTCTGCATTCTCTCGGCGCCTAGGGTCAGGCCGAGGGGGTGCTGCGCAATCGACGCAGGAATGCGATGGTAAACAGCGAAGTTCTCGCACCATCCCCCGATCAGCCCGGCAAGCCAGAGCAAGACACCGGTGAGCGCGGCATCAATAGCAGTTGCTGAAGCCAGTGGACGCAGCGACAAATACACTTTCTGCGCCTGGTCGACGGGTAAATAAGGGGTGTGGAACGATCTGAGCCAAAGCAAATTGAAGATGATGGCCCCGGTGCTCACCGCCAGAATATTGCCCAGAGCCGCCGCCAACTGGGTGCGGCTGATCGATGCGCCGAATTCGGTAATCTGGTCGCGGCGAGAATCGCCTCGGTTACGGCGAATAATATCGGCCAGCGTTGCCCCGGTCATGGCCGGCTGCTTGGTAGCCAGCGCTAAGCCGAAGATCTGCAGCAACAGAAAACTGATGGCGTAGTTAGTGCCGATCAAGATCGTTTCCGCAAATGGCGGAAAGTGCTTGCTGACAACATGAAGTTTGATGGCCGCGGTAAAGACGGTAAGAAATCCGCCCCCGATCGCCGCGCCCCACATGCGCCAATATTGCTTGCGGCTGTGGGCTATATAGTGTTCGCCACCATGGCCGGTACGTTCCACTGTTTTGCGCGCCAGCAGGTTGAAATTCTGCCGGACGAGCGAGGAGATACGTGTATCCTCGCGCAGGCCGTGTAGCAGCGTATTCAGCAACAAGCGCACGGCAGCCAGAACTTTGCCGCTGCTCTCGACCAGCGTGCCGGCGAGCATTTCCATCCGGTCGAGCGCCGTGTCCATCGCGCTGAGATCGAACACCAGCGGAGCGTTGACTCCAGCATCTTCCATATGGATACGAACAATGGCGAGCTCTCCTCTGCAGGCAAAGACAGCGTTGAGCCAGCGCTCCATACAATCCGCGGGGCAGTCACCCGGGCGCGCGGCTTGTTCGCACTCAATAAACTTTTCCGTAGCCGGGACCAGGGCATAGGCAGGTGATTCTGCCACCGTCCTGGTTTCGCTGCGATGGCGGACGGCACGGCTGGTGCCACGCGCAGAGACGCGCGCTGCCAGCAAACGCAGTGCTTCATGCAGATCCTGGTGCTGCCGGGGATAGGCGGCGAGTCCTTCGCTACTCCAGAGGTTGGTTGTCAGGCGAGCGAACACCGCCGCATCCATTTCCAGGAAACGCTGGACAGCGCGCGCGGAACAAAACACTGCAGCAAAAAGACGAGCGGTATCGTCCTCCTCGCGGGGCGGAGGCAGCCAGCGCTGAAAGAGGCGGCTGGTAATCTCCCGGAACAGCTCATGCTGCGCGGGGATGCCCGCTTCCGCGAATAGGGAAACGGAGTCGAGCGTGGCGAGCGTTGATTGGAATCCTTGCTGAACGCGAAGCCGCAGGTCTGCGTCTTGCTCGAGCATTTCCAGCCAGCACAACAGGCGGGACTCGTATACGCGCTCTGAGTTCTGCTGGAAGATTCCGGAAAACAGATCGATCAGGCGGCCCGTTTGGCCGGTCAGAGTAGTCGCAGCGCAGAACGCCTCCGTCTGTTTGCGGAACTCTGCTTTCGTCCGTAGGGAAGCTTCTGCCCCCCCAGAGCCGGGCTGCCAGAGACTGCGAAGATCGGAAAGAAAAGCCATCCAGGTTCTAAATCATAACCCGAACTGGGCAGCGACCGGTGACAACGGCTGAACTGGTCAGTTGGCGATGGGCTTTGGCGATTTGGCCGAGGTGACGCGAATGACCTGATACGAGGTGGGTGTGGATCCAATGTTGCGCAGGGTTCGCTTGTCGTTGGGAGCCCAGTAGAGGAGCGAGCCTTCGTTCATGCGCGAGGCGATGCCGTTGACAGTGATCTCAACCTGGCCTGATTTGATGACGACGATCTCGTCGTTCGAATCGATGATATTGGTGGCTGTCTGTTGGCCTACGTTAAGAGTCGTGATGTGACTTTCAAGAGCGAGGAAGGTGAGGGTGGGCGAGTTGACGCAGACGATGCGGGAGCCTGAGGGCGTGGGTGTGGAGGGCAGACGGTTGCAGTCGATCACGGAGGAGGCAAGTTTGCCGGGGACGGCCTGTTCAGCGGCGGACTTTTCGGACGCGGAGTGTGAGAGGTCGGTCACGAAGTTGATGACGTAGTAGGTGGCCGGCCGGTTGCCGACGTTGCGGGCGTTATGCGGATCGTTGGCTGCCAGGAAAACCATGGCCCCCGGGCCGGCGTGCTGCTTGCGGCCATTGACGGAGACCTCGAAGTCGCCATCCTTGACGAGGAGGATTTCTTCCCAGGGATGGCGGTGGACGGGGTGGGATTCCATACCTGGATTGAGGGTGGTGATGTGAACTTCGAGCTTGTCCATGGCGACGGTTGGGTTGTCGAAGACATGACGCACCTGGCCGGCCGAGGTAGGGTTTGGAACGAGCGAGGCCCAGTCGACGAAGGTAGTCGCGAGGGTGGTCGATTCTTTGGGCGGGGTGTAGGTGCTGACCACAACGGACTGCGCCGTGGCCCGGACAGCGGTCACCAGGCACAAGCTTAACAGCAGAATTTTCATGCAAGTGACTATAGCAAGAAGCTAGAGGGTGTGGGTGAGCGGCCAGGGGATTCGTGTATGGCCGCGAAAGTCTTGAGAGATGAGGGGTAGCATGCCCCTCCCTCAGAAATTGCAGCAACAGGTATGCTGTCCCTTTATCTCCCCCCTTTATCTCCCCGGTACCGTCGCTCTTTCTAGGCAAGCTAATGTCTTTAGAAATCTTTGGGAATATCTTCAACTAGACTCGTAAGCAAAGGGGATGGAAATGAAGATCGGTGTTCTTGGATCAGGCGATGTAGCGAAGGTATTGGGCAGCGGCTTCCTGAAGCATGGCCACGCAGTAGCGATGGGCACGAGGTCGCCAGAGAAACTAGCTGAATGGAAGACTCAGAATCCCCAAGCATCGGTCGGTTCACTCGATGCAGCCGCTGCGTCCGCGGAGATTATCGTTCTTGCGGTCAAGGGAACGGCAGCCGCAAACGCGCTTCGTCTGGCTGGCGCAGAGAACCTTGCTGGAAAGCCCGTCGTGGACGCGACCAATCCGATCGAAGACACACCGCCCATTCATGGCGTCCTGCAGTTCTTTACCAATCGCAACGAATCCCTTATGGAACAGTTGCAGCAGGAGTTCTTGAGCGCCAAGTTCGTCAAGGCATTCAATTCGGTTGGGGCAGCATCCATGGTGAACCCCTCATTCACAGGCGGCAAACCAACGATGTTTATATGCGGAAACGACGAAACGGCAAAGAAATCTGTAGGCGGGATTCTCCAAGCCTTTGGTTGGGAGACGGCGGATATGGGCGGTGCGGAGGCAGCGCGCGCGATCGAACCCCTATGCATGCTTTGGTGCATACCGGGCTTCCTCCACAACCAATGGACCCACGCGTTCAAGCTACTGACGGTTGACTAAACTGTTGACATGATTCTTTGCGGTGGTTGTCTTATCCAACTTCCGCGTGGTCGGCAATCCGACAGTGGTCCTCCTGCGGTGGTCCTTTTGTGGAGGCAACGTGAAGCCGGACGCAGGGCCCCAGCGAATCGAAATGCGTCATTGCACCGTCAACGTAACCGCTGCGGAATGCTGCAGGACACCGCTGCTTGCCGTCACGCTGAGGTTAAAGCTCTGGGCGGCAGGTGCGGAAGGCGGACTGTTTCCCCCTCCGCACCCGCTCGGCCCGGCCACGCCTAGCAGCACCATGGTTGTCGTCGCGGAGAGGATGAGCAGGGGTCGGCGGCGCCGTCCACGGATGGTGTACACAGTTCCCCACGGCAGCAAGAGCAGTCCAGTCGCCATTACCAGGAAGCCAGGACGCGGTCCTTTCTGTCGTGCTGCGGAAGCGGCCTGGGCGGTGGTCACGACGCTTAGCGTCACCGCCTGCGTTCCGTTGCCCGCGGCCACCGTTGCAGGGGAGAAGCTGTAAGTTGCCCCTTCAGGCAGGCCTGAAATGGCCAGCGTCACAGGTGCGAGCAGCGTCGGCGTGCTCGGCGTAATGGTGAAGGCGTAGGTTGCGCTGCCGCCGGCTGCCACACTCTGCGTGGTGGCCCCGGAGCTCGTCAGCGTAAAGTCGGCGATTGTCTCGGCCATCGCGCTCGAGCTGCTGGGGGCGAAGTTTTTGTCTCCCCCATAAGACGCCGTGATGCTGTGCTGTCCGTCAGGCAGATTTGTCGTAGTGTGGGTGGCAAGGCCACTGGAATTCAGAGTTGCGGTCCCCAGCACTGCGCTGCCATCGGAGAAAGTGACAGTTCCCGTGGGAACACCAGTGGTCGAAGACGCGGCCTGCGCGCCGAAGGAGACAGAACTCATCGCCAGCGCGGGATTTGCGCTACCGGTCAACGCTAGTGTGCTTGCTACTTTGGTGACGGTGAGAGTTCCTGGGGTCACGCTGAGGGAATAATTAGCAGCAGACGCGCCACTGATTGTGGCAGAGATGGGATACGTGCCAGCAGGGGAACTCGTAACAGCCGTCGTCGTATAGATAACGGTTACGGTGTCGCTGCCGATCAGGCCGGACACGCTTCCGGTCAACGTAGGATTCGCAGTTCCATAGGTCCGGGAAGCATTGGCGACCGTCACCGACAGCGGGGCCTGGCCAACCTGGATCGTTGTTGACGACGTGCTGGCCGCAAACGGACAGTTCCCGCCGTAGGAAACGGTAATCGCGTCGGCACCGGCGGGAAGCGCCGTTGTCGTCAGGGTCGCCTTGCCCGAAGCATTCAGTGTCGCTGTGCCCAGGAGAGCTCCACTGTTCATAAAGCTCACCGTCCCGCCTGGAATGCCATTGGCCGAGGTAACAGTCGCGGTCAGTGTTGCCGCCTGGCCATAAGCGACCGTCGCCGTGGCAGAGGTCACTACGATGGTGGTTGCGACCTGTGAGGCGTTCAGTGCAATGGGAGACGAGCTGCTGCTTGCGTAGGCGGCGTCTCCGGGGTAATTCGCCTGCACCTGATGGGTACCCGTCCCTGCAATGCAGACGCCTGATAGGGACGCTGTTGCCGTTTCGCTGAGCTGGTTGAAAAAGATGTCTGCTGTCGTGCTGCCCAGATTCAAGTACGTCCAATTTGCTACGAAAATATCTGGAATCCCGTCGCCATTGAAGTCTCTCATCGAGAGAAAGAGTGGAAGATATGGAAGGGCAGCGGTATCCGGAATGAGCAGCGCCGGACTGAAAGTGCCATTGCCGTTGCCCAGGAAGACTTGAATCTCGCCACCCGGGGGATTGATGACACCGCTGACACTAACGGCCAAATCGAGAATGCCATCGCCATTGAGATCGGCGGACTCTATACGCTGAGGAGCAGCACCCACCGGAATAGTGATAGGTTGTTCCGTGAACGTGCCGTCCCCCTTCCCCAGAAAAACGATAAGACAATCGTCCGGGACTCCGTCCATCATAACGACATCAGAAATTCCGTCGCCATTGAAATCGCCCAGTGTCGCGTCATATAAAACAGGGGGGGTGAAGACGGCGATCGACTTCGAACTAAACGTCCCGTCTCCGTTTCCCAGCAGCACCGTATATCCGAAAGGGTTCAGCGCGAACAGGTCAGGGATTCCGTCCCCGTTGAGATCCCCGATTAGCGCGGGCGCCGGAGAAGTTCCCCCGGGGAACGTCCCATTTGTGGTGAAGGTCCCATCGCCATTTCCAAGGAAGATCTGCACATCGTCGTCGTCCTGGTTTGGAACTACCAGGTCGGCATGACCATCGTTGTTCAAGTCTCCTACCTTGACGTCGCCCGGAAAATTTCCCGTAGCAAGAGTTCCGCCTGGCGAGAACGTACCGTCGCCATTTCCAAGTAAAATGCTGACTTGTTCGGCGGTGATATATAAGATCGCCAGGTCCAACTTTCCGTCCTCATTGAAGTCCGCAACAGCGATGAGTCCAGGGGCGGCACCCACGCTATAGGCGGCCGGAGCCTGAAACGTACCATCGCCGTTTCCAAGTAGGATCTCGAAGGAGTTGTCCTCTCCGTTTAAAACGGCCAGATCCTGGCGCCCGTCGCCGTTGAAGTCAGCGGTGGCCATTTGGCCGATTAGTTTGGGGACGGTCAACGTCGTGCCCCGGAGGAAGGATAGGCTAGAGACAGCTTTCCCCAGGGTGGCAGAGCCAAGCGACGTATTTCCGTTGGTGAGATCGGCGAAGGTGACATTCCCCGAAGGCCCGACCGTCGCGCTCGGACCACCGGCTACGGCTGCATTCAGGGTATAGTTTGGTGCGGCCCCGGTCGATTGCAGCGCCGTTGTCGTGGCCAGATCCGCCGTAACATGAAACGACTGGGTCGCCGAAGTGCTGGCCTGGTAGCTGCTATTGGCTGTAAGGACTGCCGTCACGCTGTGACTGCCGGCGCTGAACGGCATCTTGACGGTTGCGGTTCCGGCCGATGCTCCGCTGTGAATCAACTGCGCGCGCCCCAAGACCGCCGCGTCTGCGCAGCGCGCCGCCGTCGCGTCGCAGAACGTCACCAGTCCGGAGGTGGTTGGCGCACCTCCAGCCGTGACGCTTGCCGTCAAGGTCAGGATCGTGCCGAGTTGGACCGAGGTTGCCGGACCAGCCGAAGAAGTTATAGCGAGGGTCGTCGTTGTAGCCACGCTAGCCGCTGCGGCCTGCATGGCGAAGCTGAACGCGGCAAGTGCAAGGAGCCGCGCTGCTCGGTTGACCAAACAAACCAACAGACTACCAGCGTATCTCGAACCCAAGAGCCCTCGGAGACTACCGCGAAAAGCATACACGAGCCGTCTCAAAAAAGACGAAATCATTGGTAACAAGCGGTGTTACCTGAATGTCCCCATAAGGGGAGCAATGATCCCTAAAAATAAAATCTGACCTGCTGATTTGCGGTGAGATGAGGGGACGGCATACCCATCCCCAGAAATTGCAGCAATAGGTATGCCGTCGCCGCAATAGGCACCCCGGTTCAGATGTGGCAGCTCGATACAAGGTCGGAATCAATCTAAAACTGGAGATGCAAGGTAAGGACGGGAGAGCGCGGTGATGACGTCGTCGTCGCTTTCGATCGAAGTCTCTCTCCCATCGGGGTCTAGCTGTGGCCGACCCGTGGCATGAAATTTCACATCGATTTTGAATAGAGGGCAATCTTGGCTCACATACGTATGCTCCAGAGCCGTCGATAGTCCTCCCTCAGTCGTGAATACACGAAGCAGGCTCTTCCTGGTGTCACCAACCTTGATGGTCTCCATCTTTTCCATCACCTTCGCGACCCATTCAACATGCTCGGGACAGCTCTCCGGATCGGCAAACGCGTGCCCTTGGGAAGCGGAGACAGCGATTGCAGTAGCGAAAAGACCTAACGCGCGACGACGATGCATGCTGACCTCATAGAAACTTCCATCATACTTTCCGAACAGCGGACACGTCGCCGAGTGCCTCGAA
>Ga0302326_10026721_pt1 | contig 11656 bp, 16 predicted proteins | sample Palsa_T0_3_FD_202264 | JGI IMG/M metagenome (GOLD analysis project Ga0302326, IMG submission 202264) | Peat permafrost microbial communities from Stordalen Mire near Abisko, Sweden - Palsa_T0_3 | ecosystem: Environmental > Terrestrial > Soil > Palsa > Peat permafrost | place: Sweden: Abisko... | reverse complement strand
CTCAGATTGAGTCAGTTACTGTTTACCAGGGCTTGAAAACGAAGAAGGCTGCTGCGACAAGACAAACTGCGGCTGCGGCATGGTTCCAGCGGAGCTGGGTTCCGAAGTAGAGCATGGTAAAGACTGCGAAGACGCAGAGGGTGATGATCTCCTGCATCACCTTCAGCTGAACCGGACTGAAGCGTTCTGAGCCGATCCGATTGGCCGGGACTTGCAGGCAATATTCAAAGAAGGCGATGCCCCAGCTTACGAGGATCACTTTCCAAAGAGCATCCTGGCGATACTTCAGGTGTCCGTACCAGGCAATAGTCATGCAGATATTCGAGAAGATGAGCAAAATAACTGTCCACATGCCAGCTAGGATGAGGATTGGCCGCGACGGGTTGTTGCGGCAGGAGCATGGGGCATGAGCGAGCAACCAGCTCACGAGATCGCAATCCACGAAAATCTCGCACACAATCTTGAGCGGCTTGAGGATGTGATTGCCAGTTCATGCCGCGCGGCGAACCGTGCCCGTTCGGATTTGGAACTTGTCGCCGTATCAAAAAACCATCCGGCGGAAGCGCTCGTTGCCGCAGTTGAACTTGGGCTGTCCGTCTTCGGCGAAAACCGCGTGCAGGAGTTTGCGGCCAAGTCTGTTGAGCTGTCCGCTGCCGGGGTTCGCGGACGGATGCGCGCTCACCTCATCGGGCATCTGCAATCGAATAAGGCTGCGAAGGCTGTCGAGGTTTTCGACGCCATCGATTCGGTGGATTCGCTGCGACTCGCCGAAAGGCTTGATGAAGCGGCTGGTCGCATCGGCAAGCGGCTGCCGGTTCTGCTGGAAATCAAGCTCAGCCCGGAAGAATCAAAGGCTGGGCTGGAACCGGATTCGGCGGAGTTGGCGGAGTTGCTGGAAAAGCTGCCATCGCTGATCAATCTGGAAGCTCAGGGATTGATGACCATCGCTCCGCTGGACGTGCCGGACGATGAAACGCATGCATGCTTCCGGGCTCTGCGTCTTCTGCGGGACCGACTCGCGGCGGAATATCCTCGGCTCAATCTGCCGGTGCTGTCGATGGGCATGAGCGGAGATTTTCCATTGGCCATCGCCGAGGGCGCGACGCGGATTCGGGTTGGGACTGCGCTTTTCGGAGCGCGGCCTGGCTATCCGAAATGAGTCTTGATCCGCGAGTAGGTTTTCTGCGCGAACACCCGGATGGCTGCTCTCTTGCGGTTCGTGTTCAGCCGGGCGCGAAACGTACAGCAATCACTGGCATTCATGGCGAAGGCGCGGAAGCTCGGCTCAAGATCGCTCTGCAAGCGCCGCCCATCGAGGGACGAGCAAATGAGGCGCTTGTCGCTTATATCTCCGAAATCTTCAGCCTTGCGCGCCCGGCGGTGGTCATTGCGCATGGCCAGACGGGCAGATCGAAGCTGGTAATTTTGAAGGGCGTTCAGGCTACTGAGGCTTTGGGTCGGATTCAGTCCCGGCTCTAACCCAGACCAAGACTCTATCTGAGCCCCATCCGTTACACTCGCTTTAATTCGAGTCCGCGAGGGGAACGCCTGCCCATGTCTTCGCTTTACGTCATTCTGCTTGTTGTCATTGCTGCCGCGCTCATGGGCGTTTCGCTGTTTCGAGCGTCGCTGGTTAAGACGAAGGCAGATTATCTCGTAGCCGGGCGGTCGCTGCCGGCCTCGGTGCTGGTGCTTACGCTGCTCACATCGTGGATCGGCGCGGGGTCGCTCTTTGCCGGCGCGGAGAATGCCTATCGAAATGGTTTTGCCGCGCTCTGGCAGGCAGGGGGCGGATGGCTGGGCCTGCTGCTGATTTACTTCATCGCGCCTCGTGCGCGAAAATTTGCGCAATTCACGCTGCCGGATCTGCTGGAGGCGCGCTACAACCAGACGGCGCGGGTTCTGGGCACGATCGCCATTCTTTTTGCCTACGTTGGCATCACCAGCTACCAGTTCAAGGGCGGCGGCAATGTGTTGCACCTGATCTTTCCCGAGACCGTCACGCCGGAACTGGGAACCTACATCATTGCCGTCTTTGTGATCGTTTCAACGGCCTTGGCCGGGATGTCGTCCGTGGCTTACATGGATGTGGCGATTGGTTCGCTGGTGACGGTGATCTGCATCATTTCCGCGCCGATGTTGTTTATGAAAGCTGGTGGATGGGCGGGGCTGCACGCTGCATTGCCGGAAACGCATTTTGAGATACTCGGGAATCTCACGCTGCTGCGCGCCTTGGAATTTCTGGTGCCGACGATGCTGCTGATGCTGGGCAACCAGGTGATGTACCAGAAATTCTTCTCGGCGAAATCGGAGAAGGACGCGCGCATCTCGGTCATTGGCTGGATTCTGGGCACGGTGCTGCTGGAGACGCTGATCGTGGCTATCGCGGTCTTTGGCTCTGCGCTTTACCCGACTGGCGAAGTAGCGAAGCAGCCGTACGAGATTATCCCCTACACGGCGCGGCATGGACTGCCGGCGTTTATGGGAGCACTGCTGCTCTCTGCGGTCTTCGCCAAGGTGATCTCGACTGCTTCGAATTACCTGTTTTCTCCGGCTACGAATCTGGTGAACGATGTCTTTGTGCGCTATATCGCTCCGGGCGCTTCCAATAAGCGGGTTCTGATCATCTCGCGTCTGGCTGTGGTGGTCCTTGGCTGCTGGGCGCTCTACCAGGCCATCTACGCCCAGAGCATTCTGCAGAAGATGCTGTGGGCTTACACCATTTACTCTGCCGCGCTGACTCCGGTGGTGCTCGCAGCGTTCTATTCGAAGCGCGTGACGGCGTGGGGCGCGGTCGCGGCCATTGGCGCGGGAACCGTAGTGACGCTGGGGTGGGATGTGCCGGGCGTCAAAGATGTCTTTCCGCAGGTCATTGCGCAGCGCGATGCAATCTTTCCGGCGCTGATTGCGGCTGTGGCTGCGATGATTGTGGTCAGCCTGTTTACCGCCAGACCGAGCGCGGATCAACTGGCAAAATTCTCCTAGTTGCCGACTAAAATACCGATGCCTGTAGCCTCGCTCACGCTTGAAATTCGCATTGAACACGCGCGGTCGCTCAAGGACCGCCGGCAGGTGGTGCGTTCTTTGAAAGACCAGCTTCGCCAGGGATTCAACGTCTCAGTCGCGGAGCTTGATGAGGCAGTTACGTGGCAGAGCGCAACGGTCGGGATAGTGGCGATCTCCGGTTCGCGCGACTACCTGCGCGGCCAGATGGAAGAGGCTGAGCGCGCCGCGGCGAGGATGGTCCGGGAGCTGGGCGCGGAGATTGCCGACTCCTGGTGGGATTTCGTGGAAGGCTGATCCCCGCGACCTCTGGTATCCTATGGGGTTTACCTGTACAGGTAAAGGGAGGATTGCCATGGCCGAGCCAAGATCGCGTGTGTACCACCGGAATCGGGTGGCTGAAACTTTGCGCGAGGAAATTGGAACCATGCTGGAGGGCCAGCTTTCCGATCCCAGAATCGCGTTCTGCTACGTCACCGAAGTGGCGATGAATCCGGGCAGCAAGTCGGCGCGAGTGTATATCGCCGTCGACGGCGGCGAAGAGGCGGAAAAGAACACCGTTGCGGCCCTGCTGGCGGCTAAAGGATACATTCGCCATGAGTTGCTGGAGCGGCTCGGCGTTCGCCGCGTGCCCGATCTCAGCTTCCACGTGGACAAGTCGGAGAAATTTCAGACCCGCATCGACGAGTTGCTGGGACGGGCGAGGAAGCGGCAAAAGGCGGTTGCGCCGGGCGTAATGCCTGAAGCTCCAGCCGGTGACAACCCTGCTGCCGATGCGTCTGCTCCGGAGTAAGCCGGGTTCACCGATATGGCGACACCACAATCCATCTCGTATGCGCAGGGCGCAATCCCCCAAGAGGCTTCGCTGACTCCGATGCAGGCGATTCTGGCGGCTTTGCGGGAGGGCGAGCGGTTTCTGGTCTGTTCGCATTCGCGGCCGGATGGGGACGCGGTCGGGTCGATGCTGGCCATGGGCATGTTGCTGCGGCAGATGGGCAAAAAGGTGGATATCGTGGCTGCGGATCGGGTTCCGGCGGTCTATCGCAATCTGCCGGGCGCTGGAGAGATCCGTCACGCGATGCGGGTGCATGGGCCGTATGACGCGGTGGTTCTGCTGGAATGCGACGGCTTGCAGCGGACCCGGCTGCGCGGACTGGAGCGGATGTTTCACATCAACATCGACCACCACGCCAGCGGCAAGGAGTTTGGCGAACTGAACTGGATCGACCGCGATGCCTGCTCCGTGGGAGAACTGGTGCATCGGCTCGTGAAGGCGGCAGACTGCACCGTGACTCCCGAGATGGCGACCTGCCTGTATACGACGCTGCTGACCGATACAGGGGGATTCTGCTACGGAGGCATTCAATCCAGCACCTTTGCGCTCGCCCGAGAACTGGTCGAATCGGGAGCAGATCCGGTGCATATTGCGCGGGATGTGTATTTTGCCAATCCGTTTTCGAAGATGCTGCTGCTGGGCAAGGCGCTTAGCAATTTGAAACGCGACGGGGCAAATGGCACCCTGGCCTGGCTCTGGGTAATGCATGAGGATATGGTGAGCGCGGGCGCTGTTGAAGAGGACTGTGAGGGCGTGGTGAACTACGCGCTGTCGACAGCCGGCGTCGAGGCTGCGGTATTTTTGCGCGAGTTGCCCGAGGGACGCATCCGGCTCAGCCTGCGCAGCAAGACCGGAAAAGACGGGGGCAGCGTGAATGTGGCCCAGATCAGCGAAAGGCTCGGCGGCGGCGGCCACGAAAACGCGGCCGGATGCACCCTGGATGGGCCGATGGAGCGGGCAAAAGAAGAGATTCTCGCGGCGTTGCGGCGGGAGATGGATTCAGCGGGCAGGTGACCGGACGGGAAGTGCCGAGAAATATTCTGATGGCGACCATCGGGTCGCTGGGGGATTTGCACCCGACATTGGCTCTTGGCCTGGAACTCAAGCGGCGCGGCCATTTCGTCACGGTCGCCTCGACCGGGTATTACCGCGACAAAGTGGAATCGCTGGGATTGACCTTCCGTTCGCTGCGGCCTGATTGGATGTGTTGAGACGTTTGCTTGGGGGGCGATTTGCTGCGCAGGTAGCCGCGTCTGGGACGCAAACTGAGGCGGAAGATTCTCTGGGATGGCCTGCGATGCGATCGAAACTGTCATGGCTCAGTGAAAATAGACGATCTTTCAACTAGATAATTTATAATTATGGTTGAAATGGTCGGAGGTTAGTGTGGCCATCTGGCAAGTGCAGGAAGCAAAGACGCGTCTGAGCGAGGTGATTGAAGAGGCCGATAAGCGAGGTCCCCAGATCATCACCCGGCATGGCGTGGAGAGGGCTGTTGTCCTCTCCATCGCCGACTATCGCGCGCTTACAGCCCACAAACCAGACCTGCGACAGTATCTGCTGGGCGGCCCGAAGGTGGATAGCTTCGAGGTCGAGCGCGAGCGCGACACCGGGCGGGAGATCAGCCTGTGAGCGGGCGGCTCCAATATCTCCTGGATACCAATGTGTTGTCTGAAACGCGCAAGAGGCAGGCGGACGAGCAGGTCATGTCGTTTCTCTCCGAAGCCGAGCCATCCGCAATTTACATCAGCGCCCTCACCCTCGGGGAGTTACGGAAGGGCGTAGCCCGCAAAAACCAGGCCGATCCGGAGTCCGCAACGAGGATTGGTTCGTGGGTGGACGGACTGGAGCTGAGTTTCTCAGAGCGTATCCTGGGCATCGATTCGGCAATTGCGAGGCTGTGGGGAGAACTGTCGGCGCAACGGCCGAGGCCGGTAATCGACACGTTGCTCGCTGCTACTGCTATGGTGCATGAACTGACCCTGGTGACCCGGAACGGAAGCGATGTGCACGATATTCCGGTGAAAGTGCTGGATCCGTGGAAGCGGCTGTGATCTCCGGGTGCTGCGTCTCAGCAGGAGCGGCCAAATCCCGCAAATCTGGTAGCCTAAGGGTCGGGCCAGCCTCCTCCCGTTTGGGCCCCGACATTCTTAGATCTAGACGAGCAACTTGGGACAGAATTTAGTGGAGACACCGCTGCCGCCATCTACCTCAACCGCGCGACCTCGCTGGCAGATGCCATCTTCCACCATCATCTGGGAGGTTGTCAGCCTTTTCGGATTCATGGCTTTCTTCCTGATCTATGGCGTGACCCCCTTATTTGGTGGAGCAGGCATGGGTCTCGTCGGCGCCGACGAGCCGCGCTACGCGCAGATCGCTCATGAAATGCTGCAGAAGCTGTACAGCGCGCATTCTCTTCGCGAACAATTGAGCGCCTGCGTTACTCCGTACCTCTATGGCCGGCCATGGCTGGAAAAGCCTGCGCTCTACTACTGGCGCGCCATGTATGTTTTTAAGGAATTTGGCGTCTCCGATTGGGTGGCGCGGCTGCCTTCGGTGAGCTTCGCGCTCTGGCTGGTGGGGTTGACGTATCTCCACATGCGCCGTTTCCGCCGGGGCGGGCATCTGGATGCGGCCCTGATCATGGCGGCCTGCGCGGGCATACTGGGGTTTGCGCGCGGCGCTTCGACGGATATGCAACTGGCGGCGCCGCTTTCGATCGGGTTGCTCGGTTGGTATGCGTGGTACGAGACCAAATCGAAGTTCTGGCTCTTCGATATCTATTTCTTTACCGCCGTTGCTACCCTCGCAAAAGGGCCGGTCGCACCCTTTCTCGTTCTCGTGATTGTGGGCTGCTTCGCTGCCCTGCGCAAGGAGTGGTGGATCTTCTGGAAGTCCTTGTGGTGGCCCGGGATTGTGCTCTATTTCGCCATCGTACTGCCGTGGTTCGTGGCAGTGCAGCATCAAAATCCTACGTTCTTCCAGGAGTTTTTCCTCGAGCACAATCTGGAACGGTTCGCGACCAACAAGTTCCAGCACGAGCAGCCAATCTGGTACTACCTGGTCGTGGTCCTGCTGGCCACGATGCCTTGGACCGTCATCGCCATGCGCGCCCTGGTAGACGGAATCAAGGTTTCGATCACCGAATGGCGAATTCGCCACGCCCGCACGAGTGGGACGGTCACAAAGAAGATCGCCGTGAGCCAGCCAGGCGATGCGTTTCCGGAGTTTCTCGTGCTCTGGACTCTCATTCCCATTGTTTTCTTCTCCTTTTCTGAATCGAAGCTTCCTGGGTACATTCTGCCGTCGCTGCCGCCGATCGCAATCCTTACCGGGGACTATCTCTTTCGCTCCCGCGCCCGCGGGTTGCAGCGCTGGGTCCTGCTTGGCCATGCGCTGCTGGTGGGCATCGTGACGGCTGTAGTCCTGTTGCTGCCGTGGTTTGTGGCTCACGGGACAAAAAAAATGCCGCCTCCCGATGCTGCGGCGGTAGCCGGAATCTCCGCCCTGTCGGCTGCGGCGCTGATCCTGTTGGTGGTGCAACGGTGGGGGGTACAGCGGTTGCGGACGGCCACTTGCGCCGTGATGGTCGTGCTGCTGCTGTTCCTGTACGGGGTGGGACCTTTCTTTGGGATTCCGGGGCTCGCCGCCAGCAAGCGGACGATCGAACTGCTCGATCGTTCCTACTCCGCCCGACCTCTCGCCGAAAGGCTTTCCACGATTGTTCCGCCGAACGAGACGGTTGCCGTATTTCGCGTGCGGCGCGATATGGAATATGGCCTCGCCTTTTATCGCAACCACGAAGTGGCGAATTATGACGAAGTTGGCGTGCCGCCAGAGGAACACATTCTGGTGGTACGGGTTGCCGGCAAGGGAGGGATAAACCTTGGATCCCAGGCGGCCCTCGAAGAGTATCTTGAAGACCGGCACTATCAGCAACTCTTCAGCTGGCCAGAGCAGGAACTGGTGGTCTACCTGGTCGGGAGTCGGTAGCAGCCCGTTGCCGGATAAGCGCAGAGTCAAAAGCGGTGAGGAACCATCGGCAAGCCGTGTTGAACTGGTATGAAAAATTCATGAATTGGCCCAGAATCCGAATTTGCAGGTTCCGAGTCTAATCAATCACCCCGGAATCGGTGCGAATGTGAATCTATCCCCGGTTCCGGTCCGAATCTGCTGTATGCTTTTTCACAATCCCTGAGTTGGCGGGGTGGGGCTTCCGAAATCTTCCAGATCGGGTTTGGATCGGCAGGTTTCAAAGCTGCCTGGGTTTGGGCATTCTGTTGTGAGGCGTGGCATGGCTTCCGGTCTTTCTCTCGAGATCCTGGACTTGCGGCACTTTGCCGCACCGATGCTGCGTCCGGTGCTGGAGGCGGAGAGTGCAATCTGGCGGGAGCGGCTCAACTGGGACTATCTCTCGTCAGCCAAACTTTTGCTCCAATATCTCGATTCCCGTTCGCTGCCGGGCTATGTCGCGGTGGATGCAGGGCGGGTGACCGGGTATGTCTTTTGTGTCTATGAAGATGCAAAGGCCGTGATCGGAGACGTTTTTGCGTTGCCGGAAGAGTCTGCCCATTCTCTGGCGACGGGCCAGTCTGGCCAGCGCGGCGCCGGCCATGAGGTGGAAGACAGCCTCTTGCAACGGCTCCTGGAACTGTTGCTCCATTCTCCGGGCGTGGACCGGATCGAGTCGCAATTATTGCTTCACCGCGACGGCGAGCATTCGGAGACCTTTCTTAAGTCCGGCTTTGACGTGTACCGGCGACTTTACATGAGGCGCAGCCTCATCGGAACGATGAACGATGCCACATTTGATCTGGCTGCAGATCTTGAGCTGCGCCCATGGCAGGATCAGGATCTGAACGCTGCGGGAAGGCTGATTGCCGAGGCCTATCGCGATCATCCCGACAGCTTGATCAACGATCAGTACCGGACGATCCACGGTTCGCAGCGATTCTTGCAGAATATCGTGCGCTTTCCGGGATGTGGCGTCTTTTCGGTGCAGGCCTCGCATGTGATTGTGGATCGAAGCAGGCGAGAGCCGGTAGCTCTGCTGTTGGGGTCGCGTGTCAGTTCGCAATGCGGACACATTACGCAGATATGCGTGCATCCACACTATCGCCGGCTGGGGTTGGCGAGGCTATTGCTTCGCGTGGCCGCATTGCAGTTCCAGCGGCTGGGAATGACAGAGCTGACGCTGACGGTCACGGAAGCGAATTCGCGCGCCGTCGATCTGTATAGGTCCGAGCAATACGAGATCGCCCATAGTTTCAACGCTGCTGTGTGGGTGAGACCGGGACCACAGGTTTGAGTTGGTCGAGGCGCTCAAAATCTCGTCGCTCGCAGTGAACTGTTTGGATGCCCAGCTTCCGAATTCGGAACCTGGGCATCCGCGACACCCCAAAAGCCGCTGTCACGGGATGGGAATGAGCCTTACGGAACCGTGATTACGACTTTGCCCACCTGCTGGTTTGACTCCAAAAACCGGTAGGCCTCCACCGTTTCTTCAAACGGAAAGGTTCGGGCAATTTTAGGAACAAACCGCCCATCGGCCAGCCGGTCGAAGGTGTAATTCTTGGCAACCTCGGCCAGCGCGGGTACCTTCGTGATCTCCATCAGCGTGTAGCCGCGAATGCTCAACCCCTTGCCTAGCGCCTGAAACAGCGGGAACGGAGTGGGCTGCTCGGAGAGCCATCCGTACTCGAAGATGATCCCGCCCGGAGCAGCAGCTGCAACCAGCTGCTCAAGCAACGGGCCTGCAATCGGATCGAATGTCAGCCGTACCCCTTTCCCGCCTGTGATCTCCTGGATTCGCGTTGCGTAGTCTTCCTCTTCGGTGACGATCACATGATCGGCGCCGAGAGCCAGCAATTCCGCGCGCTTGCCTTGAGTTCGCGTAACGGCAATTGCCGTAGCCCCATGGTCCCGCACGATCTGGATTGCCGCCAAGCCGACGCTCGAAGACGCCGCGGGGATGGAGACAAAATCCCCAGCCTTCACGCCGCCAAAATGCACCAGCGCGCCATAAGCCGTCAGATACTGCATCCAGATAGCCGCCGCCTGCGTAGGCGTCAGTGTGGCGGGATACTCACCCAGGACACCGACGGGAACAACGGCCTCTTCGCCAAGCGTCCCGTAGCGATTTTGCGAGAATCCTGGCACAGTCGCGACGCGTTTGCCCACCCAAGCCGAGTCAACGCCCTCGCCCACCGCTTCCACTATGCCCGCAACTTCGTAGCCGAGGCGCGCAGGAAGCTGCGGCTCCTCCAGGTACACGCCGTGGTAGAACATCGACTCCGCCCGATTCAGCCCCGCCGCCTGAACCCGAATTCTTACTTCGCCCTTGCCGGGTTTCTGCTGCGGGAGCTCCTCGAAGATGAGGTTTTCCGGACCGCCGATCTGATGAAAACGAACTATTTTGGGCATGATCCCTCCTGGCTTTCTTGGATGACCGCCTCGGCAGAAAGGTGCAAGTCGAGAAATGCCAGACCTGCCTGGCTTCAAGGGAGTCTTAGCGGAGAAGCGTGTCTACCGTGCCAGAAAGAACATCAGCCAGCTCAGGATGATCGCCGATCCGGTAAAGACGGCAAACGAGACCGCGCCGTAGCGCAGCATTCTCTTCGGAGTGTCGCGCTGAGTGATGGCGAATACCGTGGAGGCAAAGAGCGCGAACAAGAGCACTGCGGTGAAGTGGGACGGCCTGAAGATCATCGTTTCCTGCCGGTATATAGATTATGCGCATCGACGGCTGCAATGACGTTGAGCAGGCCAGCGACAACGATGAAGCGAGTGCCGTAGTCCGCTGTCGTGATCTGAACCGAGTCTGCGCCGAGCCCCAATTGACGGCTGATCAGATAGCAGAGGCCGCTGCCGAGGTCGCCAGCGAGGCCCAGCATATCCAGAATGTTCTGCGCGCCGGTATACAGCTTGCCCTGCATGGCCAGGCCGAGGAAAAACATGCCGCCGATGGCCAGCAGCAGCAAGGTTCCGCGCACCCACATGCGCTGAACGAAATGCCCTGCGCCAGGCAGGAGCCAGCCGGCCAGCAAGGGCCCGTATTGGAATCCCGAGGCGGCCGTGGACTTGGATGTGGATGTCGCCATTTCTTCTTGATTCTACATGAGGCCGCTCAGGAGAGTAATGTCTAGCGTCTGACTAACGGCTCCGTCAAGAAGTAAGCGATGTGTTCATTGAGGAAGGTTTCGTCGGCTGGGCTGGCTCCGGCTCCAGCCGGGTGTCCCCAAAGGGAGGGAATTGGGAGCAGCGTGCAATGTGGAATGAACTTCGCCTCGTACCGGGCGTCGCCGACCGGGAAGTAGAGGTCAGTTTCCGAAGGCATGTAGAGGACCGGGACTTTGATGCTGGCGAGAGCCTTTTCCGTGTCGCCATGAAATCCCGGCGTGGTGCCGACGTCATGCTGTTCCCATGTGCGCAGTTGCAGGATCAGGTTGTTGGCGTCGGCGTGCGGGGTGAAGTTGGTGCGGTACTCGTCTAGGACCTGGGCAAGCGTGGTGCCTGGCTTCGCATCGGTCTTCCACAACTCGCGCCGCCACCACTCTTGCCCGTAAAGCCACGCTGTCCAGACCAGCGAAAAAGCCTGGATGCCTTTCTCTGGTTCTTCGGTGTAATCTCCGCCTTTGAAGGCGGCGTCGGTGGTGATGGCCAGAATCTCGCTCTCGTTGCGCGCGATTCCGTGGCCGTAAGTCTTGGCGGTGCCGGAAGTGGCGACAACGCGATCCATGAAATCGGGATACGAAACGGCCCACTGAAAGGCCTGCTGCGCGCCCATGGAAAATCCAATCACGGCCTGCAGGTGATGGA
>Ga0302326_10026720_pt1 | contig 11656 bp, 8 predicted proteins | sample Palsa_T0_3_FD_202264 | JGI IMG/M metagenome (GOLD analysis project Ga0302326, IMG submission 202264) | Peat permafrost microbial communities from Stordalen Mire near Abisko, Sweden - Palsa_T0_3 | ecosystem: Environmental > Terrestrial > Soil > Palsa > Peat permafrost | place: Sweden: Abisko... | reverse complement strand
TCTGCTCAAAGCTGAGCATGTCCAGGAGTGGTATGTCGATCACCACTGCCTTCCACATCTCCGGATGCTGCGTGATCTCGACGCCCATCAAGATTCCGCCATTCGAACCCCCCATGATGCCGAGTTTCTGTGGAGACGTGATTTTGCGCGTCACCAGGTCCTGACCAACCGCAGCGAAGTCGTCGTAGATGCGCTGCCGGTGCGTCTTCAACCCAGCTTCGTGCCACGCTGGGCCAAACTCGCCGCCACCACGGATATTCGCCACCACAAAAACCCCGCCGCGCTCCAGCCACAGCTTGCCGACGACGGCTGAATAGTGCGGTGTCTCCGAATCCTGAAATCCGCCGTACGCATTCAGCAGCGTCGGATTGCTGCAGTCGTATTTCAAATCCTTCGGCCGCACCACGAAGTAGGGAACCTTGGTCCCATCCTTCGACGTCGCGTCGAACTGCTCGACCACATCCTTCGACGCATCAAATTGCGCCGGCAACGTCTTCGCCGTTTCTAACGACGCTCCCTTTCCCGCATCGCCCAGCAGCAATGAGGACGGTGTCAGGAATCCCGTCAATGACAGGAAATATTTGTCATCGGAAGTATTTGTCGTAACAATCTTGACCGCGAGATTATCCGGCACATCCAGCTTCTTCCGCTGCCACCCGTCTTTTTTGTCATGGGTGAAGACGTAGGCTCGGCCCTGGACATGCTCCAGCGTCGTCACGATGAGGTGATTTCGGGTGATGCCAACGTCGTCGACAAACTCCTGCGCAGTTGGCGCGACCACGACCAACGGCTTTGGATGCGCCGGATCTTTCTTTAACTCATCCAGATCGATCGCCAGCACTGATCCCTGAATAAATGTCGTGGTCAAACCCTCCGGCTGCCAATCCTGGTTCAGCTGCAGGATGAGCTGGTTATCCAGCAGACCGCCCAGGTCCGATTTTTTCGGCAACGCCAACGGAACCACGCTGCCGTCCGCCTGCATCAGCGACCATTCTCTTTCGAAAAAGCTGACGCTGCGATAAAACATCGTCACCTGGTGTCCCTGCGCATCGTTCATGACAAAGCCGCCCGCGCTGACATCGTCCGCAGTCCCGCGAAACACTTCCTTGGCCTGCTCAAGTGTCTGTCCGCGCTTCCATAACTTCGACACATAGGGATAGCCGGACTTCGTCATCGTCCCTGGCCCCCAGTTGCGCTCCACCAGCAGCGTATCTCTATCGACCCAGCTCACTCTTTGCTTCGACGTCGGCAGAACGAAGCCGCCCTCGACGAACTCTCCCGTCTTGCCGGCTTTCAAGTTAAATTCACGCATCGTGTCCGCGTCTTCCCCGCCCGCCGACAGAGCGACCATGCAATGCTCATCGCCTGGGTACATGCAGCTCATCCCGTGCGCGACCCACTTCTGGTTGTCCTTGACTGCCAGCGCGTCGTAATCCAGCACCGTCTGCCAGTGCGGCGCCGAGGTCAAATAATCTTTCAAGAACGTCCGCCGCAGGATGCCCTGAACATGCTGCGCATCCCGCCACGTGTTGTAAATCACGCCCTCGCGAAAGTCCGGAATTGGCAGCCGCTCTGGCGACTCCAGCACCTTCAGTGCTGCGGCCTGCAGCTCTGCGTAGTGCGGATCGGCCTGAATGATTTTTTCTGACGCGGCGTTGTGCGCCTTGACCCAGGTCATCGCGCGATCGCCGCGGACATCTTCCAGCCACTGGTAGTTATCCGGCTGCTCCGTCAACGTCGCCCCGGCAGGCGCCTGCGCCTGTGCTGCCGATCCTGTGAATGCCAAACCCAGCGCCCCCATCAGCAGGGCTGCAGCCCCGCTCCGCAAAATTCCTAGTCGAACGAACATCGTGCCAACTCCTCTGGTTGCAACCTGCTCCCGCGATTCTACGCATTCTTTCACGGCAAATCGCTGTTAACCCCAGCCTTCCACATGCAATTCGAGACAGGAATCACGGCGCCGAGGTATACTCTCGCCGGCAATTTCAGGCCAAACCTGCTACCATAAGCTTGCGGTCGAATACAGTTTGATTTTTTGCTAGTCCACACGCAGTACCCGTTCTCTTGCAGAAACCTCTCATTGAATTCAGCGCTATTTCACTACTAAGGAATCAACACAATGGAACAGGGAACAGTTAAGTGGTTCAATGATGCAAAAGGTTTCGGCTTTCTGAGCCGCGAAAACGGCGAGGATGTATTCGTACATCACAGCGCCATTCAGTCCAACGGCTTCCGCTCACTGCAAGAGGGTCAGCGCGTACAGTTTGACGTTACCAAGGGCCCCAAGGGCTGGCAGGCAGAGAACGTTCAGGTTGCATAAGTAACCAGCGTTCGGAGTCTGAGACTCAAGCAATAAAAAAAGGGACTGCTGAAAAGCTGTCCCTTTTGCTTTGTCCGAAATTTGTTTCTGTGCCGGGTCTGCTTCTCTTGATCTCGCGCTTACGACTGCGCCCGCATCCCCGCAACCGATGGCAAGATCTCTGGCGACTCAGCCTGCTGGCCGGCCTGCATCGAGTGCGCACACGCCTGCTTGCTTAACTCTGCCGCGCTCGCGTAATCTCCGCGGCTGTGCGCTGCAGCTGCAGCCGCATGCGCCACCGCTGCCAGGCGGTGGATTACCGCCGCGCACTCATGCGCCTTGTGGGTGAGTAGATCTGCCTGCCGCGCCGGCGGCTTCCTGATAAGAAGAGAGACTGGGTGCGATAACTCATCCGAGCTGGTTATATGCATAACCTCACCTTATCTTCAACTATTGTTCAAAAGCAACGGCTTTATGCAATTACCGATAATGCTATGGGAATCTGCTATCCACTTGGATAACTCCATACGATCTATTACCTACTGTTATACCTATAACTCACTTACAAAGTGTTACATGAATGGACTGGTATCTCATAAATGCAACTTACTTATTTAACGTGCAATTACAGAAACCGGTGCTATGGTGATGAAGCGGCGAAACTAAGTGCCCGGGATGTGATTCGTGCAGCAACACGATAAAGTTCTGATCGTTGAAGATGAAGGCCTGATCGCGAACGATCTCGCAATCCAATTGCGCAGCAGTGGTTATGAAGTTTCCGCGATTGCCGCCTCCGGAGAAGAAGCGCTCGCCGTCATCGAAAAATCGCAGCCCGACCTCGTCCTCATGGACATCCGCCTCAAGGGCAAGCTGGACGGCATCGATGCCGCCCTGCAGATTCGCTCCGAGTACGCACTGCCCGTCATCTTCCTCACCTCCCATGCAGATGCCGACACTGTGGCACGCGCAAAATATGCCGAGCCCTTCGGCTATCTCGTCAAGCCATTCCGCCAGGTCACCCTGTGCAGCGCGATTGAGATCGCGCTTTTCAAGAGCAGGTGCGAACGCACCCTGGTCGAGCGCGAAGCCTGGCTGACCACCGTGCTCCAATCCACCGGCGACCCGACCATTGTGACAAACGTCGAAGGCGATGTTCAGTTTGTAAATGCCGCCGCCGAGCATCTGCTTCGTTGCCGCATGGCCGACATCGCCGGCTTGCGGCTGACCGATGCTGCTCCCCTCGTGGATGCGGCCTCCGGCCGGCCGATGGACTGGCCCGCGTCCATGGAAAAGAAGTCAACCAGCCTGCCAGATGGGACCGTTCTTCGACGCCGCCATGCCGAGGACGTTCCCGTCGCAGGTGAGGTCTCCCCCAGCGTCTTTCGCGGAAGCGTCATCGGCGCCGTCATCACCATGCGCGATGTCTCGCAGCGCCAGCTGAGCGAAGCCGAAGCTCGTCATAAGCACAAAATGCAGGCCATCGAGCGGATGGCGGGCAAGATCTCGCACGACTTCAATAACCTGCTGGCCGTGATCCTCGGCCACGGCTCGTTGCTGGAGGTCGCGACCTCAGATCCGACGGAGCGCATCCACATCCAGGCGATGATCGCTGCAGCCCAGACCGCGACAGAAATCGCCAAGCAGTTGCTGGCGCTGAGCGGCAAGGTCGTTCTATCCTCTGAAGTCCTCTATGTCAACGACCGCGTCAAGCGCGTCATCCGCATGCTGCATCCCGCGCTGGGACCGCCCATCCACATCGAAACCAACTTGACGCCGGACACGGGCAAGGTGCGAATGAACAGCGCGCAGTTTGACCAGGTGCTGCTCAACCTTATGTTGAATGCGCGCGACGCCATGCCGGAGGGCGGCAGCGTCACCGTCTCCACCTCAAACGTCGACCGGGTCAGCCACGATCCCGGCGGCGACGTCATCGAAAGCCTGGTCAGCATCACGGTGACTGATACCGGGGAGGGAATCTCGCCTGAGGCTCGGGACCACATCTTCGAGCCGTTCTTCACCACCAAGCAGCACGCCAAGGGCTCCGGCCTCGGTTTGTCGATTGTCTACGGCATCGTCACGGATGCCGGCGGCGAGATCATCGTTCGCAGCACGCCCGGCGTCGGCGCCAGCTTCACGGTCCTGCTGCCGCGCGTCCACGATCAGATTCAACTCACGCTGGACGAAGGCGCCATGGCGATCCCGAGAGAGGCGCTGCAGACCACATTACTGCTGGCCGAGGACGAGCCCGCCCTTCGAGAGCTGCTGCAGTGTTACCTGGAGCAATGCGGTTACCGCGTCCTGCTTGCCGAGGACGGCATCGCCGCGCTCGAGCTCGCTGAAACATACAAAGGCCGCATCCACCTGCTGCTGAGTGACGTGCTGATGCCGAACATGGACGGCGTCACCCTCGCGCAGATGGTGACCATGGCCCGGCCCGACATTCAGGTCCTGTTCATGTCGGCTTACACCGGCGCCTCCATCAAGCCACTCCGGAACAACACCTTCGCCGCGTCCTTTCTGCAGAAACCCTTCGCGCTTCCCGAGCTGCTCGAGAAAGTCCTGGAGCTTACAGCAGCCGAAACCGACTTGTCGGATTTAAGACCAAGCCTTGGTCTCCATGACAATTAGCGGCTCGGACGCAAACGCCTCCGCCCAACTCCAGGAACGCCGTCTCCTCGCAGCCTCAGAGAGCGGCGATCATTCCTTTTGCATTCTTGAGAGCGTGCGCGACTCGGGCGGCGAAGTCGTCGACTTCCGCTTCGCCTACATCAATGTCATCGGCGCCAGGATGATGTTTGACACCGCGGACAATCTCGTCGGCAAGCTTTACTCCAGGCGTGTACCACTCGGCGAAATGCGCGGCACATTCGCCACGTATAAGCATGTCGTCGAGACCGGAGAGTCCCAGCAAGTCGAACTTCACGTCCTTACCCCCGATCTCGATGCCACCTGGCTTCACCTCCACGCTGCCAAGCTGGAGGACGGCGTCGCCGTCACCACTACAGACATCAGCAAGCTCAAACAAACTGCCGCGACGCTGGCTGCAAAAAATCTGCTGATCGAGGACAATGAGCGGCGCCTTGCGGAAATCCAGAAGCTGGCCCGGCTCGGCGACTGGAGTTTCGATTTCAGCACCGGCACATTTAGCTGGTCGCGGGAGGTCTACGGGATTTTCGACCTGGATCCGGAGAACGGCGCCCCCTCCGTCACCGAGATTGCAGACCGGGTTCATCCTGAGGATCGGGAACGGCTCCTCGCCATCACCCTGCAAATCATGGCCGGGGAGCTGCCGGAGAGCGTCTATGCCCGCATCCTCCGCCCCACCGGCGGCATCCGCTATCTTCAGGCCCGCGCCCAGTGTCATCTCGACAGCACAGGCAAAGCCCAGCGCATCACCGGCACCGTCATCGACGTCACCGAAAAAATTGAGTTGCACGACGCCCTCCGCGCCAGCGACGCGCGCTTCGCACTGTTCATGGACAACAGCCCCGCCCTGACCTTCATCAAAAACAGCGAAGGCCGGATGGTTTATATGAACCGCGTCTGTATGGAGTGGTGGGGCCTCGATCCCGCCTCGAGCGGGAAGATGGACTTTGAACTCTGGCCGCCCGACATCACCACGCGGCGACACGAGATGGACCGCTTGGTCCTCGAGAACAACATCTCAGATTCGCTGACCGAAGTCATACCCCTTCCTGGCGGAGGGACTCGCAGTCTGCTGACTCACAAATTCCCCCTCCGGATTCCCGGCAAGGAAACCCTGATCGGCGGAGTCTCCATCGACATCTCTGTGCAGAAGGACGCCGAGGCCATCGCCCTGCAGGCTCTTGCCGAGCGCGACGTTCTGCTGCGCGAAGTTCATCACCGCGTCAAAAATAACCTGCAGGTCATCTGCAGCCTTCTGAGCATGCAGGCCTCCGTCACTTCGGACCCCAGGACGGTCGCCGCCTTGCGCGTCAGCCAGGACCGCGTCCAATCCATGGCCATGATTCACGAGCTGCTTTATGGCTCGAAGATGGCCAAGGACCTCGACTTCTGCGAATACGCCAACCGGTTGATCGCTGAGCTTTTCATGTCATACGGCATCAATCCTTCCCGAGTGCAGGCCAAGGTGAACGTCGCCTCCATCCGTCTCGGCGCCGATCTCGCTATTCTCTGCGGCTTGGTCATGAATGAGCTCATCTCCAACGCGCTCAAGTACGCTTTTCCAGGGCAGCAGGACGGCGAGATCGTTGTATCGCTCGCGCCCTGCCGGCAGAACAAGCTCTGCATGTCGGTCGCCGACAACGGCATCGGCTTGCCGGACAACTTCTGCATCGACGCCATGCCCTCGCTCGGGCTGAAGGTGGTGCAGATTCTGGTCAAGCAGATGGACGGCACCCTTGACGCCCAATCCCGCAACGGCGCGCGCTTTCACATTACCTTTCCCGCGCCCGATCTCAGCATGCTCGCGCAGGCATCGCAGCCGTCTGAACCCGCGCTGCTGTAAAAGCCCGCCAGCGCAATATGAGCGAAGCAGACCACGCCTTCCACCTCTGCCGGTGGCATACTGGAGGCTATGCACACGCATCTCCGTCATGATCATGAACTGTTGTTGAAGAGCCTGCTCGAGGGCAAACTGCCGCGCAACCTGAGCTGGGACGAAGTCCTCGACCTCGTCGGCCAGATTGGCGAAGTCCTGCCGCACGGCAGCAATGAATTCACATTTGTCGTCGGCTCCCAGCGAGCTCTGTTCAAAAAGCCGCACGGCCACTCGCTCGACGTCGAAGAAGTCAGCCGCCTCCGCCGCTTTCTCCGGCATGACCAGCAGGACGGCGCCGAAGCCAGCGTCACGAAACCCGCCGCCGCAGGCCGCGTCGTCGTCGTCATCGACCATCACGGTGCTCACCTATATAAGGATGAGGGCAGCAGCAAGGCGGAGGCGGAAGCGAACGTGAAACCGTACGATCCGCATAACTTTCTCCATCACCTCATCCATCGCAAGGAAGCGCACTATCGCGGCGAGCGCGCCCCCGAGGAGTCCTCGTTCTACGAAGAAGTCGCGAAAGACCTCGCAGCCGCGCACCAGATCATCCTCATCGGTCACGGAACAGGAAAGAGCAGCGCCGTAGACTTTCTCGCGGACTATCTGAAGAAGCACCACTCCGAAGTTTTTGCCCGCGTCATCGCCACCGAGGAAAAAGTTGATCTCTCGGCGCTCACTCCCGCGGAGATCGAGGAGATCGTAAAGAAGCATCTGCGGAGCTAGACAATGAAGGCCGCAGTTTTTCAGCAGGGCACGAAAGCGCCCGACCCTTTCGTGCGGGTGGAAGAGGTGCCGCGCCCCACTCTCCAGCCTGGCTATCTCCTGCTGCGCGTCGTTGCCTGCGGTGTCTGCCGCACCGATCTGCATATCGTCGAAGGCGACCTTCCCGCACTCCGCCCACGACTTATCCCCGGCCATCAAATCGTCGGCGAAGTTGTCGACGGCGCGACCACTGAACTCCCTATCGGCACTCGCGTTGGCGTGTCATGGATGGGTGGCGTCGACGGCAGCTGCTGGTTCTGCCGGCACGACATGGAAAATCTCTGCGACCATCCGACTTTCACCGGCTACACGGTAGATGGCGGCTACGCCGAGTACGCGTCAGTCCGCGCGGACTTTGCCTACCCGCTGCCCAGCGGCCTCGACAACGAACACGTTGCGCCGCTGCTCTGCGCCGGCATCATCGGCTTCCGCAGCCTTCGCGTCGCCGCTGTTCAGCCCGGAGAAAGAGTCGGCCTCTTCGGCTTCGGCAGCTCAGCCAGCCTGACGATTCGCATTCTGCAATCGTGGAAGTGCGAAGTCTACGTTGTCACGCGAGGTGAGGCGCATCGAAAAACCGCACAGTCCTCAGGCGCGACCTGGGTCGGCGACGAGAGCGCCAAGCCACCCGTCGCACTCGATCGCGCCATCACCTTCGCGCCCAGCGGAAAAGTCGTCGTCAGCGCACTCGCCAGCCTGCGCAAAGGCGGCATCGTCGCCATCAATGCCATTCATCTCGACCAGATGCCGGCGTTCGATTACGACACGCTGCTGTGGGGGGAGCGGCAGATTCGCAGCGTCGCCAACATGACGCGCCAGGATGCCCGCGACTTTCTGCAGATTGCGCACGACCTCAACATTCGCCCCAAGGTCACGCCCTTCCCGCTGGAGAACGCGAATGACGCGCTGCTCGCCGTCAAGAATGAAACCGAAGATGGCTCAGCCGTCATCATCCCCTGAACTTTTTTTGTAGACGACACTCAGGCGATGGAGCGCGGCCACCACAAATTCAGCCGCGTGCCTTTGCCCCAGGTCGACTGCACTTCGACATTGCCGCCATGCTTGGCCAGGATGTACCGGACCGTCCACAGCCCCATACCATTGCCCTGCTCGCCCTTCGTGCTCACTCCGAATTGAAAGAGGTTGGCCAGCATCTCCGGTTCGATCCCGCTGCCTTCATCCACCACCTGCACCTTGACTCCGTCAGGCTCACCGGTCAGCGTGACCTTCACATGCGCCCCGGATTTGGTCACCGCTTCACACGCGTTGCGAATAACATTCAGCAGCACCTGTCGCGCCTCTCCCGCGTACGCCTGCACAACGCAGTTGCCATTGTGCTCAACCTCCAGAACGATGCCCTTCTCGCGGATGATCGGCGTCAGCAGAACCCGCACGGAATCGAGTGCGGCGCAGATGTCCAGCGGTTCCCGCTTCTTGCTCTGCCGGATAAACGACAGCGTTGACTCCGAAATGGCCAGCACCCGGTTGGCCTCATCCGCCGACTTCTGCGCATAATCGGCAATTTCCGGCCGCACGTCCTTCGATGTCCGGATCAGGTATTGCAGGTTTTCAATCGCCTCCAGCGGGCCGCGAATCTCGTGGCTCACCGCAGCCGAGATGCGGCTCCACTCCTCAATCTTCTGCGCGGCCACCAGGCTCTCCTGCATCCGCAGCTTCTCTTTTTCTGTGTTGGACAGGCGGTCCGCATAATCATTGATGCCGAAGGCAATCGTGCTGGCGCGGCGCATCAGCATGAAAGCTACGTATGCCGACAACCCGGCGGTAATGATATTGGTCCACGCATCGACCCAGAAAACCGGGTTCCACGTCGTGATCACTTCCAGAAGGTGGGTCGAGCCGCAGGCCACAATAAAGAGGGCAAAGCCGACGACGAAATAGGCCCAGTCACGCGCGATCACTTTTCCGGTCCGCCGCGCGAGGTAGAGGAGAGTCAGGCAGATGCTGAAGTAGCTGGAAAACGTGATCAGGTTGGCGACCACCATTGTCCAGATCAGCCGGGGAGCAGCTGCCCAGCAGACGGCGTGCGGCACGAGCGAAACAGGGTTTTCCATGAGATTGTGGTAGCTCCGTTGCGGTGTCGTCTTGCTCTATTCGCTGGAAATAACTGGTCAAACCACGGCTGGAAGTTTCGGGACTCGATCACATACTTACTATGCGCATTAGGACGCAGCGGATATGTCGCATGTTGCACCGAGGCAAAGCGATTTTATGAATGAAATGTCGCCCGCGCAACCATTCCGGGAGAATCTGTATCGCGGCAGGCACCGACGCCAGATGTTCGCCTTCGACACAACTCCATCCATCTTTACGTCTCTGGATTTTCTACCAATAGGAATAGGCAAGCACGTGCGGCGGCCCGGGCTGGCCGTCCAGAATGTCGGTAGAGAGAACAATTTCTACGTTTTTGTTTTGCGGCAGCCTGGACGCCTTCACCCAATCGTCCAGATCATGGTTGCTGCTCAGAAACTCTGCCGCCGCCTCGGTCCCGGCTTTGCCGACACCAGCCACGATCAGGACATGCTGCTCAATCGTCCGGTCAAAATAGCTGGCGACAATGGCATAATCCCGCGAATTTGCCAGCGCAGGTTGCGTGTTATCAAAAGTCCACGTTGACGAAGGGTGTTGGCTGTCCTGAATTCCCCCTTGCGACAAGGTCGCGCCAAAAAATCTAAATCTCAGGTTCGCAGCCAGCCGCTCCGTCCATATATTGTCCAACGCCCCGATCAGGATGACCGGCCCATGCCGCAGCTCCTCCAAAGTAGTGTCGGCAGACGCGACGGTGAGGTAGGCATGCGAGCGAAGCGCAAGCACATCCGTCATGCGGCTATAACTCACGATGTCACTTACCGGCACCATATCCGAGCGAACCATGGAGGAGAGCATGTTCTGGTTCTGCACCGCAGTCGCATAACTCGCAGTCGGCAAGTTATGCCCATCCTTATCCAGCGAATGCACCCCCATAACTATTAATGTTGGGCTGCCAGACGATAACACCGGTTTCCAGAATCGCCGGATGCCGGCGTCTCGCATGCGGTTAAGGAGCAGACTTCCTCCGTAAAATGTCGTAGCTCCCGTCAGCACGAGAACGATGCCGAGAAGCAGAGAGCGACTCTGCCACCAGCTTCGCCCCGTCGCCTCGGAAGCCTTCGCAGCAATCATCTCGCCGATGTGAGCTGCGGGGACCAGATCCGAAGTGCCCGCAGGCGGATGCTCCTCCGCCGATGAATATTGCTTCGCGTGCGCAGCAGGGTAGAAATGCGGGACGTAGGAGCCCAGCGGCAGGTCGATCCGCAGTTCGTGTTCGTGTCCGGGATCCTGGTAATACTGCGCGATGCGCTTCCTCACCTCGCCGGCCGTCACCCGCACGATCGGGTCAGCATTGGTATCGTAATCGCTCGCCCGGTCAAAAACATCGGTGCCGAGATTGCGCTCTTTCAACACATCCGTCTTGCCGGCCAGGGTATGTTCGACGACAAATTTCAGCAGGGCAGGATAGCGCCGGCTGTTCCGAAAATGCTTGCTGGCAACGAGCCTTTCCAGCTGGTGCAGGATGTCCGCGCTGCCCGGTTCCGCAGCATGGGGATGTAGCGATTCCTCGATCGATGAAACGTGCACTTCAGTTCTCCATGCCGGCCCAAAACAGCGGGGTTGCGAACGCACGCAAAGACGGGCTTGGCGTACGCCGAATGTTTGCCGGCCCAAACGGCAGTATTATACGTCCCTTTTGTAAGTGTTGGATACCTCACTGAATCAGCGACTTACAACTTTTCGGCTTCCTCTTACCGTAAGTCCCTTGCCGATTTTCGCGCTCGACACCTACTGTGCGCGCCGAGTTCAAATTATCGCCGGCCGCGTCGCGAATCACCGCGCCGATCCACGGTTGGCCAGCGTTTCACTCGGAGAGGCCATAGCAATGACGATGAAACATGACGACGCAAGGAGCACTTATCTCCGCGCAAGTTCGAATCCCCCCACCTCGTTTTTCAGCTTACCCAAAACCCTAAAGTTCCTCCTTCTCCCGCTCCTATTTCTCGGTGCCGCCTCGTTCCTGC
>Ga0302326_10026718_pt1 | contig 11657 bp, 9 predicted proteins | sample Palsa_T0_3_FD_202264 | JGI IMG/M metagenome (GOLD analysis project Ga0302326, IMG submission 202264) | Peat permafrost microbial communities from Stordalen Mire near Abisko, Sweden - Palsa_T0_3 | ecosystem: Environmental > Terrestrial > Soil > Palsa > Peat permafrost | place: Sweden: Abisko... | reverse complement strand
CCTGCAGGCGGCCTTTCAGGCCGCCGTTTCCGATACGCGACGAATTTCTCAGGCTTCGCTGCGGGATGCCTGCGAACACGAAGCCGGAGGAATAAATAAGTGCGAACTGCGTGAGTGGTCTGTTGGACGGCGGCCTGAAAGGCCGCCTGCAGGCACGATTGCCTGCCGCACAAGGCGATCGCCTGCATGCCACGAACGGCCAAAGCCGAGAGGCGAGCTACGCTCGCCTTTTACTGGACAAGCTGAAGCATGTCCCACCAAATCGGCTCTCAGAAACGAGCTCACATTTGCAGTTGCCGGGACAAGCTGAAGAAGTGATGTGCCCCACTATTCAGGTGGGTACGGAGACAAACTCGCGCCGGAATCGATGTCCAACTACCAGACCTTTCGCGAACGGAAGTATTGCACCAACGCGGCGTTCTTTTCAGGCCCCATATCGCGGGCCCAGACCACCGGCGAGGAGTCGATGTCGGCGGCGTTGTGGACGTAGTCGTCGTGAACATTATGGTGCGGGCCGTAGTGCACGATGATGAGTTGCCGCCCGCCGCCGTCTTTCAGTACCTGATGGAGAATGTTTTCGCGGCCTCGATCGGTATGAGAAGTGCCGGCCCCGTTTTGGTGGGGGATGCCACATCGTCGGGCAGCATGGATGCGGTGAGCGCCACGCGCACCCCGACCATGGCGATACAGATCAGGGGGATGGCACGTTCCGCGCGCGGCATAGTTCGATTCAATGAGCGCATGCCTTGCACCACGATGGCATAGAACACCACGGTTGCGGGAGCAAGATAGTGGGGCTGGAAGAAAGGCACTACCGAGTTCGCCAGGGCCGTCAGGACGCCGTCGAAGAGGAGGATTTTGGTGCGCCGGCTCTTCCACGTGGCGGGAAATGCCAGTAGCGGAAGGGTGAGCACGGGTCCCACGAAGAAGCTCCAGATCCAATAGAGTTTGGCGATGGAAAGCCCGAGGAACCCCTCGCGCGTGCGGCCCCTTTGGTAGACCGCGAGTTCCCACCCGGTGTAGAAATCCTGCATCTCCTTGTGGCGATATACCGGCGGCGGTCCGGGTGATGGCGATTGGAAAATGTACACGGGCGCGATCGCATAGGTGCGGCGGTTGACAGTGTACGGCAGGCTGGTGGGACTGCCGAAGACGCGCCAGTTTTAGTACGCAATCGTCGCGCCGGCGCAAACCAGCACCGCGCAGACCGGCGGGAGGATGGCGCGGAGCCGCAGCTTTCGGACGTGCCACAGGGCGACCAGCGCGACGGCCGCGGAGAAGACCGCGCCTTCATACGGACGGGTATTGGCCAGGATGACGACGCCGAGCGCTGCGAGGAATCCGTCACGCGCGCGGCTGGTGCGGATCAATCGCGGGAGCGCGCCGAAAAGCATTGCCCCGCCGATGGCCGACAGCGCGCCGCCCCAGTACCTGTCGCCCCAATAAGTGAACGTGCCCAGCCGTATGGCTGCGATGACCGCCGCGAGCATCGCCCAGCCTGGAGAGAACCAGCCGCGCAGCGCCCAGCAGAGCGCCGCACACATCACTTCCACGCCGATCCAAACGCCCCCGAACGGCGTTCGCAGAAGCAGTTGTCCGGCCGCCAGAACCAGTCCCGGCAAGGGAGGGTACATGGAGGCGTACGTGGGGACCTGGTCGACATGAAACGTCTCGAAGTGCTCCCACATGGGATGGGTGGGGTTCGCCAGGCGGCCGTGGAGAAACGTGTCGGCTTGCAGGAGGTAGCTGAATTCGTCGTGTCCGCGCGGGATTGGAACAGGCTCGATGGGGAGCACGATGGCGCGCAGAGCGAGCGCGAACGCTCCCACCGCAAAGGGGCGCTATGCGGTGACGGGCGAGGCGCTTGAGGGCTCTTTCCGCGTTACCTGGCGGGATGTAGAACAGGAGCGAGGCCAGCACCAGGAGGGCTTCCACGAGGAAGAGCGCCTGATTCCATGAGACGAATTGCGACAGGCGCAAAAGCATCGTTGGTGGCCCGCCGGACGGGTATTACGACGATAACACTCTGTCTGCCGGACCGGCTGCGGTCGCGAACGGAAACTGCCGCGGGATCTGTTACACTACCTCTGAATCATGACTGTCAATCCTGCTAACGACGCCGCGCGCATGCTCGGACGGAATCCCGATCGATTGACCCCGGCCGAAAGGCTGGCACTCGCCGGACAATACATTGCGCTGGAGATTTACTCTCCGGAAGCGCTTCCGTTGCGGAGGATCGAAGCGGTCGGCAATTCGCTGGCGGATTGTCTGCGCAATCTAAAGTCGCGCGGATTGGATGCACGGCGGTTTGAGTTCAGCAGGCTGGCGCCTCCTTATTAGCGGCGGGACTCGGACGGTACAACCTGTGAGTTCGACGTGGGACATGCTTCAGCTTGTCGCCGGACGGCAGCTCGGCATTTGCGAGTTACGCTCGCCTCTGGAGATTGGCCCTTTGCGCTATCAAATCAAATATGGTCCGACCCTGCGGTCGGCTGAGGCGTTCATTCTGACTTCACGGACCCGCAGGGCCGCTTCTAGCTTGTGACTTCCCCTGGTGGAAATGACTACTTCAGCTTGTCCCGGCAACTCGCAAATGCCGGGCTGCCGCCTGGCGACAAGCTGAAGCATGTCCCACGTCGAAGTCACAGGTGATACGATCCGGCGCCGTCGGTGGCAGAGCTGTGTTCCACACTCCGAATCAAGTCTTGCGCGCGTAATATCCGCTGCGAGCGCGCACCACCACTTCCTTATGGCCCTTTACGCGGATTTCCACCTTGTGGAACAGCCCGTCGTTCACCAACGGCTCCGGCCGATAGGTAATGTTGTACTGGTGGCGCACTTCCTCGGCGATGATCTCGAACGACGTTGAGAGGTCTTCCAGCTTGAACGGAAAATACGCCTTCCCGCCAGTCTGAGTGGTGAAGTATCGCAGAACTTTGTCGCCGTCGGTGTCACCCGAACTCAAGTTATTGGTCGAGATCGCGTAGATGAAGGTGTCGGCCAATTGCGTCGCTTCCAGCGCCTGGTCGCGAGTGCCATGGCTCTGATTGTCCTCGCCGTCGCTGACGATGATGATAATCCGGCGGAACTGGTAGCTCGGCTGCTCCTCCCCCAACCTGCCGGCGACGTAGCGAAGGGCGTCGTACATCGCCGTACCACCGCCGGGGCGCAACTCGTGGATGGCGCGCGAGAGCTTATCGGTGTCCGACGTGAGGTCGCAGACCGTCTGGACGGTGCTGTCGAAGCTCACCACCATTGCCTTGTCCTGGCTGGATCGCAGAATTTCATCCAGGAATTGGCTGGCGGCTTCCTGCTCGAACTTGAAGCGGTCGCGAACGCTGTTACTGGTGTCGATGAGCACCGCCACGCGCAGCGGCAGCGAGGGCTCGGCGGTAAATTCCTGGATGGCCTGCGGTCTGCCGTTCTCGAACGCCTCGAAATCTTCCTTGGCCAGCCCGGTGACGAAGCGGCCCTTCCGATCGGTCACTGAGAACGCCATGCTGACACGAGTGACTTCCACGGAAATACGGGTTTCCTGGTCGCCCTGGGGCGTGGAGGCCGGCGGCTGTGGGGGCGGAGTCTGTTGCCCGGCGGCCAGCAATGTGAACAGTATGGCGCCCGAGGCCGCGCGAAGAAGCCAGGATTGCATAATGCCGATTATAACTCCTACCGGTTGAGCAGCTTGTGCATGAGACGTCCGTGGCGCGGCGTTCAGTCAGCAGCGGCGAGACTCTGTGCTCCCGATGCCGGCGGAGATTGAAGGCATGCGAAGGAAATTGAGATGAAGCGCGATGCTGATGTGGGGCAGTTAACCTGGCTGCCAATCGCGGCTGCCGGCCGCCCGGCTTCGAGACGAATTTCTCGGGCTTCGCTGGACGACGCCGAAGGACACGAAGCCGGAGAAAATGCGTGCGAACCGCGTGAGCGGTCTGTTCAGATGCGACGCGGCCTGAAAGGCCGCCTTCTCGATACGCCACGAATTTCTCGGGCTTCGCCGTTTCAATGAGGGAGGACAGGAAGCCGGAGAAATACCCTGCTGCATGTCGAGCTGCGCTCGACTGGACAAGCTGAATGAAGCATGTCCTACCGAAAAACGCCGACAAGAGTGTCCAGCCCAGAGGGCGCCCCTCAGGCACGAGTGTCCGCGTCACCTCCGGACCAGCGGCTCATTGGCGCAGATGGCCAACGCCGAGAACGCGGCCTGAAAGGCCGCCTGCCCGGCTTTGGCCGTTCGTGGCATGCAGGCGATCGCCTTGTGTGGCAGGCAAGATTGCCAGGCAAGATTGCCTGCCACACGAGAGCCAACGCCGAGTGGCGAGCTCTGCTCGCATGGACAAGCCAAAGCATATCCTACGAAGGCAAGAAGGAGCAGCAAAACTAGTCTTTTACTTCGGTGCCGTCCGGCTTGACGCGGACCTCGCGCTTCCGGCCGTTCTTATCGATGTACTCGGCCTCGTAGGCAACGATGGAGGCTCCGCTGGTGACGGTTTCCACTACGACGATTCTGCCGCCCATGGCTTTCTTGCCGATGGCGGCCTTGGCAGGTTCCGGGATGCCGGCGATTGCGGTTTCTTCCTCGACCTCGGTCACCACGCCGTTCGCGTTGATCTCAAGGTCCCGGTGCTTTCCATTGACTAGGGTTTCAATCTCGTAGGTGGTCTTGCCATGCTCGGTTTCTTTGGAGATCGCTTTGATTTCGGCGCCCTTGGTCTGATCCTGGACGGTCTTTTGGACTGCGGGCGGCAGGTCCTTCACGGCGAGAGTAGCAGCGGCGGCGATAACGGCTGAGGTTGCGAACAGCACCAGCAATTTCATAACGGTCCTTTCATTACAGGGCGCGGGTCTCGTCGATCGCCGAACCCGCTTCCCCGCTCGCCAAAGCGCGCGTACGGTCACGTTTTGTAACTAACTGTGGCGGATGACGAGCACGTCGCCGTCTTTGACGATATACTCTTTGCCTTCGAGCCGCAATAGACCCTTTTCTCGGACGCCGGGATAGCCGCCGTGGTCCACCAGCGCCTTCCAGTTCACCACTTCGGCGCGGATGAATTTCTTTTCGAAGTCGGAGTGAATGGCGCCGGCGGCTTTGGCTGCCGGGGTGTTCATGGGGATAGTCCAGGCGCGGCATTCGTCTTCGCCGGCGGTGAGGAAACTCATCAGGCCGAGCAGCGAATAGGTGGCGGAAATGAGGCGCTCAAGGCCGGATTCCTGCAGGCCGTAGCTGGCCAGATAATCGCGCTGCTCCTCACGGGGCAATTCGGAGAGCTCGGCTTCCACTTTGCCGCAGACCGCGGTGGCGGCGGTATTCTTGCGGCCGGCGAGTGGACCGTCGCGATATTCGTGCTCGCGATCGTGCAGTTTGGTGGCATCGTCTTCGCCCAAATTGAGCACGTAAAGCATGGGCTTTTGCGAAAGAAACTGGAATCCGCGCAGGCGCTTCTCATCGTCGGCATCGAGCACGATTTGCCGTAGCGGCTGGTCGGCCTCAAGCAGCGCTTTGCACTTTTCGAGCAGCTCGAATTCGCGATCGAGCTCGGGATTCTTGATCTTCTTGCGGTCTTTGTCGAGGCGTTCGAGACGCTTTTCGACGACTACCAGATCGCTCAAGATCAACTCGGTTTCGACATCGCCCATGTCACGGAGGGGATCGACCGAACCCTTTTCGTGCGGGACCGTTTCGTCGGAGAAGAGGCGCAAAACGTGAGCGAAAGCGTCCACCACGCGGAGGCTGGCGAGATAACTGGGGTCGCGCAGATTCTCCTTGGAGATGGAGGGCATGTCCACATATTCCACGGTTGCATGGGTGACTTTGGGCGGCTCGAAGAGGCGTCCGAGGGCTTCCAAACGCGTGTCCGGTACACGGGCGACGCCGGTGCGCACGGCGGTGGACCCGATGCGGGACTCCGACTGGACGCCGGTGAGTATCGTGAACAGAGAGGTCTTGCCGACCATGGGCAAGCCGATAATGGCTGTTTTCATATCAGGAATTTCTACAGGGGAACTTCCACCTGGCTCAGGATTTCTTCGATGATGCGCTCGCCCGCGTCGGCGCGGCGCTGCACCAGGGTGGTGCGGGTGTTGATGACCACGCGATGCGCGAAGAGCGGGGAGGCGAGCCGCTTGACATCGTCGGGGATGGCATAATCGCGGCCTTCGAGAAGCGCCAGCGCCTGCACCGCGCGATAGAGCGCCTGCGAGCCGCGGGGGCTGACTCCGAGGACCAGCGACTCGTGATTGCGCGTCTTTTCGACGATGCCGAGCATGTAATCGACCAGGCTGTCTTCGACGGAAACACGCTGCACGGCGTCCTGCAGTTGCAGAACGTCTTCGGCGACCAGGCCCGATGGCGGAGTATGCGGCAGTTCGCGCTCGGAATTGCGGACGATCTGACGTTCGTGCGTGAGGTCGGGGTATCCGATGCGCAGACGCATCAGGAAGCGATCGAGCTGCGACTCGGGCAGAGGATAGGTGCCGTGGTGCTCGACGGGATTCTGCGTGGCGATCACCATGAAGGGCCGGGGCAGCGAGTGGGAGTGGCCGTCGATGGTGACCTGCGCTTCATTCATGGCCTCCAGCAGGGCGGACTGCGTTTTCGGAGTGGTGCGATTGATCTCATCGGCCAGCAGGAAATTGGCGAAGATGGGGCCGGGTTTGAATTCGAAGGCGCCCGCGTGGACGTTGTAGATGGTGACGCCCAAAACGTCGCTGGGCAGCATGTCGCTGGTGAATTGCAGGCGATGGAAACGGCAATTGACGGAACGGGCGAGTACCTGCGCGAGAGTGGTCTTACCGACGCCGGGCACATCTTCGATCAGCAAATGACCGCGCGCCAGCAGGCATACGAGGGAAAGCCTGACCACATCGGGCTTGCCACGAATCGCCAGCCCGAGGGCGGCCTCCATCTCGGCCAACCTAGCGATTTGCGTCGGGTATCCAGCCGGCGGGGCCACGATTGATTCCCGCTGGGACATTAGTCTCCATGATACTAAATGCCTGCCGGCTGAGGCCGGCAGGCTGAGTTGCGACTGAAAGTCTCCTGAAGTGCGCGGCGGTCATTGGGGGCTGTCACCCAAATCCGCGAAACTCAATAAATGGAAATCATGGGGCGTTTGGGCGGCTGGATTTGGCGGTTTTCGCGACGGTCGGAATGGGAAGGCCCCGGCGCGAGATGCGGGGGACGCCAGCGGGTCGGCGGCGGGGAGACATGTGGACGCCACGGAGCGGCGCGATGGCCTCGGGAATTTCGGCAGCGGGTTGCTCGGGGATGGGAAGGTCGGGAGAATCGGCGAAGGGATGGACTAACTGCGGCGCGTCTGCGGGCGGCTTGGCGGGCTCTGTTGTGGGCGGCCTTTGGGCTGCGGGCTCGGGATCGAGTTCGACTACGATTTGTTCGGGGAGTACGCCTTTGCGGGGTCGAAGCCATTGGAGTTCCTCGATGGCGCGCCGGTAGCTAACTATAACTAGCCAAGGCTTTGCCTTGATATCCCTGCGGGATATGGAAGTTGGAAGTCAGAAGCGGCCCCTTCGGGTCCGTGAAGTCAGAATGGCCACCCGCGGCAGTTTTCAGCAGAGACCGCACTCTTACAGAGCCGCGACCGTAACCGCCGTACCTTGAGCAGGCGTCTGCACGCATTCTGACTTCCGACAGCCCGCCAGGGCTGGCAGACCTCGTCGGGCACGCAGGGACCGCTTCTGACTTCCAAATCCCGTTGGGATTTCAATGGCGAAGCCCTTGGTTAGGATTAGCCTTCCCAATCTAAACGAACTTCAGGCGCGTCATGGCAAGCATCGCCATGCGGAGGAGAATCACTCCGTGGCGCCAGCGCTGAATATTCGTAGAGCCATAGGTGCGCTCGCCATATCGCACGGGCAGGTCTACAATCTTCAGATTGGATTTGGCCGCACCGAACAGGAGATCGAAATCGCCGAAGGGGTCGAAATCGCCGAAGTAGCTGCGATTGGCCGCGATCAGATCGTAATGGCGTTTGCTCAGGACCTTCGTGCCGCAGAGCGTATCTTTAATGTTCTGGCTGAGGAGCCAGGTAAAGGCCATGCTGAAAAACCGATTGCCCAGTAAGTTGAAGAACCGCATGGCGTGGTTCTCGCGAGGATAGACCAGGCGGATTCCATTCACAAAATCCGCTTTGCCGGTGCGCCAAGCCTGGTAAAAGCGCGGCAAGTCCTCGGGAGCCACGGTGAGATCGGCATCGAGAATCATGAGTAACTCTCCAGTGGCCTGCGCAAACCCCGTGCGGACGGCGTCGCCTTTACCCTTTCCGGGTTGCTTCAAAAGCCGCGCGTTGACCTTGGGATGACGCTGGATTTCCACCTCGATAGCTTGGTAGGTGTGGTCCGTGCTGTTGCCTTCAACAAAGATCAACTCCGTCCCTTTACCCATTTGCGGGACTCGTTCAAAAATCTGCGGAATATTGCCTTCCTCATTCCGGGCGGCCACGATTACGCTGACAATCGGCTCAGGGCTATCGATCGACCGGGGCGCCAGCCGCGCTACCAGGAAGTTGGTGATGGACAACAGGTGAAAAGGCCAGAGTTTGACGAGAAACTTATTGGCTATGCGATGGACCAGCGGGATGCGGAACGGACACAGGATTTCGGGAGTCAGCCGGATTATTTCAAAGCCGGCCAGGTAAAGGAGGTTTACGATGTCCGCGGTGGTAAGCCAGTTTTGCGGGAGCATCGGCTTCACCAGCCCAAGCCCTTCGGCCATGCGCCGGGGCACTTCCCACACGCGGCTGTAACCGTTCAGCACCAGACGCGTTGCGGGATGACAGTGGCGGGCGATGTTGCGAAACACCTCCTCCACGTCCCAAAGGTCGTTTGGCAGGTCCGAGCAGATGACGTAGTCGAATGTCATGCCGAGATCGAACGTGTGCGCGTCGCCGTCCTGAAATTGCAGGTGGGGATACTTTCGCCGGGCGCGCGAGATCAACTCCGGCGAGAAGTCGATACCGATTCCGGTCGACGGCCGCACCGCGGCCAGCATATCGCCCTGTCCGCACCCCACTTCGAGCACCCGCATCCCGGGAGGAATGAGAAAAGTGAAGATTTCCGCCAGACGATTCTGGTAGTGGCGGCGGGACGGCTGCCAGCGTTCCAGGGAAGCCGCAAAACTATCCCAATATCGGCGGCGCTGTTCGGTATACGCGTCGGCCTTATCGCGAAAAGTGGCGGGAGGCCCGATCACTTCTCCCACGGAGCATCTCCCCTGGGCGCCGGTGTGGCCGCTATCGCCGGACGGAGCGAGCATCCTAGGAGCACTTTGCCATCCCCTCTGGTGGGACGATGGATTTCTCTCGCCTTTCCTCTTCGTACCACTCGACGGTCCGTTTCAGGCCGGCATCCAGGGAAGTGTGTGCACGGAAGCCGAATTCCCGCTCGGCCCGGCTCACATCGAGGCAACGCCGCGGCTGGCCGTTGGGTTTGGTGGTGTCCCAGATTATGCGTCCTGAGAAACCAGTCAAGGCGGCAATTTTCGCCGCCAGATCGCGGATGGAAACTTCTTCCCCGATGCCGATGTTTACAGGGTCCGCACCATCATATTTCTGGGTGGCCTTGACAACCGCCTCCGCCGCGTCATCGACGTAGAGAAATTCGCGCGTCGGCGAACCGTCGCCCCAGAGCGTGAGTTCGGCGGCCCCTGCGTCGCGGGCTTCTACACATTTGCGCACCAGCGCGGGAATCACGTGGGAGGAGTCTAACTTGAAGTTGTCCCGCGGCCCGTATAGATTGACAGGCAGGAGAAAGATGGCATTCATGCCATACTGCTCGCGATAGGCTTGGCACTGCACCAGGAGGGCCTTTTTGGCGATGCCGTAGGGAGCGTTGGTCTCTTCCGGATATCCATTCCAAAGAGCATCCTCGCGGAAGGGAATCGGCGCGAATTTCGGATACGCGCAGATGGTGCCGAGAACTACAGTTTTCTCCACCCCGTGGACGCGGCATGCCTCAATCGTTTGGACGCCCATGATGGCGTTCTCGTAAAAGAAGCGGCCGGGGTTGTCGCGGTTGGCGCCTATGCCTCCCACGGAAGCCGCGGCGTGAATCACGATCTGCGGCCGGAGTTCCAGCATAAGCCGTTCGACGTCGGCCTGCCGGGTCAAGTCGTAGTCGGACTTCCGCGGCGCGAAAATCTGCTGGCAGCCGATTCCGTGAAGCCGTTCGACGATATAAGAGCCGAGAAATCCGGCCCCTCCGGTGATGAGAATGCGCTTGGAAGAGATGTCGCGGATCATTTGCCTGTCACCCGTTGGAATTGTCGTTCCTGCTCCGCACCGCCTCGATGCCACCCTCAAGGTTGCGCTGGAGACTCACTATATCCGCGTCCACCATCATCCGCACCAACTCTCCGAATCCTACGCGCGGTTGCCATCCCAGTACGTGGCGGGCCCTGGCGCCATCGGCGCGCAGATCGTCGACTTCCGCGGGACGGAAGTATTTGGCGTCGATCCGTACATGGTCCTGCCATTGCAGGCCGGCGTGCGCGAAAGCCGCCTCCACAAATTCCCGCACGGAATGCGACTCGCCCGTGCCGATTACGTAGTCGTCCGCCCGGTCTTGTTGCAGCATCCTCCACATAGCCTCAACGTAATCCCCCGCAAAGCCCCAGTCCCGGCGGGCTTCCAGATTACCGAGATACAACTTATCCTGCAGGCCCATTTTGATGCGCGCCACCGCCATAGTGATTTTACGCGTGACGAACGTTTCGCCGCGCCGCGGCGACTCGTGATTGAAGAGAATTCCGCAACAGGCATGCAGCCCATAGCTCTCGCGGTAATTTACGGTAATCTGATGCGCGTACACCTTGGCGCAGGCGTACGGACTCCGCGGGTGAAATAGCGTAGCCTCGCTCTGCGGAGGCGGGGTGCTGCCGAACATCTCGCTGGAGGATGCCTGATAAAAGCGGCATTTCAGGTTGGTGCGGCGCATCGCCTCCAGCAACCGGACCGTGCCCATCGCGATGGTGTCGGACGTATATTCGGGGATATCGAAACTCACCCGCACGTGGCTCTGCGCGCCGAGATTGTAGATTTCATCGGGCCGGATTTCAGCCAGCGAGTAGGCGAGCGAGCCAGCGTCGGTAAGATCGGCGTAGTGCAGATAGAACTTTGCCTGGGAATTGTGAGAGTCCTGATAGAACTGGTCGACGCGGTCGGTGTTAAAGGAGGACGAGCGGCGCTTCAGGCCGTGGACATGATAGCCTCTGGCGAGGAGAAACTCAGCCAGATAGGATCCATCCTGCCCCGTAATTCCCGTTATCAGCGCTGTCGGCATCCCTCATCGCTCCTTGGACTGGTATCGATCGGATTTGTATCGGCAATGACTAGCCGGAACGAAATAGTTTAGCATCTCGGCTCCGCAAAAGGCCGCGCCGCAGTGTGTATGATGAAGTCCGGACGCGATTCAAAAGCGATGTGGATTGGGTTGCTCGGTGGGGCGGACGCCCTCGTCCGCGGCCGACCCCCGGCCTTTGCTTTGCTGAGAAGATCGGCGTTCTCGATGGAGGCGAATGAGTATCGGTGTCCAGTCGCGCCTGCTCGGGGTCGAGCGCGGGATGGGTGACCAGGGGGTCCGCCCTGGGGTCCGCCCCATAAGCGTTTACTTAACAACCCGCAGCCCGAATTGCCTGTGCCGCCATT
>Ga0302326_10026716_pt1 | contig 11657 bp, 9 predicted proteins | sample Palsa_T0_3_FD_202264 | JGI IMG/M metagenome (GOLD analysis project Ga0302326, IMG submission 202264) | Peat permafrost microbial communities from Stordalen Mire near Abisko, Sweden - Palsa_T0_3 | ecosystem: Environmental > Terrestrial > Soil > Palsa > Peat permafrost | place: Sweden: Abisko... | reverse complement strand
TCGTCTTCTTGAATCGCAAATTGCCCGTGCCCAAATTCACGCACGAAATTTCAAGCGACGGCGATCAGCAGCGCCTAACGATCCAGACCGATTCGCTGAAACTTAGCTACGCGCCCACCGCGGCGAGCGATGGAAAATTCACCGCTGGCAATCTCGAAATTGATTTCACGCTCAACGGCCAGCCCGTTGTCTGGCATCCCGGAATGCCCGACACGGAAAATCTGCTCGGCACCACGCGCACACTCGATCAAGCCGAAGGCGATAAAACTAGGGAGCCAATCGGCCCGGGCCTGGTCTCGCGCACGGGATGGGCCGTTGTTGACGATTCCGATCGCCCGCTTTTCGATTCCGCGGATTTTTCGTTCACGCACGGCGAAGCCAGCCCGTGGCCCTGGCTCCTCGAGCGCCCCGCCGGCGATCGCCAGGATTTGTATTTCTTCGGCTACGGCCACGATTACAAATCCGCGCTGGGAGATTTCGTGCGCGTGGCCGGACGTATTCCCTTGCCGCCGCGATTCGCCTTCGGCGTATGGTGGTCGCGCTACTGGGCCTACAGCGACCAGGAACTCGACGACCTCGTAAAAGATTTTCGCGCCAACGACACGCCGCTGGACGTCCTCGTGATCGATATGGATTGGCATCCCACGTTCGGCGTGAAGTGGTGGGAAAACAAACAAGACGCCTCCGGCCACTCGCTTGGATGGAGCGGCTACAGTTGGAACAAGCTTCTTTTCCCGGATGCTGGCGATTTTCTGGCGAACCTCCACGCCGAAGGTTTGAAAGTCACGCTCAACGTTCACCCGGCCTCGGGCATTCAACCCTGGGAGGATCACTACCCGGAAATGGCGCGAGCCATGGGCATCGATCCCGCCACCAAGCAATACGTGCCCTTCGACATCACCGACAAAAAATTCGCCGCGAATTACATGGACCTGATCCACCATCCGCTCGAACGCCAGGGCATCGATTTCTGGTGGCTCGATTGGCAGCAGGAGCCGAACACCAAAGAAGCCGGCGTCAATCCCACCTGGTGGCTCAACTACGTTCACTTCACCGATCAGGAGCGCGAAGGAAAACGTCCGCTGCTCTTCCATCGCTGGGGCGGCCTGGGCAATCATCGCTACGAAATCGGTTTCTCCGGCGACACGATTTCCGTCTGGGATTCGCTCGCCTTCCAACCGTGGTTCACCGCCACCGCCGCAAATGTCGGCTACGCGTATTGGAGTCACGATATCGGCGGCCACATGCCCGGAGTGGTTGACGCGGAACTTTTCACGCGTTGGGTGCAATTCGGCGCGTTCAGTCCGATCCTGCGCACGCATACTACAAAAAATCCCGATTCCGAGCGCCGCATTTGGGCGTATCCCGAGCCTTATTCCGACGTCCTGCGCGACACCTATCAGCTGCGCTACGCGTTGCAGCCTTACATCTACACCGAAGCGCGCCGCACCTACGATACGGGCGTCGCCTTCCTGCGCCCGCTCTACTACGATTGGCCCGAAGCCGATGAGGCCTACACCACGAAAAATGAATACGTCTTTGGCGAGAACATGATCGCCGCGCCGGTGGTCGCTGCCGCCGATCCCGCCACGCAACTCGCCGCCGAAAGTATCTGGCTGCCGCCCGGCGATTGGATCGAATGGCCCACCGGAAAACATTTCACGGGCCCGGTGAAATTGCAGCGCAATTTCTCGATCCGCCAAATTCCCGTCTACATTCGCGCCGGCGCCATCGTGCCGATGCAGCCAGATATGCTTTACACCGGACAAAAGCCGGTCGATCCACTAATCGTGAACGTATTCCCGCTAGCCGAGGGGCAATCCAGCGCCTACAGGTTGTACGAAGACGCCAGCGACACGCGCGCGTATCAGCGCGGCGAAGCCGCGTGGACCGATCTGCACGCCGCGCGCAAAGGCGGCGACGTTACGATCGAAATCGCGCCGGTGCGCGGCACTTACCCCGGCATGCCTCGCACGCGCGGCTACGAGGTGCGCCTACCCGGCGATTGGCCACCGGATTCCGTGCAAGTGAATGGCGTGGCCGTCCGCTACGCACCGAAAAATGGCACGCCTGGCTGGCGATTCAAAGGCAGCACGCTGACCACGGTGATCACCGTCGCGCCCATGCCAGTTTCCTCGCGCGTCACAATCCGCGTGCACCGCTCGCCCGCGCTCGTCGCGCGCTCCGCCGAACTGGATGGCTTCGCCGGACTCATGACGCGTCTCCACGAAGCCTACGACAGCCTAAATCAAACCTGGCCGCTGGGTTGGTCGCCCGACGCGCTGATCGACGCGATGCAATCCGGTGATCGCCTTCACTATCGCCCGCAAACCGCCGGCGCCGAACTCACGCATCTTCGCGCCGTTCTGCCACAGGCCATCGCAGATCTGCAAGCGGCCGCTCAGCCCATGGACGAAGCCGCGCAGAAGCGCGTGCTGCAGATCGTCGGCGCCGACTCCAAATCACCGGCCGCCCTCGATCGCGTCCAAAAATATCAGCAAGCCACCGCCCGCGCTCTTGCGCAAGCCGAAGACGTGGCTCCGCCAGCACCGGCTCCAACGCCGCCGTCACCAGCTCCCAATCCATAGATTTTTTGGATCTTGCGTGCGCGTTCCGCGAAGGGCACGGCTTCAGCCGCGCCAAATGCGGCCCTACTGCGACCAATTGGAAGGCGTGCGCACCCAGCGATGCTTCCGTAGCTCCGCATGCAGCTCGGCAGGCAATGGCCCCTTGTTGTCGGCCGCCACGTTCCCATCCACGTTTTTCAGCTTGCGCATCCCCGGAATGATCGTGGCCACGTCGGGATTGTTCAGGATAAATCGCAGCGCCATTTCCGGCAGCGTCATTCCATCGCGCAGCAGCGGCTTCAAGGCATCCGCGTGCTCCACGCTGGCCTTCAAATTCTCCGGCACGAAATAGGTGCTGCGCCAATCCTCTTTCGGCCATTTGCTTTCGAGCGTCACCGAGCCGGTGAGCGTGCCTTCATCGAACGGCACGCGCGCGATCACGGCCACATCCTTTTCGCGACACGCCGGAAACAATTCATCCTCCGGATTCTGATCGAAAATATTGTAGATCACCTGCACCGCATCGATCAGCCCTGAGCGCGCGGCGCGCACGCCGTTAAATGGCTCCCAGCGATTGATGCTCACCCCGACGGCCCGCACCTTCCCGCTCGCGCGCAATTTCTCGATCGCGCGCGGCAAGCGATCGTCGTCCAGCCAGCCGTCTTCCCAAACGTGAAATTGGATCAGGTCGATGGCTTCGGCGCCGATATTGCGCAAGCTGGTATCCACAAACTCGAAGATGTAGTCGGGCGGAAAACAATCGTCGAGCGCGAAATTTCTGCGGCTCGGCCACTTGCGATTCTTCGGCGGAATTTTCGTCGCCGTATAGAGTTTCTTATCGCGATGCGCGCGCAAGATCTTGCCCAGAAGTTGCTCGCTGTGCCCGCTGCCATAGGCCCACGCCGTATCGAAGAAATTGCATCCCAATTCCACGGCGCGATTCAAAGACCCAAGCGATTCCTCGTCCTGCGATCCGCTCCACCCGGCCATACCCCACATCCCATACCCAATTTCACTAACCTTCCATCCCGTGCGCCCAAATCGTCGGAAATTCATGGTAGGAGTTCTCCCAATTCAGATAAGGCAATGTACCTTGCAAGGTAGAAAAGCGAAAGTCTCTGGCAGGAGGTCCTGCGACGGCCAGCGCCAGAGGGAGATGTGGATTGTGACCGCTACTTCTTGATGAATTCCACGCGCCGATTATCCGCTCGCCCGTCCGGCGTGTCATTGGAACCGATCGGCTTCGCGGCGCCGAATCCGTTGGCGCTCAGGCGGCTGGGATCGACGCTAAATTGCGAGACCAGCACGTCCATCACGGCCTGCGCGCGGCGCTTTGATAGATCGATATTGTGCGCCGATTGGCCCACCGAATCGGTATAGCCATCGATCTCCAGGCGCAGATTGGGATTTTTATTCAGGCCGGCGGCCACTTGCTTGATCACCGCCGCGGATTCCGGTTTCAGCGTCGCGCTATCGGTATCGAAATTGATTCCGTGCGTAATATATTTCCCGGTGGAATTGATCACGCTGGAAAAATCCGGCGCCGATTCGGCCACGCGCACCATGCGGATGCCGATAGGCGCCGTGATGTCGACTTCGATGGAAGCGATCGGCGCGAACTCGACCTGATTGGCGTCCTCAATTCGCGTGCCGTTCAGATAGGCGCGCACGCGGCCCTGCTGCGCCCACAGATCGAATTCGACGGGTTTCGAGGTGTCGGTGCTGATCTGATCGCCGCCAAGGGCGTCATCACCGTTGACGACTTTGGCCACCGCGGTTGCACCGTTGTCGTTCACATATATTTGCGCCCACATCAGTTGGTTGCCGTCTTTGTCCTGAAAGCGCCAAACCATTTGGCCGGTGCCGGTCCAAATCGTCTGGAACGTGAAATTCGCGGGAACCACAATTTTGGGAGACTGCATGCCGACATCTTTGCTGGCGAAGAGTTCGTTCACGCCGCCGCCGGAGCGCAGATCGACCGCGGCACCGCGCACTTTCCAGTGCGGCGGAGGCTCGTCGGAATCCATATCGCTGAAATCGTCGAAGAAAATTGTTTTCTCGCCGGCGACGAAATCGATGGGCGTGGATTTCAAATCCGGCTGCGCGCTCGCTGTTCCCGCTGCCGCAGGCTGCATCGATGCGGAAGGCGCGGCCGCTGGCGAAGGCGCGGCGCTGGACATCGCCGGCGCAGCCGAAGCCGCCGGCGCGCTTCCCGGCGCATTCGGCGCCAGGCTAGAAAGGTCCGTATCTCCATTCGACTTCACCGAAAGCCCAATCGTCGCGCCCGGCGCAAGTTCCAGCGTAGGGCCCTGCGCCGCAATTTGAATTGAAGGTGGCGCGCCCTTGGTGTTGGACGCGTCCGACGCATCGCCCACCACCTCGCCGGATGTCCCGCCGATCAATCCACCCAGATTGCTTCCCCATCTCGATCCATGGCCTGCCGCTTTGCCGGGAATCGTCGATGCGTTCAGGGGCACGCCTTGCTCATCCACGCCTGCTTGCCCTTTGGAATTCGTGATCGATTGAATCGTCGTGGCGATCGCCACCATCACGCCCGCGTGGCGCAGCGAATCGAATGTAATCTGCAGCATCGCTTGTCCGTGCGACGAACCCGATTGCGTCACCTTGCCCGTAATCGTATCGCCCGCAAAGGCAGCCGGGCTCGTAACCTGCGCCGAGACGAAATCGCCCTTGTGCGCCGACGCCGCGCTGATTCCTGCGGTGAACTGCACGGTCATCGGAGTGTCCTGCGCCGCGGCCCCATCCGGCGCCAGCAGCGCCGCTGCCATCAAAGCCGTCGCGAGCGCGATGGCGCTCAAACCTCGCACCGCGAATCGCAAACGCAGAAAATCAGAATGATCCCCGGCCAGCGATGAAAGCCTGCCTCGATTGGACATGGTCGTAGTCTCTCCCCGCAATCGTTCCGGCGCAGAACGGCGCCGCATGTTTTGCAAACTGCGGAAGGTTACACCCTGTCACGGCACGATACAATCCGGCCGCCCGACTTTTCGGCTGCGAACATCCCGGCGCTGGCCCCTGTTAGAATGATTCCTGCGTGGGCGCGCGAAACCGCGCCGGAGAAATCATCGAAATGTTTGAGCCGGGCCAATCGGTGCGCGTGAATCTGTCGGGCATGCAAGTCGGCACCGTCGTGTTTCATCAGGCCGTCACCGCTGCGGTCGGAAAAATCGTGCGCCGCACCTCCGAAGATCCGCCGAAATATCTGGTGCGCCTGCTCTTCAGTTTCCGCGGCGTAAGCGAAGTCGAAGTCGCCGAAGACCGCATTCTCGCCTCGTGACCCGCGGCCCGCGCCGCGTGCTAAAATAGCCGTGGCGCACATTCTGTAACGCGCGCTCGAGCCGCGACTTATGCTCCATCGCTACGTCCATCACAACGGAATCCTGCAACCGATCGAGCAGTCGCGCCTTTCTCCCGGCCAAGCCGGCTTGATGAGCGGCTGGGGCCTTTTCACCACGCTGCGCATTTTTCGCGGCGTACCCTTCGCCTTCGAGCGCCACTGGCGCCGCCTGGAAAAAGACGCCGCGCGCACGCGCCTTCCATTTCTGTTCGATCCGGAGCGCGTGCGCGCCCAAGTGATGGAGGTCGTGCGCGCCAATGAAGTCCTCGAAGGCACCGCGCGCATTTACGCCATCTACAATCAGGTGGGTTTTTGGCAGAGCGATGAACCGGCGCCTCAAGTGGATTTATTGCTTTGCACCGCGGGCCTGCCGCCGCATCGCGAACCGGGACGCCTCGATCTGCGCGAGCACGGCCGCCATGCGGCATCGGCTCTGGCCGGCGTGAAGGTCACTTCGTGGCTCAACAACGTCTGGAGCTTGGCCGTGGCGCAGGAACGCGGCTTCAACGAAGTCATCATGCTCAACGAGCGCGGCGAAGCCGCCGAATGCACCACTGCGAATCTATTCACCGTGCGCAACGGAACCGTAGAAACGCCGCCGCTTTCTTCCGGCTGCCTCGAAGGGGTAACGCGCGGCCTGCTGCTCGAGCTTGCGCCGCCCTCCGGCGTGCCCATGATCGAGCGTACGTTGCGCCCCGAAGATTTATTTTCCGCCGACGAGATTTTCATCACTTCCACCAACCGCAGTTTGCTGGGCATCGGCGAAATCGCGGGGCACACCTACGCCGCGGCGCCCGGTCCGGTCACGCAAAAATTGGAAAAAATGTTCGTGGCTTACATGACTGACTACGTCGCGCAGCACGCCGCCGCGCGCTAGCATCTCGCCGCGCGAAAATTAAAGCCGCTTCCGCAAATATTCAAACACCACGTATCCAATCAGCCCAGCGACCACCGCAATCGTAAAATTGGCGATCGAAAAAACATCGCGAATCGCAAACGCCAGGCTCTTCCCCGGCTCATTCGCTCGCGTGAATTCCCCCATCAGTAAATTGGAATAAAACAGAAAAACGATGAAGCCCACCTCCACAACAGCCCGCAGGATTGCGGAGGATTCGTCAGGCGATTGGCGATTCGACGGCATCTGCTCACTTTAGCAAGAAACGATTTGCGAAGCAGCAAAACACGGATAGCCTTTTGGAGCCGCCCGCCGCGGCCGCGCGTACAGTTTGCCAATGGAACGAACCGCGTGCGGCGCGCATCTGAGAGATTGGAACCGCGCACGAGGACGCCCAGTCTACGTCGCTCGCGGAAAAACTTTAAATTGCCCGGACCAAGCGTTCCGGGCCAGGAGAACAACTCATGAAACGCATCACTCTTGCTCTGACGTGCGCGCTGGCCCTGACGCTGGCGCTCGGATTCACGGCCAAGGCCCAGGATCAGACTCCCGCTCCGGCACCAGCTCCAGCGCCTGCTCCCGCACCCGCGCCCGGCGCAAACGCAGCCGTGGCCGGCGCGTGGCAGATGACCTGGCAAGGCCGCAGCGGGACCATGAACCAAACGCTCACGCTGGCCCAGGACGCGACGGGCGCTCTGACCGGAACCGTGCACAGCGATCGCGGCGATGGCCCCGTTACCGGCACGATCACTGGCAACGCGATCGACTTCAGCATCAAGCGCACCACGCCCAACGGCGATTTCACCATCGAATATAAGGGCACCGTCGCCGGCGACAACATGACCGGCAGCTTCACTATGGGCGACAACACGCGCACTTGGTCTGCCGCGCGTCAAAAGTAGCGCGCGACGACGCCGATGAATTCGATCACACGCAAACGCGCGCGCATTGGCGTGGCCTTCGCCGTGGCTTTGCTTGCGGCGCTCACGATTTCAATCGCAATCCGCGCCGCCGATGACGCGCCGCCCGCCAATGTCGCCGGCAGCTGGGCTCTGACCGTCGGCGACGGCGCATTCACAGCGACGCTCGTCCTTCAGCAGGACGGCGGAACAATCACCGGAACGCAAAAATCCGATTTCGGCGATTCGCCGCTCACCGGCACCGTCAAAGGCCAAGTCATCCATTTCACCGTGAACATAAACTCGCCAAACGGCGCATTCACGGTGGTCCACGATGGCACCGTTGACGGCGACGCGATGAAGGGCACATTCCAAATGTCCGATGGCTCCGGAAATTCCGGCAGCTGGACCGCCACTCGCCAGACGCAGAAGTAGATTCGTGCGATGGGTATGCGGCAAGCGAGGGCGGCGCCAAAGCAGGACCGCCCCCTCGCTGCATTTGGCCTTCACCCCTTGACGTTTTCATCAATCAACCTGATGATATCGGCGCTAGGACTTTTATGCGCCTTGCCAACTCTCGATTTCGGTGCCGCAGCCGAGCCCACGCCCCTGGCACGGGCTCGCCGCGCGCCACGCTCGCGATCGCGTTCGCGCTCGCCTGCCTGCTCGCGCCGATTCCCGCTCACGCTGTAAACGGAAAGCATCAAGCCACGGGCACGATCCTTTTGCGCTCACCGTCCGGCATCGTCATGCTCAAGAAATTCGGGGAGCACACTGCGAAGTGGGATTTCGTGCTTACCCACGACACCGAAATTCCCGACGGCGTCGCCAAAGGCGCGCGCGTAACCATCTACTACCACTACGACAGCGCAAGCAAGCGCATCGCGGAGCGCATCAAGGTCATCTCCGCGCCCGCCGTGAAAAAACCCGGCTGAGGCCCGCTCAAACGCCGGCTCGCCGCGTCGCGTGGTAGAATCCCGGCACGGAAAATCCCATGGCCGATGCGAACCCAGCCAGCGAAGCCGTCCTCGAAGTCGTCGCCCCCGACGGCAGTCGCCGCATCTTTCCGATCACGCACACGCCGTTCCTGATCGGCCGCGGCGCGGAAACCAATAACGATCTGCAGCTCCCTGACCTGCGCATTTCGCGCCAATGCGCCGCCATCGTCGAAGAAAATGGCGGTTTGGTGCTCGAGGATCGCGGCCATCGCCGCGGCCTTTACGTCAACGGCGAGCGTATCGAGCGCAAGCAACTCGCCGAGGGCGACGCGATCAATTTTGGTCTGGACGATTCCTTCGAGGTCGTTTTCCACGCCAGCTCCGCCGCGCTCCCCGATTTGCTCTCGCGCATGGAAAGCCTGGTGAATACCGGCAGCACCGGCGGCTCGGGTGGCTTGCGCAAACTCAGCTTGCTGCTCGAAGCCACGGCGCTGCTGCATTCGCAATTGCCGCTCGACGCAATCCTCGCCAGCATGGTCGATCACGCCATCTCTCTGACGGCTGCCGACCGCGGCCTGCTCGTTGAGCGCGGCGCCGACAACGTGATGCGCGCGCGCATTGCGCGCCAACGCGGCGGCAAAGCCCTCGAAACCGAAGGCATCGAACCCTCACAGACCGCCATCCGCTACGGCATCGAACAAAGGCGCGCCGTGATCACCGAGGATCTCGAACAAGCCGATAGCGATCTTAAAGGCGCGAAGAGCGTGATCATGCAGCGCTTGCGTTCGCTGGTGGTGATTCCGCTCTATGCCTTCGCGCAGCGCAGCGGGGGTACGTTGCCCGGCGAGGAAGTTCGCGGCGAATTGCTTGGCGTGCTGTATCTCGATAGCACGCGCCCCGCCGGATTTTCCACGCTCGAGCGTCAAATTCTTGACGCCCTCGCCGTCGAAGCCGCCAGCGTGATGGACAACGCGCGCATGGTCGAGCGCGAACGCGAGCGCGAGCGCATGGAACAGGAACTGGGCATCGCGCGCGAAATCCAGCAGGCGCTGCTACCGCGCGATTTCACTACCGGCGCGCACCTCGAACTTTCCGGCATGAACCAATCCTGCCTCACCGTCGGCGGCGATTATTTCGACGTGATGGAGCTCGGCCCCGGCCGCACCGCATTCTTAATCGCCGACGTTTCCGGCAAAGGACTCGGCGCCGCCCTGCTCACCACCATGCTGCAAGGCGCCTTCTCCGGCATGGCCATTCAGCAGCCGCCCGCTGACGTCTTCGGCCACATCAATAATTTCCTGTGCAGCCATTCGCGCCTCGAGCGCTACGCCACGGTTTTTTTCGCCATCTTGAGCGAAGACGGGCGCCTGGATTACATCAACGCCGGCCATCCTTCGCCCGTGCTCCTGCGCAAAGGCCAAGCCGAGACGCCCTTCGCCGCCGAATGCTTCCCCGTCGGCCTGATCCCCGATGCCGCGTTCAAAGTGGAAAGCCAGCAGCTTGAGCCCGGCGATACGCTCGTGCTTTACAGCGACGGCGTCACCGAAGCGATGGACCCGGAAGATAATGAGTTCGGAACCGAACGACTGAAGCGCGCGCTCGAAGCCCAGCAGCGCGGCGCCGTCGCGGAAGTCCAAGCCGACGTCATTGCCGCCATCAGCGAATTCGCGCGCGGCGCCAGCCAACGCGACGACATCACCGTGGTCGTCGCCCGCTACTGCGGCGCCAGCCAAGCCGCCCAAGCCTGAGCGGCGCGCGAATCGCGCGATTCACAAATTACTTTTGCGCGGTCACCGAAACTGTCTCCGCCGCCAGATTCCATCCCCGCAGCGACAACTCCGCCGCCCCACGCCCAGCCGCCGGATACTCCACATCGATCTCGCGCGCCTCCCCCGGCAGCAGCGACACATAATTGTCGCTAAAATACGCCGGCAAAATCCGCGTCCCATCCGCCGCATTCAGCAGCGTCAATTTATTCTCCAATGCCACGCTGTTGCCGCCATTTCGCAGCATCACCCTCACGCGAATCTCATCGCCGCTCGCCGTCGAATTCGCCGTCGCCGAAATCACCGCGGCCGGCAGCCTGTCCAGCGCGCGATACGCCGCGCTATCCCCGGCCAGCCAATAAAGATTCTCTGACGCGAGTGATCCTGCCGCGTCACGCAATTCCAGCTTCACCAGCACCACGCCTTCCGCCAGCAGCGGCGCCAAATCCAATTTGAAATCGTGTGTCACTGCGTCCGCCGCCGCGTCCGCGTGATCCGCGTGATCCAGCAACAATTTATTATCGAGCGAAAATACTTTCGCGCTCACGCTCATCCCCGAAAGCGCGCCGGTCGTCGTATTCACCACGTCCACGTCGTAGTTCGCCAAGTCCAGCTGCACGTGCACCGGCTCGCACGCCTTCTTTACGCCATAGTAGGAAGCCTGCGTGTCGTAATCCGTGCTCAAAATCTGCCACATGTTGCTCGGCCACGCCGGCTGCGTCATCCACAACATGCGTCCCGAATTCGGCGCCCACAAATGCGCGTTCATCCCCTCGAATATCGCGCGATGATCCACGTAATTCAGCATCTGCGCCTTGCGCTCGAAATCTTCCAGGCTGGTCGCCGCGCCAAATTCCGCTTCGATCTGCGCCATAAACGGCGCCACGTCGCCGTTCCCGCTCTGATGCCAATCGTGATACGCCCACACATCGTCGATCGGCCACTGATCGGCCGCCGGAATCCACGCGCGAAACGATTCCAGCGTTGAAAACGACGGCGTCCCTGTCTCCACCGAAAATCCGCGATTCAGCGCCGTGTAATAGCGCGCCGGATCCTGATAACGATACGGACCGCTGCCCTGCAGATTCACCGCGTTCGAGCTCGGCGAGTAATACCGCGTGCCATCCAGCGACCGAATCAAGTCCGCCAGGCCCTCATTGATGATCGGCTGCGGCACGCCTTCATTCCGTCCGCACCACATCACGATCGAAGGATGATTGCGAAATCGCAGAAC
>Ga0302326_10026715_pt1 | contig 11657 bp, 13 predicted proteins | sample Palsa_T0_3_FD_202264 | JGI IMG/M metagenome (GOLD analysis project Ga0302326, IMG submission 202264) | Peat permafrost microbial communities from Stordalen Mire near Abisko, Sweden - Palsa_T0_3 | ecosystem: Environmental > Terrestrial > Soil > Palsa > Peat permafrost | place: Sweden: Abisko... | reverse complement strand
GCGGATCTGCTCTTCGGTCAGTTCCGGATAAATCGGCAGGGCCAGCACCTCGCGGCAGGCGCGCTCGGTTTCGGGGAGCGAGCCCTCGGCCCATCCCAGATGGGCGAAGCACTCTTGCTGATGTAACCCGAGTGGATAATAGACCGCGCTGCCGACGCCGCGGTCGGCCAGCCGAGTTCGCACCGCGTCGCGGTTGGAGACGCGCACGATGTATTGATTGTAGACGCTGTAATTGCCCTGCTCGATGGGCGGCGTGACCACGGCGCTGCCGGCCAACAGCCGGTCGTACAACGCGGCGTTGCGCCGGCGGGCTTCGTGCCAGGAGTCGAGATACTTCAGCTTCACGTTCAGCACGGCGGCCTGAATGGCGGCGAGGCGGAACATGCCGCCGACCATCTTGTGATGATATTGATGGCCCGAACCATGCACGCGGAGGAGCCGGCAGGTCTCGGCCAGGGCGTCGTCGCTGGTGCAGATGGCGCCGGCGTCTCCAAAGGCGCCCAGATTCTTCGTGGGATAAAAGCTGAGGCACCCCGCCAGGCTCATCGAGCAAGCGGGTTTGCCATGCCGTTTGGCCCCAATCGCCTGAGCCGCGTCTTCAATCACCTTGATTCCGTATTTGGCGGCGATGGCGTTGATCGCCTCCATGTTGGCGGTCTGGCCGAACAGGTGGACCGGCAGAATCGCGCGGGTTTTGGGCGTGATTTTGCCTTCCAGCAGTGACGGATCGAGGTTGAACGTGCCGGGATCGATCTCGGCGAAGACCGGCGTCGCGCCCACACGGGCCACGCAGCCGGCGGTGGCGAAGAACGTGAATGACGGGCAGATCACTTCGTCGCCGGGGCCGATGCCCAGGGCCATCAGCATGCAGAGAATGGCGTCGGTGCCGCTGCTGACGCCGATGGCATGTTTGGTGCCGCAGTAGGCAGCGAGGCTGCGCTCGAATCGCTCGACGTGGGGGCCGAGGATCAGCGACTGGGCGTCGCACACCTCGTCGATGACGCGGCGAATTTCGTTGCGGAGAGGCAGATACTGCCCCTGCAAGTCCAGGAGCTTTACTTGCATCATGGCTATGCGATCTGCTGAAACTCGCGGGCCTTGGTCGCACGCATCAAGCCGGGCACAACGTACTCGCGGGCAACGGCTTCCCAACTCATCTTTTCGGCCAGGGCATGGCCGCGGTCGATGAAGTGGGCGAAATCCGCCGGGGTGCGCGGCAGGCGTTTGATCAACTCATCGGCCACCGCTTTTCCGACAGAATCCTCGATCTGATCGCGCTCGGCTTTGCCGATATTCATCAGCTCCTCCGGCCGCATCTCCGGCTTAGGAAGCTGCGTGTAATCGACGACGATGGCGTTGGGCGTCGGTCCGCCGGCGGCTTTTTCCACGAAGCCGGCGCAGCCACAGATGTTGGTGTAGATGCAGATTCCGCCGAAGCTGATCGGCTCGACCTGGGCGATGCCGAACGGCTCATAGATGCTCTGGCCGAACTCGACGTCCGAGCCCTTGCGGATATCCATGAATTCCATGTCCGCGGGCATGCGCTGGCCGCAGAGGCGCTGCTCGAAGCCGAACTGGTTGATGAACACGATCTTGATATTGCGGCTCTGGGCGTTGAATTCCTGAACGCCCTGGTAATACGACGCCTCGCCCCCGGACAGATCGGGCAAGCCTTCACGATGGGCGACGGGCCAGCGATGCCATTCTTCCATCTTGCGGATGTCTTCCGGCCTCCGGGCGGGGACTTCGGTGCTGAGCGTGAACAGCACGGCCGTCTCGTTGCGCTGCCGCATGTGCTCCTCGAGATGCTCCAGCACCCGCAGATCGCGCCACAGACCTTTGCTGGGCACCAGGCGCGTCACGTGGCTGAAGACGAAGTCCGGCTCGAATTTGAGCAATGTTTTGCAATACGCCTGCAACTTGCGCCGGCTGTGCATCTTCTCCTCGACGCTGATCTTCCAGCACGGCACGCCGTTGTATGCCACCTGCGCATCGACGTTGGCAAATTCCTCGCCGAGAAAGCGGGTTTCCTTGAGCGTGTAATCGCCGACGGCAAAGATGCCGTCGCAGCGATGCGCGGCGGTCACCAGCGAGTGCTTGTAATAGCCGCTCTGATCGCCGAAGACATCCTCGACGTAATGCCCCTCGGCAACGGCCGCGCGCATGACGTTGTAAAACATCGTGTCATGCCCCGGATGTCCCTCGACGATCCGCCGCATCGGCGCCACTTCGTGGGCGTAAAAAATGGTGCGGAAGTTGTACCGCTGCTTCTCCAGAATCGCGGCCAGGCAGGTGGGCATGCCCATGTATTCATGCGAGAGAATCACGCACGGATCGCCCGAGCTGGTGGCCCCCAGCGCATGCAGGGCCGCGATGGCCGGCTGCGCCAGCCGGACATATTGCTCGAAATCCCAGATGTGATCGTACTTGCTGCTTTCGATGCCGAACTTTTCCCAGAGCACGAATTTGAACGCGGCGATTTTCTTCTCGTCGTAGCGGGCCACGTCGATCAGCAGCACCTCCGGCGTGCTGACGACGCCCGATTCCTTGTCCACATAACGGCGGCGGCCATAGACGATCCCGACGCCAAATTCCTGCTCGATCTCCCGAAACCGCGAGGCCATCGGCGAGCGATAGAGGCTGTCGAGACTGCTGTAGAGGACTTCCCCCAGCGCCCCCAGCCGCCGCTCGCCGGCTTCATCCGCCGGCCAGAACGGCCCGATGAGAATGTTTCGCGGCACATAATCCAGATAAGCCTGGCTGGTCAACAACCCCTGCAACACCGCCCCGATTCCCCCGATTTTCTGAATTGCTTCGTGTGTGACATGAACGACAGTTCGCATGAATGGCTCCGTGACGCGACCGATCAACCCGCGGCGCAAAGGTCAACCATCTAACCGCGTAACCCGCGCAGGTCAAATACCATCAAAAGCAGTCATCGAGTTGGGCAGGGCAATCGCAGGTTCTTCTGCTCCCTCTCCCGGTACGCCGGGAGAGGGTTGGGGTGAGGGTCTGGGATGGCAGCGCCGCGCACGTCACGCAGATGCATCCGCAGATCGACAACGCGATTGTCCGGAAGGACTACCTGGGGCCGGAGCAGGTTTCTAATGAGCTGATGGCCGAGTTCGGCGTCTGGATCCAACGAGCGGGCATGCAAGCCAGCGCACAGATTTGCGAGGCAGCCAACGAACAGACCGGCTGGAGCCACGTTCAAACCGCCAAGTGGGTCATCGAGCAATGCAAGATCGCCGCGGCCAATCACGGCGTCTGGAATCCGCCAACGACAATGCCCGCTGCTGAGCCCGCGGGGCAATAGGAACGGTGAAACGATGCAATCGGCCGCTATGGCCAGCGACGCGGTGGGGCTGAGGGGATATTCGACACGACGAACAACTCCCGCGCTTTGGCCAGCAGTTGATCGTCGGTCAGGTGGTGCTCATCCACCGCGATGGAGCCGACGACCCGCTCTGCGATGTCGGGATGATTGTGCTTCAGCTCGGCGAGCAGGTGTTCCATGGCGCTGCTGGCGCCGGTGCCGGTGCCGAACAGCAGAATCTGCTGGGCGCCTTTGAGCGTTTTGGCGACGGCTTCGTAGAAGCTCTTTTGCTCTGGTTTTCGCTGGCCGTTGGAATCGTCCTGGTTGTAGCGCAGGTCCCGGCCAAAGCCGAAGGGATCGTAAGGCGCGATGCGCTGCGGGACCGATCCGTGCAGCTCGGCGGAGTAGATCCGCGCCTCACGGTGATCGATGACCACCAGCAGATGCGTACCAGCCGCCGCGGGCGGCGGCGCGGCGCTTCCAGAGCGTTCCAGGAAGTGACGGACCTGCAAGAGTTCCTTTTTGTCGGCCAGGTCCTTGCCGCGCGGGCGATGCAGCACCATCGTCTGGCCGTTGCGCGTGACCCTGAGGGTTCCATTGTCGTCTTCGACGGCGGTCGCATCGTGCATGGCGCCGAGCATCGACCAGACCTCGCGCCACTGCAGGTTATGCGGCATCGGATGCTGCAAGAGCCGCTGATAAATCTTCTGGTGAGGACCGGATAACTGCGCTTCCATTTTGACTCTCTCCGATCGGGCGACTGCGGCCACTGACCACCTCGCGTGGGTCGGGCCGCTTCGCACGGTCCATCGGGTTCATTGCAAGCCGTAAACACACGGGGCCTTGTTCAGACGAGAGCGGCGACCGAAGCATCAGCCATGTGTAGTTCGGCTTCCGAAGCGCCCGAAGCGCCCAGGATCATTTTGGCGCGGGTGACCTGGTCCGGCGTCCCATGGGCCACCAGCATGTACTTGCCGGCCTTGAGCGACGTCTCGTATTTTAAGATACTGTGCTTTGGAATGCCAATGCTATAGAGCCCGGCTCCGATGGCGCTGATTCCACCGACGACGACGGCTCCTTCCAGCGCCGCGACGACCCAGGCGACAATCGGGCCGGCCGCCACGATCGGGCCGATGCCGGGGATCATGAAGAACGCGGAACCGAACAGCAGCCCCCAGAGGCCGCCCCAGAACGCGCCGTTTTTGCCCCAGTACTGCATCCGATCGCAGGCCGTGTAATAGCCGACCACGTCCTCGTCGGTGTGATATCCCTTCCCCACGATCGACAGTGCCTTCATATCGAAGCCGGCTTGCTGCAGTTGCCTGACCGCTTCCTCCGCCTGAGTGTGCTGATCAAACAACGCCACAACTGAATTCTCGCTCAACATATCAATATCCTTGAAACAATGCCTTCAAAATCGTCGTGCCCTGCAAGGGCTGAGACTATTTGTGTCCCAAATCCTGCACTTGTTGCTGCACGCTGGCCTTGTCCTGATCGAGCTTGTCCTTGTCCACCGTTACGGTGAGGCTGCCGGTGCCATTGGAATCATTTGATGCGGCATGAAACCAGCCGCGGTAATATCCGATGCCGGCGAACAGAAGAAACAGCACAACGAGCATGCCCAGAAACCGAATCATCTGAACCTCCGGGAGACGATTCACCTGTACGGCAGGACGTTGAAGATCATCAAGAGCACCAGGATCAGCAGCACCAATCCGAGTCCTCCGCTTGGGCCATATCCCCAATTGCGGCTATAGCCCCAGTGTGGCAATCCACCGAACAGTAATACGATTACGATGATGAGTAGAATGAGTCCCATATCAATTCCTTTCAATGGTATGCAGGGCCATTTTGTGGATGGTCGTCCTGGTGATTGTCTTGGTAGTTGGGATGATCGTCGCGGTGGTCCCAGTCGTCGTGCCGGTCGTCGTGCCGCCAGACGCAGCCGGTCATCGCCATCAGCGACGCCAGGGCGATCGATGCCGCCACGGTGGTTTTAAGCAATGTGACGCACTTCATATTGTGTTCGCTCCGTTGTAGCTTCCGGCTGGCACCTTGCCGGAGAGCAGGAATACTTGCACCATGGTGCCGCTGGTGAAGACCTGGACCACGGCACCGGACGTGGGTTCCACCTCCGCGGTGGCTTCGCGCACGTCCATGCCGGTGATCCGTTTGATTTTCTCTCGCAGCGTCTCGGCGGCGTTGAGAAACAACTGCCTGTGAAACTCCTGCACTTTGGCGGCGCCTTCGGGATTCTTCGCCATCGCCCGCTCGGCCGGCGACAGCGCGCCGTGCAGCGTCACCACCAGCGTGTCCCCGCTGAGCACCACGCTCACGGAGGTGGGCGCATGTCCGGTCCGTAGCTGCTGAAACTCAGTTGCCGCTTTGGCAATCTCCTCCGCCATACTTGGAATTGCCTGAAGCATTACACACCCGTCTTCGCCAATGACGAAAAAAAACCGACGTGGTGAAGCACCTCAAAGGCGCTCAACCACGTCGGCTTACTCTGCAACCGGCCCCCCAGCGAACCGGGGTGCCGTCTATTTAGTCGTCCGACGACTAGTTTATCATCGAGCGGAAGTCTTCGACTCCCATCTCTCATCACACCCTAGGTCTGTCGCTGGCAAATAGCAACGAACAATATCGAATCTTCGCAAATAGATATGCTGCTGGCTGGCGCCCCGGCCTGGAACCGGTGCTATTCAAGTCGATGGCGGAACATCCAGGAGGCTGCCGACAACGTTACGGCGGCAATAACGGCCATCGGCCACAAATCCGGGATCAGCCGGTCCAACCCGGCGCCCTCCAGATACACCCGCTGGGCGATCTCGATGGCATATCGCAGAGGGTTGATGAGCGTGGCGTATTGAACCCCCCTGGGCATGCTGCTGATCGGCGTGGTCAGGCCTGAGAGCAATAGGAACGGCATCATCAACACGAAGGCGTACAGCGTCGCCTGCTGCATCGTGGCGGCAATCGAGGAGATGAACAGCCCGATTCCCACCGCCGCCAGAAGGAACAGGATCAAACCGGCATAGAGGGTCACGAACGATCCCGCCAACGGGATGCGAAACCAAAGCTGCGCGACCAGCAGCACATTCGTGGCTTGCACGGCGCCGATGAGCATGCAGGGAAGCGCCTTTCCCGCCATGATCTCGACCGGGCGAAAGGGAGTCACCAGTAATTGATCGAACGTTCCCTGCTCCCGCTCCCGGGCCACTGACATCGCGGTGAGCAGAAGCGTCTGCATCATCGTGAGGGTTCCGATGAGGCTGGGGATCATGGCCCAACGAGTTTCCAGGTTCGGGTTGTACCACGCACGGTTGATGATCTGGATCGTCGCGCCCGGCTGGCCGTGGGAGGATCGCCATTTGGCGTTGAATGCATCGACGACCGTGCCGACATAGAGGATGGCCGTTCCCGCGGTGTTGGAGTTGCGGCCATCGGCGATCACCTGAATATCGGCGGGTCGATTGGATTGCAGCCGACGCTCAAAGTCCTGAGCGATCTGGATCACCAGCAGAGCGCGCTGGTTGTTGATGCAGGTCTTCAAGCTCTCGATGCTGTCCAGAGTCGCCACGCGATGGAACACGCCCGACCCGTCGAGACCGGCCAGCAACTCGCGGGAGGCAGCGCTGCGATCCTGATCGAGCGCCGCATACGGGACGTCGTTGAGGTCATACGATGCGGCATATCCGAAGATCAGGCATTGAAGGACCGGGGGAACCAGAAGGCTGAAGCGGCTGCGCGGATCTTTCAGGACCGTCAGCAATTCCTTGCGCGTCAGAGCGAGAATGCGGAGGATGGCCTCAAACATGCTGGCGCCTCAGGCAAGCTTCTTCTGCGTGACCAGCCGGGCCAGAAGCAGCAGCGCCAGCGCCATGCCGGCCAGCACCGCGGCATTTGGCAGAACAACGCCCCACACATCGCCCGCCAAAAAGAGCGTTTGCAGCAGCGCGACATAGTACCTGGCCGGCATCGCGTAGGTGAGGAGCCGAACCGCGGTCGGCATGCTCCGGATGTCGAACAAGAACCCCGAAAGCATCATCGCCGGCAAAAAGGTGGCCAGCAGTGTGATCTGGCTGGCGACGAACTGGCTCTTGGTCAACGACGAAATCACCAACCCGATCGACAGCGCCACCAACAGATAGAGCATCGACGTGCCAGCCAGCAACCAGACCGATCCGCGAATGGGGACGTGAAACAGGAACTTGGCGGCAAGCAGGCACAGCACCAGCCCGACCATTCCCTGTGCGAAGTACGGAATGATCTTCCCCAGCAGAATCTCGTCGACGCGCACGGGCGTGACGAACAGCGCTTCCAATGTGCCGCGCTCCCACTCACGCGCCATCACCATCGCCGTCAAAAATGCTCCAATGAGCGTCATCACCAGCACGATCAGGCCCGGGACCAGGAAATAATGGCTGTCGTTGGCCTCGTTGAACCAAAGCCTGTCCTGCACAGTGACCGGACCCACGTTGACGGACCGGCCTTCGGCGGCGCGCCGGGCAGTCCACTGGCCGATCGCCCCCTGCGCATAGCCTTGCACAATGCGGGCGTGATTGGCGTCGGTGCCATTGACGACCACCTGCACCTGGGCATCTCCCATCTTCAGATTCCGAGCGGCATCGGACTGCAGCAGGATGATTCCGTCCACCTCCCGATTCAGCATTAACTGCTGCGCCTGCGGCATCGAGGTCAGCAGTTGCGCGTCGAAGTAGGGAGACAACTGGAACCCGCAAGCAAGGTCCGTGAGATCGGGCGAGGGATTCTCCAGGACCACCGCCACCTTCACGTTCTTCACATCCAGCGACAATCCATATCCGAACAGCAAAATCAGAATCACCGGCAAAACAATGCCCATGGCGATGCTGCTGGGATCGCGCACCATCTGGCGGACCTCCTTCTTCACCAACGCCAGGACTCGCCGAGCCCTGGCGATCAGCGCGTTGTGCTTGGTCTGGTCCGCCGCGCGCGTCACGCCGCACCTCCGGCCGGGGCTTTTTCGGCAGACGCGCTGTGACGCGATTCCTCGACGACCGCGATGAAAGCATCTTCCATCGTCGGCTCTCGTCCCGGTTCGGGCCGGGCGCGCTGGCGAATCTCGGCGGGCGTTCCCTGCGCCAGGATTCGACCGCCGTCCATCACTGCGACCCGATCGCAGTACTCGGCTTCTTCCATGAAATGCGTCGTGACGATCACCGTGACGCCCTGCTCCGCCAGTGCGGTGATGCGCCGCCAGAACTCACGCCGCGCCAGTGGATCGGCGCCGCTGGTCGGCTCATCCAGAAACAGCAGTTCCGGTTCATGAATCAGCGCCGCCGCCATGGCCAGTCGCTGTTTGAATCCGCCGGGCAATTGTCCGCTGGGAAGACCGGCCAGGGGCTTGAGTTCGAACTGCTGCATGGCCCACTCGATCCGCTGGCGCTTCCGGTCGCCGCGCAGACCATAGGCGCTGGCGAAGAACCCCAGGTTCTCGGCCACGGAAAGCTGCCCGTAGAGCGAGAACTTCTGCGCGACGTATCCGATGCGTTGTCGGGCCGAGGCTCCGGCGCGGCGCAAATCCGCCCCGGCCACTTTCAATGTTCCGCCGGTAACGGTAAGCAAACCGCAGAGCATGCGAAACGTCGTGGTTTTGCCGGCGCCGTTGGGTCCAAGGAGGCCGAATATCTCGCCGCGGCGCACCGTGAAACTGACATGATCGACGGCGGTGAATGTTCCGAACATCCGAACCAGATCGTGGACTTCAACGACCACTTCCCCGTCGCGCCCGGCTGCCGGCCGGTCGAGCTTCATCGATCCGCCGACCGGACGGTCGCCGGCCGCACGTCGCAGGAGGATCATGAATCCGTCTTCAAACCGGGCCGGCGTCGGAACCATCCCAGGAACGGTCACCGACTCATCCTTCCGCACCAGCCGCACCCGGCCGCCTTCGGGAACCGCGTCCACCACATTCGCAAGATCCAGCAATCGCGCCTGGAGACCGCGGGCCTTCTGCCCCGCCGGCGGATCGGCCAGGAACGCATGACCATCCGCCAGCTTGCTCACTTCCGCCGGCGGTCCCTGAGCCAGCACCTTGCCGTTATAAAGAACAACAACGCGCCCGCATCGCTCGGCCTCATCCATGTACGAGGTGCTCAGCAGGACGGTCAGACCTTTTTGAACCAACTGCAGAATAATTTCCCACAGCTCGCGGCGCGACAGCGGGTCGACGCCGACGGTCGGCTCATCCAGCAGGAGCAATTCCGGCGACCGCACGAGCGTGCAGGCCAGTCCCAGCTTCTGCTTCATTCCACCCGAGAGCTGGCCCGCCAGCCGATCCGCGAACGGACCCAGGGCGGTCATGCTCATGAGTTGCGGGTAACTCTTTTTGCGTTCCTCGCCGGTGACGCCATGCAGATCGGCGTAGAGGTTGAGGTTTTCCTGAACCGTGAGGTCGTCATACAGCCCGAACCGTTGCGGCATGTACCCGACCCGCGATTGAACCTGTTGCCGATCGGCGGCGACGTCGATGTCCAGGACTTTCAGTTCGCCGTTGTCAGCGGTCATCAGTCCGCAGGCCAAACGAATCAGAGTCGTCTTTCCCGCGCCGTCGGGACCCACCAGCGCGGTCAATGTTCCCCGATCTGCCTGCAAGCCGACGCCATCGAGCGCCTGCACGGTTTCGCCGGTGTCACGACGGAACGCCTTGTGAATGTCCCGACCGACCAGCACGGGGGCGCTCATGGCGAGCCTTGCGTCGTGGCTGGCTGAGCTCCAGAGGGTTTGAGAGACAGATGCACGGTAGCGGGCATGCCCAGGCGCAGTTGGTCCCCGGGGTCTTTCACGAAGACGCGAATCTCATAGACAAGGCTCGTGCGGAGTTCCTCGGTTTGCACGTCTTTTGGCGTAAACTCCGCCATTGGGGAGATGAATCCGACCCAACCATCAAGCGGCCGATCCGGGAAGCTGTCCGTGGTCACGGTCGCGGCCATCCCCGGATGCACGTTGCCCAGATCGGACTCGTCCACATACGCCCGAATCCATTTCGGATCGATGATCGCCAAGGAGAACACCGGCGTTTGCGGGGAGGCCATTTCACCTGGCTCCATGAGCCGGGTGCGGACGACGGCGTCACACGGCGCCACCAGCCGCGCGTCGACCAATTCCTGACGCAGCAGCTCGGATTGCGCTTCGTCGGCGCGCAACTGCGCATCCGCCTGGGCCACGTCCTCCTTGCGCGGGCCGACCAGCTCCAGTTGCAGCGCCTGCTGGTTCACCGCCACGTTCGCATTCGCCACGTCCATGGCGGCTTTGGCGCTGTCCATGTCCTGTTGACTGACGGCTCGACCGGAAGAGCTCGCCGAGGCATTGAGAAGACGCTGATATTGCTGGCGAGAATTGGCGGTGTCGGCGATCGCCGACTGGAGATTCGCGCGGGCTTGAGCGATTTCCTCGGGGCGACTGCCGTTGTGAAATCGTTCGACGACCGCGCGCTGGGCCGCAGCTTGCGCCGCTGCCTGGGCGAGCCGCGGCTCCAGCCGGCTCGTATCCAGCCGGGCAAGAACCTGCCCCTTTTGCACGTGATCGCCCTCCTGCACCAGCACGGAGGCGATTCGCTCGTTGTTGTTGAACTGAAGATCCACCTGGCGCAGGTCGACGTTACCGTGCAGGTCGAGCCGATCGGTGGCCTTGTTCTGGTGGGAGAGCCGCCACGCCAGCCAGATCGCGGCGCCGACCGCGATCAGCAGCACAATCGCCAGCGTGCGTTTCATTGGCGCTCATTTCTTTTTTGTTTCCCGAAACAACGGCGACTCGGCCAGAGTAAACATCACGACTTCTTCTCCGGTCAATGTGCTGATGTCGTGATGAAGGCTTACCACTTTGACGCCGGTGATTCCCTGAACCATCGCCTCCATGGTCGGCCGCGCGATCTCGATCAGGTGGCTTCGCACCTCCTTGAGCAGGTCGCGGCCTTTCTCGGGCGACAATGTCTTGACCAGATGCTGCTCAGCCGCCGTCAAAACACCTTTTAATCGGACGATGATCAGATCGTCGATTAAATGGGCGCGCACATCCTTGGGTCCGCGGCCCATGTATTCCTGCTCGAAGCGGCCCATGCCCTCGGCAATTGCGCTTTCAATTTCGCCTTGAGTCTTCATCACGATCTCTATTCTACCGAACTTCCTTACAATTATCTTGCTTTCGGGATTGAATGCCCTACGATAGAATAATGCCGGAGCCGCGAACAGGTCTGCTCCGCGAAGAATATCGAAGTCCTCGGATGACTAAATAAAGGGTAACTCGGCCCCCGGCCGCGAGACCCGTTAACGAGTAAGCCGACGCAATCGAACCCCGAACC
>Ga0302326_10026714_pt1 | contig 11657 bp, 9 predicted proteins | sample Palsa_T0_3_FD_202264 | JGI IMG/M metagenome (GOLD analysis project Ga0302326, IMG submission 202264) | Peat permafrost microbial communities from Stordalen Mire near Abisko, Sweden - Palsa_T0_3 | ecosystem: Environmental > Terrestrial > Soil > Palsa > Peat permafrost | place: Sweden: Abisko... | reverse complement strand
CGAAGGCCACGTTCAACTTACTCGGTCCTCTTCTGGACATCACGACGACACTCGATCCCAAGCTCATGATCGCGTACCGGTTCGGCGCGATTTTCCTATCAGAACCCGGGTCGGCGGGCGCGGGACGAGCGGACCTAGCGGTGGATCTGGTGAAGAAAGGCATCGCCGCCAACCCTGAAGATTGGCGCCTGTATCAGGATCTTGGCTTGATCTATTCGATACATCTGAAGGACTACCAGAAGGCGTCCGAGGCCTATCTGCAGGGCAGCAAGATTCCGCAGGCTCCGATCTACATGAAAGTGTTAGCCGCGGTGGTCGCGCAGAAGGGCGACGAGATGGAAACTTCGAAATTAATCTGGGGCGAGGTCTATGCGACAACGCAAGATAAGTTAGTGCGGCAAAAGGCGCTCGAACACCTGCAGGCGCTGGATGCGGAGCTTGATTTAAAGCGGCTGAACCAAGGATCCGAGGACTATTGGAGAAAATTTGGCCGCTATCCAACGACAATTCAAGAATTACGAGACGCCGGACTCAGCGGAGAAAAACTGCAAGACCCGACGGGCCATCCCTATGTGATGGGGCCTAACGGAGTGCCGCAACTGGATCCGCAGAGCCCCATCGTTCTGGATCTGGATAAGAAAATCCGATAGATCACGGCCCGCGCCCGACATCCATTCTCCGCGCAACGCGAGTCTATTCGTGGCGCAGAGCTTCGATGGGATTTAGGCGGGCGGCTTTCGTTGCAGGCCAAACTCCAAAGACCAGGCCGATTCCGACGGAAACGGTGAAGCCGATGATGACGGCCCACGCCGGGACAATCGCCTTCAGCGAGCTCACCACGGGAATCAGCAACACAATCGCGCTGCCTACGAGTATCCCAATCAAACCGCCGGTTCCGGTAAGCGTCATGGCTTCGAACAGGAATTGCCAGGTGATGTCGCGAGCGCGCGCGCCGATGGCTTTGCGGACGCCAATCTCGCGCGTGCGTTCGGTGACGGACACCAGCATGATGTTCATCACGCCCATTCCGCCAATCAGCAGGCCGATCGAGCTGAGAACGACAACGACGAGTACGACCCCGCCGATGATGTCGTTGAACTGCTTCACAACTTCCACCTGGGTTTGGATCGCAAAATTGTCCGGCTTGTCGTAGGGCACGTTGCGGCGGCGGCGCAAAACTTCCTTGATCTGATCGACGGCGAGATCGATTTTCCCCGGGTACGCCAGAAAGCGATAGGCAATCTCAAAACTTCCCGGATACAGCTTCATGAACGTGTAATAGGGAATGACGGTGCGGCGGTCTTCGTCGTTCGTTCCAAAGCCTCCGGAGGGTTTTTCGAAGACGCCGACGACTTGATAGGTGGAACCGTCTACCAGGATTTCTTTTCCAAGGGCATCGTCGATGGTCGGGAAGAACGCTTTGGCGACATTTTCCCCAATGACTACGACGTTTTCGCGATGGTCGTTTTCCGCTTCGGTGAAAAAGCGCCCGGCCTTCATCGTGGCATTGGAATAGACGGTGAGGTAGGCGGGGAACGTGCCGCGAAAATCGGTGCCTTCAATGATGTTGCCCTGGTAGCGCGCAACGTGGGTCAATTGCCATTGGAACGCCGAGACGGCGATTTCTTTTACAGCGGGACAGAGTTCGCGGATCGCATTGGCGTCTTCCAGGGTCAACTGCTTGCGCAGTTTTTCATCTTTGGGGTGGCGTCCATTTTTGGGCCCCTGTTCGAAGCGCGAAACGAAGGCAGTGTCAATTCCTTCGGCGGTGATTTCATCCTGGATGGTTTGGCGAAATCCCTGGACCAGGCCGACGACCAGAATGATCAGCGCGACCCCAATCATCACGCCAAGGATGGCGAGAAAGCTCCGCAGCTTGTGCGCGCGGACCGTGTCGAGAGCGAGTTTTAGATTTTCCCGGAAGTCGCTTTGCATCTGGTTCCTATGTCTCCGCTCGCAGGGCTTCGATCGGGTCAAGTTTCGCGGCGCGCATGGCGGGATAAATCCCGAAGAACAATCCCACGATGGTGGACAGCAGCAACGCGATGAGGATGGCAAAGATCGGCGTGGCGATGGGGATTGGGCTGAGGAGGCGCACCATTTGCGCGATCACCACGGCGAAAAGCACACCCAACAATCCGCCCGTAGCGGAGAGCAACGACGATTCCATCAGGAATTGCAAAATAATGTGGCTACGGCGGGCGCCGAGCGATTTGCGCAGACCTATCTCGCGGGTGCGCTCGGTCACGCTCGCGAGCATGATGTTCATGATGACCACGCCGCCGACCACAAGAAAGATCGAAGTGATCCAGATCGCGATGCCGAACGCATTTCCGGTGATCCGGTTCCAGAGGCCCATGATCGAATTGGGCGCTATAATCGCGAAGTTATCCTCCGTCGCATACGGGACGTGGCGACGCGCACGCAAAATGACGCGCGCTTCATCCTGCGCGGCATCCATCCACTCCGGTCCTTGAGCCTGGACAAACATCGTGACGGAATCCTGCGGGGCGAGCCACTCCTTGCGATAGGTGCCGAGGGGAATCATGACGAAATTATCCTGAGGATCCCCGAGTACGGTGCCTTTGGGCGTCGCCACGCCGACCACCTCGTATTGCCCCTGGCCGGCACGGACTTCCCTGCCAATCGGGTCGATACCCGGAAACAATTTGTTGGCGACATCGGTGCCGATAACGCAAACGCCGGCGCGGTGCTCTTCGTCGACGGGGGTCAAGAGCCTGCCGCTGGAAACGTCGATATCACGAATGGGCGCGAAGGTGGGAGTTGCACCAATAATGTTGACGTCTTCGCTTAAGACGCTGCCATAACGCACGTCGGCGTTGGTGTCCTGCTCGCCCGCGACGGTAGTGGCGAGCTTCATGCCATCGCGTAAGGCTTGGAGATCATCGAGGCTGAGCGGTGGCCGTTTACGTGCTTTGTTCCATTCCTCGAAATTGGTGACGATGCCGATGCGATCGACAACGAAAGCGTTCGCCCCGAGGTTAGCAACCTTATCGGAAACATAGAGATTCAAACCATTCAGCACGGAAATGACCGCGACGAGCGTGGTGACAGCCAGGATCACGCCGAGCAAAGTCAAGAAAGTACGTAACTTGTGGGCACGTAGCGTATCGAGCGAAATCCAGAGGGTCTCGCGTACCGAAGCAAGACGGAAATGCGAAGGGTTTAGGGGCTTGTTCACGGTGCGTACATTATAAGACGGCTGGCGAACCAGAAAAGTTCAGAATATCAAAAATAAATGGAACGAGGCGCACGCAAAGCGCACTCACCCTGTTCTTCAGGGCAGCTAGGTTTCGGCGGTTTGCGGTTAGAATAAAATCGGTCGTGGAGTCGATGTTTCAAGGAACAGCTCCGACCGGGATTCTTATTGTGAACAAAGAGCTTACAGCTTGGGTGGTCATTTCGGGCCTTTTGCTCGGCGCGAGTGTTACCGCCAGATCTGCGACCACACGTCCGCGTTCGTCGATGGGCGAGGAGGGCTCTGGGACACCGGACCAGAATCCAGGTCAGGCGAAGGGATCGTCGGCTCCCCCTACCGCCGCCGAAATTGAGGTTCGAGCGCAGACTCTTGTCCAAAACCAACATCGCAACGACACTGCGTTGGCGGAGTACGAGCGGATCGAACATCAAGTCTCGCGCACGGGCGGCGATACTCCCCGGGTGCTGGAGGATAGAACGTTTCGGGTGGTTCCCACGGGAAGCGGGACGATGAAACTGTTACTGAAGACGGACGGAATAGCGGCCGACCCGGCGGAGTATCGTAAGCAACTGCAGGCGTGGGTGGACGTGCTGGCGTTGATGCTGAAGACTGATGACCCGCGCACCAAAACCGCGTATGCGAAATGGCAGAAGAAGCAGCAGGAGCGAGCGGAACTGGTGGATTCGTCGCGGCTGGCATTTTCGGTTACGTGGATAGGCCGGGAAAACCGGAACGGGCATGACTGCGACGTGCTGGATCTGCAGCCGAACGGGAGTTTTCATCCCCACAACATTTTTCAGGAAGCAATTACGCACGTGCTCGCAAAAATATGGGTGGACCGCGCTTCGAACCAACTGGTTCGCGCTGAAGCACATCTGTTGCGCGACGTTTCGTTCGGCGGAGGCATTCTGGGAAAGTTGTACCGCGGCGGCGTGTTTTCCCTGGAACAAACGGAAGTATCGCCGGGGCTGTGGCTTCCTTCGCGTTACCAGTACGACTTCACGGCGCGTAAATTCCTCTTTACCTTCGAAGAACACCAGTACATTGAAGCTAGGCAATACCATCGGGATGGGCCGCCCAAACAGGCCCTGGCCATCGCTGAAAACGAACTGGCGACAGGCAAGCTGACTTACGGAGCGCAGTAACTTTTTCCGGAGCGCCGGGTTAGATCAGGCAAGGAAGTCGTTTTTTCCATTCCCTTGCGACTTGTAAAACGCTTCATCCAGTCCAATCGACGGCGCGCGTCCAGCGCGGAGGTGTTATGAACAACGCGACACTTGGCTCGTTCGGTCTTGCCGCGTGTTTGTTGGCGGGTATGCACTGCGCTCCCGTCCATGCGCAGGAACAGAGTAATTCCCCCACGCCAACCGGAGCGGCCGGGGACTCCGCCGCCGCGCAGACAGTTACGCCAGCGCCAAATCCTGCCTCGACGAAGAAGGTCTGGACAAACGAAGATATCGGCGACCTGCATCGAAATTCGGTAATTTCCACGTTTTCCGGCCCAGCCCACGCACCAAGCAAGACGAACGAAAAGGCAAATACGGCGGCGAAAAACAAAGACGCCAAGCCCTATCAGGACCAGATCGCCGGGCTGCGCGCGAAACTGCCGCCGCTCGACGCCAAGATTGCGCAACTGCAAGACGCGCTGAACGGAAACACGGTGCAGGAAACGAGAACTTATGGCGGGAACCGGATCGATGATTGGCACGAAGAGCTTCTAAAATTTCAGAAGCAACGTGAGGACATCGAGGCGAAGATCAGCGTGCTTCAGGATGAAGCGCGGCACCGAGGTGTGCCAGAAAATCAAATACCCCAATAAAATGTGGCACGGCACGGCCCAATGCATCCTAAAATAAGCGGGGGAGCAAGTTCGCTCCCCCGTTCTTCTTCACGACGGTGCTTTTCCGCTAATTCCGGGCGGCCGCGGCCGAGCCCTCTTTTTCGATGGGCGCGCCGACCAGATTGCCCCATTCGGTCCACGAACCATCGTAGTTTTTCACGTCGTCGTAACCCAATAAATATTTGAGCACGAACCAGGAGTGAGAGCTGCGTTCGCCGATGCGGCAGTAGGCGATTACAGGATCTTTCCCATCGATTCCCTTGCCGTCGTAGAGCGCTTTGAGGGCATCCGCGGATTTGAAGGTACCGTCTTCATTGGCCGCTTGCGCCCAGGGGATGCTCGCGGCGCCAGGAATATGGCCGGCGCGCTGCGCGGTTTCGCTCATGCCTGGGGGGGCGATGATCTTTCCGGAAAATTCGTCGGGCGAACGGACATCGACAAGCTGCGCCGCTTTTTTCTTTTCAACGAAAGCGAATATTTCGTCTTTTCGGGCGCGCAACGATTCGTCGGGGGCGCTGGCGCGATAGGCCGCGGGGGCGACCTTGGTCTGATCGGTGGTTAGGGGGCGTTTCTCTTCAACCCATTTCTTGCGGCCGCCATTGATGAGCCGGACGTCTTTGTGGCCGTAGTATTTCAATTGCCACAAGGCGTAAGCGGCGAACCAATTGTTGTTGTCGCCGTAAAGGAGAATGGTGGTGTCGTTCGAAATGCCGGATTCGCTGAGCAACTTTTCCAGGGTGGCTTGATCGATGAGATCACGGCGCAGGTGGTCCTGAAGCTGCGATTGCCAATTCCAGCCGACGGCGCCGGCAATGTGGCCTTGATCGTAGGCCGTGGTGTCCACGTCCACTTCCACGAGTCGAACTTTCGGATCTTGTAGATGGGCCGCGGCCCATTCGGTGGAAACCAGAACTTCGGGATGCTTGTAGTCAGTCATATGCTGTCTCCTGTTTGGTTTTAGATGCTCGGAAATTTGATCGCTCGATGGATTTCATAGAAAAAGTCCCGCGCAAAATAAAAAACCCACCTGCCGGAGAATTTCTGGCGGTGGGTCGGGGAACCTTGGCTAAAATTTGATTCTTAGATGCTTAGCCTCCCGCGCCAGAACACACGTGTGTACAACACAGGCAACAACACGTCGTAGGAACCTGGGCGCAGAGCGTCATCCAGACTAGGCTACACCTGAACCGGGGGCCTGGCAATCGTAACCGTGCTGGGAAGTGTCTCCATTTCCGAGCAGCGTGGGTATTGGGTAGTGGGCTGCTGTTGGGTGTCTTTGCAATACCCAGGTCGACCCGAGTTCGGTTCGTTGACTTGGCTTTCGGGCCAACCTAATATGTGCGGCACATGTCCTCCACCGATTCGGTGATCGGCAAGACCATCGCGCAGTATCGGATCGTCGAGCGGCTGGGCGGCGGCGGAATGGGCGTGGTTTACCGCGCGGAGGATACCAACCTCGGCCGCTTCGTCGCGCTGAAATTCCTTCCCGAAGATTTGGCGAAAGACCCGCAGGCGCTGGAACGATTCCGGCGCGAAGCGCGCGCCGCGTCCGCGCTGAACCATCCGAACATCTGCACGATTTACGATATTCGCGAGGAAGACGGGCAGACCTACCTGGCGATGGAGTGCCTTGACGGCAAGACGCTCAAACACACCATCAACGGCCGTCCGCTCGAATTGGAACTGCTGTTCGATCTCGGCATCGAGATTGCCGACGCGCTCGACGCGGCGCACAGCAAGGGAATCGTGCACCGCGACATCAAGCCGGCCAACATTTTCGTCACCGAGCGCCATCACGCCAAGATTCTGGACTTCGGCCTCGCCAAGCAAATGAATCGCGCGCCGGTCCATATGCTGACCCAGGATGCCACTCTTCCCGCGCAAATGACTGCAGGGGTGCGCCCGGAAGATCTCACCAGCCCGGGGATTGCGGTAGGCACGGTGGCCTACATGTCACCCGAGCAGGTTCGCGCGAAAGACCTCGACGCGCGGACGGATTTATTTTCGTTTGGCGTGGTGCTGTACGAAATGGCGACGGGCGCGGTGCCGTTTCGCGGCGAAACTTCCGGGGTGATCACCGAAGCGATTTTGAATCGCGCGCCGGTCGCGCCCGTGCGGCTGAATCCCGATCTGCCGGCGAAGCTCGAAGACATCATCAACAAGGCGCTCGAAAAGGATCGCGAGTTGCGCTACCAGTCGGCGTCGGATATTCGCGCCGACCTGAAGCGGCTGCGGCGCGATACGGATTCGGGGCGATTGGCGTCCGGCACGAGCGCCGTGGCGCAAAGCGCTGCGTCGTCAGCGCAATCGCCATCCGGATCGCAAACGGCGGCGGGAAGCTCGAGCGCCGGCATTTCTTCGCACTCGGGCGCGGCATCGGACGTTCCATCGAGCACGCAAGTAAGCACGCAGTCCGGCATTCCGTCGAGCGGACAATACAGCGCGCAGGCCGCAGGCGCGGCGCCAGCCTCTGGCAAAAAATGGATCTTCGCCGTGGCCGGCATCGCCGCGCTCGCTGTGATCGGATTTGCGGCATATCACTTCTGGTCCGGTTCCCGCACGCCGAGCGGCCCAGCGAAAATTACGCAGATCAGCCACTGGGATAAGCCGATGGATTACGCGCAAATTTCACCGGACGGCCACACCGTGGCGTTCACTTCGCCCGTGGGTGGTATCTCCCAGGTTTTTGTGATGCTCACCTCGGGCGGCGAGCCGCTGCAACTGACGACCGACGAAGGCGACAAAATTACGGACAGCTTTTCGCAGGACGGAGCCGAGATCTACTACGGGCGGCAAATCGGCCGCGCGGACGAATGGTCGGTGCCCACGCTGGGCGGGAAGCCAACTCACCTCGTCGCGGGCGTGCGTGTGGCTCCGTCGCCCGACGGCGCCTACCTTTATTACGAAATCGAAGGCCACAAAACGGTTCGCAGCGACAAATCCGGATTGGGCCAAGAAACAATCTACACGTTCGATGCGAAGCAATATCCGGTCCGGCGCATCTTGCCCTTCCCGGATGGCAGCCGTTTATTGGTGATCACCTGGGATCCGGTTCACGACGGCGAGGGCTTTCGCGCGTTCACCATCGATATCGGGAAAAAAAGCGCGACCGATTTGGGCGACGTGGCGGGAGAGCCGGACGGAGTTTCCTGGGACGTGCCCGGAAAATCGTTTCTATTCAGCCGCACGATGAACGGCCTGACTAACATTTGGAAATTCGATCTTGGCGACAAATCGATTGCGCAAGTAACGCAGGGAACCGGGCCCGATACTTCGCCCATGCAGGACCCGAACGGGAAAGGGTTGTACATCGTAAACGGCAAAGCATCCGGATATCTGACGGCGTACAACGTGCGGACCAGGCAGTCGATCGACATCGACTCGGAAAACGCAACCCAGCCGGCCGTTTCGCCTGATGGAAAGCGGGTCATGTACATCATCATTCCGGCAAAAGACCGCAATGAGCTGTGGGTGGCGGACATCGACGGCAACAACAAAACGAAGATCGCCACCGGCGAACATCTCGCCACAAACCAGTGGACGCCAGACGGTTCTCGTTTGGCGTTCACCGACGACCAAACCGGCGCGCCGGACAAAATGTACATCGCCGCGGCCGACGGCAGCGGCGCTCACGCGCTCACCTGGTCCGGCGGGAGCATGCAAAATGTGCTGTTCAGCCCCGACCAGAAAACTGTGTACCTGAACAGCTTCGAGAAAGCCGCGAAAGCGGTGAACATCTGGAAGGAAGACACGGCGGGCGGCACGCCCGTGCTGCTCAGCGACACCTGCGGATTCGCGTTTGACGTTTCGCTGGACGGGAAATACCTGCTGACGCTCACCGATTTTGGCGACCAGGTTGGCATATACCAGTTGTCGCTCGCGGACGGGAAATGCACCACGTTGTTGCCGGGGGTTGTGACGTTTGGCATCCGGTTTGCCCGTGACGGCAAGTCGTTCACGTATGCAATCCCGTCGCAGCATGACGTGACGATTTTCCGGCAGAACTGGCAGGACGGCAAAGCGATCGGCGCACCGCAGGTGGCGCTGAAGCTGCCGTTTGCGTTTCCGCTGCAGAGTGGCGGCAACGCCTACGATTACGCGCCCGATCTTTCCACCGTGGTGTACGCCCGCCCCGGTGGCCACGCCGACCTGTATCTCCTGGGCCATAAATAAGGTCCGGGTTCCGAGACAAGATTCGGCTGGATTTATGGTGTTCGGCCGAATCGATTTTAGGCGATGGGCTGCAGGGCGCTGTTGGCGGTGGTTTCGTATTCGAGGCGGAGGAGCCAGTCGAAGTGAAATTTTTCCGAGGTTAGCCATTTTTCCACTTCTTCGCGATTTGGGGCGTCAAATTCGGCCAGCATTTTCCCCTCCTGCATGTTCACCAAGACGCGGCGCGCTGTTACCGATTTGGCGCGCATGATTCTGCTAGAAAGTTCCTCGGCGCCCTGACGCGTGAGGCAGGCGAGGGTGTGCTGGGAGAGGTAGCGAGGCATCGCGGCTCCTGTTCGGCTAGAATCAACGGCGCGAAACAAACGCAGCTACTATATAGCGCGAGTGGAGAGAAATCGAATGGCCGAGATACGCACGGCGCATCCCTATCACGCGTACGAAGCGATTTTCGCGCAGCCCGCGCTGATCGATCAGGTGCTGGCGCAGCGCGAAGCCATCGATCGAGCCGCGCAAGCCGTGGCGCAAAAAGAGCGCGTCACCTTCGTGGGAATTGGAACATCGTTAAACGCAGCGCGGGTCGCGGAGGGCTGGCTGCGGCATTTCAGCCAGGGTCGAATCTGGGCGCACGCAGAGCAGTCGTTTGAACTCGTGCATCATCCGATCGCGTTCGGCGCGAACGATGCCGTAATCGTGATCACGCACACCGGAACGACCACGGCCTCGGTCGAGGCGTTGCGAATGGCCGGAGCGGCTGGCGCGCTGACCGTGGCGATTACGGGAAAAATGAGCGGTGACGGCGTGCGCGGGGCAGACTTTCACATCGAAACCTGCGAGCAGGAAATTCCGTTTGCTTACACAAAAAGTTACACGACGGCGCTCGCGGTGCTGGCGCTGATGGCGATTCGAATTGCAGAGAAAAAAACCCGGGCGATAGAAACGGCGCGCCTTGCAGAACTTTCGCGCGTGCCGGAAATGGTGCGAGGCGCGCTGAAGCTCGAAACCCAAACGCGTGAATGGGCCGCAGGCATCGCGGCGCTTTCGCGAATTGAAATCTTCGGCTCCGGCGCAGCCTGGGCTACGGCCAGCGAAGCGGCATTGAAGATCAAAGAGGCTTGCTACATCGCCGCGGAAGGATTCGAGACGGAAGAAATCCTGCATGGACCATTTTCGGAAACCGACTCGCGCGGCTCGCTCATCGGATTGTTTGTTGGCGACGCGGCGGATGATCGCGGGCGGCAGATTCTGCGAGCGGCGGGAGACCTGAAAATGCCGCGCGCCGCCATCACGGTTCCCACGGCAAATCGCGACCTGGCTGCGGAACAAATTTTCGTTGTGCCGGAATGTGCCGCGTGGCTCTCTGCCTTCGTACACCTGATTCCGTTGCAACTGCTGATGTACCATCTGGCGCTCGTGCGCCGGACCAGCCCCGATAGCGGGCGCATGGAGCAAACCGAACACGCCGCCGCGAGCAAACACTATAAATATTGAGAGCTGAAGGCTAAACGCACACGCAGAATGATGGGCAGAAGGCTGCCTCTACGACTCCTCGAGACCTTCCCGAACAGAAACGACGATACCTCTCTTGAACCGACTGTACTTTGTGCCACGCTTTCGCCGGTACCCGCGAACAGGTGTTGCGTTTGGATAACATTGCGAAGGTTCGTTTCGTCCACATGAGGGTCGCGGCGCGTAAAATTGGCCCTTGGAACCAGTGTGAGGTGCGGGATGAAGCGAGCCTTGGCCGTTTTCGCCATATTGATTATTGCGAGTCTCGCGATGCTGGAATTCAGCGTCACGGTTCACGCACAATTTGCCGGTGGCGTGGGCACGGTCGAAGGGACGGTGTTCGACGGGCAGGGCAAAGCGGTCACGAATGCGAGCGTGACCATTCAGACTTCCGACGGACGAAACCCTCACGCCACGCATACCGACGCAGCCGGGCATTTTGTGTTTACGCGATGGGATGCTGGACAGTATGACCTGCGAGCGTATTCCGGCGGAGTTTTCTCCGACTGGGCCAAACGGACGGTCATCCGCCCCAGGAAAACCACGGAAATCACACTTCACCTCCCTCCCGCCCAGACTGGAGCGAAATAGCCGCAGGTGTGAACCGGCCGGCTTGTACGGCGAGCCTTGACCACGCGGACCATTCTCTGAGGCCGCATTCAGGAATCGTTTGCCGCTGCCCAGGTTTACCGCAGTACCGGGTACTACAACCTCGGTACCGAAATCATTGAACCGGATGCCCCATTGGTTGCGCGCATCCAGCCAGCCACACTTGACGTGCGGGTTGGAAGCTGCGATTGCGGGGACGACGGTTCCACAAAAAAGGAGCCGGGGCATCTATCCAACCCGTCCAAAACCCTGGTAGCTGGCGCCCCTTCTGGAAAGTTCCGCCGGCGGCCGGGCTTCGTGATTCAGGCC